>WNFZ01002106.1_pt1 | contig 19001 bp, 16 predicted proteins | sample 5400081 | NCBI WGS metagenome assembly WNFZ01 (sample SAMN13153365, study PRJNA577476) | soil metagenome | isolation source: 80 cm soil or saprolite under grassland replicate 1 | place: USA:California | collected 2016-06-15
TTATAAGGAATGAACTTTTTTTCGGTGGGATCTTTTCTCGCCAGATCAAAATACGTATGCCAGGTTCCTGAGTTGAAGTAGATTTGATTGCCGCCAATGTCATCATAATCAAGAGGCACGGTCTCATGATAATGGGTATGTCCATAGACGATATAACGCGCCGTGTTATCTACAAAAGAGGGTTCCTTTAGCGCAAAGCGTGCGAACGAGCGATCGCCGCTCGCTGTGCCTCGATTTTGCAGGCGGAAAATCAAACTGTCAATCGTATCTAGAGAAATCACCTTCGAAATCTTGATCGCGAGTTCCATCTTATCTACAGTATCGAATTCAAAAGCTTTATCTGCCTGGCGGACAAAATCGAGATGCAGGAAATTGTCGGCAAGATCATCCCAGATGCCTTTTAGCTTTAATTCGCTGTCATGTTCAAGTTTATTTTGCGAGGAGAGCTTTCGCAGTTGACCGGTAACCCATAACGGTGTCGCCAACGCCGGGCGTATGTTGGTGATGTGCCGCATGTTATCGATAACTTCCTGGTCGAATTGCGACCTGCGTTTTAATTCCTCAGGATAGCGGTTGCAGACTTCCATCGTGAAGGCATCGCCCAACGCGGAATAGTCGCGTCCCTTTTCGATGTCAAAGTTGAAGGTATCATAACAATCACCGTGACGCGCAAAAACTCTATAGTCTCGAAAGAGTTTTTCAATCGCAGGATATTCATCCGCTTTCCATGAAGACTCGGAATCTATTTTGCGCAGATCAAATGGGAAGGGAGAGGGCGGATTACACAAACCCATTGTATCGATCATTTCCTGGCGGATGCGATCGAACGCCTCGCCTTCGAGGTGATAATACCAATCGTGATTTCCCACCATGTAATGGAAGCGTACGGGCAGATGTGTTTTCCCCTGGCTTTGATAAACACGTTCGCCATTCTCATTGATGGGATCGAAATCAATATAGTCCCCGGCTGCCAGCTTTCGTAAAACTTCCATGGCTTCTTTGTTGTATTCGAGTATGGAATGCGTGACTTCGGATAATTTCTGCGCGAATTTGGGGTCCTTCGGATCGCTCCAGGGACGGACATATTTTTTTTCACCCGGTTCTGTGATGCGGAGCAAATTCTGTTGGCCAGCAACGCGGACGTATTCCTCCTCACCTGGGAGAGGGAACATCCATTTGGTCGAATGCAGCGGATCGAGGATATCTCCCATCAAAATGACATCCAGCTCTTTAATGGGCTGGTACTTGCCATCCCGCATGGATGCAAAGTGAGCATCCTGGCGCAAGCGTTTTGCAAACAGATAAAATGCACTGGCGGGGATCGATTCGGCAGTCGTGCCGTCCCCCAGATGAAGGTCACTAATGATGACAAGCATAGCCTCTCCTCGTTAAATAAAAAAGCGGTATTCTTTCTGATTATAGTCCGATTGATTATCGGAACCTTAGTTTTTTGCGCAAATCCCGTATAATTTTGGGAGAGGAAACCTTTTCGCTGAAATTATGGCGGTCTCTTGAATTTGCGATCAAGGAGATTCTATGGCTCGAAAGTTTTTTTCCTGGCTTCTTATTGTCCTGAGCGGATTGTTTTTGCTTTTAAGTGTTACAGGCATTACTGCAATCTGGGTTTACAAAAAGCCATTGACGAACCAGGCGATGACCCAGTTGAAGTCCATCGATTCGCAACTGGCGGAGGCGCAGACAACTTTAGACAGTTCCCAGAGGGAGTTGGAACGCGCCCTTCGTATTGTCAATAACGCCCAGGCAGCTCTGGATAAGGTCAAGCAGCAAACAAATAGTGCGGGCAATCTGATGGAGACCATTCAGGGCACATTGGATGATAAGCTGCTTCCCGACTTGAAAGCGACACGTGGACGAATTCTTTCTGCTCGTAATACGTTGACACAATTTCAAACGTTCCTCGCGGGGATCAAAAGCTTTGTCCCAGGCTTAGACTTGAGTGCCCCCGATAAAACCCTCTCTGATCTCGTTGCTTCTGCTACTGCCTTGGATTCCGATATTAACAATGCTGAGACTCTTGCTACACAGGCTTCCCAGTTTTTGGGTGACACGGCGTATTTATTCAACGGCGATCTCACCGAAACGCGCACAAGCCTGGAAAATTTTATTGCTGCTATAAAAGAGTATGAAACGAAAATAGCAGGTTGGCGTGAACAAACTGCGACGTTGATCGCCGGTGCACCAGGTTGGATCAATGAAGTATCCATTGGCTTGACAGTGTTTTTGCTTTGGTTTGGTATTTCACAATTCGGCTTGCTCCTGCATGGATTATCCATGCTTCGCGGGGAAGATCCTTTCCGAGTGTTGAGGAGAACAAAGATCGAGGTGAGAACCGATGGGGTAGTGAGAGAGAAAGTGATAGATAGTTAGACCAGAGAGTGCTTGACTTAGAACATATGTTCTAATATAATTCTTAACATGTCTTTTTGGTCTCGTCTTATGCGTTTGCTAAGAAAACAAAACGATGCAGAAGAACCTCGTGTCTTTCTGCAAGATGAGAGATTGATTCTAGCTATCAAGGAAGTAGCAATACAGCAAAATCGTTCGGAAGAAGAGATTGTTGGTTATTTGACAAAAGTTGGGTTGGATCAGTTAAATCAACAAAAGGATTTGTATGAATGCTGGTTTTCTCTATCGGAACGAGAACAACAAGTCGCTGCCTTGATTTGTATGGGCTATAAAAATCATGAAGTCGCTCAAATTTTAACAATTGCCCCTGAAACAGTAAAAACACACTTGCAAAGGATATTTCTAAAGTTCAACTTGCGCAGTAGCAGGGAACTGCGCCTTGTCTTAAAAGATTGGAATTTTAAAGATTGGTGGGATAAGAACTGGCAGGGGTAGGAATAGAATTTATTTGCTGCCTATATCTGGCTCAACCGTTGGATTAATCAAAAATCTCCATCTTAAAATCCCCCGTTGGGGGATTGTTATTTAATTTTCAATGGGCTATTTTGAAAAACCAAAATAAACATAACAGACCTTGAGGAACTACAAATGACACCATTGAAGCAGCAAATATTAGCATTTCTTATTTATGCACATACTGATAAGAAAGCTGTTCACAAACTTTATCAATATCTTACGAAGGATGGAATCCATGCCTGGCTGGATGCTGAAGACCTCCAGCCTGGACAGGATTGGCAGCATGAGATTCGCAAGGCGATCCTCAAAAGCGATGTGGTCATTGTTTGTCTTTCGCGTGAATTCAATAAGCAACAGGGATATCGCCACGAAGAGGTGAAGCTGGCTCTCGAAAAAGCAAATGTGCTTAACGATGAGGTTTTCATTATTCCTGTCAGACTGGAGAAATGTGATATGCCCGAATCCCTGCGCCATCTGCAACGCGTGGATCTATTCAAACCAGGTGGCTTTAAAAAATTGATCGATGCTTTACAAATGAAAATTCAAAATAGATAAAGAGAGAGCGCCAGTCTTTTTAGACTGGTTCTCTCTTCTAAATTATCCACATTGCGAGGAGGCTGCTCTTGCAGACGACACCGCCACGGTTGGTCGGCCGTCTCGCCCCGTGGGTTCGCGGCCCGAACGGGGTGCCGGGGAGCAATCTCAATTAGCCTATGCATGCAAATATTGTATGAGATTGCTTCGCCACTCGCTGTCGCTCGGGCTCGCAATGACGGAATTAAAGCTAAATTGAAAAATCACCCCAATGCCAAACGCCGTGCTCAGGAGCGTGTAAGGCAGGTTCGTGTGTATATCCACCATTGACACGTTGCTCAAGCGAATTCACATGCTTGATCAATACGGCAAGCGTTTCACCAATGGTATCGGGCAGATTGCCATGTTCCAAATCAACTTTTTCGTTAGATGCATGAAAATGATCATCGCGCACAACAACTTGTCCCGGCACGCCGACTACGACCGAATCGGGAGGTGTAGATTTGACGACCACAGCATTCGCTCCAATGCGGCTGTTGTTTCCTATAGTGATCGCCCCCAACACCTTGGCACCTGCACCAATGACAACGTGATCGCCAATCGTTGGATGACGCTTGGTCTTTTGCAGGCTTGTCCCGCCCAGCGTGACGCCATGATAAAGCGTTACACAATCACCAATTTCGGCGGTTTCGCCAATGACCACACCCATGCCGTGATCGATGAAGAAATTATGCCCAATCGTCGCGCCGGGATGGATTTCGATGCCGGTGATTCCCCGCATGATTTGCGAGATCGTCCGCGCAATTAATTTGAATCCACTTTTCCAAAGCCTGTGTGACAGCCGATGCGACCAAATCGCATGAAGTCCCGGGTAGCATACCAGCACTTCCAACACATTGCGCGCTGCGGGATCGCGGTCTAACACCGATTGAACATCGTCATGAATCGTTTTGAACATACTCTTTCACATCTTTCAATTTTCCATTCGTCATTGCGACCTTCGAGAAGCAATCTCAACACTACTTCGTAGTTCCTCGCAATGACGAACATTATTACGCATCAACCAGATCAGCATACAAAGCGGTAGAGAGATAACGCTCGCCAAAAGAGGGGATGATGACCACAATCAGTTTTCCAGCATTCTCCGCACGGTTCGCGACTTGCAAAGCTGCCCAGGTCGCTGCACCGGATGAAATGCCAACTAATAATCCCTCTTCCCGCGCCATGCGACGCGCCGTCTGGAAGGCATCCTCATTTTTCACACGGATGATCTCATCATAAATTTTGGTATTCAGCACATCGGGGATAAAGCCTGCGCCAATTCCCTGAATCGGATGCGGTCCTTTTACACCTCCGGATAAGACTGGTGATGCATCCGGTTCCACAGCAATAGCTTTGAACGATGGCTTACGCGATTTAATAATCTCGCCGACACCAGTGATCGTCCCACCCGTGCCAATCCCTGCGACGAGAAAGTCCACTTTGCCGTCAGTATCGCGCCAAATCTCTTCCGCCGTAGTTTTACGGTGAATCTCCGGGTTGGCAGGATTCTTGAACTGCTGCGGGAGGAAATACTTCTTCGGGTCAGAAGCGACGATTTCTTCCGCCTTGCGGATTGCACCATTCATACCATCGGGTCCGGGCGTCAAGATGAGATCTGCGCCATAGGCGCGCAGCAACATGCGGCGTTCCTTACTCATGGTTTCTGGCATGGTGAGGATAAGTTTATATCCACGCGCAGCGGCGACCATCGCCAATGCAATACCTGTGTTGCCACTGGTCGGTTCGACCAGAACGCTATCCTTGTTGATGAGTCCTGCTTTTTCGGCGGCATCGATCATGGAGAACCCAATTCTGTCTTTGACAGAGTGTGCCGGGTTATAGAATTCCAGTTTCGCCGCTACTTCCGCTTTTGCCCCTTCGGTAACACGATTGAGTCGTACCAGCGGCGTGTTGCCGATCAGTTCTGTGACGTCATTTGCGATTTTCATTTCTCTGCTCCTTATGATTTGATTATTGCTTGCGCTTGTATGCAAAATAAAAACGGCTGCTGCCATGCTGAAATATTCATCAGCAATGCAAACGATGGTCATCCAACATGTAGGAGCGGATCGCAGATCCGCTCCTACATGTTGACGGGGTCAAGCCCACCGTTTGCGGCAGTCAGCCGTTATCTCTGGAATTCAGAGGCGGTGGTGCTAGCCCCGCCGCCTACAGATGCAGTTCATAATTCTCATATCTTCCTTTTGAGGATCTTAATGATAGTTATCTTACCAGACTGTGTTGCGATTTGTTAAGCAGAATCACTCTTACTCTTTTTTGACTGTTTATGCTCATACATGGCTGCATCGGCTTGGGCAAGCAATCTATCTACGGTGAATGTGGAATCCAAATCAACTGTGATGACGCCCATGCTAAATGAAAGAGCATATCCCCGGACGGATATAAGGTTGTATGATTCTACATTGCTTTCCAAACGAGACCGAATGACTGCAATGTTGTTTTCATTCGCGTCGATTGTCAGCGCGGCGAACTCATCCCCACTCATGCGGGCGATCACGTCTGAATCGCGAAACGTTTCGGTCAGGATGCGGGCAAAATGATTCAGCGCCGTATCTCCCTCTGCGTGACCAAAGGTGTTGTTGATCTGCTTCAGGCTGTCCATATCGATGTAAAGCAAACACAAAGGATGATTTGCGCGTCGTGCAAATTTGAACAACCCATTGGCGAGGATAGCAAAGCCGCGGCGGTTGTTTAGCCCGGTCAGTTCATCGGTCAAGGAGAGGTTGCGCAGGCGTTCGTTCGCTTTTTCCAGCTCCAGGTTTTTTTGATAAAGCTTGTCTGCCAGTAGTTGTAAATGCTCACGATGCAATTGTCCTGTTTGGGGCAGCCTGGAGCGCACAGCAGGATGATTCAGCGATTCCTGTACAGCCCGCAGGATTTCCTGTGGTTCGGTAGGCTTGCCAAGAATGTGTTCGATGCCACTTGCCGTTGCCAGCTTATGGATTTCTGACTCAAGATAATGCGCCGTTTGGAAAATAACCGGTACACCCGAAAGCAGTGGTTCGGCGCGCAAACCACGGACGAGGGTAAACCCATCCATATTTGGCATGACAATATCCGTAATTACAAGATCGGGAAGTTCGGCACGCGCCAATTCCAGCGCCTGTGCGCCATCACTGGCTTCCAGAACACGGTGTCCGAAGGAGCCGAGGAGGGCGACAATTATCTGACGGTCTGCGGGGCGGGTGTCAACGACGAGGATGGTTGCCATACGTTTCTTGTCTTTTACCTGGCTTCCTGGAACTGATCAAAAACCCAAAATCAAATTCTTTTACATCATAGCATAAATCTTTGAAAACTTCCTCTATCTTGTCACATTAGGAATGATAAAGGTGTGGGTTAGGATTGCTCTCGCCACTCTCCCACATTGTAAATCCTCCTTATCCAGTAGTTCGTAAATAAAAATCCCCTTCCTTGCGAGAAAGGGGATCAATAATGACAAAAAATGAAGTTGATTATTCCCGGAATGGGAAACGGTCCAATAGTTCCCAACGCTCGGGTCCTCGTTGCACAGTCCATTCAAAATGCCGAATGGTGAGCGTGACACTGTTAGCGGCTCCAAAGGTAGGATCTTTTATTTGCGTGGATGTGTTTTCTGGCAATTCCACAATTTTTATGTGGGGCATCCAATTTTCGGCTCTATAAGGATAACTTTCGCAGCCCATTTCTTTTGCGATCCTGCCGAATTCATTATAAAGATTTTCCAGCATCGGGTTCTTTTCTGCCAGCAACCAAAGCCGCCCATGTTGATTATTTACGTTCATTCGGGCGGTATTGCGAACCGTGATTTCAAAAGGACATACGCTTTTAGCATATTCTTCCAGGCACTTCCGCATGAGGTCGAAATCCTCTACATTTCGAATCGCCTGGATGGTGAGATGTAAGTCAATAATCGGCGTGCCATTTACCGCGTGGGCTTTTTCCTCCGAAAGTGCATAGAGTTTAGAATAATCGTCGCTCTCGGGACGGACGATGATGAACGTCGCTTTACCGTTCGAGGTCGAAACGCTCATGTTCTCTGTTTCCTTGACTCTGTTTCGGTACAGATCCACATGCGCTTCCGCATCATTTTCACCTACACCGTAATTCCATTCCAGTAGTCCGCGATACAAATCATCGGACCAGACGGTATGGAGTTTCTCTTGTAATTCTGTGGGATCATAATTTCTCGATACGATCTTAAATTCATCACCTGCGCGTTCCGATCGGAAAATTAGAAAGCCCTCATCTTTCGGAAAATACTTGCGGAGCATATTCGAGAACCGTCTGAGATCCTGATCGATGGCAGCAGTTCCGTAGCGAGTATTCCCTTCATGCATGTTCAGCATGTCGGTCAGTGCCACACTTTTGACGGCTGTATTATCCAGATACCACTTTGCTCCAAGCCCATTGAGAGCACCTGTTAGCGTTTCTCTTGCAACTATGCTTTCTACAATGTTTTTGGTGATCTTCACCTGCTCGATGGCTTGTAGTTCCAATCTGGGGGGCAGTGCGATTGAATAGATTGTATCCATAAGCCCTTCATAAGGCATATTAAACTCATTCCAACTTTGAAAACTGTTATTCTCCTCCAAATGTCTGGGAATCTCGGAGTGACTCTCTAAAACGGTTTGTCTTACGACCACCGGTCGATATGTCTTTCTCTGTTTTTGAAGTTCGTTCTCGGCTTCGTATTCAGTCATGCCAACGCCGAAATCCCAGGTCAACAAACAATCGGTTTCCTGCTCGGCGTAAAGCTTGTATAGTAAATACTTTATTTCCTGAGGAGACTTTGAAGTGGAAAATATCCTGAATTCATCGCTGCCTGGAGACCTGCGGACGAAATCTCCTTTATCCATCGTGAAGATGGACATAAATTGGTATGCCATTTTATGCAATTCCGCATCGACAATCGACACACCATAGACCTTGTTTGCCTGACGCAGATCATAAACATCCACCTTACCCATGCCTGTGATCTGATCAACGGGGATGAGCCACTTGCCTGCCCGGCCATTTAAAGCATGTGTGATCGTATCGTAAAGAGCCAGATGTTTGGCATTCTTTTCAATGCCTGACAAATGACTCTTTAGAAGCTGAAATTGCGCTTCCGTGATTGGCAGCGCCTGAAATAGATTCTCCAATTCCTTAAACGATTGGAGAAAGATCTTTAGCTCATTATCCATCGTTAGTCAGACGTTAAGATCTGGGGCTGCGCTTTCATGATTCGTTCGCGAAGTGCCTGACTTTTCTGAATCTCATATTGCATCCCCAGTTGGTGGAATGTTTCAATGGCTTCGATGACCATGATCAAACTGGTCTTTAGATCTGTCTCGGTTTCGAGATAGACAGACGCCAAACCGAGTTGTCCCTTAGCGAGTTCTTCAATTCTCCCAAACTCTTCTGCCGATTGGATGCTGTCGAGGAAGAGATGCTTTGCAGCTTCATATCTTTTTTCTTGGAGGGCGACAAAACCCAAACCGTTCAGCGCCAGACTGATATGCCGAATCGGGTCTTTGCGGACTGGATCCTGCCAGGTGTCCAATGCTTTTTGATACCACTCCCGGGCTTTGCTTATGTTTTCCCGTTCATATTCAAGGTCGCCAAGCCCGTATTGAGCGAAGCCTTTGCTGTAAATCCCATAATCGTCAAAGGCATATTCTTCGCTTGTTTGCAGCACTTCCAATAGTAATTTTTCAGAGCGCTCAAAGTTGCCGAGGCGTAACTCCACTGCGCCCAGAGAGCGTTTTGCCGCGGCGATCAATAATCGATCTTCCGTCTTGGTCGTTGCCGAAAGAGCTTCCTCTGCCCAGAACAAAGCTCGCAGATTATCGCCCTGATAGAAGTAAATCCAGGCGATGTTTCTGGCAAAGGTGCTGACTGCTTTCCAGTCTGGGATTAATTTCGCGGCACTGAGGGCAGCGTGTGCCAGCGTCATACGGTCGTACCAGTAAGCGCGCTGCCAAAGCACACTTCCGAATGTTGTCCCAATTTGAACTAATGTTTCGGCAATATTGCGAGATTGTTTCGTTAGGGTGCCAGTGCTTCCCTGTTTCTTCTCTACAGACTTGTAGCACCATTGTGCAACGCTTAAGATGTTGTTTCGATCTACCAGTAGTTCGTCATAACTGCGCCATTCCTTGAAACTGCTTTTCTGTGCCAAAAGATTCACATAATATTGGGCAGTCTTCAACTCCGCCTGCTTGATGAATTTGCGGTTGCTGGAAAATTGCGAGCGTATATATCGGCGCGTCAACGGCAGAATGCTGAAGTAATCGTTGTTATGTTCGTATTCGATGAGCGACAATTGCAGCAGTTCACTCAACGCATTTTCAAAGTTATCATTGTCATCAATGCCGGCAATTTCTTTCAACGCGATTCTGGAAACCGACTCGGGCTGTAGTGCCAGAACGAAGAGAAGTTTCTTTGCCTCAAGCTGTCCCAGTAAATTCCAGCTGTGATTGAAACAATATTGAAGAATGGGAACGTCCGCGTCGAGGCTGAGCTTATCGAGAACCTGTGTAACGGAATATCCCAATACTGCGATCTGTCCCTGGACCCAGAGTAATGCCAGTGGAAGTCCACCGGTGAGATCGATGAGATATTTGCTCTGATCTTTCGTCAAATGAATGTGTTTTTGGCGCGCTTCCCAATCAAGCAGGGCAGTGCTTTCCTCGAACGATAAACCTTGTAAGCGTATGATCTGTCCTTCGGCAACTCGTTCACGCGAGGTGATGATGACTTTCAAGGTCATCGGTGAGTTCCGCAGGAAGTCCAAAATATCACGCTGTTCTGCTTTGGAGAGCGACTCAAAGTTATCCAGAATAAGAAGCGTGCTGCACCTCGACAGGAGGTTGTAGGCGCGCTGGATCTGATCCTTGATCGCCAGATTCCCAATGGTAGGATTGCCCAGGTTCGTACCGATCGTGATCAGAATATCGGAAAGAGTCTTGGCTTCCGGAATGACTGGCTCGATCCCGTGCAGGGTAAGGATCGATTCCTTGGCGGAGATCCAGATCACAGATTCGAAGAGATCGTTTTCAATACAGAGATAGCTTGTCTCGATCGCCAGCGCCGATTTTCCAATCCCACCGATTCCCTCGATTCCGATAATGAACGTTCGGCTGGTGGGTTGCAACGATTGCAGAATTGTTTTGAGTTCATATTCTCTTCCGACAAAAAAAACGCGCCGCGGGAGTTTCGCCATTGCCTCTGATTTGTCACGTTCCTTGCCGCTGGATGTGAGACTTTCGATCTTCTTGGTATATCGAAGGATCGCTTCCTTCTCCATGGTGACGCTGTTGATCAGGTGCAAAGGCTGGTCTGAGCCGTAGCGCGCCAGCATCTCTTCGAGGATAAAGAGATTTTTCTTGTGCAAAGAGATCATCGTTTCGAGATGAGTGATTTCTTCTTTATTATCGTCCATAATGCACCGCGTATTCTATGGGTTTGGGCTGATTTCTTTTTTATAAACCTTGGAAAGAACAGTTTCGAGCCGCCCGAGGGTTTCCACCATGTGGTTTTCGGCATCCGTCATATTGTGCAAGATAATCGGAGGTACGAGAGCGTCTCCCCATTTTGCGTATTGTTCCTTTGCCAGATAGTAGTTCCGGGAATAGGTCTCCAGCAATCTGACCAGGTGCTGGACCTCTTCTTCATTATTGCGCCACAAAAGCTCGTCGATTTTGGATTTTAGCAAATCCTGCTTGACCTCTTGTGCCTGCTCAGGTTTCAGAGGCATGATTTCTTTGAGGAACTCCTGCGGTTCGCTCTTTTGGACAGCATCGTCCATTTTCCTGCGTTCGCGACGCTCCTCTAGGATCTTTCGCCCCTCTTCGAATACAAAATCAATCGCCTTCATTAAAATGGGAAGCTGCATAGGATCGATCATGGATTCTCCTTCCCCGAAAAGTATAGCATAAGGTGGTACTCTAGTACTGCCACCTATCAAACCCGTCGATTCTTTGAAGAAACTAGCGAATCGAGCCACCGAAACACCAGACGTTCACTTTGAGAGGCTTTACCCGGGCACGATGTGATTTAGGAGCGGTATCCTTTGCAGCACGCGTACAATCAGAAACGACACCACGAAAACGACCGCGCTCACCAGCGGAATGCTCCAAAGCGGATTTCCAATGAACGAGTCCAGGCGGAATCCGGGAATCCAGCCACGCAGAATTTCGATGATCAGTATATGGACCAGATAAATTCCGAATGTGGTTGAGGCTGACAGGCGGAGGAGATCATGAGCTTTCGGACAGGCGAAAACCTTAGCTTCTGAAATCCATCGCAGCAAAAGGAAAGCGCCAGCCGCCGCGACGATCACAGGCAGCGAAACGAGATCATAAAAGAAGCCGTCAAATTGCCCTGCATTGCGTGTCATTAAATAAGTTCCTATTACGATTCCAAAAGAACCTAGGAAAAACGCCACAGCGGAGAGGAGGATCGTTGAACGAGACAACGCCCAACTGCCCAGCAAATAGCCGAGGATAAAGAATCCGGTAAATCCGGTTGCCATCGGTGCGCTGAGGTTCACCTTAAATCCCCAAAACTGCTTTGCCATGAGTAAGCCGGGCTGAAAGATCAGCCACAGCCCGATGAAATACCACAGTACCTGTCTGTCTGTATTCGGCTGGATCATCAGACGCAAGAGAGGCAAGATAAGATAAATCCCAAGCAGATAATACAGAAACCACAAATGATAGGCAGCGCCCTGCACAAATAACAAGCTTTGGATCACAGACGGCGTACAGGTTCCAGGATGATTGCCACAATACCAGCCCAAATAGATCAGAGACCAGGCGATGAACGGAATCAAAACTTTTGGCATTCTCTTTCGATAGAAGTCTGCCAGACTTTCCGAACGCGGCAGAAGTAAATAACCGCTGATCATGAAAAACAACGCCACCGATATACGCGCGACTCCGCCATAAATGTTTGCGATGAACCAGTCACCGTTCGGAACTTGTCCCCAAATATTCGTGATCTGTCCCGAGACGTGAATCATCACCACCAGATACGCGGCGACTATACGGATCAGGTCTGCCCAGGGAATAAATTTCTTCTGAGGAGCTTGGTTCTCCATAATCTTATTGTGACACGCGAATATAAGAATTCAATTGGATATATTGCTAAGAATCAAACAGCCAGTCCATAACGGACTGGCTGTTCATTTATGCTCTCGCCATCACTGGCATTTCATCCCACGTTCTGCCCTCAAGGATTCTGCCAGCTTTTTCTTTTGTACTCCCCTCATTGCTTGAAGAAAAATGGGACTTTGGCTCTCAGACACTGATCCCGAATATCCGTGACCCATTCCTGCATCAGTGGTCTCAGACTCATCACCACTCGCTTTATCTTATTTGAATATATAATCTGGTCATGAAATACGATCCACAAAAACACCATCGTCGTTCTATTCGCCTGAAGGGCTATGATTATTCTCAGGTTGGCGCCTATTTTGTGACCATCGTTGCCTGGCAACGTGAGATATTATTTGGCGGAATCGTGAATGGGGAATCGGTATTGAATGAGTTGGGTGAAATTGTTTCTGAGAAATGGCAATGGCTGGAAACGCAATATCCATATATCGAATTAGGCACGTGGGTTGTCATGCCAAATCATTTCCATGGGATTTTGGTGATTCACGATATCGGTAGGGGCGATTCGCGAATCGCCCCTACGCCAATCAAACGCAAATCATTGGGCGGGTTGATCGGCGCGTTCAAGACGGTTTCAACAAAACAAATCAATTTATTGCGCAAAACGGAGGGACACGTGGTTTGGCAGAGAAATTACTATGAACACATTATTCGCAATGAAAGTGAAATGGACCGCATCCATCGTTACATCGAATCCAACCTATCGATGTGGGCAGAGGATGACGAAAACCCGAATAATATTTATGCGTAGGGGCAGGTCGCGACCTGCCCCTACGCCACATTCAAATTCCTTGGCATCTCATCCCACGTACGACCTTCAAGCGTTCGACCTGCCCGCTTCTTTTGCACTCCACCCCATTGCTTGAAGAAAAATGGGACTTTCGCTCTCAGGCACTGATCCCGAACATCCGTGACCCATTCCTGCATCAGTGGTCTTGCACCGGGACCAGACTCTCCGCCCATAATTTTTGTTGGGAATTGCAAAATCGACAAACTGTGCCTGAGATTTGATATGCAAATTTGAACTATTTCTGCTCTTAAATTGTTGTATACTTTGACATAGTAATACATTCATAAAGTAAGGGGCTTTCAATGTCATCAAGTGGCAATCTTGATCTGAGCAAACTGGATAATGGGCTCCCTGGTATCACGCCTAGGTGGGGTTGTTTTTTATCGGAAGCTAGTTCTACGTGCTTAGTTTCTCAAAAACATGGATTAGGAGTCGAAATGAAGGTGTTGGGCTCTCAAAAGGCCCAGTTCAAGATATATTGGAATAGCCAGGTTCAATCTCAAGCATTTGCGGCTTGGAATGATGAACAAGAATTAACAGAATACGGTGCTTGTGGAATAGCAATAATGCTTGTATTGGAACTTACAGGGTACACTGTTATTCAGAGAGCCAAAAAGGGAACGGGCGTAGATTACTGGTTAGGGTATAAGGAGTCGGAGAGACCTTTTGAAAATTCTGCCCGATTAGAAGTCTCAGGAATTTTGAAAGGCGATGATAGCGATGTAAAAGGGCGAGTAAAGAAAAAGATCAAACAAACTGAACCTTCAGATGGTCCATTGCCAGCGATTGTTGTAGTCGTAGAATTTGGTAAGCCTATATCTCATTTGCAGCAAAAATGAAAAGTATCAATGAATTGCACGAAGCCGCAATGGATTTAGCTGACCAAGCCTTTATAGCTCGTCGTAAGGGGGATAGTGATGCTGCTAATAAACTTTCTCGAAAAGCCTATGAACAAGAATTGGAAGCTGCCGAACAATTGCGTGATGATCTCAATGCAGAACCTAGTCGGTCAGTACTTTATCGTAGCGCAGCCTCATTAGCGATGGAATGTGGAGAGACAAGAGAGGCAGAGCGATTGATTTCTATAGCGTTAATTGGCAATCCGCCTTATGAAATAGCAGAAGAATTACGAAATCTGTTGGAGCAGGTCAATTTTGATAGACACCTGCGTCTAGATAAAGTTGATTTATCATCTGCTGAATTTCAATTATCCATTTTTGGGAATGCCGTTGGTTATGGAATAGCGTTGAGCGATGTCTTTATTGAACGAATAAAAGATCTTGAAAGACTAATTTATCGTACAGTAGAAAGGAAGTTGGGGAGAGAATTTCGAGAACGAGGCTCTACCAGCCAAGCTATTCAGGATTCTTACAGTTTGTTTTTGTCTGCTCCAAGGCCGGGTAGCTTTGCTATAACCCTGATCTTGGGAAGGCAAATAGAATTGCCGGGTTTTGAATTTGATATTTCTGGTGAAGTTGTTGATGAAATTATTGAATGCTTTAACTTATTAAACAATGGTCGAGAAAACGAGCTAAAAAACAAAATACCTAACGAAACTTATTTCCAGAATTTTGTTGGTCTTGCAAAACGAATAGCTCCAGACGGTGAAAAAGTAAAGATGGTCGGATTGACCAAGATGAGAGACGGGGAAGAAGTAAGAGTATCTTTTACTCGTAGTCAAGAACAGATAACTTCTACAATACGATCTAGACCAGACGAAGATGAAAAGAAAGGTTCTCTTGTTAGGGTTCAGGGGCGTCTATTGTTAGCAGACGCCAGAGAATCAAGAAGAAAGATTCAGTTGGTTGACGAAAATGATGCGAAACATGACATAATTGTTCCAGAAGGAATGATGGACGATATTGTTAAACCCCTTTGGGATGAAATAGTCATTGTGATTGGGAATAAGGTTGGAAAGAAGATTCTTCTTAGCGAAATAACGAAAGCCTAAAATCTTTGGAATACAACATCTTTATATCTCAAAGGTCGCTACCTGTGACTATCGAACAACGCCCTCTCAAAGTCTTCCTCGGATATATAGCCTTTCGAGAAAGACAAAAACACCAAGCAGAGTATCTTGTGAAAATTAGAACTATAAAAACGAAGAACATGTACGTTTCAAAAGGAACTATATTTTACCTCTTGTCGATGGTGTATAATTATGAAGAAAGTAATGCGTACTGACGAAAAAGATAAAGTCAAAAAGGAGGTTGAGCCTGCTGTTCGGAGGCTTAACTTTTTAACGCGTCTTCTAAACGGAGATCCGACGATTTTGGCTGCTCTTGAGAAATTATTGGGGAAAGGAGGCACGGTGGAAATCTCAAAAGAAATCGAAGCCGCTGATATTACACCTCAAATTGTACTAATTGGTAAGACAGGTGTAGGTAAATCATCAACAATTAATAAGCTTTTTAATCCGCAGCCTAATATGCCAGTTGATCATGTCGAGCCAGCTACGATGAATATTGAAGTTCTTACGTTATCGCTTGGTGAGAGAGGTAAATTGATCATTGTAGATTCTCCTGGGCTTGGGGTAAGTGAGGAAGCGGACAAAAGAAACATGGCCGCGTATCGAGAAATACTTGCAGAAAGTGATGTGGCTGTTTGGATTATCAAAGCAGATGACAGAACGCTTGGAATAGATCATTCCTTTGTTACCCAAGTTTTGCCCGAAAAGTTACGGGACAGATTGGTGGTCGGGATTAACCAAATCGATAAAATTGAGCCAGCAAAATGGTCAGAAGAATTTAATCTTCCATCAAGAGAGCAAGAAGAAAGTATTAAGCGAAAAGAGGAAAGTGTACTTAAAGGTTTTAAGGGTCAAGATATCAATCCATTAGCTATAGTATCATATTCTGCCCTAAAGAATTATCGTTTAACTAGATTGTTCCGAACAATTGTTGATGCATGTCCTCCAGAAAGAATTGCCTCGCTCGTAAAGAGAGGAGACGTGAAATCGTTCTTATCTCCTGAATTACAAGAAGACTTCAAAGAAGAGTAACCGCTCAGTTGGGAGATTTTACAATGGCAGATGATGATGATAGGGAGTATTTCTTACGACGTGTCATTCAAGAACTTGAGTCTGAAGGGGAAGACTTGCAGCATATTGCTTCAAAGACGTGGGAAGCATTACGGGCAATTGCCGGAAAAATTGCAGCGCGCTTGAGAACGACCATCGAAAAAGTTTTAGATGCTTTGGAAGAAATCGGGAATATGTTTGGTTAAGAAAATTTTATCGGTGGCGATACATATGAATGCGATTGAAAGTTTGGCAAATCTGGTCCGATCAATATTTGAAAATATCAGTAAGAGCACGAGATTATTAGTCTTTATTTTTTCCTTGTTGGTTTTAGTGTTAGTTTTTCTTTATGTTGAAAGTCATACAAGATTAATTTATTACTATAGTTTGGAACGGAAGTTTTTGTTGTTAACTGAACTAAATCAACTTGCGAATAATGGCGTGATGAAGAATAACGAACTTGGTCCAATCTATGTTGAACTTGCGAATGAGATTCTAAATATAAAGGTTGCTCCCATGGAACTCCCAATTATCACCATCTTTGTAATATACAAATTCTTGACTGGAGCTAGTTTTGGTCTGTTATTTCTAGTGCTTAGTCTAATCTATAGAAGACCCAAAGCTATGAGAGGCGCTTTATTAGTGGCAACCTTTTTTGGGATACTTGCCATATTTATTCCAATACTAGGATCTATTTGGGTAAATTTGGGAGTGCTAGTGCTTGCCCAATTGTTTCTTTTGATTGCTGTTGCACCTAAAAAAGATCCGCCCACCACACCTCGTACTGCTTAGTGCTTGAGTACTACGAATCTAAAGCTTCGCTACATAGCTAAGATAAGAATAGTTTCTTTAGCAACCTGAGCTCTTCCGATTTCAATCTTGACCTAATGCGTAGGTAAATATCCTCGGGCAGTGCCTATAAACCAAGACAAACCCCGTCATTGCGAGCCCGCCAGGGCGAAGCAATCTTACATTCTGTATCATGAAATGGCTTCGTTGGACTCTGCCCTCCTCGCAATGATGGAAAATGTGTTTTTGACGTCAGGCATTCCTATCCGAGAAACGAACTAATTACCATGTCCATGTGAAGTTCGCGTCGGGCGGTATCAGAACCCGAACCGTAGTCTTTTTCCTGAGTCGAGAAGTTATAATTTCCCTGCAATCCAAGCATCGAATTGCGAATATCGAATGCGAAAATCATCTTTCCAAGAAATCATCCTCAAACTCCAGGACTTCTGGGCATCGCATGGATGCCTGATTACCCAGCCTTACTATACCCAGGTCGGTGCAGGGACGATGAATCCCAATACCTTTTTGCGCGTGCTTGGTCCCGAGCCGTGGAACGTGGCGTATGTGGAACCATCCGTCCGCCCGGATGATGGGCGTTATGGAGAGAATCCCAATCGTTTTCAAAAGCATACCCAGTTCCAGGTCATTCTCAAGCCCGATCCGGGTAACCCGCAGGAACTGTATCTCGAGTCGCTCAAGGCGCTTGGCATCGATCCACGCCAGCACGATATCCGCTTTGTGGAGGATAACTGGGAACAGCCTGCCATCGCGGCGTGGGGCTTGGGCTGGGAGGTCTGGCTCGACGGTCAGGAAATTACGCAGTTCACGTACTTCCAGCAGATGGGCGGCGTGACGCTCGATCCCGTTTCGGTGGAGATTACCTATGGTCTCGAACGCATTCTCATTGCCCTCAACAATGCCAAAGCGATCTGGGATGAGGAGTGGGGCGCGGGTGTGACCTATGGCGAGATCATCCGCCGCGAGGAGTTCGAGCACTCCAAATATTATTATGAGGTCGCCGACATCGAGCGCGCCCGAAAGATGTACGACCTCTTCTCTGCTGAAGCGGACGCTGCCCTCGCACAGGGATTGCTTGTCCCGGCGCATGATTATGTGCTCAAATCCTCGCATACCTTCAATATTCTTGATGCGCGCGGCGCGATCTCCGTTGCGGAACGACAGGCGTTCTTCCGTCGCATGCGCGAACTGGCTCGGCGCGTTGCAGAAGGTTATGAGGAACAGCGTAAGGAGCAGGAATATCCATTGTTGAAAGAGACTGGAAAGCAGAGATTAGAGACTAGTCAAGTCTCCAGTCTCAAGTCTCAAACAATTGCCAAGTCAATGATTTTGGAGATCGGCGTCGAGGAATTACCTGCTAGCGACGTTGATACAGCCTACGAACAACTCACGCAGCGAATGCCAACTTTGCTTGATGAACTTAGACTTAACCATGGCGACATCCGGGTCTTTGCCACGCCGCGACGCCTCGTCGTTTCGATCGATTCTCTCGCCCCGAATCAGCCGGACCGCGAGGATTTGGTCAAAGGTCCGCCGGCGGATAAAGCTTTCGATAAAGACGGTATCGCCCTACCCGCGGCGATGGGTTTTGCGAAGAAGAATGGAGTCAATACTAAAGACCTTGAAGTCCGCGAGGAAGGCGGAGGCAAATACGTATTTGCTGTGGTCAAACAAAAAGGACGTCCGACTCCTGAAGTCTTAGCCGAAGTCTTGCTGAAATTAGTCGAGAGCATCAAGTTTGAAAAATCCATGCGCTGGAACGAAT
>WNFZ01002414.1_pt1 | contig 18996 bp, 17 predicted proteins | sample 5400081 | NCBI WGS metagenome assembly WNFZ01 (sample SAMN13153365, study PRJNA577476) | soil metagenome | isolation source: 80 cm soil or saprolite under grassland replicate 1 | place: USA:California | collected 2016-06-15
AGCTGCGTGGGTAGTAAATATGCCCGGGTGGTGAGCGTTGAGGGAAAAGGCGTGGCGTGACTGCGTCAGGTGGGGCCGGGGAAGGTGAATGCTGTCTGAAGCGTCGAAAAAAGCGTAGAAGACGTCTGAACCGGGGTGTATCGGTAATCCCGGGATGAGTCTGGAAGGTGCCCGGTTACTGGCCAGGCGGCGTAGCCGACATCCCCACCCTCGTCGATGCCTCGTTACCAAGCCCGGCGGACAGCCAAAGCCGCCGATCGAGACCAACGCGACCCGAGACCAGGAGGATGACCAGGTGCCCGACACCTGCGGTACAGGCGCGTCCGCGCTGAAAGCCTGATGGACCTGAACGAGCACGGCGCCGAGCTCGCCCCGTACGGCTCGGGGGCGGGTGTATGGCGATCCGGCGCCGGCCAGCACCCTCGCCAGCAGCAGCCCGGCCAGGGCCAGCACTGCCCGACCACTTGCACCACGTCGCCGCCGGTGGGCGCCGGCACCGCGGTTATGGCCCGCAGTGCCCGACCGAGTACCACGTCGCCGCCGGTGGGCACCGGCACGGCCAGGGCCAGCAGTGCCCGACCAGAAGTACCACGTCGCCGCCGGTGGGCGCCGGCACCGCGGCCAGGGCCAGCAGTGCACGGACCACGGGTACCACCTCGCCGCCGGTGGGCGCCGGCGGTCGAGCAGGATGCGGTGCAGCTCCTCGACACCGAAGGCGTACTCGAACTCGAAGCGGTCCCGCCAGTCCGGGTCGCCGTAGTCGCGCGGCGGCGGGAACTCTCGGCCATGTCGCCGGTCCGAGCCAGGCCGAGATCCGCCGCGCCTGCGCCGTGCAGCTCGCGACATCCACGGTCCGGCCATCCGTGAATGATCGACAACGGGCGGGTCCTGCCGACGTCAGTGCGGTATCTCAGCTCCGACTGTCGACGACCCGCGGGCCGGTTCTTTATGGCAATTGCGGCCTGTTCGGCTCGCGATGCGTCGCGCGGGCCTCGCTCGACAGACGATCGAGCGCCCCTGCAAGGACTTGTCGGATCTCCGGTGCAATGCCGAGATGGACTAGGGCGGGATGGACCCAGACGTCGTGCGTGACAGCGCCGCCGCCCATGCCACCGGAGACATCAGTCCCGATCGGGCGCCGCTCGAAGACCACACGGGCCATATCGTCGTAGTTCCCTGGCCAACAGATCGCATCCAAGTCCCGAAGTAGAAGGTCAAGGACAGCTTCCGAGCAGTCCTCCTACCCCGGAGGGGGGCGCCGCGCTGGCGTGAAAAGGGTTGGGTTGCGTTGGGGACTCGCGTGGTGCGGGGCGTGCCCCGGGTGGCGGTCTGGGTCGCCTCCGGCTGCCGCTGTGGGGGTGCGGGGCCGGTGTGGCAAGGTGTGCTCGGGTTGCCCGCCGACGCCGTCGTTTCCTTGGGAGTTGAGCCCGTCGATCAGTCTGGCGCTGGGGCCTGGACCTGAAGGGTCACGCACTGTTGCTTCGAGCACGCCGGTCAGATTTTCGTTTTCGACCGGGGCCCCCGGGCGGCCCGTCATACCCACCCTGGATACGGTTGAGGAGTTACGCCTGCGATGGATGAGCCTCATGAGGTCGCCGATGAGGAGCACGAGCAGATCGTGGCGCGGGTCGCCGCGGTCGATGTCGCCAAGGCCAGCGGGATGGTCTGTACCCGGGTGCCACACGAGTCCAGGCCGGGTAGGCGCCTTTCCCAGGTGTGGAACGTGGCCGCCACCACCAACGCAGTCACCGAGCTGGCAGACCACCTCATCTGCCAGGGCATCGAGCGGGTCGTGCTGGAGTCGACCTCGGACTATTGGCGGATCTGGTTCTACCTGCTGGAGGCCCGTGGCCTTTCGGTGTGGCTGGTCAACGCCCGCGATGTCAAGCACCTGCCGGGGCGGCCCAAGACCGACAAGCTCGACGCGGTGTGGCTGGCCAAGCTCGCCGAGCGGGGGATGCTGCGGCCGTCATTCGTCCCCCCGCCGCAGATCCGGCAGTTGCGGGACTACACCCGCCTCAGCGTCGACCTGACCAACGACCGGTCCCGGGTCCGCAAGCGGATGGAGAAACTCCTCGAAGACGCCCTGATCAAACTCTCGACCGTGGCCACCGACATCTTCGGGGTCTCCGGTCGGGCGATGATCGAGGCGCTGATCGCCGGGGAACGCGACCCGCGGCGGCTGGCCGCGCTGGCCAAGGGCCGGATGCGCATCAAGCAGGCCGCGCTCGTCGAAGCGCTGACCGGCCGGTTCGATGAACACCACGCCTGGCTGGCCAGGATGCTGCTGGACCAGCACGACGCCCTGACCACGCAGATCGACCAGCTCACCACCCGCATCGACCAGGCGATCGCGGCGATCCCCGCCGCCGGGCCACCGCAGACCACCGACCCCGGTTGCGACCCCGAGACCGGAGAACTCCTCCCCACAGGCGTGCCGGCTCTGGAGCGTCTGGATGAGATCCCCGGCATCGCCCAGCGCGGCGCCCAGATCATCCTCGCCGAGATCGGGTTCGACATGAGCAGGTTCCCCACCCCCGAACATCTGGTCTCCTGGGCGAAGCTGTCCCCACGCACCATCCAGTCCGGCACGAAAGACCGCACAGGCAAGACCGGCAAAGGCAACCCCTACCTCAAAGGCGTCCTCGGGGAGATCGCCACCGCAGCCGCGAAAACCGACACCTTCCTCGGCGAACGCTACCGGCGACTGGTCAAACGCTGCGGCAAGAAGAAAGCCCTCGTCGCCATCGCCCGCTCCATCCTGAGGATCGTCTGGCATCTGCTGTCCGACCCCACCACCCGGTTCCGCGACCTCGGCTCCGACTACCACACCAACCGCCTCGACAAAGGCCGCAGAACCCGAAGCCTCGTCCACCAACTCCAAGCCCTCGGCCACACCGTCACCCTCACCCCCGCCGCCTAGCCAAGCCACCCAGCCACCCGTCAGCACCCGCAGGCAAGGACCCGCGGGGGCGCCAGCCTGCCCCGCGTTCCGGTCTATTTTTCCGGTCAGTCGACGACGTCCGCGGGCGCGACGATGTAAATCTGACCGCCGTCGTCGCCTTCGAGAATCACGGCTCCGTCCGGGTCGGCCTTCGCGTCGGCCAGTGTGGCGAAGGATCTGTACGTCGAGCCGGTGGCCTCCGCCATGAGGCTACGGAGCGGGCTGTCATGACCTTTCTGTCGACCGACCATGATGTGAGTGTGCTCCCCCCGCGGCCGGTCCCGGCAGTCTGTCCCGATCGTTGAGCTGCCGCTGCCGCTGCCGGAGGGCTCGGAGTGGATCGAGGCGTACCGCTTCTGGCGGGCCGCAGGAGGGGGACGTGACGGGAAGGGCGAAGCCCATCCCCGCCGACCTCCGGGTGGTCGGCCCCCGTGCCGGCCCCGGTCTGGGCGACCCGGTGATCACGGGGCCGGATGACCTCGGGCAGGCAGCGGCCACCGGCCGTGGCCGCCGTGGCCGGCACCTGCGGTGGCTGACACGGCCGGCTTGGTCACCGGCTTGGTCGTGACGCGGTGTCGGTTGGCTACCCTTCTTCGACTGTGACCAAGGGGTTGTCCGCGCCGAGCCAGGATCCGCGGTCGAGGCTGGAACGCCGGGTCGCCGCCGCCGCGGAGGCGGCGTTGGAGCGGCAGCAGTTCGTGTCGCCGGTGGATGTGCTGGTGGGGATCGGCTGGGTGCCATCCACCGTGGTGGAGCGGTGGCGCCGCGGCGCACTCCCCGATCTGGAACGGGCCGCCGCGGTCGGTGGCGGTCGGCTTGCCGCGGCGGTAGAGCTGCTGGGTCGGTGGGCCCGGGCCGGCGGTCTGCTCGCCTGCGAGGTCGACTACGTCGCCGGGACCCGGGACCGTCGGCCACTGCGGTTCACCGCCGACGGCGATCCCGCGGTCGAGCGGGCGTACCGGACGCATTGGATCCCATCGGCGTTGTCCGAGCCCGCGCGGACGCGGTTGACCCGGCGGCTGAACGCGGCACCGGAGTTGGTGGTGATCTCGCCGGTGTCCGAATGGACCTGTGCGGAGTGCGCCGAAAGCGGCGACCTGCTGATCCTCGAGGACGACCGCCCACTGTGTATGACCTGCGCGGACCTCGACCACCTGGTGTTCCTCGCCGCCGGAGACGCGGCGCTCACCCGGCGGGCGAGGAAGGCCAGCAGCCTCTCGGCGGTGGTGCTGCGGTTCAGCCGCTCCCGCAAACGGTACGAGCGGCGGGGGATCCTGGTCGAGCAGGCGGCGCTGGAGGCCGCCGAACAGCAGTGTCTGGGTGATGCGGAGGCCCGCCTGCGGCGGCGCGAACTCGACGCCCGACGCAGAACCGAGCAGGACCTGGATCTGGCCCGGCGGACCACCCAGGAGATCATCCGGTTGTTCCCGGCCTGCCCCCGGCACAGGGCGGAGGCGATCGCCGCGCACACCGGCGTGCGGGGCAGCGGCCGGGTCGGCCGCTCGGCAGCCGGCCGGGCGCTGGCGGTCGAGGCGATCGAACAGGCCGTGGTCGCCTCGATACGCCACCAGGACACCGGTTACGACCAACTGCTGATGTCCGGCGTCCCCCGAACCCAGGCACGGCAGCGGGTACGCGCCGATATCGACCAGGTCCTGGACAGTTGGCGGCGCCACCACTGAACTCCGCCGCCCCTCCCGTGTCGACGTTCGCACCGATGCCGCCGCGACCCAACCGGGACGACAGGCGTGCGGTGCCTCCTGGCCTGCCAGGACCAGGTTCGAGGCGCGAGGAGGGCGGCGTAGGCCCCGAGGATGACGTAGTCCCCGAGGAGGAGTTGTGGCCGCCGCGCCGTCCCTCCCTCAGGTAGTGTTGCGGTCTCCAGCAGTGGACGTACCGAGGAGGTGAGACCCATTACCGCCAGTCCAGGCCGGGTGCTCTCACCTCACGGTCGTGCGGTCCACCGGACATAGGTGACCGACAGAGCGCCCATAGGCATCCCGAAAGGCGCTCTCATGCAAGCTTCCGCGTCACCTCGCCCTCGATCCGCCATCGTCACCAGGCTTCGGGCCGCCGGCTGTGTCTTCGCCGAGGACGAGGCGCGGTTGCTGATCCGAGCGGCACGGACGCCGACCGACCTCGCCGCGATGGTGGACCAGCGAGCCGCCGGCCTGCCGCTGGAACACGTCCTCGGCTGGGCGGAGTTCTGCGGTCTGCGGATAGCCGTGGACCCCGGAGTCTTCGTGCCCCGCCGCCGCACCGAGTTCCTCGTCCACCACGCCGCCGCCCTCGCCCACCGGGCCGCCTCCGCCCACCGGGCCGCCTCCGCCCACCGGGCCGCCTCCGTCCAGCAGGCCGGCCCCGCCGGCCAGGCCGTCCTCGCCCAGCAGGCCGCCGCCAGCCAGGCCGCCAGCCCCGCCGGCGACGCCCCCGCCGGCCAGGCCCTCGCCGGGCCACGACCTGTCGTCGTTGACCTGTGCTGTGGCTCGGGCGCGGTGGGCGCCGCGCTGCTCGCGGCCCTGGACCGGGTCGAGTTGTACGCCGTCGACATCGATCCCGCCGCGGTGCGGTGCGCCCGCCGCAACCTCGCCGCCGCCGGAGCTCCGGTGTACGAAGGTGACCTCTACCGGCCGCTGCCCGCGACGCTGCGGGGCCGCGTCGACGTCCTGGTCGCCAACGCACCCTACGTACCCACCCAGGCGATCGGGCTACTGCCCCCGGAGGCCCGCGTACACGAGCCGCGGGTGGCGCTCGACGGTGGCGCGGACGGGCTTGATGTCCTGCGGCGGGTGGCCGCCGCGGCGCCACTGTGGCTGGCACCCGGCGGCCACGTGCTGGTCGAGACCGGCCGACGCCAGGCGCCGCAGACCGTCGAAACCGTCTCCCGCGCCGGGCTGATCCCGCAGGTGGCCAGTTCCGAGGAGCTGAGCGCCACCGTCGTCATCGGAACCAGGCCCGCCCTCCCCAGTTGACCGGGCGACCAGCCATGTCCTTCGGGCACGACTGGTCGGTGGATCACCAGGGCTGGGGGCTGCGTCCCCGGCGCCGGCTGCGTCATTGGTCCGTGATCCGCGGAGAACCGCGTGCGGCCGGGACCGTGATAAGGCGGAAAACCGCGTGCGGCCGGGACCGTGATAGACACGTTCGGGGATGTTGGGCTTCAGGCTGGCCCGGGTGGGCCGCTTCGCCCGACCCGGGGAGGCCGCAGGTGCGAGCAGTCGTGTTCGAGGGGCCGGGCCGGCATGTCGTCGCCGACGTACCGGACCCGGAGCCCGCACGGGGGCAGGTCCGCTTGCGCACGGTGCTCACCGGCGTCTGCGGGACCGACCGGCACCTGCTCGCCGGCGGGTTCATGGCGCGTTACCCCCTCATCCCGGGACACGAGATCGTCGGTGAGGTCGAGTCGGTCGGTGACGGCGTGGTCGGGCTCGCCCCCGGCGAGCAGGTGGCCGCCGACAACACCGTGCTGTGCGGGAAGTGCGAGTACTGCCGACGTGACCAGCCGCTGTTCTGCCGGAACTTCACCTCCCTGGGGGTGAACGCGCCGGGTGGCTTCGCCGAGTTCGTGATCGTCGACGCCGAGAAGTGTTTCCCCCTCGGCGGGGTCGACCCGCAGGTCGCCGTGATGACCGAGCCGCTGGCCTGCGCGGTGCACGGCGCCGACGTGCTGGGGCTCCGGCCCGGATCCGACGTGCTGGTCTTCGGCGCCGGACCCACCGGTCTGCTGCTTTCGCAGTTGCTGCTGCATGGTGGCGCCGCGCGCCTGTCCGTGGCCGCGCCGTCGCCACACAAGCTCGAGTTGGCCAGGGCGTTGGGAGTGGACGAGACCGTGCTGCTCGAGCGCGGCGACATCGCCGGGTCGGTGACCCGGCTGCGCTCGGTCAGCCCCGATGGTTTCGACGTCGTCGTGGAGGCGACCGGGGCACCGGCCGTGCTGGCGGTGTGCCCGGAGCTGGCACGTCCCGGCGGCACGGTCCTGGTGTACGGGATGGCGGAGGCATCCGACCGGGTGCCCTTCTCGCCGTACGACATCTTCGCGCGCGAGCTGACGATCAAGGGGTCGTTCGCTCAGACGCACTGCTTCGACCGGGCGTTGCTCGCCCTGCGCACCGGACGGGTACGGACCGACGGCATCGTGACCGACGTGGTTCCCCTCGAGCGGTTCGGCGACGCTCTCGCGGCGGTCGCAAGCTCGCAGAGCATCAAGGCGGTCGTGACGCTGTGAATCGTCAGACGGGTTGGTAGGGGCAGCCGCACGACTCGCGGTGCATGAAGGCAGGCTCCAGACGAACGGCCACCGCGTCCCGCTCCGGCTCGGCGAGCCGGTCGAGGAGCAGGCGCACCGCCTCGACGCCGAACTCGTGGATCGGTTGGGCGATGGTGGTCAGCCGTGGCGCGAACAACGCGGCCCACTGGAAGTCGTCGAAGGACACCAGGGCGATGTCCTGCGGTATGCGCAGGCCCAGGGCATGCAACTCCTGCACCGCACCGATGGTCATCAGGTTGTTTGCGACGACGAGCGCGGTCGGCGGCTTCGGCAGCCGCATCAGCCGGCGTACGGCGAGGCGGGCAGACTCCGCCACCGACCGCCCGTTTGCCACCAGCCTCCGTTCGAACGGCAGTCCCAACCGGTCCAGCCCAAGCCGGTAGCCGTCGATCCGCTCCGCGGAGGTGGACAGGCCGGTGAGCCCGGAGATCATCCCGATGCGGACATGTCCGAGCTCGCCGAGGTGCCGCACCAGTCGAGCGGTGGACTCGGTGTTCTCCGATCCGACCCGGTCGAACGCCGTCGAGGGCAGCCGGTCGATCAGGACGGCTGGCAGTCTCTGCGCGATGAGGTAGTCCAGCGTCTCGCTCGCATCGGCCGAGGCGGCCAGGAGCACGCCGTCGACGCGACGCTCGCGGAGGGTACGAACGATCTTCAGCTCATGGGCCGGGTCGTCACGGGTGTCGCCGAGGAGGAGGGTGTAGCCGAGCCGTCCAACCTGGGTTTCGATCGCGTGGACGAGCTCGGCGAAGTACGGGTTGGTCGGCACCGAGATCGCCACACCGATCAGCCCGGTGCTGGCCCGCGCCAGGGAGCGCGCGATCGTGTTGGGGCTGTAGCCGGTCTCCCGGATCGCACCGAGGACCACGTCACGGGTCTCCGGCTTGACATACCTCGTCTCGTTCAGCACGTGCGACACCGTGGACACCGAGACGCCGGCTCGCTTCGCCACGTCAGCCATCGTCACCACGAGTGCCTCCGGTGGCACAACTTGCGCAAACGCTTGCGCAAACGCTTGCCATCGCAGCTTAGCGGGTCTAGATTCCGCCGGATAGCGGCCTGAACGCCGAGTTCGCAAGACCGGACGTTCACACGAGGAGGCCTTGGATGCCCAACCTGACATCGAACGGGAGAACCCTCCGAAGCCCGGCGAGGCATCCGGGCGTGCTCGGCCCCGCCCTGGTCGCGGTCCTGGCCATGACACTCGCCGGCTGCGGCTCCAGTTCGAACAACTCGGCGGGCGGCGGTGGCGGCCAGGTCTCGGTCGGACTCATCACCAAGACGGACACCAACCCGTTCTTCGTCAAGATGAAGGAGGGCGCGACCAAGGAGGCCGAGGCGAAGGGCGCGAAGCTGCTGACCGCAGCCGGCAAGTTCGACGGCGACAACGCCAGCCAGGTCACCGCGATCGAGAACATGGTCGCGAGCGGCGTGAAGGGCATCCTGATCACGCCGAGCGACACCAAGGGGATCATCCCGTCGATCGACAAGGCCAGGAAGAAGGGCGTGCTGGTGATCGCTCTCGACACGCCCACCGACCCGCAGAGCGCTGTGGACGCGCTGTTCGCCACCAACAACTTCAAGGCGGGTGAGCTGATCGGGCAGTACGCCAAGGCGGCCTTCGGCAGCAAGCAGGCCAAGATCGCCACGCTCGACCTCAAGCCCGGGATCACGGTGGGCGTGCTGCGGCACAACGGCTTCCTCAACGGCTTCGGGGCCGCGACCGTCGATGACAAGACGACCAACCAGGTCAGCGCGCCGCAGGTCGTCTGCAGCAACGACACCGAAGGCGACCAGGCCAAGGGCCAGACCGCGATGGAGAACTGCCTGCAGAAGGACCCGAGCATCAACCTCATCTACACCATCAATGAGCCCGCCGCCCTCGGCGCCTACACCGCCCTGAAGGCCGCCGGCAAGGAGAAGGACGTCATGATCGTCTCCGTGGACGGCGGTTGCACCGGCGTGCAGGGGATCAAGGACGGGAAGATCGCCGCGACGTCCCAGCAGTACCCGTTGAAGATGGCCAGCCTCGGTATCGACGCGGTCGTCGACTTCGCCAAGAACGGAACGAAGGCATCCGGGTACACCGACACCGGCGTCACGCTGATCACCGACAAGCCACAGTCTGGTGTTGAGTCCAAGGACGTGAAGTACGGCCTCGACAACTGCTGGGGGTGATCCCGGCCCGGAGGGAGGTCCGGCGGGCCGGCCGACCGACCAGGCGACGCGCGGGGGGCTGCACCCGCCCCCCGCGAGACAGGGAGCCGTCTAAATGAACGCAGCGACTCGATGACCGCAACGACGACCGCCGAGGTGGAAGACACCCAGACGGGCGTCCTGAGAGTGCTCAAGCGAGGCTTCGCCCTCAACACGCTGGGCCCGCTCGGAGCGCTGGTGTTGGCCTGCCTGTTCTTCAGCATCAAGTCCGACCGGTTCTTCACCGGCGGCAACTTCTCCCTGATCGTCCAGCAGGTCATGGTGGTGGGCACGCTCGCCATCGGGCAGACCCTCGTGATCCTGACCGCGGGCATCGACCTGTCCAACGGCGCGGTCATGGCGCTGGGCAACATCGTGATGACCAAGCTGGCCATCGACACGGGGCTGAACCCGTTCGTCGCGATCCTGCTCGGCCTGCTCGTCTGCGCCGGCTTCGGCCTGCTGAACGGCGGCCTCGTCACCACCATCAACCTGCCACCGTTCATCGTGACCCTGGGCACGCTGAACATCGCATTCGCCCTGACCCACATCTATTCGAACGAGCAGACGGTCTCCGGCCTGCCCACGGAGCTGACCTGGTTCGGCAACACCTTCCGGATCGGGCAGACGGACATCACCTACGGCACCGTGCTCATGCTGATCCTCTACGCGCTGACCTGGTTCGTCCTGCGCGAGACCGCGGCCGGACGGCACGTGTACGCGGTCGGCAACGAACCGGAGGCGGCCCGCCTCACCGGCATCCGGACCAAGCGGGTACTCCTGGTCGTCTACACCACAGCCGGTCTGATCTACGGGATCGGCTCCTGGCTGCTGGTCTCCCGGACCGGTGTCGGTGACCCCAACGCGGGCCAGACCGACAACCTCGACAGCATCACCGCTGTCGTGCTGGGCGGCACCAGCCTCTTCGGCGGCCGAGGCACGGTGATCGGCACCCTCATCGGCGCGTTGATCATCGGGGTGATCCGCAACGGCCTGCAGCTCATCGGCACCAAGTCGATCTACCAGGTGCTCATCACCGGCGTCCTCGTGATCGTCGCCGTCGCGGTGGACCAGTTGTCGCGCAGGAGGACCCGATGACCACTACCTCCGATACCGCGCCGGCCACCGCCGTCGGTGAGGTCGTCTTCGAAGGCCGGCAGCTCACCAAGCGGTACGGGCACGTCACGGCGATGGACCGCTGCGACTTCGAACTGCGCGAGGGCGAAGTCCTTGCGGTGATCGGCGACAACGGTGCCGGCAAGTCCACCCTGATCAAGGCGCTGTCCGGGGCTCTCATCCCGGACGAGGGCGAGATCTTCCTGGACCAGAAGCCGGTCAGGTTCCACAGCCCGATCGAGGCGCGGCGGTACGGCATCGAGACGGTCTACCAGGGCCTCGCCGTCGCGCCGGCGCTCGACATCGCCAGCAACCTGTTCCTCGGCCGGGAGACCCGCCGCAGCGGCCCGCTCGGCCAGTGGCTGCGGCTGCTCGACAAGCGCGGGATGCGGCGCGAGGCGGAGCGCCACATGAGCGAGCTGAAGATCGGCCTGCGGACGATGACCAACCCGGTGGAGGATCTGTCCGGAGGCCAGCGCCAGGGCGTGGCCGTCGCCCGGGCCGCCGCCTTCGCCAGGAAGCTGGTCATCATGGACGAGCCGACGGCCGCGTTGGGTGTCCGGGAGACCGGGCAGGTGCTCGACCTGATCCGCCGGATCAAGGAGAAGGGCCTGCCGGTCGTCCTGATCAGCCACAACATGCCCAACGTGTTCGAGGTCGCCGACCGGATCCACATCCAGCGGCTCGGCCGCCGGGTCGCGCTGGTGACCCCTGAGCAGCACACGATGTCCGAAGTCGTCGCCATCATGACCGGGGCACTGCCCGGTGACGAGCAGACGGCCCCCGCCGACCAGGTGTCGGAGCAGGAGCGCGAGGACCTGGCCGCACACCTGCCCAAGGAGTGATCACGGACTGCCGTTGACCGCCAGGCGCCCGCCACGGCGCCGGCTGCCCGTCGTCCGCCTGCCGTCGGGCGGGGCGAGCCGAACCTGGGCCGGACACGGGCCGGGCACGGGCCGGGCACGGGCCGGAGACGGGGGCGGGGAAAGGGGACCGCAGCATGAGTCCACGTCAAACAGGCACCGACCACCCGACGGCGCGGGCAGCGGATGGCACGACGCCGGGCCCGTTACGCCGGCGTCGCCTGCTTGCCGCGCTGATGGCGGTTCTCGCCGTCTGCTCGGCGATCGTGGCGGCGGCCGGCTCGCCCGCCACAGCCCAGACGGGACCGGTGACCTACCAGGAGCCGTACCGCCCGCAGTTCCACTACACCCCCGCGCAGAACTGGATGAACGACCCGAACGGGCTGATCTGGTACAAGGGCGAGTACCACCTGTTCTACCAGTACAACCCGTCCGGCAGCACGTGGGGCAACATCTCCTGGGGTCACGCGGTCAGCCGTGACCTGGTGTACTGGCAGGAGCTGCCGGTCGCCATTCCGGATGACGACAGGGAGTTCGTCTTCTCCGGCAGCGTCGTCGTCGACAAGGACAACACCAGCGGCTTCGGCACCCGCCAGAACCCGCCCATGGTCGCCATCTACACCAGCGCCAGCAAGGCGTGCTGCCGGCAGGCCCAGGCGCTCGCCTACAGCACCGACCGCGGGCGCACCTGGACGAAGTACGCCGGCAACCCGGTGCTCGACGTCGGGTCGGGCGAGTTCCGCGACCCCAAGGTCTTCTGGTACGCCCCGGGCAACCGGTGGCTGATGGTCGTCGTCCTCTCCGTGGAGCGCAAGGTCTCCTTCTACAGCTCGGCGAACCTGAAGGACTGGACGCACCTGAGCGACTTCGGGCCGGCCAACGCGGTCGGCGGGGTGTGGGAGGTCCCGGACCTGTTCCCGCTGCCGGTGGACGGCAACCCCGGCAACGTCAAATGGGTGCTGGTGGTCAACCTCAACCCCGGCGGGATCGCGGGTGGCTCGGCGGCGCAGTACTTCGTCGGCGACTTCGACGGTACGACGTTCCATGCCGAGAACGTGCTCGGCCCCTACACGCCGCCCGCCGGCGAGGTGTACCAGGACTTCGAGGCACCGACCTACGCCCCCTGGACGACGGCGGGCACCGCGTTCGGCAGCGGTCCCGCGCACGGCTCGCTGCCCGGGCAGTCGCCGGTCACCGGTTTCCTGGGCAACGGCCTGGCCAACAGCTTCCTCGGTGGCGACGCCGCGGAGGGGAAGCTGACGTCTCCGCCGTTCACGATCAGCCGCCCGTACGTCAACTTCCTGGTCGGGGGCGGGAACCACCCGCACGTACCGGGGACGACCGAGGGCGCACCGCCGCCCGGCACCGTGTTCGCCGACTTCGAAGGCGGCAGCTACGGGGCCGGTTGGACGGCCACCGGCACCTTCGCCGGCACCACACCGGCCGCCGGAACCCTGCCCGACCAGCAGACCGTCAGCGGCTACGAAGGCAGCTACCTCGTCAACACGTTCTACGACCATGACAACGGGACCGGCACGATCTCCTCGCCCGGGTTCACCATCACCAGCGACTACATCAACTTCCTGGTCGGCGGCGGGAACCACCCGAACCCCGGCGGCGCCGACAACCCGCCGACCGCGGTCAACCTCGTCGTCGCGGGTCAGGTGGTCCGCACCGCCACCGGCCAGAACACCGAGCAGCTCAACTGGACGAACTGGAACGTGTCCTCCCTGAAGGGGCAGGTCGCGCACATCGAGATCGTCGACCTGAACACCGGTGGCTGGGGTCATATCCTGGCCGACCAGTTCACCTTCGCCGCCCAGCCGGCGCTCCCCCGCTCGACCGAGACGGCGGTCAACCTGCTCGTGGACGGCAACGTCGTGCGGACCGCCACCGGTCAGGACAGCGAACACCTCGACTGGGCCGCCTGGAACGTCAGGGACCTGATCGGCAGGACCGCCCGGATCCAGGTCGTCGATGACAACAGCGGCGGCTGGGGTCATATCCTGGCCGACCAGTTCACCTTCGCCGACGCGCCCGCCGAGTCGGTCGAGCAACGCAGCAGCTGGGTGGACTACGGCAAGGACTTCTATGCCGTGAACTCCTGGAACGACGTCCCCGGCGACAAGCGCATCGCGATCGCCTGGATGAACAACTGGCAGTACGCGGGCATCATCCCCACGTCGCCGTGGCGCAGCGCGATGAGCGTGCCACGCGAGTTCGCCCTGCGCACCATCGACGGCCGCCCTCAGCTCGTCCAGCAACCCGACCAGCAGCTGCGCGAGCTCCGGACCGGCCCGGTGTACGAACTCCACCACCGCACCGTCGACGCGGGCACCTGGGCGCTGACCGGCAAGGGCGCCACGGGCAAGGCACTCGACATCGAGGCCGACTTCGACCTGCAGACCGCCCAACGCTTCGGCCTCGAGGTCCGAACGGGCGGCGACGAGCGGACCGTGATCGGCTATGACGTGGACACCGGTGAGCTCTACGTCGACCGCACGAGGTCAGGGAACGTCGGCTTCGACCCGAACTTCCCCGGCGTGCAGCGGGCCCCGCTCGCGTTGCGCAACGGCGCCCTCCACCTGCACATCCTCCTCGACTGGTCCTCGGTCGAGGTCTTCGCCGACGACGGCCGGCGGGTAATCACCGACCAGGTGTTCCCCGGTCCCACCAGCGACGGGGTCAACCTGTTCTCCGAGGGCGGCACCGTGATGTTGGACAAGCTCGCGATCAGCCAGATGCGCTCGATCTGGCAGTGACCCTCCCGACCGGATCGTCCTCGAGGGCCGCGAGGCACCGCTGGAGGGCCCAGCGGAAGGCGTGGACCTGTTCGGGCGACAGGTCGGCGAGCATGCGCCGCTCGAGGTCCTCGACCGCCCGGTTGCAGGCCTGGAGGACCTCCCGCCCGCGGTCGGTGAGGTCGGCGCGAAGGATAAGAATTCTTCATCTACGGCACCGCCGCGGCGCTGATCTTCGGTCGGCAGTTCTTCCCGTCGGTCAACCCGCTGGTCGGCACCCTGGCGGCGTTCGCCACCTTCGCCGTCGGGTTCGTCGGCCGCCCGATCGGTGGCGTGGTGATGGGCCACTTCGGCGACAGGGTCGGCCGCAAGTCGATGCTGGTGCTGTCGCTGATGCTGATGGGCGTCTCGACGTTCCTGGTCGGGTTGCTCCCGACCTACGCCCAGGTCGGCATCTGGGCTCCGGTCCTTCTCGTCCTGCTCCGCTTCGTTCAGGCTCCAGCACCCCCGATGGCGCGTTCGGCGCTCACGACGGAAGGACGCACATGAAGCTCGACGGCAAGGTCGCCATCGTCACCGGAGCGGGCCGCGGCCTCGGCCTGGCCTACGCGACGGCGCTCGCGCAGGCCGGCGCGGCGGTCGTGGTCAACGACGCCGACAAGGACGCGGCGTACGAGGCCGCGGAGGGCATCACCGTCGCCGGCGGCCGGGCGGTGGCACACCCGGCACCGGTCGGCGGCACCGAGGCGGCCGAGGGCCTGGTCGCCGCCGCGGTGGACGCGTTCGGCCGGCTCGACATCCTGGTCACCAACGCCGGCATCCTGCGGGACAAGGTCCTGTGGAAGATGACCGACGACGAGTTCGACGCGGTGGTCGGCGTACACCGGTCGTACCCCAGGGAGATCGCGGTGGCCTTCGCCGACGGCGGCTGGACCCCCGAGACCATCGCCGAGAACTGGGCCAGCTCGCTCGGGCGCACCCCGGAGACGGTGGGCATACCGGCGCCGCAGGCCCCGGACCCGCGCGTCGCGAAGTCGGAGAAGCCCTCGAGTCTCCAGGCAGTGATCCTCGAAGGGAGACGCCCGGCATGAGCTCCGCACACCCAGGCCTCGACCTCGCCACGCTGACCGCGATCGACGTGCACGTGCACGTGGAGGCCGACGCCCACGGCCACCACTCGCTCGACGAGGAGCTGCTGGAGGCCTCGGCCGCGTACTTCAAGTCCACCGAGCACCGCAACCCCACGGTCAGCCATATCGCCGGGCACTACCGGTCCCGGTCCATGGCCGCTGTCGTGTTCACCGTCGACGCCGGGGTCGCCACCGGGCACCCGGCGCTGTCCAGCGAGGAGATCGCCGAGGAGGCCGCGGCCCACGCCGACGTGCTCATCCCGTTCGGCTCGGTCGATCCGGCCAACGGTGTCGCGGCGGTGCGGCGGGCCAGGCGGCTGGTCACCGACCACGGGGTGCGCGGGTTCAAGTTCCACCCGAGCCTGCAGGCGTTCGCGCCGAACGAACGCACCCACTACCCGCTGTACGCGGCACTGGAGGAGCTGGGCGTGCCCGCGATCTTCCACACCGGACAGACCGGCATCGGCGCCGGACTGCCCGGGGGGCGCGGCATCAAGCTGCGCTACTCCGACCCGATGCTGCTCGACGACGTCGCCGCCGACTTCCCCGGCCTGACGATCGTGATGGCCCACCCGTCGGTGCCCTGGCAGGACGCCGCGATCTCGGTGGCCACGCACAAGGCCAACGCCTACATCGACCTGTCCGGGTGGTCACCGAAGTACTTCCCGCCGCAGCTGGTCCGGGCAGCCAACGGGCTGCTCAAGCGCAAGGTGCTGTTCGGGTCGGACTACCCGCTCATCACCCCGGACCGCTGGCTGGCCGACTTCGACAAGCTGGACATCAAGCCGGAGGTGCGGCCGCTGATCCTCAAGGACAACGCCGCCCGCGTGCTCCGGCTCGGCCCGGCCGGCTGAGGAGGACGGCATGCTCAACCGCGGTCTCGGCTCGTGGCCGGCCCGGCGCGCCCGGATGACGCGGCACCGCACCGCGCTGGTCCACGGCACGCGGTCCTGGACCTACGGGCAGCTCGACGAGCGGGTCAACCGGCTCGCCCACGCCCTGCGCGGGCTCGGCGTCCGGGCCGGGGACCGGGTCGCCTCCCTCGGCCCCAACCATCCGGCGTTCCTCGAGACGCTGTTCGCGACGGCGGCGCTGGGTGCGGTCTTCGTCCCGTTGAACACCCGGCTGGCCGCCCCGGAGCTGGCGTTCATGCTCGACGACCCGCCACCTCCGTCCTCGTCTGGTCCTGCGAGCTGGCCGACGTCGTGAGTGCGCTGGGGGATCGACCGACCGTCCGCGAGCGGGTGGTGGTCGGCGCGGCCCACGACGGGTCCCACGGCTACGAGGCGCTGCTCACCCGGGCGCAGGCGGACCCGATCGATCTCCCGGTCGGCCTCGACGACGTCTGCATCGTCATGTACACCTCGGGGACCACGGGCCTGCCCAAGGGAACGATGCTCACCCACGGCAACCTGACGTGGAACTGCTACAACCTGCTCCTCGACGTCGATCTCGCCTCCGACGACACACCTTCGCCGACGCCACCGACGACCACCGGTGGATCCACACCGACCCCGAGCGGGCCAGGACCGGCCCCTACCGCGGCCCCATCGCGCACGGCTACCTGACTCTGTCGCTGCTGATCCCGCTGTGGAGTGAGATCCTGCAGATCGAGGGCATCACCATGGCGGTGAACTACGGGTTGAACAGGGTCCGCTTCCCGGCGCCGGTGCCCGTCGGGTCGAAGATCCGGCTCGGCGCCACCCTCGCCGAGGTCAAGGACGTCAAGGGCGGCGTGTGGAGGCCATCGTGGACTGCGTCGTGGAGGTCGAGGGCGCACCCAAGCCGTCGCTGATCGCCCAGGCCGTCTACCGCTACTACGCCAGACCAGCACAGCCGATTGACCGAGGCACGCGATGACGCTAGACGGCTACGGCGCGGGACGAATCGGGACTAGGTAGCAGGAGGGCCGCACCGGCGAAGTCCCTGTGCTCCCACTTCCACTTCTGGATACGGGGACCGACCCAGAACAGGTACACGCCAATCGTGATGATTGACAGCGCGAGCCATTTCAGCCAGTTCCCGAACAGGCTCCAGGCCGAGCCGGTGAAGATGAGTTGCCGACCGTCAATGTAGGAGTGCTTGGCGCGCCAGCGCTCGCCCAGCACCAGAGCGAATGGGTAGCAGACGCCCAGCGTAAGGACAGTGATCAGAAATCCAAGGAGCGCGGTGCCAACGTACGTGGCGGCCCCGCCATCGAACGTGAACCGCCCGCTCTTCGCCATGCCTATCTCCTCAGTCGTTGATGGCCAGGATCTCAGCTTGTTGTTTAACCCCTTGGTCGCTGGAGCTGGCTGTTGGTTTTGATCTTGTCCGGCGTGTCGTGGTGACGTGGGGCGGCCACCGCTTGATCATCTTCGGGTTCCTTCTAGAGAGCTCGAAGACGAGGCGGTGGCCGTGGGCAGCAGTGTGCCGTACCAGCGGGTGGACGGGGAGCAGACCGGCCGGGCGACGCTGGCCGCGGAGCACCGCCGCGGGCATGGGGCGTTGTACGACGCGGTGGCCAGCGGCCGGGTCGAGGTGGCCCGGTTACGCCGGTGTGTTGCCAGCCTGCCGCTGCCGCGGGACCGTGATGGGCGGATCGTGCTGGCGGTCGATGTCAGCGCGTGGCTACGACCGGACGCGCCTACCTCACCGGAGCGGTTGTTCTGCCACGTCTACGGCCGGGGTAAGGGCCAGGCGCAGATGATCCCCGGGTGGCCGTACTCCTTCGTCGCGGCGTTGGAGCCCGGCCGTAGCAGTTGGACGGCGTTACTGGACGCACTGCGCCTGGGCCCTGATGATGACGTCACCGCGGTCACCGCAGAGCAGATCCGCGAGGTGGTCGCCCGGCTCCGGCAGGCCGGGCACTGGCAGCCCGGCGACCCGCCCATCCTGATCGTCTTCGACGCCGGGTACGACGTGACCCGGCTGGCGTTCCTGCTGGGCGATCTGCCGGTGCAGTTGGTGGGCCGGCTGCGTTCGGACCGTGTCTTCTGCTTCCCGCCGGCCTCACCCGAAGCAGGCCGGACCGGGCGTCCTGCCAAACACGGATCCGAGTTCGCGTTGTCCGATCCGGCTACCCACCCCGAACCCGCGGCCGCGACCACCACCGCGACCAGCCGTTACGGCACCGCCCGGGCCTGTGCCTGGAACCGGTTGCATCCGCGGCTGGCCCGCCGCGGCGGCTGGGCCGACCACCACGGGCCGCTACCGATCATCACCGGCAGCATCATCCGACTCCAAGTCGACCGGCTGCCCGGTGACCGGCACCCCAAACCGGTGTGGCTGTGGTGCTCGACCCCGGACCCGACCCCCGGCGAGGTGGACCGGCTCTGGCAGGCGTTCCTGCGCCGGTTCGACATCGAGCACACCTTCCGGTTCCTCAAGCAGACCCTCGGCTGGACCCGCCCCAAGATCCGCACCCCCGCCCAGGCCGACCGCTGGACCTGGCTGATCCTCACCGCCCACACCCAGCTCCGGCTGGCCCGCCACCTGACCGAGGACATGCGCAGGCCCTGGGAGAAACCGGTCACCCGACCCGGCCGGCTCACCCCCGCCCGGGTCCGCCGCGGGTTTCGCCACCTCCGCCCGACGACCGCCCTTCCCGCTGGCGCGCCGAAACCCTCACGGCCAGGCCCCGGCCGGCCACCAGGCTCCACGAACGCCCACCGCGCCCCACGCCACGACCCAGGCAAGAACACCAAAACCGACACAACGGTCAAAGGCTAGAACCTACAGCCAGGTTAAAAAGCAAGCT
>WNFZ01002832.1_pt1 | contig 18988 bp, 20 predicted proteins | sample 5400081 | NCBI WGS metagenome assembly WNFZ01 (sample SAMN13153365, study PRJNA577476) | soil metagenome | isolation source: 80 cm soil or saprolite under grassland replicate 1 | place: USA:California | collected 2016-06-15
AGCCGTAAGGGTTCTTGCTCTTTCCGTGTTTAATCCGTGTTCCATCCGTGGCCCAGGATCTCCCCCGTAATCGCCTGCACGGTCACTTCGGCCCTTCGTGTCTCGATCGCTTCTTTGGTTGCGGCTCTGCCGCTCTGGGTCATCCGTGGTCCATCTCTGCCGGCCAAACTGGACGACCTCCCTCACCACATCCTTGGCGCAACGATGGCGATGTTGAATGTGCTCATTCTGGGAAACCAACAGTCTGAGGCGACGACGGATGTCACGGATAGCACGGATATTTACCCGTGCAACGCTTCAACCGGTTCTCGGGCCGACCGCCCCGAGGGCATCGCTTCGCTCAACCCTGTGGGCTGGGTTCTGACGGACCGTTGGACCGCAACGATGGCAACCTTGATCCCCCGGCCTCGAACCGCCTTGCCAGCGCGTCAGGATCACGCATTCTGCGTGTTTTTTTTCCGCACCGGGTCGATTTACTCCGTAAACAGGCCTTTTTCCCCGTAATTGCGCCCTGGCACCGGTGTTGCTAGTTTTTGAATCGAGTTGACACTCGAAAACTACGTAAAGTAAAAAACGCGCGTACCAGAACAACGACACCAACGACACCAAACTATGAATCATACTAGCAAAACCAGAATGAAGGCTTTCACGCTCATCGAGTTGCTGGTCGTTATCGCCATCATCGCCATTCTCGCGGGCCTTCTTCTGCCTGCCCTGGCCAAGGCCAAGGCCAAAGCCCAGCGCATTAACTGCGTGAGCAACCTCAAACAAATTGGGTTGGCCTTCCGCATGTGGTCCAACGACCATGCCGAGAAGTTCCCATGGCAAGTGGATGGTCCACCTCCAGCGCAGAACGATGGCACCCGCAATCCCATTTCCAAGGCGCCAGGGAAAACGATCAATATTTTCCAGGCGATCTCCAACGAGTTGAATACTCCCAAAGTCCTGGCTTGCGCTAGCGATGCGCTCAAAAGCAGAGCCACGACCTTTGACCCGACTTTGCCGGGTTATTTGAATGACTCCACCAGGTTCATCAGCTATTTCGTGGGGCTGGATGCGGATGAAACCAAGCCGCAGACGATTCTGAGCGGCGACGAGAATGCGCGCCAGGGTTCAAGCCCTCCGCCGACTGGCATCGACGCCCAGCTCACCTTCACCGGCAGCCCGAATAATACCGATGCGGGTTGGGATAACACCATTCACCAGAACAACGGCAATGTCGGCTTGGGCGACGGAAGCGCTGCCCAGTTGACGGCGCAGGCCTTAGCAAAGCAAGTGACCTCGGCGATGGTCTCCTTGGGTTCGAACTTCACCACGATCCAGTTTCCAGGACAAAAACCGTAATTTAACTCACGGCCGGTTTCCTTCACGAAGGCGTCCATTGCGGGCGCCTTCTGTTTCTTTTTATGGGAAGAAAATAAGGGGTCCTTCGTCTCATTGTCGGCGTGCGCGGGCTGACCAGGCACGGAGCGACTCATTCGGCCGGCAAAACAAACATTGACACCGCCGAACGCCATTTTTATTGTGTTAACTGTAACAAGCTAAAAATATGAATAAGTCCCAGACACTCCCTCGGCGTAGCGGGTTCACTCTGATTGAGTTGCTCGTGGTCATCGCCATCATCGCTATCCTGGCGGGCCTGCTGCTTCCGGCCCTGGCCAAGGCCAAATCCAAAGCCACACTGGCCCAATGCCAAAGTAACTCAAAGCAGGTCACTCTAGCGTTTATCATCTGGGTCCATGACCACGAGAAAAACGCCCTGCCGTGGCGTGTGGACTGCACTGATGACGGAACCAAGGTCCCAAATGGCGTGGACTGCGGTTTCTCGGGGCTCAATAATAACGCCTATTTCCAATTTGGATGGGTCTCCAACGAACTAAACACTCCAAAGATTTTGGCGTGCCCGGCAGACAAACAGGTTAAAGTCGCCGACAGTTTCAATCGAGACCCGAGTGGTGGCTTTTTCAACGGGACCTATCAGAATAACTCCATCAGCTACGCGCTCGGCTTGGACGCGGGAGCCAACGGGAAAGGTGGCGCCATCCTTCCTTTCGAGAACTCGCAAAACCACATTTTGATAACAGACCGGCACATGCAGGTGACCGACGGTCAGGGAGGTTGTTCCTCAGGGGTGAGCCCGGCCTGGATCATAAACGGTATTAAAGCGCCTGGTGGCACCCCCGCGCACAGTTCCTGGCTTATCAAGCCAAATTACGGACACGGGCCCATCGGCATCGTGGCACTCTGTGACGGCAGTGCGCAGAAATGCGTCCGCAAGGATCTCAACGACCTGCTCGATCAGGCAGACGACAACGGCAGTGGCCACTTCCTTTACCCGCAAAATCCATAGTGAGGTACTTGGTTTCGATAGCGCCCTCAGCCGAGGGCGCTTTTTTTTGCTCGTGACGATTCAGTTTGTTTGAAAGAAGCGGGCAGATCTTTCGTTTAAGGGGCAAACGAAGCTATGAATACCGCCCGCCTCATTTCCGTGAACCGACTTGTCACTTGTAACTTGTCACTGGTAACTGGTGATTTTCAGAAGCTCATCCCGAGTACGACCCTGTTTTCAATTTCCAGTTACCAGTTACCAGTTACCAGTTACCAGTCTAAACGGCCCATGGTCCGCGGTCATGACAGGAATGGGCACGGAGGTCGTCGGCACGTTCGTCTCTCCGATCCAGCCGACCGAGGGGTGCATCTCAGTTTTTGCGCGGCTCTGCATTTCAATGGCGCAAGCTTTGAGCCACGGAGTGGCGTCAGAAAGTAGCCCACGGCGTGAGCCGTGGGAGGTGACGCGATGGTGGCGAAGCCCCGGCAGGGGCGACAGAACCAAGTCTGGCAATTCTTTCGCCGCTCCGCGGCTCTTGCCCTGCAGCGCCGACCCCCCACGGCTGGCGCCGTGGGCTACTTTCTGGCGCTGCTCCGCAGCTAACGCCTTGGACTCCGCTCCCCCAAAAACTGAGATGCGCCCTCGACCGAGCGAGGCCGCTTCTTCCGCGCGCGCTCGAATTAACTACTTTTATTCATCCGGATCGGCGACGGGCTCGGGAGTCACGCGATAGAACCGATGGGAGAAATTCAGCGCTTCGTCATCGACATAGTGCACGGCACCGTCGACGACGAACGTGTTGCAGACCGTTTCCCAGTTCCGCAAGTCCCCGCTCGCCTCGACCCGGAAGTTGTAGCCCGTCTCCACGCCGAAGCCGACCTGCCGCATGCCGTCTTGCAATGGGAGACATTGCGCGCCGGTTGCCGGATACATCCACGGGCCGTCGCTGATTAACGCCACCGCGTGGCGCGGATACCCCACGCGGTACCGCGGCGGTTGATCGGCCGGCGCATCCTCCAATCGCAGGATTAATGTCTCGCTGCCTTCCTCCAGGTTATCCGGCAACGGTCGGACCGTGACCGGGACGGACCGCCGGCCGGCGGGAATCGTGGCCAATCCTGGCAGCATCTCGTAATCGACTCCGTTCTCCGCCGTGCCGTGCAAAGAATAGTTCACGGTCAAGTCCTGGTTCGTGGGGCCGTAGCGGCGAATGCGGAAAGTTGCGGTGTTCAGCACAAAATTCGTCCCCGGCTCCACCGCGAAGGCATCACGCGCCACCACCGTAACCACCGGCACAAGGTCGGGCAACGTCACACGAATCTCCACCGGCGCGGAGGAAGCGACCATGCCGTGATCATCCGTGGCGCGAGCCGTGAGCCTATGCGCGCCGGGGTTGGCGTAACGCCAGACGAAAACAAACGTCTGCGTCGGGTCGGGCGCGAACGTCTGCGTCGGGCCGGGCGGCGGCGGCGGCGCGATCCACTCGGTGCCCCGTTCGCCGATCTTGCGGCCGTCCGCGAAGAATTCCACTTTGCGCACGAAACCATCCTGAGCGCTGGCTTCGGCAACGATTTCGATCAGCGTGTTGGGCGGGAATTCGGCGCCAACGACTGGTTTGGTAATAGCGACACGCAGCGACGGGTTGGTCGATGGCTCAACCGTGATCGCAACGGGCCCCGACGACACGGGGATGCCCAGGGTACTGACGGCATGCGCCGTCAACACGTGGGCACCGGGCGGCGCTCCCACCCATTCGAAGTTGTGGTAAATGAGCGTGCCAGGGTCAGGCGCGCGAAAGAAGTCGATCTCGGATATCCCGATGAGTTGACCGTCATCCTGGAACTCCACCTGGCTGATGTAGCCGTCGAGGTCAATGGCGGTTGCCTGGATGAGAATCGTTTCGCCGACATTGAAGTTGGCTCCGTTCGTCGGGCTCGTGATGGTCAAACTCGCCTGCGTCAGCCCGTCGTCGCGGATGAACACGGTCGCTGTCTCGTGCGCCGGATCAATCTTGAAATCGTAGCACGGGGGGTCAATCCCGGGCGGCGGGCATTGCGAAATCGTTGCCACCAGCGTTTCCAGGCCTTCGGGCTTTTGGTCCGGGATCGCCTCGACCCGGATCTCGGTCGAAGTGGCGCCCACAGGGATGTTCACGAGCCCGGGCAAAACCGCGTAATCCTCCCCGGCAGTGGCGCTGCCAGAGTATTGCACGTAGACCGGCAATGACGCGTTCGTCGGGCCCGTGCGCGAAATGGTGAACTGCCCGGCCAACGGCACGCGGTCGAATGGCGCGGAATCCTCCTCCGCGACCACCTGCGTCGCCACGATGCGGACGACCGTGTCGAGTAGTCGCCCGTTGTCGAGAATCGTCATCGTGGCGCTCGCATGATTCGGGTCCTGGATGTAACCCGGAAACGGCACCGGCGTAAACGTTGCCACGACTGTTTCGGGACCTTCGACCAGCGCGTCGTCGATCGGAACCAGCCGGAGAAAAGCCGCCTCGCGCCCGGCGGGAATCACGACACTCTCGGGGAGCGCAGGATAATCAACGCCAGCGGTGGCGCTTCCAGAGTAGCTCAGGTAGACGCGCAGGTCGGCGTCGGTGGAGCCACTGCGGCGGACGACGAAGCTGGGATAAGCGCAGTCGGCATTGGGGGGACAGAATTCAGGCGCCTGCGGGTTCTCCAGTGGCAACGTCTCGAGGCGCACCACCGGAAAGATCGGCGCATCCACCGTGATCGTCACGGGTGGCGAGGTAATCGATTGGGTGAGCGAGAGCCGGGTTCGGGCGGTCAGGACGTATTGACCCACCGGCGGGTTGGTCCAATACGTGGTGTGGACGCTGGGCAGGCCGGCAATGGGAGGGCGAGTCGTGGCGTTGACCGGCGAACGGGCCACGAGCCGGTCGCCGGCGTAGAACTCAACCGGCCCATAGACTTCGTTTTGGGTGTAAACGGCGAGCGCCGAAAGCTGGATGGTCGATGGGAAGGGCAAATGGGATCCATTGGTCGGCACGATGATATCCAGGCGCGCGGGAGGGGCCTCGGGTTCGTTGTCGAAAATGACCACGCGGGCTTCCTCGGCATAGACGTTGAGAAAGTAAGTCGGAGGCTGGAGCGGCGGCGGTTGACGCAAGACGCGCACCCGCACCACCTCCGGGCCCTCCGCCAGGGCATCGTCGCGCACGCGCACCGTCAGTTGAACCGAACGTTGCCCGGCCGGAATTTCCACGCTCGCGGGCAGAGCCTCATAGTCGTCCCCTGCGGTCGCGGTGCCGTCGATTTCCAGAAACACGGTCAGCGCGGCATTGGTTGGAGCTGTCCGTTCGATGGTCAGCACGCTCGGCGCGACCGCGCAGGTCAGGCAAGGCTCGGCCGTAAACCAGGGAGTTGCGCCAATTTTGACGACCGGCAACGTCGCCCCCGGGCCCACCAGGATGGCGGCGGGCGGGGTGGAGGTCAGGACCGTGCCTTGTGCATCGGTGGCCAACGCGCTGATCACATGCCGGCCGCCCCAGTCGTCGGCCCACCAGATCGGCACGTCCGGCTGAGTCACGCCAATCGCTTGCTCGCCGTCGAAGAATTTCAGGCTCCAGGACTCAGCGCTGCCCGGCCCGATGATTTGGGCGCGAAGCTCGATGATGTCGCCCGGCTCAAACTGCTGGCCGTTGCGCGGTGAAGTGATATCGAGCCGGGTCGCGACCGGGTCATTGTCGTGAATGACCATCTCGACGGAAGAATGGGCCAGATCAATCGTATACTGATCGGCCAGGGGAGTGCCTGTTGGCGGTGCAATCAAGTGGAAGAACGCGATCTCGTCGCCCTCATAAAAATCATCGTCGATTGGGTACAAGCGGACATTGGCGGAATTGGTGCCCGCAGGAATGCGCACGGCCGAACCGTTGTTGACGCCATCGAGCCAATAGTCTTCGCCCAATCTGGCCGACCCTTGTTGAGTATTGAGATACACCACCAGTGCGTTCGTCACTGGCCCCGTCCGCCGCACGCGGAACTCGGCCCAGAAGGCGGCGTTTTGGAAGGGCGATGTTTCCATGGCATCCCCCTCCACCAGTTCGAGGCTGACGATCGGCGGGGCGGGCGGAGAGGTGTCTTGCGCCAGCCCTGAGAAGTTCAAGAAGATGGAGGCTGCCCAAACCAGCCCGTTCCAAAGCAGAAGAGAACCCTTTTTCATAGACAGCAGCGAGTCGGCCATGACACTGGGATTTCGACTCAATATGGTGACACCACAGATTAAGATGTCAATCCGAAGGCTTTGCCCCGAGCGGGCGCATCTCAGAGTTTTGGGGGGAGCGGAGTCCGGGCCGTTAGCTGCGGAGCAGCGCCAGAAAGTAGCCCACGGCGCCAGCCGTGGGGGTCGGCGTTGAAGGGCAGGAGCCGCGGAGCAGCGAAAGAATTGCGGCTCTGGAGTGCGGGGGCAGAGCGCAACGCCGACCCCGCTTTAACTTGAGCGCGTAAACAGGCGCGAGGCCTCCCCTTCCATCCGCAAAAGCCAAAGCGCCGGCGCGCTGCGCTTGCCCGCGCACTGCTCCAAAATTACCTGGCGGACTACTCTCTGACGCCACTCCGTGGCTCGAAGCTGGCGCTCCTGAGATGTAGAACCGCGCAAAAGTTGAAATGTGCCCTCGTTCGCTTGGGGACGCGCGCGCGACAAGGAACATGTCCACTCATCCCACCAGCCCTTCCGGAAGCGACCGGGAAAAGAAGTCGAGGCCCGGCAAAGCCGGGCCTCGAACAAACTGAACTGCTAAATTAGTAGCGATCCCGTCCGCCGCCGCCGCGATATTCGCGCCGACCGCCACCGCCACCGCCGCCGCCGCCCGCCCGCTCTTCCCGCGGCCTGGCGACGTTCACGGTGAGAGCGCGACCGTCGAGCGACTTGCCGTTGAGCGCTTCAATGGCCTTCTGCGCCTCCTCGGGCGAACTCATGGTGACGAAGCCGAACCCACGCGGACGACCGGTGGTCCGGTCCATCATCAGGTTGGCTTCGAGGACCGTGCCGTGAGCGGCAAACGCGTCCTGCAGATCATTTTCGGTGGTGTTGAAGGAAAGGTTCCCAACAAACAATTTATTACTCATGTGATGTCTTAACTTTGCTGAACTGATCGTTGCCTTCTCCAGACTGTCCCCGGTCATCGGGTTTAAAATCATCACTGAACTGAGTTCACCTGAGGATTCGCCATATCTTGAAAGTGACAAGCTATCGAACAGACGGATAACGATGGCTGTTTCCGGCGGGAGATCAACCAATATTCGCGATTATCTCTGGAACCCGTTGAGCTTTCGCCGATAAGAATTGTCGGGCCAGGTGATTTGGTTCTTGTTTTCAGCGGCGAACCGCCGATGGTAGTGACTATGGATCTACGATCGTTCTCCCGCCGCTTTCTCCCCCGCACCCCTGTCCCCGATTTGGAGGCCGCCCGCGCCAAGGCCGATCAAGGCGACGCCGATGCGCAGTTCGGTCTGGGGCTGAAGTATGGGTCGGCCGAGGGCGCCGCGCAGGACTTCGCGGAAGCCGCCCATTGGTTTCGCAAGGCGGCCGACCAGGATCATTTTTTGGCGCAGTTCAACCTCGCCATGATGCTGACCAAGGGACAAGGGATGCCGCGAGACGAGATGGCGGCGCTGACTTGGTTCCGGAGAGCCGCCGAAGGCGGCGACGGCGGCGCCCAATATGTTCTCGGCACGCGATACCACCGCAGCAGTGTTGACACGCTCCAGATGGACGCCGTCGAATCCAGGATTGAAGCCTACAAATGGTTTCGGGTATCAGCTGACCAGGGCTACAAAGGCTCCGATGCCGCCCGCGAACGGGTGGCTCTTGGCATGACCCGCGAAGAAGTGGCCGAAGGCAATGACCGCGCGGCGGCGTTTGCCGCGCAACGCCTGGAGGGCGAGCAGGACTAAGCCGGCGCTCCGGCTCATTCCTCGACTCGATAAACCGACGCCGACGGGGCGGCGCACAAAACTGCCCCCACCATCTGGAGAAGTTGTTCCGGGGAGAATGGCTTTCGCAGAATCATCGCAAGCCGAAGCCAGGCAAAAGCGTCGTCCTCTGCGAAAGAAGCGAAGCCGGAAGCGATGATGATGGGCAACTCCATGCCAGCCCCGCGCGCGCACACCGCCAACTCCAAGCCGGTCAGTCGGGGCATATTGTGATCGGCAATCAATAGCTTGTATTTCTTGTGTTGCAGCGCCTCCCATCCGGCCTGGCCGTCTTGAGCCAGGTCAACACTATAGCCGGCCCTTGACAGAATCTCACCACAGACCTTCCGAATCATGTCGTCGTCCTCCACGTAAAGGATTCCCGGCGAAACACCATTGCTGGGAGAGGCGGCGCCAGCCGCGGTCAAAGGCAAAGTCGGATCAAGTACCGCACTCATGATCTCTGGCCCTCCTTCAGCACGACCTGACGGCTCAGGGCAGCTCGGGGCCGTTCGGTCATTGGCCGCCGAGAGAAACCCGCGGTCCCATCAGGCTGATCGAATGCTGAGAGCAAGACATCCATGTCGTTTCCCAGCCGGTTCGTGCGCCATGACCGCGTTGAACACACGTTTCATTCCGCGTAGTCTCACTGGCGATGATGAGATCCGCCCAATACTTCTTTTGCATTAGGCCCATAGCCCGAAGCTATGGAGCCCGAAGGCAGGCGCGCGATTGGTGGGAGAAATAAAGAACAAAGGTTCCACGGCATTCCGTCGTCGTGGCTACCTCCACCTTGGCGTCGAAGCAATCGCTGGCGTTGCCTCAGCTGCGTGGGACGAAAACGAGGCGGAGGTCAAGCCGTTCCGCGAGACGGGTCTTGTCGCTTCAACTTAGGCGCTCCGCCTTGCTTTTGACAATCTGAATGTATTGGTGAAGGGCCTTCGAACGGTTCTCCTGATGCCAGGCGATCCAATAGTCGGCCTTCGCCGGCACAGCCAGCGGACGAAGCACCACGCCGGGATGGTCCAGATTCTTGATTTGTTCGCGCGCCAGCGTCACTCCCAAACCTTCGGCGACGAAATTCAACAGGTCCGATTCGAGTTCCACTTCCTGCAAAATCCTGGGGGTAAACCCCGCCCGCTGACAGACGCCACTTAACCAGGCGTGTGAGCCGGGATGGGTGGTCTCGGACATCGCGACAAAGAACTGCGATTTCAAATCTTCGATCCTGACTTGACGATTTTTCGCCAACGGATGTTTCGCCGGCAAAACGACCACCAATTCATGCTGCCCGATGCACTCCCAGACGAGCGTCGCGGTGTTCTTATGGTTTTTATGGTTGGCGGGGGATCGCACGCCGACAAAGCCCAGGTCAATCTTCCGCGCCTCCAGGGCGCGAAGCTGTTCGGCCGGTGACATATCGAACAGGTTCACCGCAATTTCCGGACACTTTCGGCCGAACTCCACCAGCGTGCCGGGCAGCAGGTCAAAGTTGAACTTGGAAAGATACGCCAGGTTCAGTTGGCCGGTTTCGCCCCGGCTGAGCCGCTGCACGGCCTGCACACTTTCCAGGCTTTGCGCGACCAGTCGTTTGGCGTCGTTCAAAAAACTTCCTCCCTCCTCGGTCAGCGAAACCCGGTTTTTGGTCCGGTTCAGCAGGCGCACGCCCAGTTCCTCTTCCAGATTGCGAATTTGTCGAGTGAGTGAGGGCTGGGCGAGATGAAGCTTCTCCGCAGCCCTGGTGAAGTTTAACTCTTCCGCCACGGCCACGAAGTATCGTAGATGGCGCAGGTCCATGCCGTGACCGGAATTTTACCAAAAACTCTGGCCTTGGCAACCCCCGTTTGCCCATAGCCTCAGGGCATCGCCAACCCACTTTCTAAGTATTGGCGTCGAGGCGTCCCCGGGAGCGATCCTGTGGGCGACATGAAATCATTCACCCACCATGCGTCGGTGAGTTGGTCGGGCACTCTCCAGCACGGCAAAGGGACCATCAAGGCCCGGAGTGACATCTTGAACGATATTCCGTGCCTCTCCGGCAGGCAGCTTGGACACGCCCGAGGCACGAACGCGCCCGAACTGATTGCCGCGGCCCACGCCAGCAGCTTTTCGATGGCGCTGGCCAACGAACTGAGCAAAGCAGGCCACAGCCCCGAGCAAATCGATACCACCGCGACGGTCACGGTCGAGGATCTCGCCGCCGGGTGGACCATCACTCAGATCCATCTGGACGTGATCGCCACGGTGCCCGGTGCCGCGCAATGCGACTTTATCGACGCGGCACTGCGCGCCAAAATAAACTGTCCCATCTCACGATTGCTGAACGCAAATATCTCGATGGCCGCCAAGATGAAACGTCGGGCGGTGGCCGTGGAGGTTGCCCAGGCGTGAATTGCCACAGCTCGTCGGGAGGTCGTTCAGAAAGTTGAGCGTCCGCCATGAATAACAACAACCACCCGGTTTCGAGCGAAGACAACCGCCCGGCAGACGCAGACGCCTGGCAGGAGATTGTGGTCCACTACCAGAAGCCATCGATCGGGCGCGCGCTTTGGCAAATCGTGAACACGATCGGTCCCTATTGGCTCCTCTTCTATTTCATGTACCGCAGCCTGACGGTGTCGTACTGGATCACGCTGCCGCTGGCCATCCTGGCGGGAGGGCTGTTCGTGCGGATCTTCATTATTTTTCACGACTGTGGCCATGGGTCGTTTTTCCAATCCCGAAAGGCCAATGACATCTTGGGAGTCATCACCGGCGTGCTGGTTTTCACGCCCTATTATCACTGGCGATGGGAACATGCGGTCCACCATGCAACCTCCGGCGATCTGGATCGGCGGGGCCTGGGCGACATCTGGACCTTGACCGTGCAGGAATACCTGGAGTCGTCGCGCTGGAAACGCTTCGCCTATCGGCTGGCGCGCAACCCGGTCGTGCTGTTCGTGCTGGCGCCGATGTTTTTGTTTCTGGTGAAGTATCGGCTGCCCAAGGCCAGAGCCAGCCGGCGAGAGCGTCACTCCGTCTACTGGACGAATCTGGCCGTCTTGGGCATGGCCGCCGGCTTGAGCTGGGTTTTCGGCCTCGAGGCCTACCTCTTGATCCAGCTGACGATCCTGATGGTGGCCGGCTCGGCGGGGGTGTGGTTGTTTTACGTGCAGCACCAGTTCGAGGAAGTTTACTGGGAACGCGGCCAGCAGTGGGACTACGCCACGGCGGCGTTGCAAGGCAGTTCGTTTTACAAACTGCCCAGGCTGCTGCAATGGTTCTCGGGCAACATCGGCTTTCATCACATTCATCATCTGAGTGCCCGAATTCCAAATTATCATTTGGAAAAGTGCCACCAAGCGGAACCGCTGTTTCAGAGCGTCAAGCCAATCACCCTGTTCTCCAGCTTGAAGTCACTCACGTTCCATCTTTGGGATGAACAGCGCCACAAACTGGTCGGCTACCGCCAACTGAGAACTTTTCGAAAACAGCAAGACCGGGCGGCGCACCCGTCAGATGGTCCTTAATTCGATGCTTCCCGTCGGCGCGGACATTGAATACTCAAGGCTGAGCTTGTAGCGCAGGATATTGTGGCAATGAATCCGGTCGATGGTGGCCTTGCTCAGCCAACCTTGGCAGCCCATTTCGCCCGTCACCGTGGTCCGGTGCGCGGCCACGGCTTGGGCGAGCAACTCACTCAAATCAAAATCTCCGCGGATGCATTCGTTGTTATGACAATCGAAGCGGAACACGGATTTGGCGTGGTTGGGGTTGACCGTGTATTTGATTTGGCTGTTCTGGGTGACCCCTTCCGGGCTGAAGTAGGCCAGCTCCACGGTCAATGATTTCAATTCCCGAAACTTTTCCGAAAGGCTGACGGATTCTTTGGTGCGCTGGCTTTCCTGCTGACGGTAATCGGCGCGCGGACTGAATTTTTGAGGACGCATAATGTTTCGAGGCTTCGGCCAAGTCAGGGAGCATTCTAGCAGGAAATCGTGCGCCGTCTGTAACAATCGCTAAGGCATCTCAAAAAATGCACTCGCGCCGTGGTGATTCCGTGGCCGGCGGGATGGCCTCGCAGCCCCCAAAGTATGAGGGCGCCCAATCCAAACGTCATCAAAACCCGGTGAATAGTTTGCTTCAATCAACCGCGCCTGAACCAGCCATGGGAACCTTCGCGCGAGCAAACCAGTCTCCTTGATGACTGCTTCTACGATGGTTTGAGGCCAGGGCGGATGCCAGGCGCGAAAGACGCGGCTAGAACCGCCATGCCAGAAATAGCCGGTATATCGCTCGAGCGCGAACTCTGCCAGGGAGCCCGCAGGGCACGCCGCCCATGCCTTCTCCGGCGAAAATTGTGCTTCATACTCGAACCGCTCGCGACCCAATTGGGCAGCCACGACTCCGCGCAATTCACCCGATTCATGCCGGTGTTGATAGCTGGAATCGGCAAAAGCACAGGTCACACCCAGCGGCCGGTCCGGCAGCGGCAGCCGCCATGGCCGCGAGAGCCAGCTCCAGAAAAAGAACACGCCGGACTCATCCCCGTGGCGCACGTAGGTACGGACATTGAAAAAGCGCTGCTCGTTCAGCCATGGCAGCAGCCTGGCCCAAAGTGGCGCGCTCTCAGCCGGACGAAATTGACGCTTGGTCAACGCGACCAGACTGACGATTGCCCTGCCCTGCCAAAGCTCGAGTTCGAACGCACGGGGCAGCTGTTGCCGCACCGCCCCGGGATCCAGCTCGTAATGCAAAAACAGTGGACGATGCCACGCCACGACCGCCAGCGGTTCGCCGCGAACGGCCAGCAACCGCTGCTTCGCCGCTTCCGACTGCGAGGCCGGCGCGGCAGGGCTGTCGGATCCCAGGTTCAAGAAAGCATTCATTCAGATCGAAGTGTTCAGTCCGGCGAACAGGTAAACCGCGGCAAGACCACTGTAGAGCAACAACAACGTGATGTGGCTTGCGGTCCGTCCCAGCCGACCGCGCCAATGGCTGCCGCTGTAGTAAGTCACCTGGAGCACGGCGCGGAGCGCCCAAAACAGTCCGATCCCCGTGGCCAGCCAGCGGCCAACCTCGTTCGTGCCGGCCGCTATCTCGCCGGCAAACCGCCCGGTCATCACCGCAAAGAGAACCACGATGAATCGGACCGTCCAAAAACCGCAGAGAAACCCGCACACGGCCCGCGCCAGCGGGACACCCGACGCCAATGCCTCGGCGTGGAAGAACGAGATGCCACCAAATCCGACCAGGCAGAAACCGATGAAAGCGTAATACACCCAGACGAGCCGCCGGATGAATTCCGGCAACACGGCCAGGTGCGCGCCGAGATGCACCACGCGCGGCAGGCTCGCGCCCGCCCAGACCAGGCCCAGGTGCAACACTCCGGCCACTTGCAGCAGCAGCACAAGAACGGTCGCATTCATGGTGTTCGTTTCAGCTTGCGCCGATCGCGTCGAGCATCGGCAGGATGACGTTGCGCACGAAGTCAGGATGGAACAGCCAGCCGGCCGGCAGGGCGGTCACGAGCACTAGAAACAGACGGCCCTTCCCTCCGCGGCCCAGGCCCAGCCGGCGACCCAACGCGCTGCGCTCGACGCCCGAGCCGAAGCCTTGCAGCAAGAAGTAAACGGTCGGCAGCCCGTAACCCGCTCAGGCGGGCACCGAGATGACTAACTCATGAACCAGCCCCGATCCGGCGAACGTCAGGAGCGTTGCCACCGGCCGGCCCGCCCGCGCCCGCAGCGGCCGGTAGAGATGAGCGAACGCCAAATCGTGAAAGCCCGTATTCCAGCGTCGGCCCCAAAATTCGCCCAGCGAGGTCGCGGCCAGCGGATGGTTCATCAGGGGACCCACCGGCACGCCGCGCGCGTTCCAAAGCGACGCCAGCCAACGGAACAATGTCGATGCCGCGCCACCCATCGATAACCGGCGCGAAGCATCGCCCGGAAAGCGGGCACGCCGGCCAGCCAACCCAAGGGCTTCGCCCACCCCACCTGTTTGGCCAGGTGGATCAGCGCGTCCGCGCCGCCGATGACCTGGCCGTCGCGGGTCAGGACGACCATCTCCCCGGGGGACTCGCCCTGGACCAGGCCGAGCCGCGCGGCGGCCCATTGCCTTTGCAGTGGCGCGAAGCGGAACCCGCGCGGCTCCAGCAGCGGCCTGGCGCGCTGGGCGAGCCGGCGGCAGAGCGGGCAATGGCCATCGTAGAGGATCCACCCCGGGGCGGCGCTTTCAACTTTATTATCTGTAATATCTGTATTCACAGAAATATTGGGCTTAAAAAAAATGCCGCCCGTCAGCCGCCCAGGCCGATCGCTTTCCGGACGCGGTCGCCCAGCCGCACAAACTTGACCAGGGCGGCGGTCGGCCACTGGCGCACCTGCTGATACCAGGCGGTGGTGGTTTCGAAGAAATCCTGGAGGGCGCGCAGGCGTTCCCGGGTGTAGGGATCCGCCCCCTTCCCGTGTTCCGCCAGGCACTCCCGCAGCAGGTGGAGGGTCGGATCAATCTCGCGGCGCTTGCGTTCGTCCAGCACCACGCGGAACATCTCCCAGACATCCTTCATCGACTCGAAATGGTCGCGTTTATCGCCCATGACATGGACGAGCTTCACGATGCCCCACCCTTGCAGTTCCTTGAGGCTGGTGCTGACATTCGACCGCGCCACCGCCAGGGTTTCGACCAGGTCGTCGGCGTTGAGCGGTTTGGGCGAGAGATAGAGCAGGGCGTGGATTTGCGCCACGGTGCGGTTGATGCCCCAGCGCGTGCCCATTTCCCCCCAGTGGAGGATGAACTTTTGTTGCACGGGAGAGAGGGCGCTCATATTCGTTTATTTCTGTTACTTCAGAAATTACAGTAAACCTCCGGCTTGTCAAGCGCCGCCTGCCTGGAGGAGGTTCCGCGACCGCGGCGCTGGCATCTGAGTAGCCTCCGAGAGAGCGCGTCTTCACCGCCGACAGAGCCGCCGTAAAGGGCAAATGTTTGGTTTTTTGCCCTCTTCAGTGGCTACAGTTTTATTGAAACCGCTCCAGGCAACATCCCGAAGGGATGCCAGAAATTAGCCGGGGGTCGCAGCGTAGCGGAGACCCCCGGACCAGCGCGAGGCCTCGCTGCATCCCGAAGGGATGCCAGAACCGCCCCGAGCGACTCGGCAGCGGAACGCTTTGCTTTCCGCATTGCAGGAGCGATGAACTGGCGGCGGTTGCTGCGATCAGCACAAGCTCTGGCACCCTTCCAGGGTGCACCTTCCCGCCGGCCCTTTTCCGGGGGTCTCCGCTGCGCTCCGACCCCCGGCTAATTTCGGTCAGGCCTGCGGCCTGAGAATCACGCTTGCCGCCGGATCCATTCTCACCAGCACGCGCCATCGCCCAGAGAGATGAGAGCCGGTTCGCGTCGGCTTACCAGGTTCATGGAGAGCCTCCACGGTTTTTCAACCGCGCATAGGGCCATGAACCCTGCGAAATGGCCGAAATCCGAAATCCGAAATCCGAAATCCGAAATCCGAAGGTTCATGGAAAGCCTCCACGGTTTATTGACCGCGCTTTGGGACCATGAACCGCTTAGACTTGTCACTGGTAACTGGTAACTGGTAACTGGAAATTGATCAAGGGATGGTGGACCCGGTTGCTTCTGCAAAGAGGGAGGCCAGCAGCCGTAGCGCGCTGCTCACGAGCATTTCGCCGGAGCCTTCGGCCACGCGGGCGCTCTCCACTTCGTAGTTGCCCTCCGGATAGGCGGACTTGTTCGGGATATAACCGATGGTGCCGTTGGCGAGTTCCACGTTATAAGTGTGCGGGAAGGGCGAGCCGGCCTTCACGCTCAGGCCCAGCTCGACAAAGATTTCGCCCGGCCAGGCGACCCACGCCACTTCACGGCCCAGCGCGATGACCTGCATCTCGACTTCCAGCGGCCGGCCCTGGCGCGCCGCGGTGTCGAGCACGCGATGCGCCCGCACCAGTTTCATGAAGCCGTCGCGCGTGTTGTCGCTCGCCGTGCGCGCGTCGAGCCGGGCCGCCTCCAACTGCGCGGGTGCGAACGGCGGCAGCGGCAGCGGCACCACTTCGCGGCGCACGCGCAACGGAGGACAGCGGCGGCGAGCACTGTGCCCAACCGCGCGGCTTCCTGCGGGCTGCTTTGGGGGCTGGCCCAGCGCACGTCGGTGTGGTTGATGTTCCCGCATGTGCCGTTGGCGAACAGCGTCAGCATGTCCGGCCCCCGGTAGAGCGCGAGCGAGCGCGCCAGGGCCCCGGGATAATCGGCCGAGATGCGCGTGCCGCCGGTGGTGTCCGGGTGCATGGCGTAATTCACGAACGTGAGCACGGGCGCGGGCTTGGGCGCGATCGTCTCGGCGTAGAACACGCCGACCTCCGGATCGACCGGGCCGGCGGGGCGAACGATTTGCGGGTTCAACTTGCCCGGGTTCCAGCCGACCGAGCCGTCGCGCATCCAGTAACGCCGGTTCTGCGCGAGCTGCGCTTCGCGTTCCCGCGCCACGGACACGCGCACCGGTTGGCGCTTCTGGTGGGCGGCCACGACGGCCTCCGCGATCAGGCGGGGAAGCGTGTGACTGTACTCCTTGGAAACGGGCTGGGCACCGCCGTCGGTGTCGTCGCGGCTCCACTCGCGGTAAAGCACCGGCGCGGTGTGCGTGTGGGTCGCCGCGATCAGCACGTTGCTGCCGGGAATTCCGGTGCGCTTTTCGATGAGTTGGCGCGCCTCGACGACGATCCATTTAGGCATCGCGATCAGATCGCAGACGACGATGGCCGCGCGGGTCGAGCCGTCATCGAGCACGGCCGCCTTGGCGTGGATGTCGTCGAGCACACCCTCATTGCCGCGCTCGTGATAATAGCCGGCCAACCCGATGCCCACCGGCGGGTTGATGGGCACGGCCGCCGTGCCAAGCCGCAGCTCTTCCCCGGCGACTGAAGGGAGAGGGATCAGCGCGAGCATAATCCCGGCGCAGGCCAGGCCGAGGGAACCGAGGCGGGGCGTCATGATCCTATTTTGAATGAGGAGGCGCCCTTGCCAAGATCGCTTTCGAAAAATGGTAACGCGGGCGACTCGCACGCCCCGGTCGGCGACCCGCCGAGCGGAACGGCTGAGGCTTGATTCATTGAAAGCCACCCTGGCTTTTCGCCACGCATCGGGACCATGAACCGCTTAGACTTGTAACTGGTAACTGGTAACTGGAAATTGAAAACGGCGTCACCCTCCGGGAGAGCATCGGCAAATCGCCAGTTACCAGTGACCAGTCGCTCCATGGGGAGCCTGCATGACTTTTGGCCACGCCTTGGGACCTTGAACCGGAGCGCGAGCCGTCCCGGCTCGCAGCGCTTAGCCCGCAGCCGAGGGCCCGAAGCGTTCCACCGCGCCGGTCCTGGTCACGCGCTGCGCCCGGGGACCGGGCGCGCTCCGGGTGCGACGGTTCATGGAAAGCGGCCTTCATTGGCTCGCGCGGTCACACCCGTTCCGTCCGGCGGGTCGCCTGTGCCGCCCGGAGGAAATTTTTCAAACACGCTCTTGGTGCACCACGCAGCGCCGTTCAATTTCTGGTTCCCGCGGTTGCCGGTTGGTCCGCCCCTTGCCCGGTGGGCGTGGCGCGACAGCTTCGCAGGTAAGCCACCAAATCGAGCAGTTCTTCCTCGACCAGCGCGTGATCCAGCCCGGTGGGCATGAGCGAGGTCGGCAGCGTTTCCTGTGAAACGATCTGCGCCCACGGCAACGTCCGTTCTTGCGCCGATCCGTCGACGATCACAATGGCCTCGGGCAGGTTTTGGCGAATGACCGCCACCAGCGATTCGCCGTCGGCCGTCTCGATCGCGTGGGCCTCGTAATCGCGGGCCAGGGTCGCGCTCGGAAAAAGAATGGCCTCGAGAAGATCGCGTTCCGTGCGAATCTGCCCGATGGCGCTGAGGTTCGGGCCGACCAGGTTGCCCACATTTCCGATGCGGTGGCACAGGTTGCAGGCGCCTTTGCCGGTTTCGAATACTTTGCGGCCTTCCGCCGCCCGGCCCTTGGCGGCGACGAGCGCGGGGAGGATCTCGAGTCGGCGGCGGCGGGTATCATCTTCGGCGGCCAATTCGCGCAAGGCGGGCGCGAGGGTGGCGAAGCACTCGGGTGGCAGGTTGGCGAAAGGGCTGCGGATTTCGCTTTCCTGAAACGCGCCGAGCGCGACCGACTTCGCCAGGGCCCGCGCGAAGGCCTGGCCGACTTCCGCGTCCGGGGCGGCGCGGATGGCCTTGACGGCAGCTCGAAGTTCCAATGGGCCGAGCGCGCTGAAGGTGGAGGCAAATTGGAGCAACTGTTCGCGGGTCAATTTCGAATTGGCCAGGATCTGCGTCGCTTCGAGGCGCGCGGCGGAATTTGTGTCGCTCAACGTGCGCAGCAGCATCCGGCTGGTATCGCCGGCCAACGGCGAGCCGGGCCGGAGGGAAGCATGCAGCGCTTTGAGGCGCAGGTTGGCCGGGCGCTGGTCATCGGCGGCGAACTCTCGCAATGCCCGATCCAGTTCCGGGGCACGGAGGTTCGCGATCGCGCCGAACAAGAGCGGAAGATCGACCGGGGCGGCCGCGGCGAGCGCGCCCTTGAGCGGGGCAATCCAGCGTGGATCCGGGTCGGCGCCACTCGCCGTGGCAATCATGCGCCAGGCGCTCCGCTGATACCCGGCGTCCGTGCTCCCGGCCAGGGTGGAAACCAATTCACGGACCGAGGTGTTCGTGAGCCATGACTT
>WNFZ01004441.1_pt1 | contig 18986 bp, 18 predicted proteins | sample 5400081 | NCBI WGS metagenome assembly WNFZ01 (sample SAMN13153365, study PRJNA577476) | soil metagenome | isolation source: 80 cm soil or saprolite under grassland replicate 1 | place: USA:California | collected 2016-06-15
CATCAGCAGGCGGCTGTGCAGACAGGTGCGGGCGTTACCGTGGACCTTCATCCGGATCCCTCCTTGGGGCTGGTGGCGGTGACACCCCCAGCCTCCAAGGAGGCCCGGATGGAACAACGTGCTTAGGACTTACACCTAGAGGACGACCGAGCTTTGCTCGGGCATCCGTTTGACGCCCGCCCTCTGCGCGGGTCGAACTGGCGCCTAACATCCTCACGCCGGATATCGCGCTAGTCTGGGGTGCCTCGTGCCTCGCCACCGCAGTGTCAGCGCGGTCCTGGGGTCGTCCGTTCCGAGACCGAGACCCCAGCCGTTCCCCTCCCGCAGCCGCTCAGCACTTCGGCGCCGTGCGGTCGTGGGCGGGCTCGTCTTCCTTTCGCTGATCCTGATCACGATTTCGTTCCGTTCGCCGACGAGCGGCGCCCTGCACGGGATCGAAAGCGCCGGAGCGACCGTGCTGCGTCCGTTCGAGGTCGCAGCGGAGCGAGTCGCACGGCCTTTCCGAGATGCCTATGGCTATTTCCGCGGCCTGGTCCATGCGAAGAGCGAGAACGAAAGGCTGCGCGACGAGAACAACCGCCTACGGCAATTGGCCCTCCAGGGCGAAGCGGCACGACAGGAGAACGACGAGCTCAAGGCCGCGCTCGGGTTCGTCGAGGGTCCGCAGTTCCCCGCCGACTACGAGCCGGTCAATACCCGCATCATCTCGTGGGCGGCGAGCGAGTTCGACCAGCAGGTCGTGATCAACGCCGGCCGGGACGACGGCATTCGGCAGGACACGCCGATCGTCACGCGCGCAGGTCTCGTCGGCCGCGTCACCGATCTCAATGACAGCTCCGCGCAGGTGACCCTGATCACCGACGAGAACAGCGCCGTGCAGGCTCTCGATCGGCTCACGCGCGCCAGGGGCCTTGTCCGACATGGCCAGGGGCAGAACTCGCTGATCCTCGACGGCGTCCCGAAGGAGCAGAACGTCGAACGCGGTGACATCGTCGTCACCCTCGGCACACGCTCGAAGCAGTTCCCGTCTCTCTTCCCACGCGGAATCGGGATCGGGAAGGTGATCAGCGTCGGCCAGAGCGACACGGCGCCGTACAAGCAGATTCAGATCGAACCGTTCGTGGACTTCTCGTCGCTCGACGCCGTGACGGCATTGATCACTCGCAAGCGAATCCGGAAGGCACCGTGATGGCAGCCGACGCGGCCAAGGCGACCGCTTTCCTCTTCTTCGCCGTCGTCCTTCAGCTCTCGATCATGGCGAACGTCGACATCCTCGGTGGCCATCCGAATCTCCTGCTCGTCGCGGTTGTCTGTGTTGCGCTTCTGCGCGGGGCGGTCTTCGGTGCGGTCGCGGGCTTTTCGGCCGGACTGCTCGCGGACACGGGCGTCTTCGGCACACTCGGCTTCACCGCCTTGCTGCTCACGCTCGCCGGCTACTGGACCGGCCGCTACGGAGAGACGACCGGCCGCGACCGCGCTCATGCGCCGCTGCTCTCGGTCGCTGTGATCACGATCCTCTATCAGTTCGCGGCGCTCGTCCTTCGTTTCATGCTCGGCGAGCATGCCCCGGCCGGCGTGGTCCTCGTGGCGCTCGTTCCGACGATCCTGCTCAATCTGATCCTCACGGTTCCCGTTTATGCAGTCGCTCGTCGCGTATTGCGGCCCCGCGAGTGGGTCGGCCGGGAGGTGCGCCTGCTTGGCTAAGCCCGTCGACTCGCGGCGGTTTCTCCCGCGCGATCCGAGGGTCGAGGAGCCTTATCGGCTGACGCCGAAACTCGCCCTGCGTGTCGGAGTGCTCGGGATGCTCGCGATCGCCGTGTTCGCCGCGCTCTTCCTGCGCCTCTGGTCCTTGCAGATCCTGAACGGCGAGCAGCTCCTCCGCGCGGCGCAGAACAACCAGCGGCGCGACGTGCGCGTGCAGGCGCCTCGCGGTCCGATCCTCGACCGCCTCGGCCGCAAGCTCGTCACGAACGTTCCCGGCACCGCCGTACAGATACGGCTCACCGACTTCCCGAAGCGCCGCGGCCCGCGCCTGCGGGAAATCCGCGCGCTGGGGCGCCTCCTCGGCGTTCCGGCACGCCGGATCGGATCGGACCTCCGTCGCCATCGGCACGACCCGCTCACTCCTGTGACGATCAAGGAGGGCGCGACGGAGGTCCAGGTGGGCTACCTGGCGGAACGAGCGGAAGACTTCCCGGGTGTCCAGGTTGCGCGCACCTTCCTGCGCTACTACCCGCACCGGGAGCTCGCGGCGCACGTCCTGGGTTATGTCAGCGAGATTTCCCGTGAGCAGCTGGCGGAGCTCCGCAAACAGGGCTACCGAGCCGGAGACACGATCGGACAAAGCGGGGTGGAGTCGTTCTACGACAAGTACCTGCGCGGAACGCCCGGTCTTCAGCAGCTTCGCGTCGACTCGCTCGGCCGACCCAAGAGCGGCTGGATCCCCAAGGTCCCGCCTCACCCGGGTGATGCGATCCGGCTCACGATTGACCTGAAGCTCCAGATCGCGGCCGAGCAGGCGCTGCGCTACGGCCTCGAGCGCGCGTGGAACTCCGGCTGTCAGGGGTGCTGGAATGCAAATGGCGGCGCACTCGTCGCGCTCGATCCGCGCGACGGCTCGATCCGTGCACTCGCCTCGTATCCGACCTATCGGCCCTCGGTCTACGTCGGCCGCGTGCGCCAGCGGGCGCTTGACGCCGCAGGGCTCACGTCGCGCACCGCGCAGGCGATGAACTATCCCGGCCTCAACCGGACGATCGACGGCGCCTATCCGCCGGGCTCGACCTTCAAGCCAGTGACAGCGCTGGCGGCGATGCAAGAGCACTTGATCCAGCCCTACGACACATTGCCCTGCACCGGCACTTACGAGAAGAACAAACAGGTGTTCAAGAACTGGGATCCGTTCGTCGACGAGGCGATGACCCTGCCGACCGCGCTCGCGCGATCCTGCGATACGTACTTCTACGAAGTGGGCTACCGCTTCTACGGCATGCCGCTCGAGCGCGGGCCGCGCCTGCAGGCCTGGGCGAGCCGGTTCGGCTTCGGCCTTCGGACCGGGATTGACCTCGGCTCCGAACGGACGGGCCTGCTGCCGACGCCGGACTGGCGCAAGAGGACGTACACGAAGAAGACGGATCCCGACGGCTGGCGGATCGACAGTCTCTGGAAGCCGGGCGACTCGATCCAGCTTGCGATCGGGCAGAAGGATCTACTCGTCACGCCGATGCAGATGGCGCGCTTCTACGCCGTGATCGCGAACGGCGGGCGGCTCGTCACGCCGCACCTCCTGCTCGACGTCGAGCAGCCTCCGTCCAACGGGCAACGCGGGATTGCACTCCCGAGCCCGCCCCCGGCAGCACCTCAGCCGACCAATGTCGACGCGGAGGCCCTCGCGGTTGTCCGCGACGGCCTGTACCAGGCGACGCATGACACGCTCGGCACCTCGGCCGCGATCTTCGGTGGCTTCCCGATCCCGATCTCAGGGAAGACCGGAACCGCGGAGAAGACGCTCGACCCGGGTGACGGTTACCCGCGGATCTTCAACCAGTCGTGGTGGTGCGGCTACGGGCCGTCGAACGATCCCAGGCTCGTTGTCTGCGCGCTGATCGAGAACGGCGGCCACGGCGGCGACGCGGCTGCGCCGGCCGCGCTGAAGGTCTTCGAGGCATTCTTCGGCAAAGAGGCGGTCCAGCGCGGACCGATCCACAGTGACTGATGGTTGAGTACGTCTCCAACGGTCGGGCGGCCGCGCGCGCCCGCCGCAGGGAAGCGGCCGACGTCGCGTCATTCGTGCGGCGTCTCGACTGGATCCTGATCGGCTCCGTCGGCGCGCTCGTCGGCTACGGACTGTGGGCGATCGCTGGGATCACCCGCCACGACATTGCCGGCGACGAGGGGTACTACCTCACGCGGCAAACGATTTATGTCGTGATCGGCTCGGCCGGCCTGCTCGCTGCCGTACTCGTGGATCCGGAGTTCTATCGCACCCGCTGGCGCACGATCTTCGGCGGCACCGCGTTCGTGATCGCGATCGTCTTCCTCGCAGGCGCAGGCTCGATCCGCGGCTCGAAGCGTTGGCTGGACCTCGGCTTCTTCCGCTTCCAGCCGTCAGAGTTCGGCAAGGTCCTGTTCATCCTCGCGCTCGCCGGCTTCCTCGCCGAGCGGAGCAGGCGGCTGAATGAGGTGCGGACCACAGCGACTGCACTCGGCCTGGCGTCGATCCCGATCTTCCTCGTCTTTCTGCAACCGGACGTCGGCACGGCACTCGTCTATTGCGCCGCCGTCGCGGCCGTGCTCTTCGTCGCCGGGACGCCGTGGTTGCATCTCGGCGTGCTCGGCGCAAGCGCCATCGGCATCACGGTTCTCGTCCTCGGCGCGTTACCTGCCGCAGGACTCCCGGTGCTCAAGGACTACCAGCAGAAACGGCTGACGAGCTTCCTGAACCCGGACGAGGACCCGGGCGGGGCGACGTACAACATCACCCAGTCGAAGAACGCAGTCGGCGCCGGACAGCTGCGCGGGCGAGGCGTAGACAATGCAACCCAGACGACGTTGAACTTCCTCCCCGAGCACCACACCGACTTCGTCTTCGCGTCGCTCGCCGAGGAACGGGGCTTCGTCGGCGCGGGCCTCTTGCTCATGCTCTACCTGCTGGTGGTCTGGCGAGGGTTCCGGATCGTGGCTCTAGCGCGCGACGCGTTCTCGGCGATCGTCGCGGGGGGCCTCGTGTTCGCGTTGTTGTTCCAGGTCTTCGTCAACGTTGGCATGACGATGGGGATCGCACCGATCACCGGTATCCCTCTGCCGTTCGTGAGCGTCGGCGGCTCGTCGATGATCGCGAACCTCATCGCTGTCGGCCTTCTGCTCTCGATCCACGCCCGGTCGCGACGGCGCCGCTAGGGTCTCCGAGCGAAAGCTGGCGCTTTCGCTCGGGTTTGGGACCTCTAGCCTCCGGCTTTGGGGTAGTCCAGGGTCGAGGGGCTACGTCCGGTCAGGGACCTACGCTTCCCTGATCAAGCGACCGGGAGGTGAACCTCTGGTGGCCGGACAACGCGAAGCCCACGAGCTGCTGCTGATCGAGGAAGCCGATGCCTGGTTCGAGTACCTGGAGGCGACCCGGGGGCAATCCGCGCCCCGCTACAAGGAGGTCGAGCCCTGGGCTTGGGCGCGACTGACCCAGCGGTTGCGGGCGATCAAGACGCGGCGCGCGAAGCTGCGCCCCGCTGCCGAGGCTGCGTAGCCCCGGCCGCACCCGCTGCTAGCCTGTAATGGACAGATGTACATCACTGCCCATCACTATTTGCCGCGCACGCTCCGCGCCGCCCTTGCAGGCGTTGCTGCAGCGCGCGCGCACGAAGGAGATTTCGCTTGCGTTGGTTTCGACGAAAGAAGTCCGACGAGCAGGCGCCCATCGAGGCTGCCGCTCCCGCAGAAGCACCACAGTCCGTAACCCCTGAGCCCGCTGCAGGAGCGGGACAACCGACTACCACCAAACCGAGACGCCGTCGGGGGAGCCGCGGTGGCCGCAGTCGCTCGGCCAGGCCGGCCGACACGAAGGTCGACGCGCCACCGCCTAAGGCCAAGCCGACACGCAAACAGGCGCCGCAGCGACGTGAACGTGAACGTCCGCAGACCTCTCGCCGGCGCGAGCCGCCGCGCCGTGCTCCGCTGCCGCAGGCGAAGCGCGAGCTCCTGGTTTCCGTGGACGTGGGCGAGCAACGAGTCGCCGTCCTCGAGGACGACCGTGTCGCCGAGGTGTATCTCGAGCGTCCGGGGCGTCGCTCGATCGCGGGGAACATCTATCTCGGCACTGTCGACAACGTCCTGCCCGGGATGGAGGCGGCGTTCATCGAGATCGGCCTCGAGAAGAACGGCTTCCTCTACGTCGACGAGATCGTGACGCCGGAGCTCGAGGGCAAGGCGCGGCACGGCAAGAAGATTCAGGACCTGATCAGCCGCGGGCAGACGATCATGGTGCAGGCCGTCAAGGACCCGATGAAGACGAAGGGCGCACGGCTCACGACGGAGATCTCGCTGCCCGGCCGCTTTGTCGTCTATCAGCCCAACGGCGACGGCTTCGGCGTCTCGCGCCGGCTCGACGACGACGAGCGCTCTCGGCTGAAGGACGTGCTCAAGACTCTCGACCTGAAGGGCGGGGGCTTGATCGTCCGGACCGCCGCCGAAGGCGCTTCTGCGGAGGACATCGCGCGCGACCTCGTCTTCCTTCAGAAGCTCTGGAAGTCGATCGACACGCGGGCGAAGAAGGCGACGCCGCCGACGCTGGTCTACCAGGAGGCCGAGCTCCCTCTTCGCGTTACGCGCGATCTCTTCACCGAAGGGTTCGAACGCGCGCTTGTCGATCAAGAGCAGGCGTACAAGCGAATCGTCGGCTACCTCAAGAAGACGTCCCCGCACATGGTCGAGCGGGTCGTCCGCCACAAGGACAAGCAGCCCCTGATGGAGGCCTACGGCGTGGACGCGGAGATCAAGTCGACGCTCAACCGTCGCGTCGACCTCCCCTCGGGGGGCTACCTCATCTTCGACTACGCCGAGGCGTTCACGGTGATCGACGTCAACACCGGACGGTTCGTCGGCTCGCGCTCGAGATCGTCGGCTGCGCGCCTCGAGGACACGATTACGAAGAACAACCTCGAAGCGGTGAAGGAGGTCGTGCGCCAGCTCCGGCTCCGGGACATCGGCGGCATCATCGTCATCGACTTCATCGACATGGCGAACCCGAAGAACCGGGCCACGGTCGAGGAGGCTTTCCGCAGCGAGCTCGAACGCGACCGTACGAAGACGTACGTCGTCGAGATCTCTCCGCTCGGCCTCGTCGAGATGACGCGTCAGAACGTGACCGACGGACCTCGCGAGGTGATGACCAAGAAGTGCCCGACCTGCGGTGGCGATGGCATCGTCCTGTCGGAGACTTCAGCCGCGGTCGACATCGAGCGCAGGCTGCGCGCGCTCGCGGCGGCCTCGCGCCACCAGGCGTATCAGGTGGAAGTGGCCGCCAAGGTCGCGTCGATCTTGATCGGCCCCGGCGCCTCCCGGCTGCTCGAGCTCGAGGAGCAAACGCGGCGCCGCTTCTACCTGAAGCCGAAGGTCGACGAGCATCTCGACCATTTCGTCGTGCTCGCCGAGGGGAAGCGCGAAGACTTGACGCCCGAGGCTCCCGTTGCTGAAGGTGCGAAGATCGAGCTGAAGCTCGTAGAGGTGGGCCTGCACGATCCCGGCGCGGGCGTCGGCAAGCTCGACGGCCTGGACGTCTGTGTGGCCGATGCGGCAAGGCTCGTCGGGAAGAAGGTGAAGGCGCAGGTCGAGCGCGTCCTGGACGGAACCGCGTACGCGACGCTCGTCACGCGGACGGCGAAGGACGAGCCGCCGATCACTGCGGAGAGCGAGGCGGAGAAGCCCACGAGAAAGCCGGCGGCGAAGAAGGACGAGCTTGCGCCCGGGGAGGCAGCAGTGCTTGCCGATGCCGACCAGCCGGCGCTCGAGGACGCGGCCTTGCGCGAGGACGAGCCGGCGTCCGAGGAGTCGACGGCCGAGGGTCCAACCGGCGCGGAAGGGGAGCGGACCGCCGCAGAGGGCGAGCCCCAGCCGAAGAAGAAGACCCGCAGAGGAACCCGAGGCGGCCGTGGGCGCAAGAAGAAGACGGCTGCTGCGACGGCGGCAGCTCCCGGCAACGGCGTCAGCAACCCCGAGGACGTCACGCCGCCGCTCGCCGCAAAGATCCATGTCCCGGAGGACGTCGCGCCGCCGCTCGCCGCGAAGATCCACGTCCCCGACCCCGAGCTCGGCGACGACGAAGCTGGGCCGGCGGAGGAGAGCAGCGGGGAGGGCGCCGAGCCTACGAAGCCCAAGAAGAGGACGAGACGAGGAACGCGCGGGGGCCGGGGGCGGAAGAAGAAGACTGCCACGGTCGCGTCCGCGACGACAGATGGGGATGAGCCGCCTGCGACGGGAGATGGGGATGAGCCTGCGATGACCGATAGGGATGTCCCGCCTGCAGAGAGGGGCGAGGCGGAGTCTGCGGACTGGCAGTACGTTCCGATGTCCGAGTGGGGGGACGAGGTCGACCGCTAGCGACCCCAGGCCGGCGTGTCCTTGTCCGCCTGCCCGGTCGTGAGGCGGACGATTCCGCTGCCGTCAGCACGCATCACGTAGAGCTGGTCGTTGCCGTCCCGGTCGCTGATGAACGCGATCCGGTCTCCGTCTGGTGACCACGCCGGAGCGAACTCGTTCGCACCGCCCCGAGTGAGCAGCCGTTGCGATCGAGCTCGCGGGTCGAGCAAACAGATGTGCCAGTGGTGGTCGACCAGGCACTCAGAGGCAATCGCGTCCTCACGCGGTCCCCAGGCGGGATGCCGATACTCAGGGGAGCCGTATTCCCGGAGCGACCGTCCGGGCCCTGCGACGACGATCCCGTGGTGGTCGCCAAGCGGGACTTCGTAGGCGAGAGACCTTCCATCCTGCGACCAGGTCGGCCAGTCGCCGTGACCAGTGTCCTTCCGCGTGACAGCGCCTCCCGTTGAGATCACGTAGATCTCCCCGTCGCGCGTGAACGCAAGCTCGCCTCCGCTGGGCGACCACCTCGGCTCACCTTCCTGCGCGTCTTCTTCGGTTAACCGTCGGACATCGCTGCCGTCCGCGCGCGCGACGTAGACGTCCCAGTTGCCTTCGCGGTTCGACTGGAATGCGATCTGGCGCCGGCCAGGTGACCATGCAGGCGCGAGCTCGGAGCCGTCGTCGTCGCTGAGTTGAACGAGCTCACCAGCACGCGTCACGAAGATGTGGAATGTCCCGTTCGGTGCGTAAGCGAGGGCGATCCCGCTTACCGACGCGAACGGCGTGCGGTGCTGCTTCGCCCCGTGGAGCAACCCCACGATCAGGAGCGTCACAACGGCGAGCTGGACCGCGGCCGGCCAGAGGAGACGCCGATCGCCGCTCGGTTGCAAAGGCGGGACCCGTCGGAACAGGAGCAAGTACGCCAACGCGGCCAGCACGACGAGGACCAGCCAGGGCAGGCTCAGCGACGGCACAAGAAACGAGGGCACTTCCCAACTCGTCACACCTCGCTTGACCAGCTGCTCGAGCCAGAAGTCGTTCGCGACATTCGCCAGCCCGTAGACGAGCAGCGCGCCGAGGTAGAGACCGAGCGGGCGGCGCAGCCTGGGCGGGAGGCCTCCAAGCAGGCGCGAGAGGACGATCGCTGTCAGGGCGAGCAGCGTCCCGTCCATTCCATGGTGGTGCCCGAGGTGAACCGCGGGATGGAGCCGCGCATGGCCGAACCGGGCCCACCACTCGTCCGAGTAGAAGATCGAGCCGAGCACCGGCCAGCGCCCGATGAAGAAGCCGAGGTCTGCGGCGATCCAGGGGAGTGCAATCAACAGCAGCACGAGGGCGGCCGCCATGCGGAGGCGATCTCCGCGGGCACGGGTGCGCCGGCCGAGACCGTGGTGACGAAAGACCGCGACGGTGAGTCCGAAGGCGAGTGCCACCCCCAGGGCAGGAACGGCGTTCAGCCACTTCACATCGAGGTCGTTCTGGTCGACGATGCCCGGCCAGAACACGAAAGCGCAGAGGGCGACCGCGAGGACTGCGAGCCGGGAGATCGTCCGACTTCGCGCCTGAGCCGCGACCACTGAGATGATCGCGATCGCCGCCAGAGCCGTCGGAAAGGTGACGAAGACGACGGCTCGTCCCCCTCCCGCAGTCCGACCGTTCTTGCTGACGTGATAGAGCTCACGGACGGGTAGGCGCGCGTAGGTCGCGAAGACCGCCGCCGCGAAGAGGAAGTACAACCCCCACAGTGCCCTGGCCTCCCGCAGGCCGACTGGCGCCGCCCCTTGGCGGAGGCTTGCCATCGCCGCTAAACTGCCTCGGCTCGCGGGCAAAATGCCCGCGTTTTCCACGAAATGGCTATGACGTACGCGATCATCTCACTGGGCGGGAAGCAGTACCGCGTCCGCGAAGGGGAGCGGCTGCTCGTCGACCGCCTGAAGACGGACGAGGGGAAAACCTTCCATCCGGACATCCTCTTCCTCGGCGGCGACGGCGACGGACAGCTCTCGCCGGTGAACGCGACCGTGACGGCAAAGGTGGTCGGCCACGTGCTCGGCGAGAAGATCAGGATCGGCAAGTACCGGCCGAAGAGCGGCTACAAGCGTCACACGGGCTTCCGCGCGAAGCTGTCGCAGATCGAGATCGAGTCGATCGGCGCCGGTTCGAAGCGAGCGGCTGCTGCGCCGAAACAAGAGGCGCCTGTGGCTGCTGAGCCGAAAGAGGAGGCCGTCACCGAGGCGCCGAAGACGACCACTGCGGCTCATCCGGTGCGCGACTACGACGGCCTCACCGTCGCCGAGGTCGCGGACCGGGCGAAGCGCTGGAGGCTCGAGCAACTGGATGCGACACTCGATCACGAGCGTGCGCACGCGAACCGGAAGGGCGCGGTTGCCGCGCTCGAGGCGGCGATCGCAGCGAAGCAAGAGAAGGGAAGCTAGATGGCTCACAAAAAAGGACTCGGCTCCTCGCGCAACGGGCGCGACTCGAACCCCAAGATGCTTGGCGTGAAGATCTTCTCGGGCCAGGAGGTCAAGGCTGGGATGATCCTCGTCCGCCAGCGCGGGACGAAGTTCCGGCCCGGGACCGGCACCGGCATCGGCCGGGACGACACGATCTTCGCCAAACGTCCGGGAACTGTCGGATTCAAGACGAGCGGGGAACGCCGCTTCGTCGAAGTGAACGACACCGAAAGCTAGGCGCCCGGGGTGCCAGGTGTTTCACGACCGCGCCCGCATCCACGCGCAGGCGGGTCGCGGCGGCGACGGCAGCCTCCACTTCCGCCGCGAGAAGCACGTCCCCAAGGGCGGACCCGACGGCGGCGACGGTGGCCCCGGCGGGGACGTCGTTCTCGTCGCCGACCCCGGTCTCCGTGACCTGTCCGCGTTCCGCACGCGGAAGCGGTTCAAAGCGGGCAACGGCGAGCCCGGCCGCGGGGCGCTCAAGCACGGCGCAAACGGCGAGACGATCGAGATCCGGGTCCCCGTAGGAACGCAGGTGCTCGACGAAGACAGCCAGTTGATCGCTGATCTCGCAAGTCCGGAAGCGCGTGTGCTTGTCGCGCGCGGGGGCATTGCCGGGCGGGGCAACAAGCAGTTCGCCACACCTGCGCGGCGTACGCCGCGTTTCGCAGAGACCGGTCTACTGGGCGAAGAGGCGACCTTCGACCTCCGCCTCAAGCTGCTCGCTGACGCTGCGCTCGTTGGCCTTCCGAATGCAGGCAAGTCCTCACTCCTGACCCGGATCTCGAACGCACGGCCCAAGGTGGCTGACTATCCATTCACCACGCTCGCGCCTGTGCTCGGCACCGTCGATTCGCCGGACGGCACGCGCCAGCTTACGGTCGCGGACGTGCCCGGTCTGATCGAGGGCGCGAGTGAAGGCGTCGGGCTCGGACACGAGTTCCTCGCCCATCTCGAGCGCGCCAACCTGCTGCTGCACGTGATCGACGCCGCCGAAGACGATGCCGCCGAGCGCTTCGCCGCCATCGACAGGGAACTCGCCGCGTATGGTGCGGGTCTGGAGCATCGACCGCAGGCCGTCGTCCTGAACAAGATCGACCTTCGCGTCGACTCGCCCGAGTTCGAGGCCGATGACGAGCGGATCGTGCGCGTCTTTCGCGTTTCCTGCGCGACAGGTGCAGGGATCGAGGAGCTCAGGCGGACTCTGTTCGAGCTCTGCCCGCCCATGGCTGCTCCTGCAGTGGCCGAGGATGGGCTGGTCGACTTCCTCGTCTACCGTCCGCGGCCTGGCGGCCGCCCGTTCCGGGTGCTCCGGACCGACCGCGGCTTCCGCATCGCAGGACAGCCGCCCGGCGACGAAGCGGAGCTCGAAGCCGCGCTCAAGGCGGCCGGCGCTCGCACCGGGGACGAGATCGAGATCGGGGACGAGCTGCTCGAGTTCCAGTGACCGGCCTCCTTGGCGGCACCTTCAATCCGCCGCACAACGGCCACCTTGCCCTCGCCCGAGCGGCCGAGGAGCGCTTCGACTTCGGCGAGCTCGTCGTTCTCGTCGCCGTCCGGCCCGGGCACAAGGAGGTGCAGCTGGACGCGAACACGCGCTTCCGGCTCGCGCAGGCCGCCTTCCCGGCCTACGAAGTCGAGCTGGACCCGCACGAGCGGACCGTCGACACGCTCAAGGCGGGTCGTTGGAGCGATCCCCTGTTCTTGATCGGTGCCGACGAGTTCTGCGACTTCCTCACCTGGAAGGATCCGGAAGGAGTAATCGCACGGGCGCGGCTCGGCGTCGCGACGCGCCCGGGCTTTCCGCGCGACCGAATCGACGCGGTGCTCCGACAGTTGCCCGATCCAGACCGTGTCGAGCTCTTCGAAATCGACCCCGTTCCAGTCTCCTCCTGTGAGATCCGCGACCTCGTTGCACGTGGGGAGCGGATCGATCAGCTCGTCCCCCCCGCGGTCGCCGAATTGATCCAGTCGCTGGGGCTCTACCGGACCGTCTAAAGGCGTGGCTACACTTCGCGCGAACCCGAGAGAGGATCTGAAGACACACTGACGCCACTCGAACAAGCGCGCCGCATCGCCGGCCTCGCCCAGGAGAAGCTGGCGCGGGACGTCGTCATCCTCGACATGCGGCCGGCCTGCTCCTACACCGATTTCTTCGTCATCTGCACGGGACAGAACCCGCGGCAGACCGTCGCGATCTACGACGAGGTGCAGCGGACGATCAAGCACGAGGTGCGCCTGCTCCCGCACCTGGTCGACGGCCAGCGCGAGGGGACCTGGATCGTCGCGGACTACGTCGACGTCGTCCTGCACGTCTTCACTCCGGAGGCTCGCGATTACTACAGGCTCGAGGAGCTGTGGGGCGACGTGCCTTCGGTCGAAGTCGAGGTCGCGACTGCTTAACAGGCCGAGTCGAGCCGTGTCAGCGCGGCGCAGGCGGCGCCGTGGAGCTGCTGCAGGTAGCCCTGCGCGCTCGGTGCTCCTACCGCCACGATCGGCGCGGCTCTCGCGTGGCGGTCCCGTCGTCGAACGGGCCGCGCTGCTCGAGGATCAGCCAGGAGGGAAAGGCGTGAGCATCGACGCCGGTGCGCTTTAGATCTCGAACCGCCGACGGTGTGACCGGGACTCCGAGAGGCAGCGACACGAAGACGGCGGGGACAGCGTTCGTTCTCTGCGCGACACGCGCGAGCGCAACTGCCTCGCGCGGGTAGCCGCGGGCTTCCGCCGCTGTTGGAAGCGCGGCGAGGAAGACCGGCGAGTACGGATACAGGACGTCGCCAGGCGAGAGGTTCGTGCGCAGCCATGCTGCGGGGGTTGCAACCGCGCTTGCGTCACCCGTCGCGATCGTGCGCGGCTCGGCGATCGCGGTCGGCGCCAGCGCGGCCGCTACACCGACGGCTGCCACTACGACGATGCGCGGGACGGGAATCGCTTCGCCGACGCGCATCGCGCCCGCGGCGACGAGGGCGATCCAGAGCGGGAGCATGAAGACGAGGTGTCGTGGTCCGAGCCGGTCGCTCACGACGCCTGCCGCGTCCGCGAGGGCGAGACCGACAGGCGGAGCGGTGACGGCGATGCACGCGAACGCGGCGAAGGCCGGGCGCCGGCGCCCGAGGGCGAACGCGCCGATTGCGGCGAGCGCGACGAAGACGGCCAGCATCGCCCCGTACCCTCCGGCTGCGCCGCCCAGGGCATGCAGTCCGGCGCTCCCTGCGGACGAGCCTGCATCGAGATCCTGCCCGGCCTCTGGTGCGTACCGGTCGGAGAGGCGTAGATCCAGGAGCAGCAGCGGAAGCGCAAGCGCCGATACGGCGAGCACCGGAAGTGCAGACCTAAGGTGACGTCCCCGCCAGAGCCAGAGCGCGACGGCGCCCTCGGCGCCAAAGAGGAAGGCGCCGAACGGATGCACCGCAAGCGGCAATAGTCCGGCCGCCGCGGCGGCGAGAGTCGTGCGCCTGCCCGGGTGCTCCAGAGCGCGGACGAACAGGTCGGCGGAGAACGCGCTGGAGAACGCGAAGAGCGAGTACATCCGGCCGAAGGTCCCGTAGACGGTCAACAGCTGCGAGGTCGCGGCGAGGGTCGCGGCCATGAGTCCCGCAAACGGACCGGCCAGCCGGCGCGCGAGGTCGTAACAGAGCGGGACCGTCGCGAGCGCGAAGACAACGGAGAGCCAGCGGAGCGCGTCGGCCGAAGGATCGAGCGCAAGGGCGATGTGAGCGAGCACGAAGTGCAACGGCGCGCCGCCGCGATCGAGAACGACGGTGTGCAGTAAGTCCCCGAGCGGGCGCACGGAGACGAGGCCGGCGACCGCCTCGTCCTCGTGGAGCGGCTTCCCGGAGACGTCCGGCACGAGTCGCGCGAGAAGGAGGGTGGTCAGCCCGGCCAGAGCGAGGGCCGGACCGACGGTCGGCGCGGTGCGCAATGCGTAGCGCTCGATCGCAGCTGTGCTCACCTCGGAGAACCTACCCGCGGGAAATCGCGGCCGAAACGAGCTAGCCGTCCGTGTGCTTGACCTCGGACTCCTCGAACTGCGCCTCTTCGAGAGACAGCTCGCCCGAGCAGACCTTGTCGTTGAGATCGTTCTCGATCGCGTCCACCGCGGACGCGCGCGGGTACGGCTCGGGCCAGAGGTTGCGTGGGTCGGCCGGATGCCCGCCGAGCTCCAGGCTGATCAAGTGATCCTCCTGGTAGTCGGACATCGATCCGCCGACGCCGTATTGACGCATCTGTTTCTGTTTTAGCTCGTTCGTGTAGCTCGTCGGGGGCCGGATCGTCTTCGTCCAGCCCTTGACGCAGATCGTCGCGTTGATCGTCGCCTGCGTGACGTCCGGGTTGAGTACGCCCGGCGTGCGCACGGGATCCGCGTGATACGGCGACTTCGGCGCCGACCGGTGCGGCGCGACGATCGCGACGGCAAGGAGCAGCAGCGCGACTGCGACGAGTGCCGTGCGCATCGACATGCGTTCCAAGGTGCGGACGCGTTCGTGTCAGCGCAAGATGTCCAAGGCGGACATGGCCCAGCCGATGTCGTTGCTAGCTTCGGCAACGTGCTCACGACGGATCAGAAGGGCGCTATCGCCGAGACCGCGATCGTCCACACTGCGATCAAGCTCGGGATCAACGTTTACACGCCGGTGATGGAGGGCGGACGCTACGACATGATCTTCGAGGTCGGTCCAAGCCTCCTACGTGTTCAGTGCAAGTGGGCACCTCGGCATGGGGATGTCGTTGTGCTGCGTTGCTACTCAGCACGTCGCAACCGCGATGGCTTGATCAGGCGCGTCTACACCGCTGGCGAGATCGACGCCTTCGCCGCATATTGCGAGGATCTTGATCGCTGCTACTTCCTTCCGTTCGAGCACTTCGTTGGAAGGAGGCAGGTTCACCTCAGGCTAGGCCCGTGCAAAAACAACCAGAGCCAAGGAGTGAACTGGGCCAGCGATTTCGAGTTCGCGGCTACACTTGGGCCGCACGGGGCCGTAGCTCAGTTGGGAGAGCGACGCGCTGGCAGCGCGTAGGGCACGGGTTCGAGTCCCGTCGGCTCCACTCCTTAAGCGGCGTGCTCGCTTAGTGCCGCCACCTCGCGGCGTTCCGCGAGCCGCCCCAGCGCCTGGGACTCGATCTGACGCACCCGCTCGCGGGTGATGCCGAGCTGGCGGCCGATCTCCTCGAGCGACTTCGGATCGCGGTCGCCGTTCATCCCGAAGCGCAGCTTCACGACCTCGCGCTCGCGTTCCGGCAGCGTCTCGACCGCGCTGCGAACGGCGGTCTCCGCCAGGCTGACGTGCACCTCCTCGGAGGGCTCGGAGCCCTGGCCGGCGATCAGGTCGCCGAAGCTCGCGTCGCCCTCGCCGACGGGCTTGTCCAGGCTGGTGACGGCGCGGGCTGCCTTCCGCACCTCCTCCACGTGCTTCAGCGAGAGGTTGGCCTTCTTCGCGACTTCCTCGTCGGTCGGCGACCGCTCGAGCTTCGCCGACAGCTCGCGCTCCGCGCGCGAGATCTTCTGCTCGCGCTCGACGATGTGAACGGGAATGCGGATCGTGCGCGACTTGTTCGCGACGCCGCGCTGCACGGCCTGGCGGATCCACCAGGTCGCGTACGTCGAGAACTTGTAGCCGCGGCGCCAGTCGAACTTCTCGACGGCGCGGATCAGCCCGATGATCCCCTCCTGGATCAGGTCGAGCAGTGAGATGCCGTGGCCCTGATACTTCTTGGCGATCGAGACCACGAGGCGAAGGTTCGAATTGATCATCAGGTCCTTCGCTTCCTTGTCGCCGCGCTCGATCTGCTTTGCCAGCTCGACTTCCTCCGGGCCCGTCAGCAGGTCGTAACGACCGGCCTCGTTCAGGAAGAGCTGCAGCGCATCGGTCGTCGCGACGGCGAGGTCGCCGTTGACGTAGACGGCCTCCGACGCCGCTGGCCGCGCGCAGTCGTCCGTGAGCGCGATCCCGCGCTCTTCGAGCTGCTCGAAGAAGCCGGTCGTCTGGTCCTCGTCGAGGGCCGCATCCTGGAGAAACTCGCTGACCGCGGACAGGTTGAGGCACCCCAGCTCCTCACCCTGCTCGAGCAGGGCCTGTAGACGCTCGTCGACCACCATTACGCCGCCTATTCCCCCTTTCGCGCTGTCCGCTAACTCTGATTTTCAGTCCTATTGCAAAGACGTATCACACTCGTCCGAGTTGGGCCCGTACCGTCGGTGGGATCACGACCAGGAGGAATTCCTATGGGCCGACCAACCATGCGGTCGCTCGTGGGGGGAGCGGCCGGTATCACAGCCGGTGTGCTGGGCGGGATCGCGCTAGGCGCGATCTCGGCGGCGGGCAATTCATCGCCTAGCGCACCGGCCCTCATCGACGCGGCGCATGTGCCGCCGGTTCTGGCGCTGCGGGGAGAGGCGATCAGCTTGAGGTACGCGATCGTCTGCTCGCCGCGGGACGACGGCCGGCCCTGTGACGGCTCCGGCGAGATCTACGCGCGCGCCGGCCAGAGCGGGGCCTTCAGGCGCTTCGTCCTCCAGAGGGGCGACGACTCGAAGGAAGGGCGGTACTTCGTCGACCTTCCGCCGGAGATCGCCGCCTCGCGTGAGGGTTTTTCGTACTACGCCGTGCTGCGCGACGACGCGAGCGGCGCGACCAGATCGATTCCGGAAGGGGGCGCGGCCGCACCGCAGCGGAGCTTCCCTTTGAGCGATCCGACGGAGATCGGCCTCGGCGCGCACTCCTTCGGTCATGTACGTAAGGCCGACTTCCGCGTCGTCGACGCATCCTGGGGGAGTGGGGTGGGAGAGCTCGGCCTTTCGGGCTCACGCGAGCTCGGCTTCGCCGGGCCCTCGGCGTTCGACGTTGCCGCCGACGGCAGCGTCACGGTCCTCGATGGAGTCAACGGACGCGTCCAGCGCTGGTTGCGCGGACGTCCCACGGCGACTCCGATCGACATCGGTGGCGGCCTTGCCGACCTCGCGGTCGAGCGGGACGGGACGATGGACGTCCTCGAGCCGCCGAACCGCGAAACGCCGCTACCTCGCCTTCGGAGCTTCCAGCGCGACGGGACCTTGAAGTGGTCTCAGCTCCTCGCCGAGCGCACATGGGCGAAGCTTGCCGCCGGTCCCGAGGGGCCGGTCGTTCAGCAGCAGCCTTCCGAGCAGTGGGTGCCGGTGGCCGAGCACGGAAAGCCGCTCACCCGGACGGCCCAGTCCGGCCGTGGCCAGGCGGCGCAGCCGTTGGCCGATGGGCGTGGAATCGTCGTCCAGCGGGTTGGTGTGGGCGAGCTTCGCCTTGCGGAGGTCGCCGGAAACGCCGTCGTCCGCGCTTGGCGGATCTCGAGCGCCACTCCGCTCGGGGAAGTCCAGCTCGCCGCGCCGATCGGGAGCCGGCTGATCGTCGTCGTGAAGACGTACGACGAGAACCGTGACGAATTCCGCGTCCTCGTCCTAGACCACTCCGGCCTGGCACGTCAACTATCGCTCGCGTCGGCCGCGTGGGCGGAGTCGGCTCCGCTCGCCCGCTTTCGGATCGCCGGATCGGCGCTCTATCAGCTCGGCTCGACCCCCGCCGGGGCATTCGTGGACCGCTTCGACCTGGAGGTGTCCCGATGAGAGCCTTCTTGCTTGCCTTCGGCGTCGCACTCGTGCTTGCGGGCGCTGCAGGCGCCCAGGCGTATCACCGCTTCTGGGTCAGCTGTAATTACGACGCTCCGACGTTCATGACGACGATGACCCGCGACGCCGCGCAGGACTACGCCAACGCTGCCCGCTACGACGGCTATCAATGGGGCGGCGGTTGCTGGAACTACGACAATTACGACGCCTATCCAAGCGACCCGCCCGGAATTGCAGGCACGCATGGCGAGGGTGGCGACTGCTCAGGTCTCACGTTCAAGACGTGGCGCGAGTCGACGGACAACTGGCGAGACGGCCGCTACTACTGGAAAGGGCTTAGAAACGTGCACGGACCGTACGACGCGCAGGCGTTCAAGTACGGCAACGGAGCACCCAACCATGTGATCAGCAAGTCGACTGCCGGGGTCATGGACGCCTTTGCGAGCGGAAGTCACATCGGCATGGTGTTCTTCCGCTCGCTCTACGGAGGCGATCAAATCGTCGAAGCGAAGTGCGAAGCGTGTGGCACGAACATCTGGTACCGCACGTACCGGAGCGACTCGAGCTACGGAGGCGTGGGCCGATGGGGTTGGACTGGCTGATCAGAAGCACAACGCTGTGTGCCGGCTTCCTGCTGCTCGCGACTGCCGGCTGCGATAGCGAGGCGCGGCCGAAGCGCCTTCTTTACGGAGAAGCGGCGGCTGAATTTCGACCGGTGGAAGGAAGCGTCGTCACGCAGACCCGGGTCGTTCGGGCTGCCTTCCTCGGTCGCCGCTTCTCGCTCTGTTTGAGCAAAGCGGACCGAGCCAAGTTCCCTGTCGACACTCTGGTCGTCGAGCGGATTGGAATCTTCGCCGAGAGCC
>WNFZ01002385.1_pt1 | contig 18964 bp, 6 predicted proteins | sample 5400081 | NCBI WGS metagenome assembly WNFZ01 (sample SAMN13153365, study PRJNA577476) | soil metagenome | isolation source: 80 cm soil or saprolite under grassland replicate 1 | place: USA:California | collected 2016-06-15
ACCAAGAGACTCGAAGAAGAGGCGGTGGCCGTGCGTGTCAGTGTGGACTATGGCGGCGGTCGGAGGATACCCGACGTGCCGGCCGGTCGTGATGAGCTTGGGGTGCTGGCGGGGTTCCGGGAGGCCTGGCATGGCTGCCTGACACGCCGGGCGGATGCGCTGTTCGAACTCACCGACGCGCTGTTGTGCGCGCCGGGGCCGGTGTCGTCGCTGCCGTCGTTGAGCCTGGAGCCGACGTTTCGCCGCGGCCACGGCAGCCTGTACGCGGCGCTGGCCAAGGGCAGGGTCGACGCCAAGGCGGCCCGGGAGCTGCTGGTGGCGCACCGGCCGGGCGACTGGCCGCTGGTGTTCGCGGTCGACACGTCGAGCTGGCCGCGGTGCGACGCGGAGTGTAGCCCGCAGCGGGGGCTGTACTACCACCCGTCACGGCACAGCGCGGGCCAGCCGATCGTGGCGGGCTGGAGCTACGCCTGGATCGCCCAGCTGAGCTGGGACACCGACTCCTGGACGGCGCCGCTGGACAGCGTCCGCGTCCCTCCAGGCGACGACACCGGGCGGACCACGGCCGAGCAGATCACCGCGCTGGTGGGCCGGCTGGGCGCGACCGCGCAGGCGCCGCTGTTTGTGCACGACGCCGGCTATGACCCGGTCGGGCTGACGGTGGACCTTGACGGGGTGCGCGCGCAGGTGCTGGTACGGATCCGCTCCGACCGGGTGTTCTCCACCGACCCGCCTGAGCGGGCGCCCGGCGCCATCGGGCGGCCCCGCCGCCACGGTCGGCGGTTCGCCTGCGACGACCCCGCCACCTGGGGTGACCCCGACGACCGGCTGAGCGTCAACGACGACCAGTACGGCCACGTCGAGGTCACGGCGTGGCGGCGCCTGCACCCCAGGCTGGGACACCGCGGCCGCTGGCGGCACCATCCCGGGCCGCTGCCGATCGTGCGCGGCACGATCATCCGCGTGCAGGTGCAGCACCTGCCCAAGCACGACACGCGGGCGGTCAAGACCCTGTGGCTGTGGCACGCCGGCGCAGCCGACGCCGACCTGGACGCCTGCTGGCGGGCCTACATCCGCCGCTTCGACTGCGAGCACACCCTGCGGTTTGGCAAGCACACGCTGGGCTGGGTCACCCCCCGCGTGCGCCATCCCGCCCAGGCCGACCGGTGGACCTGGCTGGTCCTGGCGGCCTACACCCAGCTGCGCCTGGCCCGCGGGGTGGTGGCCGACCAGCGGCTGCCGTGGGAGCGGCGCCTGCCGACCCGGCGGCTGTCGCCCTTGCGGGTGCGGCGGGGGTTTCCACGCCTTGCGTGCGCGCTGGGGTCCCCGGCCCGGCGGCTACCTCGACATGCCCACCGGGTTAAAACGCAAGCTCAGACCCTACGGTTCCGTCACCTCGCGTCGCGCCATCCGGCGATGCGCTCGCCGAGGGCGCGGGCGGTCGACTCTGGGTCGGCGAGGCGGCGGGCCAGGACCGTGGTGGCAAGGCTGCGGGGAAGACAGTCGGAGAACTTGAGACCGTCGATTGCCTCATCGGTCACCCATGGGGCCAGGTCGGCTGGCTCCAGGGTCGCAGCCGAGACTGCCTGGCCGAGTTGCTCCACCGTGGTCCCAGGGTCGAGGGCGATGGTGAGGTCATCGACGGCGGCGACGTCTCGTCGCAGGCCGGCGACGGCTTGGGCGAGCCGGAGGTTGGCTCGCCAGCCGGCGAAGGTCCACCAGCGGGCCCGCCCTCGACCTTCGACGACGAGGGTGGTGGTGTCCGGCCGTACCCATTGGTGTTCGGCGCGAAGCTGTGCCAGCCGCTCGTGGGCTCGCTGGCTGAGGGTGACGCCTGCCGGGTCGGACCCGAGCAGGACCTGGCGGACTTCGCGGGCGATGACGGCGCCGAGGGGTTGGGCGTTTCCTGACCAGCGGGCCACTCCAGGGGCGTCGGTCGGCTCGACCTGCACAACGCGGCGGTTCCAGTCGATGTGCGCGATGGCCCAGCTACGGCCGGCAAGCAGCAGCACGCCGGCACCAACGCCGCTGCGCCGGGCCGGGCGGACCATCAGCGTTTCGTCTGGGACGAGACCGATCTCGACCCGGCCGTGGCGCACGCTGAAGACGGGCGGCGAGGTGAAGACCGACAGCAGTTCCATGAAGTGCTGGCGGCCCAGCTCTGCCTCGGCCTCCTGGCCGATCCCGAGGATGCCGCTGTCGTCAACGAGGAACCCGGTAGCGACCAGGTAGTCGGTGATGACGGGCACCGCCGCGGCGGCGTCGGGACCCAGCACGAACGGCTCGCCGAGCCACTCCGCCCACAGGTTGCGGCCGATGCCGCCTTCCTGGAGGGAGAGCGCCAACAGTTGCTGGGCCACCAGGTGGAGTGGGGCGGCGGGCGGGATGATCGGCTCGAGGTAGCCGTCCGCCCAGCAGCGGAGTACGGCGGCGGCGCGCAGCAGGGCCTGGTCGCCGGTGGTCAGGATGAGCGCCTGGCGGGCGGTGTCGGGACGGCGACCGGTGCGCCCAAGGCGTTGGAGGAACGCGGCGACGGTGGGTGGGGCGTCGATCTGGATGACCTGGTCGAGGTCGCCGATGTCGATGCCGAGCTCGAGGGTGGAGGTGGCGACGATGACGCAGCCGCGTTCCTCGGCGAAGGCCTGCTCGGCGGCTCGCCGCTGTCCGGCACCGAGAGAGCCGTGGGAGACGAGGGTCGTCACGTCGTGGCCACGCAGGGCGAGGGCGAGCTGTTCGGCTCGGGCGCGGCTGTCGACGAACGCCAAGCGCTTCTGGCCCCGGTGCAGCCGCGAGATGACCACTGCGGCGTTGGCGAGGCTGCCCACGTAGTCGAGGGTGAGGTCGGCGGGCGGGCCGGGCTCGGCTGGCGGGTTGACGACCCTGGCGGGGCGGTGGCAGGTCGCGGTGAGCCAGGCGAGCAGCTCGGTGGGGTTGCCGAGGGTGGCGGACAGGGCGATGCGTTGCACTTCGCGCCCGGCGAGCCGGGTGATGCGCTCCAGGACGGCCAGCAGGTGCCAGCCCCTGTCGTCGCCCGCGAAGGCGTGGGCCTCGTCCACCACGACGGCCCGGACGTCGGCGAACCATCGCTCGTGGGGAACGCGGGTGGACACCAGCATCGCTTCCAGCGACTCGGGGGTGGTGAGCAGGATGTCGGGCGGCTGGTCCAGCAGCCGGTCCCGTTCTGAGTGGCCGATGTCGCCGTGCCAGCGGCCGACGCGGCGGCCGACGAGTTGCCCGTAGCGTTCCAGGCGCTGGTGAAGGTTGTTGAGCAACGCCCGCAACGGGCACAGGTACAGCACCGACAGGCCGCGCCATTCCTCGGAGAGCATCCGCGACAGCAATGGCAGTATCGCGGCTTCGGTCTTGCCGCCGGCGGTGGGCGCGGTGGCGATCAGGTGCTCGCCGGCCAGGATCGGTCCGATGGTGGCGGTCTGGAGGGGCCGGAGCGTCCGCCAGCCCAGGTTGTTGACGACGTGGTGCTGGATGGCCGGGTGCAGGAGGCCGAACGGCTCGGCCGGGAGCGGGTCGCCCATGGCTACAGGTCCAGATCGATCTCGTCGACCGACGCAGCCGCCCGGGCGTTGCGTTCGACGGCGGTGAGCTCGCTGTCGACGATGGTGAGCCGGTAGTCGCGGCGCGGGTTGAAGTCGGGGAACTGGTCGATCCGGTCCAGGATGTCGCCGACGAGCTTCTTGAGGAAGACCCGGGGGGCGACGCCGACGCGGCCGCCGAGGTCGCCGGTGACGGCCTTGGCCAGGGGCGCGATGTAGTCGTCGTCGCACAGTGAGCGGATGCGGTTGGGGTCGGCGGCGCCGTCGGCGTACAGGTCGCGGGTGCGGCGGCCGACCTCGCCGAGGCCCTCGACGGTGAACCCGGCGAGGCGGAGCTGGACGGCCCGCGGGCTGTCGAAGCGGGCGTCGGTGGTGAAGTCGGTGTGGAGCCGCTGGGCGAGCGGCGCCAGCCGCTGGGCGCCCTGGGGTCCGTCGAAGAAGGCCGGCGTGCCGGTGATGACCAGGTACAGGCCGGGGAAGCGGCCAAGGTCGATCTCGTCGATCAGTTGCCGTAGCGCGTTGAGGGCCCGGTCCCGCGCGTCGGACCGGACCCGCTGGAGGGTCTCCACCTCGTCGAGCACGAAGACCAGGCCGGCATAGCCGGCACCGCGCAGGATCGTGAGCAGCCCGGCCAGGAAGGCCAGCGCGGCGTCGTGGTCGAGGTCGCCGCGGATCCCGGCGGCCCGCTTGACGGAGGCCGCCACGTGGGGTTGGCCGCCCAGCCAGGCCAGCAGTCCTTCAGCTCGGGCGTTGTCGCCGTCGGCGAGGGCCCGCCGGTAGCCGCGCAGGACGGCGGCGAGCGCTGGAGCGCGGGCGGCGACCACGCCCAGGCGCTGCTCGGCGAGCGCGTCGGTGGCGGCCAGCACCGCTTCGGCGTCGCCAGGAGGAGCGCTGCCGGCGGCCACGATGTCTTCGTGGAGCGCGAAGAACCACGAGTCCACCACCGCCCGCAGCGCACCGCCGGCGGTGTCAGCGGTGGTGAGCCGTTCGCAGAGCCGCCGGTACACGGCCTCAAGGTGGTCCAGCGGGGTCTCCCGCTCGCTGATCTGCACCTCGGCCGTGGCGAACCCCTGCGTGCGGGCCCGCTCGGCCAGCCAGCGGACCACGAAGGTCTTGCCCGACCCGTACTCGCCGCGGACCGCCTTGAAGCCGGCACCGCCGGCGGCGACCGAGGCGAGCTCGTCGTCGAAGGCGTCGGCGAAGCGGTCGGTGCCCACCGCAAAGGTGTCCAGGCCCCGTTGCGGGACGGTGCCGCGCCGGAGCGCGTCGATGATCTCCCGGCGTCGCTGTGGGGAGATCACGAGATGTCGACCTCGAACTGGACGGCCAGCAGCTCTCGGTTAAGGGCCACCGTCCCGTCGGCCCGGACGGCGAGCACCTCGCCGCCGTCGAGGTTCAGCAGGCGCTGCACCAGCGTGAGCGCCATCCGCAGTGTGTCCTGCGGCTCCCCGGTGCGGGCCGACAGAGCGGCTAGTGGGATGGCGCTACCGTTGGCATCGATGAGGTCGAGGTAGCGGCGGAGCCGCTCGTCGGCGAGCGGGCGGGGAAGGCGGGCCCGCTGGCGGTTGGCGACGAAGGCGGGGCTGGCGAGCAGGTCATCGACCCAGCCGGCTCCGGGAGCGACGGGCCGTCCGGCTGCCGGTGGCTCGAAAAGTGCAGGTTGCTCCCTGACGTTTGCCTTGCGGGCCGGCTGCTTGGCCGGCGCGGGCTCCAAGTGGGCCACCGCGACCTCAACGGCCCACCAGGCGGGGGCTGCGAGCGGCCGGTGGAGCCACCCGTCGGGGAGGCGCCGGGCGAGGACCTCGACCGGGACGAGCACCTCCTGGGGGGTGGCGCCGCCGTGGTAGCCGTGCTTGGGGGTGCCGTAGCGCAGCCGCCCCTCGGTCGGGAGCACCACCCGCCCGCCGCCTAGCAGGACTCTCGGCCCGGCGATCTCGACCTCGTCCTTGCCCGGTGGCGGCGGGGCGGTCCGCCACCGCTCTCCCCCAGCGCCGGCGAGCGGCCGGTAGCGGGAGCGGCCGCCATCCAGGACGTGGCCGTGATCGGCGGTCAGCACGATGACGCGGCCCGCTTCAGCAGCCGCGTCCAGCAGCCACGACAGCGGCCGCAGGGAGACCAGGTCCCATCCGACCCGCAACTGGTCCCCTCGCGCCAGGTGGTCGTCGACGGCGTTGACCACGACCCCCACCACGCGCTGGTCGGGGTCGGTGACAAGGCCGCGGACCTCGTCAGGCAGGGCCACACCGCTGGACGCGACGAGATCGGCTTTGTGGAAGAGCACCGGCGGGCGGGTTGGCGACGACGTCGCCCGCAGCGCCGGATGCGAGGCGAAGCCGGCGCGCTCCTCCGGTTGCCCGCCCACAGTCCGCTGGCCGGACAGGAGCGTCGTGCGGCTGGCGGCGGTGACGGTTGGCAGCGTCGCCACACCTACCGGCCAGCCATCGCGCTCCGCCGGTGTGGTGGGCGCCCACCCTTCGGCGAGCAGGTCCCGCAGCAGGACGTGGGCAACCGGCAGGCCCATGCCGTCGCAGACCACGAGCAGGACAGGCGCCGCCGCGGCCACTGGAGCAACCACCGTGGTCAGCAGTTCCTCGACGGGGACCAGGCGCGGGTCGCCGAGTGGCTCGGAGCGGGACCAGTCGGCGAGCAACTCGACGAACCGGGCGGTTTCCTGGCGGCGTTGCCGGCTGGCCGGGCCGCAGAGTCTTGCATAGGCGGAGGCCAGTTCGGGCACTTGGTCGCCCTCGGCCAGGAGCTGGAGGGCCTCGTCGATCCAGGCGCCGTCGGCGGCGTAGTCGGCGACCGCCGCCGCGAACGTGGTCGGCGCAGGGACGGATGGGAGCTGGGAGCGGCGCAGCAGGCGGACGGCGGCCGCGGCCATTTCGACACGATGGGACCGGCGGTTTGCGTGGCGGTGCCCGCGTACCCGCTCGAGCGCGACCATAGCGGCATGGGAGTCGCGAACGGCAAGGCTGTGTCCCAGGATGGCGAGGCGCTCCTCGAAGCCACGAGGAAGCCTGTTGGAAAGGATCGCCAGTTCGCCGGCCCCAGCGTCTGCGAGGATCCGCTCGGCGGTGTCGAGCACCGCGGCCGGGTTTGCGTGGGCCTCCAGGGCTGCTTCGGCGGCGGCGCCCCACGCTGCGGCGGCGGGTTGGCCCAGGCGGTCGCGGCCGAAGAGACGCTCGAGTCGCGCGCGGGCGACGGTCTGGCGCTGGGCGAGAACCCCATCGTCGGTTTGGCTCCACAGCACCTGGGCGACGAGCCCGAGGGCCACGAGGTCTGTGTCGCGGCCGGCGGCCAGCAGATCAACCATTACCGGCACTAGGCCGGCCGCACCTCCGGCCCACCGTTGGGCGACCAGTTCCCGCCGCTCCGGGGCGAGCGCGGCCAGCGCCGCCCGCACCTCCGGCTGCTCGCCGAGGGCGAGGACCGCGGGGATGCCGTCCGGCGGGTCGGAGAGGCCCAGACGCGCCTGCTGCCAGACACGCCAGGCGAGGTCGATGTCGAGCACGGCGCCAAGCGGTTCCCGGTCGGGCCAGCCGCCGGCGGGAGCAAGCGCGATGAGGTCGTCGATCAGCCATCGCTCGGCGACGAGCTGGGGGTCAAGCACGGAGGCCCGAAACAGGGCGAGCACCGAGCCGAACGGGTCGATGGCGAGCACCTCGCCCTTCACCAGCCGGGCACGCACGTCCAATCCGAGATCGCCGCCGCTGCAAGGGGTGAGCAGGACCAGCAACTCCCCGGCATGCTGCTCCTGGTCCAGGAGCGCTTCCCGCACCGCCAGCGGGGAAGCGCACGCCACGACCCGCATCCGATTGTCAGGGCCGTCGAGCACGTCGGGACCCGACCAGACCGGATCGGCGTGCACTGCCAGGGCGGTACGGCGGTCACCGTCCCGGCGGTTGGCGGCGACGAGCGCCCGGATCTGGGCGGCGTCAGCTCTCGGCATCGCCTTGCCACTCCGTGATCTGCCAGGTCAAGTCGAGGCGCGCCTCCGACCGGAGCCGCGCGCGGATCTCGCGGAGTCGCTCCTCGGCCACCACCCGGTCGAACTTTGGCGGCCGGGGTGGAGGAGGCGGGGGTGGCGGGGGCGGGATGACGCGGGTGGCGCGGGCGAGCAGGTCGGTGGCGGCGGCCGACGCTTCGCGCAGCCGGCGAACGAGGGGAACGGCGAGCTCGTCGGCCCTGAGTCCCTGCGCCAGACGCTCCCGCAAGGCATCGGCGTCGGCCCTCCACTGCACGTCCAGGTCCCCGACGGCGCGGACCAGGTCCCAGTTCATCCGCTGGAGCTCTTCCGCCACCACGCTCGCCTGGGCGATCGACGTGCCCAGGGCCGCTGTGGTCGTGGGCACCTGGCAGGCGGCGAGCACTTCGGGTGCATGCTCGGGCCGGCGGCGCAGCTCCTCTATCAGGGCGACGGCGGCCTTGGCAGTGCGCAGGCGGTCTCCCGGGTCGCCGATGCCCATGCGAGCGTAGGCCGCTTCGATGCGGGGCACGAGGTCCCGCACCGCCTGGGCGCGGTCGCCGACAATGCCGCTGTCGATCCGCTGGCCGAAGTCGGCGACAGTGGTCGCAGACAGCAACCTGCTGGCGGGCACCACACCCATGTCCGCCGCTCGTCCCAGCGCCTCCTGCCACACCTTTGGGCTGGGCAACTCCTGGGCGCGCAGCTCCCACTCATCGCGGACACGGCCGATCTCGGGCTTCCCGACCGGCTGGCCCGCGTCGAGCAACACTCGGTTGCTCGCCGAGGCGACCGACAGGATCACCAGGTCTCCGACCTCGCGAGTCAGGCCCCGCCGCTCGGTCGGCGAGTCGGCGCCATCGAGCCAGCGGCGCACCTGACCGACCGTCATCGTCGTCGCTGCGGCTTCGGCCCGGCGGCGTTCGACCAGGTCCTTCCAACCCTCCAGATCGGCGATGAAGTGGGCCTGGTACATGGTGCCGAGCCCGAGGGGGCCGGCCACCCGGGTGAGGACGCGCCGCATCGGCGCCTCGACGTTCTCCAGACGACCGTTGGGGTGTTGGAGCGCCAGGTTGACCTGGGCGAGGGTGTGGGTCAGGTCTGCCCGCGAGACCAGCTCGGTGAACTCCGGATGCTTCGGGTAGCGATGGCGGAGCAGTTGGTCGGCGAGGCTCTCCAGGCAGGCTCGCAGCGAGGTGCCCACCGGCGGCTGGAGCGGCAGGCTGGGGTCAAGCGCCAGGAACTGGTCTCCCAACGGGAGGCGCTCCTCCACCAGACCTGGCTGGGTGGGGTCGACGCCGTACGCCTGGCGCAGTGCAGCGATGGTTCGTTCCCGCACGGCCGACTGCTCGTTGGCCAACTGGGTACGGGCAGCCGGCCGGTCACCGGGGGAGAGGTGCGATGCCAGCCGGTCGAAGGTGTCGCCGGTCAAGATGTAGTCGAGACGCACCAGCTTGCCGAGCAATTGCAGCGAGGCGCTGGTGAGGAAATTCGGCAACCACACCGCCGTCCACTCAGGGGATCGGTCCCGGCGGTAGTCCAGGACACGCCCGCGGTCGTCGGATGGTGAGAACGGGTCGACGTCCCACGGGTAGTCGATGATGAGCTTGGGTTCCTCGCCCGCCCGCAGCATCTCGTCGGGCAGCTCGGCGGGATCGCGCACATTCGCGAAGACGGCCGCCAGCTTCCGCCGTGTGCCCCGCCAAGTGACCTCCACCCACGGGTCGAGGCTGCTGGCGTCCTTCACCTGAAGCGACTCGGCCAGCAACTCCCGCACCCGGCGGCGCCGCTCCCCGTCGGTGTCGACGACCCGGGCAGCCTCCAGGATCGGCCCGGTGTCGATCCCCGACAGGACGACCGAGACGGTGGGGTCCTGCTCGTCTTCGCCAACACGCAACTCGCCGACCTCGGCCGCCCACCGCCGCAGCTTGTCCAGCACCTGCTGGCGTTCGGTGCCGGGGATGAAGGCCCGCACGATCCCCGAGTTGAGCGCTGTCAAGCGGCTCACCGTCAGCGCCCGCAGCGGGCCGACCTCCGGCACCAGCGCAGCCACCAGCAGCGACTTCACCAGCCGTGCATCGGTGACGTAGGGGTGCCCTGGAGCCGCACTCTCCGCATCGTCTTCGGACAGATTGTGCTCGCGGAGCAGCATGGGTTGGAACCGTCGCGTCCACAGCCGCCGCGCCTGGGCGAACTGGGCCCGCATCACCTCGGTGAGCGGCTCATCACCAGCGTTGATCGCATCCCACAGGTCTCCCAGCGGGACGAGCTGGCCAAGCTCAAGGTGGTCGCGGCCCTCGACCAGGAGCTGCAGCATCACCTTGAGCGCCGTACGCTCCCGCTGCATCGCACCTGACAGCGCCACCAACGAGTCGACCAGCGCCGGGCTGAACGGGTACAGCCGCCGGAACGCGGCCAGATCCCCAGTTTGGGTGAGCAGCACGTCACGCTCCTGGCGCTCCTCCAGCTCGCGCCGCACCTTCTCGAAGGCGTCGTCGAGCTGCTGGCGGGCCTGCTCGGTCCTGGGCCGCAGCAGCCGCCGCTCGGCGATGGCTGGCAGGTTGCGGTCCTCCAGGGTGATCGTGTCGAACCGCCCCTCGGAGTGGCGCAGGATGTCGATGGCGCTGAGCGACTGCGCGCCAGGCACGTGCTCACCGACCAGCTCGCGCAGGTCCCGCTGGCGGGCGATGAAGCTCACGATCGGCGCCGGCCGGGCCGCGGCATCCGCCTCGACGAGCTTGACGATCTTGGCGCCCTCGCGGCTGACGAACGCCACGTCGCTCATCCGAGCCGCCAGCCACAGGACCAGCTCGTCCAGGAACAGGATCACGGCGTCGTAGCCGAGCCCCTTGGCGTGGCGGCTGATCGCGTCCAGACCCGCATCGAAGGGGACGAACCCTTCGGCGGTGGCGCGTGCCTGGCCCGGCAGCGCCCGGTAGTGGGTACGGAGCAGCGCACCCACCAACTGGTCGCGTTCGCTCGACCCGGGCGGTGCGGCCAGAGCAACCTCGAAACGGGGCGCGTCCCAGCCCGCCCCGTACTCGCCCCACTCGTCGGCCGCCTCGCCCTCCGACAGCACCCGGAAAAACACCTCGTCACCCAGGTCCCGACGCTTGGAGCGAGCGTCGTCGAGGATCCCGTCGGCGACGTAGACCGGCGGCAGCAGAGCCTCCGGATGGAGCGCGCGGACGTGCTCGACATAGCCGCCAAGGACCTCCTGCTCCATCGAGCTCTTCCCCACGAAGTGGTAGGGGACGAGCAGGAACCGCTTGCCGTCGATGCGGTTGGCGTACCTGGCCACAACCGGTGCCAGCTCAGGGATCGAGCGGGCGGCCGGGTCGCCCTGAAGCAGCAGGTGCAGCACCGCCATCATCGCCGTCTTCCCAGCGCCGAACGAGGCATGCAGGTAGGTCGACTTCGACCGGTTGTCGCCAACCGCGGACGCGACCAGCGACAGCGCCCGGTCGAAGCACTGCACGAGCTGGCCGGTCACCACGTAGTCGCGCACCGTCTCCGCCGGGTCGCCGATCGCCGTCGCCAGGCTGATCACGAAGTCCGACTTGTGGACCTGCTCGGGGATCTCGATAAGGTCTGAGAGAAGCGTCATCGACGGGCCCGCCCCCTTCGGGTCGGCACCGGTCGCCAACCGGCGACATCATCAGCGGTCAATTGCAGCGCCCGCAGCTCGGCGTTCAGCAGAGCGGCGATCTGCGACCCCGGCCGGTCCAGGGCCGGGTCGGGAGCGGGGTCGTCGTACCACTGCCGCAACCACGGCACCAGCTCCGCCAGTCCCGCCAGCAGTGGCCTCAGATGCTCACGGTCGCGGCCCTCCCGCTTGGCCTGCAGGTACCAGGTCGCCAGCGCCCGCGCCCGCGCCAGGTGGTCCCAGCCCGCCCAGCCGACCACCAGCGACGGGTCCGTCTCCCGCTCGGCGCCCGGGTACGAGATGAACCGCTCCTTCGGCACGTTCAGCTTCCCGCGGTGGTCCCACGCCACCCCCTGGAAGTCAGCCTTCACGTACTTCGGCGGTACCGGGATTGTCCCGACGGCCTCGCCCGCATCCTCCCGCCGTTGCAGATCCCAGGTCTCCAGCCACTGCTCGTACTTCCGCATGCCTGAATCCGTGTAACGCAGCACCGCCAGGTAGGGTACCGCCTCAGCCTTCACCAGCTCCGCCACCAGCGCCGCGACGTCGACGTCATCCCGCCGCGCATACAACTGCGCCACCTGCACGAAGTCGGCGTCGGTACGGGCCTCCGCAGCCAGCCGCGAGGTCGAGGTGAGCGCCGCCGGCTCCGGCCAGTAGCGCGCCGACTCCAGCCGGTCCAGCAGCCAACCCCGCAGCGCCACCCTCACCTGCTCGTCCCACGGCTTCGCCAGCCACCGCCGCTTATGTTCCGGCCGCTCGATCAGTCCGATATTCAAGTCGGTCTCGATTAACTCGATACGGCGTTCAACCAGTCTCTTGTAGGGCTCCGGCCAATGGGCGGGCAGCTCGGTAATCGGCGTTGACCCGTGGCGCGCGAACCACGATGATTGCTCGCCTGCCGCCATCCGGCGTGCCAGGGTGATCTCGAACGCGCGCTCGCCCAACTGCAGCGGCAGCTCCGGCTCCTCACCGGTCGTCAACTCCTCATCAACGAATCCGTAACGCCGGTACGTCTCCCAATCAAGCCGTTCTTGTGCGCCGATCATTCTCGCCCGTAGGTTGTTGTAGTGGCACGCGGCCTCGGCGAGTCGATCTGCAGAGGGCACAGTGGACGCAGCGACGGCCGCAGGGGCGACAGAGGAAAGACCCATGGCTAGCCGATCGAGGAGAGCGGCGGTCGTAGCGTCGAACTCATTTGGAAGTGGGAACTCCTTGAGCTTTGTTGTGTCGAGAGAAATGAAGCGCTCCCACGCTTCAGCCTTGATCCCCTCCCCCACGCCCTGACTGCCTTTGTTATGGAACACCTGCTTCATCCAGAAGCATGCTGTGGAGCTGTTCAGCGCTCCAAGCAGTTCGAGGTGGCGTCGCTCGTCCGACCCGGGCGGCAGCTTGATTACCGGCGCTGACTGCTTGAACACCTTCCCGCCACGGTCGAGCACGAAGTGGTTGTGTGTCGCGACGAACGCGACCGCGATCGATAATGGTGTCCGCAAGCGGCTGCCATACAGCTCACGCCACTCGTACCAGGGTCGACCTAGCTCATCCATGGGGACGCCGAATCTCTTTCTCCTCTGAAGTGCCCGACGATACGGCCACAAAAATTGGGCTATGCGCGGGACATGCCCAATCGGAAGAAGGTTAAGCTCGGAGTCGTACGGCCAGACAGCCCAAGCCGGATTCTCGATGCGCCAATCCTTCAACACGTCACCCTCTACCACTGGCCGAGCGGATTCAAGGCGCAAACGAGAGATTATGGCATCGTCACCCAAGATTATCGCGTTGTCCTCGCCCGTAATGCCGCCGAAGCCGAGCTCCGCGGCGATCGAGTCAAGCTGCTGGCTTCCACGGTCGAGCAGCTCCTTGAGTTCGGCAGCGCCTCCGCCACCAATGCTCCAAGGATGCTTCGCGAGGCGAGTTCGTCTGAGGTCGCTCACGCTCACGTAGTCACTCGATGATCCAGGCTCGTCGAGAAGTTCGACGATGCTCGACCACACGAGGCCCTTCTCGGGACTGAGTCGGTCATCTATGTTCCGCTTGATTCCGAGAATCGCTCTGACGGCGAGTGCGATGGGCTCGCGGTTACGGCCGAAGAAGATCACGGTTGGGGTGCCGTGATTCGGGACGGACACTACGCTGGTATCGATGACATGCGTCAGGTCGTGCGTCGGCACCCACTCCTCGATCAGTTTCTTGCCGAACTCACGTTTCATGAACGAGTTGGCGGTAATCATGCCGACGAACCCGGCCTGCTCGGGGTCCCGGCCGCCGTAGCGGGCGAGCTGGAAGAAGCGTTCGGTGAAGGGGACGCCGAGCGAGTACTGGCGGTGGCAGGTCTTGAACCGCTCCCGGTACAAGCGGTTGAGTGCGGGATCCTTCACAGTGACGTACGGCGGATTGCCGACCACGGCGTGCCACGAGCGCGAGAGCAGTCCTCGGGCCATCTCGACGTCCTCGGTTGCGTAGCCGTGCAAGGCCGCCGCAGCCACATCGTCGCTGATGATGCCGGCGAGGCGCCCTGGCGGGTCGCCGTGGAGGAGGGAGTCGCCGACGGCGACGTGGATGGGGTAGGCGGGCGCATCGGCAAGGCGGGTGTCGCCGCCGGCGCGTAGTGCGGCGACGAGGAGGCGGAAGCGGGCGATGGCGGCGGCGAAGGGGTTGAGGTCGACGCCGGCGATGGCGTCGAGCGCACGGGCTGCGAGGACGCGAGGGTTCGTCCCTGGCTCCTCGTCGCGCCAGCGGTCGAACAGTCGGGTGAAGGCGCCGAGCAGGAAGTGGCCCGACCCGCAGGTGGGGTCGATGAGGGTGGTCTCCCGAAGGCCAAAGGTGGCGAGGGCGGGCTCGAGGGTGCGGTCGAGGATGAACTCCTCGACGAACTCAGGCGTCTGGAGGAGCGCGTAGGTCTTCTTGGCGTGCTCGGAGAGGTCCTGGTAGAGGTCGCCGAGGAAGCGGGTGTCCCACGCCGGGTCGGTGAAATCGTGGCGGATCTCGCCGGTGTCGGGGTCCACGGCCTGGAAGCCCTGGACGAGCGACCGGGCGCCGTCGGCGGAGGGGGCGAGGAGCCAGATGGGGTTGTGGTCGCCGAAGATCTCGCCGGTGGCTGGCAGGGCGCGGTAGCGGCGGAAGATCTCCCGAAGCCAGTGGCGGTCGTCGTGGGCGGGGTTGGCCTGGACGTAGGCGGTGCGGTGGTCGATGGCGATGGCGCGCCGGCCACCGGGGCCGGCGAGAAGCGGGTCGGGGACCAGGCCGTTGTCCTCGCAGAAGCGGACAAAGACGCACCCGAGTACCCAGGCGACGGCCACCTGCGCGTCCAGGCCCTCCGCCCATTCGGCTTTGGCGAGCGCCGTACGTCCGGCGGCCCTGGCGCCGGCGTACTCGGCGTCGACGACCGCGGCGGTCTCCGGGTCGCTGCCGGTCAGCCTTCGCAGGTCATCGACCAGGCCGCGGACGAGGGCCTTGCAGTCGGCGAGCAAGGCGGCGGCGTCGATCACGTCAAGCCTCCTGGGACGGGGCTGGGATGGGTGCGGTGGAGGTTGCGCAGCCAGGCGTCGGGCAGCGCGAAGTGCTCGGCCGAGGAGGCGACGGGGATGGCCTTGCCCTGCATGGTTGGCAGCGCGGCGGGGTCGTCGGCGGGGACCAGCACCCACAGGGTCCGCAAGGTCTGGCCTGGCTCCGGTTGGCGGGTGACACGCTCGCGCAGCTCGTCGAGGAGGCCGAGAGCGTCGTAGCGAGCCAGAAGCCCCGGATGGGTGAGCAGCACGTGGTCCGGGCCGTTGAGCAGCTCGGCCCGCACCGGGCCGAGCGCGTCGCGGACAACCGTGAGGAGGCGGGGCCAGCGTTCCCCGGCGGGTCCCTCGGCGTCGGCAGCCAGAATGGCCAGGTCCCACTTGATGCCCTTGGCGGCAGCATGGTGACGGAGCGCCCCGATGACCAAGGCGTCGACGCTGAGGGGTGCGGCACCGAGGTCGCTGAGGGCGGAGATGGCACGCTGCTGCTGTGACGCGCGGACGGTGATGACCAGGAACCCGCCGGCTTCGGCGTGGCGTTCGAGGCGATCCTGGGCGATCTCGGCGGAGGCCCGGGCTTCGTCTGATACGTCGGCGGTCGTCCCGGTGCGGAACCGGCCTCCAGAGATGGTGACGCCGGTGGCTGCCCCAAGAGCCGGTGGCGGCGGGACGCGGAATCCGGGCGCAAGTGGGGCGCCGGTGGGGCCGGGTCCCCCGGAGAACCATTCCAGGCCCACAGCCTCGCTCAGCAGTTGGTCAAGGGCGGGACGTCCTGGAAGCGGTTCGGCGGCGGGGAACCGTGTCCACACCCGGGTGCGGATGTCGTTCTCCGAGAGCGTCCCGGTGCCGAGCAGGGCGGCACGGGCGAGTCGCAGCGCCCGCGCGGCGGGGAGGCCCCTCGGGTAGAGCTCGATCCGGCTCGATACCGCGGCGGTGGCCGATGCCGCCGCCAGACGGGCGAGACGGTGGTCCGACAGTGGCGACAGCCCCGTGGGCGCAGGGACCTTCCGGAGGCGTTGGAGCGCCATGGCCGGGCTGAGCAGCGGGTCGGCCGCCGCCAGTTGGTCGGCCACAACGCCGACGCTGGCGGCATAGTCGGCCAGCTCCTCCGCGTCGAGTGTGTCGCTGCGGAGCGCGACGACAGCGGACGCTCCGCCGCCCAGGCGCCGCCAGGTGAAGCGGTTCGTGCTGCGAGCGGCCTCGGTTTCCAGCGCGGCACGCAGGACGGCGCGGGCCCGCCGGAGCCGGTCGGTGCCTGTGGCGGTCGAGCCACGCTGGGCGAGGAGGGCGAGAGCGACCTCGTCGGCGGGCAGGACGCCGCCAGCGCGTTCGAGGATCGCTTCGAGGTCGTGGCGGACCTGGGTGATCGCTGGCTGCTTGCTCCAGCGCATCCGGGCTCGCTCCAGCAGGCCGTCATAGCCGGCCCGGTCAAGGCCGAATCTGGCCTTGACGTCGGAAGGGCCAGGCCACGCGGGTGGTAACCGGTCGTCCGCCCACGCCCCGTCGGTGCCGGGTGGGAGGAGTTGGGCTTGCTGCGCGGGCAGGCCGAGCAGCAGCTCCAGGGGATCACGGTTGGCCTGAGCCTGAGAGGTGGTGGGCTTGGCGATGAGCTGGGCGGCGAGCCGGTCGATGCTGGCGGCCGGGTCTCCCGGTTCGGCGTCAAAGCGGGGTCGGAGCCGGCCGATGGCTTCCAGCACCTCGCGGCGAACGCGGAGGCCGACGCCGTGGGCGCGGTTCCATTCGGCGGTGGGGTACGCGAGGAGTTGCTCGACGGTGCCGAGGCCCAGGCGCTCAAGTGCGCTGACAGCGGCACCGGAGAGGCCGAGCTCGGCGACCGGGGTGTCCAGGCCGGCGGCGTCAGCAAGCCGCTCCAGGCTTGCTTGATCGGCGGCTCGGTCCTCGTCGGTGGTGATCACCGGCCGGGCAGCGGCGGTGAACACGGCGCGCCAGGCCAGGCGCATCTGGTCGGCAGTGTCGTAGCGGCTGGCAGGGCTGCGATGCAGCGCTTTGCCAAAGAAGCGGAGCAGACCGTCCCGCACCGACGGGTCCAGCAACTCGACATCGATGCGGGGCACCTGGTCGTCGAGATGGAGCGGATCGGTGCGGTTGTCGCCCCACACGGGCCGAGTGCCGGTCGCCATCTCGTGGAGCGTCGCGGCGGCTGCGTAGCGGTCCGCTGCCGGATCCCATCGCCGCTCGGGCCGCTCGCTGAGGAACGGGTCCAGATAGCCCGCCGTGCCAGCCCCAAGGCTGGTGTCGGGCGTCCGGGCGAGCGAGAAGTCGAACAGGACGAGGTGCAGGGAGCGGTCGCCGCGACGGGGCCGGACGCCGAGGTTGTCAGGTTTGATGTCGCGGTGGGGGATGCCCTCGCTCTCCAGGTAGGCGACGATCTCGAGCAGGTCGTCGCCGAAGCGCTCCAGCAGGTCGAGGCCGAGACGGCCCTGGGCGGCGAGTCGGTCGGCCAGGGTCATTCCGAGCTTGTCGTCGGGGTCACCGGCCGGCGCCAGTCGCAGCGCCGTCCGCCCCCCGACTCGCTCGACGCCGGCGAGCTCGACGATCCCGGGGTGGCGGAGTTGCTCCAGGGCGCGGGCCTCGTCCCGGAGCCGTTCGGCGTGCTGCTCGTCCTTGGCGACCTTGAGCACCTCGGGCTCGGAGCTGCCCGACCGGCGGCACAGCAGCGCCACTGCGGTCGACCCGCTCCCCAGCCTGCGCTCGACGTTCCAGCCGCCGTCGAGGACGTCGCCTTGATGGGCGGAGAGCGGGTCGGCCGCGGTGGTTGCGGCAGGCTCCGGCTCCGCAGGCTCAGGTGTGGTGAGCTTATCGAGCGCACGGTCGAGCAGGTCGAGCAGCTCCCGTACTGTCGCTCGGCGGGCCGGCACCGGGTCGGTGGCGAAGGCGACGAGCGTCCCCAGATCGTCCGGCAGGCCGTCGACCGCGGCGTCGAGCGCTAGGCCCTGGTGTGCTGCCAGCATCGCCTCGCGCTCGGTGAGGTCGCTGGCGGGGGGCTGCCCGGCCAGCAGCAGGAAGGCGAGCGCCCCAAGGGAGAACACGTCCATGGCCGTGCCGTCGGGGTTCTCGACGCTGAACGCCTCGGGTGCCAGGTAGACCTGCTCGGTGGCATCGAGGCGTTCGGTCAGATCCGTCCCGAGCGTCGATCCGTTCGCGCCGTTGGGATGGCGTGTGAGGCGTGTGGCCAGCTCCCGGACGCCCGCCTGCCAGTGCCCGATCACCAGCCGCGGTGGGCCGCCGGCGTCGCTGGATGGGCGGACGAGCACGCTCCTGGCGGTGAGGGCTCGATGGGTCACCTTGCGGGAATGCGCGTGGGCGATCGCCTCGCCAACCTGGCGCACAAGCTCGATGCGAGCGTCGAGCCCGAGACCCTCGACGCCCCCTGGAGCCCACAGATCAAGCCGCTCCTCCCCCTCGACCCGCTCGAAGAGCAGCGCGGGACCCCGTTCCGCCTGCACCAGATCGAGCGGCTGCGCGATGCCGTCGTGGCGCAGATCCTGCACCACCCGGAACTCGCGTTCGGCCTGACGACGGAGGCGCTGCTCCTCCTCGGCGGTGGTGGCGGCGCCGGCCAGGTAGACACGCACCCGGCGGGTCACGCCGATCCGGGGACGGGCGGCGTCGAAATCCTGCCAGCCGGGGCCTTCGTCAAGGAGATCGCCGAGTTCCCAGTCGCCAGCCCGACGACCTCGGTTCGAAGGGCGAAGCCCAGCCTGATCGAGCGCCAGAGCGATCCTCGCCGACAGCGGCTTGTTGATCGGATTTCCCCGCGACCCGAGGGTGGTAGGGTCCTTCATTCCCGCAACGATGCCGGGCAGTCGAGCCGGTGGTGCCGGCGTGGGCGTAGCGCCAATCGGGACCGGGTCGGGGTCGCGGCCGCAAACGGCGGTGCGCGCGATGCCCTGGAGGCGACAATCCAGCGCCGGCGAGGACAGGAATACCAAGGCCGTTACAAATGGCACCCGCTCATCCCTGAATGCTCGCTGGCGACCGAGGAGCGACCGCAGCCGCCTCGCCTTGCTGTTGGCAAGCACCAGAGGATGCTCGACCGTCATCTTGGAGCCACTGGGCAGCTTCCGCTGCCACTGCTGACCGTCGCCCGAAAGCCTGCCCCGCCACGACTTGATCTCGACCAGGAACAATCCACGAGGCGTCACGGCCAGCAGGTCGACCTCGTTGACCGACCCGTCCTCGGCGATGAACTCAACATTGGTCCAGGCTCGGTACGGCTCGTAGTTGGGAAAGCGTGCCCGGATGAACGCGAGCGCTTCACGCTCGTGAGGCCAGG
>WNFZ01004601.1_pt1 | contig 18952 bp, 12 predicted proteins | sample 5400081 | NCBI WGS metagenome assembly WNFZ01 (sample SAMN13153365, study PRJNA577476) | soil metagenome | isolation source: 80 cm soil or saprolite under grassland replicate 1 | place: USA:California | collected 2016-06-15
CGCGGACAATTCGGTACTTTCGCTTTGTTTCGAACTTCTGTAACGGCCGAAATAGAACACGCCGATCGAAATCGCGCCCGTGATGACCACGACATAAATCCAGGTGCGTGTCCGAGATCGCGTCGGCAGATGCTCGGCATCCGCTGTTTCGGTGCGCTTGATTCCTTCCGGCGTAAGTTCAAACGCCCACGCCAGAATCAGCGCAATCGGGAATCCGATGATGATCGCGAGCACGACAAATCGCACCGCCCAATTGGGAATTTCGAAGAACGGAAAAATCTGACTCGCTATCTGCATCAACAGCCAGGCGACGACTGCGTAGGCGATCGCAACTTTGTAGACATTGCGTCGCTTCAGCTCAGCGAAGAAATTTTTCGCGTTCACAAGGAGTTCTCGGGGGATTTGTCCAGTTTCATGCTGGTGGCTTAAGCCCCATTCGCCTGAGCAAGTCTGTGTAGCGTGGGTCGCTCCGAAGCGTGTCGTAATCCGGGAGGATGGTGATGAACATTAACAACCCGGTTCGAGCCTGGAAGTCTTTTTCGAGCCAGGCGAACGCCTGATCCTTATCCCCAAGGCCGGCGTACACCGCCGCGAGATTCGTCGCGGGCGACTCTCGCCTGTCGTAATTCTGTTGTAGCTCCCTCAGTATGGCCATCGCCTCAACACGCTTACCCAAGGCTCCATAACCGTATCCAAGGTAGGCCAGCTCCTCGCTCGCTCTTCCAGATACCTCAACCGCCTTCCGTAACTCAGCAATCGCCTCCTCCTCTCGCCCCTGTTTCAGATACACATAACCTAGGTCGTCATGCACTCGAGGAAAGTTCGGATCGAGCTCGAGGACTTTTTTGTATTCTTCGGCGCCCGCATTGAGATCGCCCTTTAAGAGGTACAGAACTCCAACGTTGATGCCGATGATTGGCGAAAGCGGATCGAGTTGCTGCGCGCGTTTGACTTCTGCCATGGCTTCATCCGTTCGCCCTATCGAGAGAAGGTAGATACTGTACCAATGATGCGCCGTCGGATAATTCGGGTTGAGTTCGATCCCGCGTTTGTACTCTTTTTCAGCCTCGCCGAACTGCCACGAATACCAATCGACGTACCCCAGGGAGGTGTGTGCCTCTGCCAGCGAGTCGTCAATCTGGAGAGCGCGCTGCGCCGCAGCCCTGGCTTTCGGCAGCGTCTCGCTCGATGGCGTGCCGGCATATTGTTCCAGCAGCACGTAGCAGTCGGCGAGTCCCACGTAGGCGAGCGCGTAATTCGGGTCTGCAGTGATGGCTTGATTAAAGTAATCGATCGATTTTTTCAGATTTTCGCCCGTTCGCCTGTTCCAAAAATAGCGCCCTTTAAGGTAAAGCTGATGCGCTTCTATGTTCTCTGTCGGGCGCGCCGCAATCGCATGCTGCTCAGAACCACTCAGCTTCGCTTGCATCGTCTCGGCGATCGTTTTCGCGATCTCGCTTTCGACGGTAAAAATGTCAGTTAGCTTTCGATCGTATGCTTCTGCCCAGAGATGTGCGTCACTTGCTGCTTTGATTAACTGGACGTTCACGTGCACTCGGTCGGCTGTGCGTTGCACGCTGCCTTCCAGCACGTTTGCAACCCCGAGCTGCGTCGCGATCTCGCGCAGACTGCCCGGCGACCTTTTATAGCGAACTGTCGACGTCCGCGAGACCACTTTCAGATCGGAGATCTTCGCCAGCCGCATCAGAATCTCTTCCTGGATTCCATCGGTAAAGTATGCGTTTTCGGGGTTACCGCTCAGGTTTTCAAATGGGAGAACAGCGATTGATTTCACCGGCACCTCAGCACCGCTTTGTTTCGAACTCATATAACGTCCAAGAAAAAACAAACTCACCGAAAGCGCGGCTGCTACGATCACAACATAAATCCAGGCGCGACGACGCGCCGATTTTTTCGGCAATTCGTCCGCAAACTCCGTTCGCTTCAATCCTTCCGGCGTCAGCTCGAAGGCCCATGCGATCACGAGGGCAATGGGAAAACCAATCACAATCAGCATTATCACCAGCCGGATTGCCCAGTTTGGAATTTCGAGGAATGGAAAGACCTGCGTCGCGACCTGCATGAGCAACCACGCCACAACGCCATAGGCGATCGCAACTTTGTAAACGTTGCGCCGCTTCAGCTCGGTGAAGAATTTTCTCGAGTTCACGGCCCTCTCCACGAAGTTAAACCTCTTTCAGCCCTCTTTCACGAGTTCAAATGTTAGCGATCAGATGGATCGCAACGTCTGGACACGACGTTGTCCTTCAACGGCGCGCCGTGCGACATTGGACTCTACCAGGGCCATCTAATCTGTGTTTATCCTTGTAAATCCCGTCGCTAGACGAGAGGCCGTTCTTTCGCACTTTGACTTTCTGCGCTTGCCTGGCCTGCTTGGTTAAGACAAGATCGGCGAAAATGAAGGCCGGGGAATTCGGCGCCTTCCAAAGCAGGAGGAAATCAATAATGAAAAAACTCGTTCCAATTGTCGGCATGTCGATCCTGTCATTCGGGATTTCATTTGGTCAAGACCCGACGAAGGTGGATCCCGCCCATTACAAGGTAATTCTGAACAACAGCCAAGTGCGCATTTTGGATATCCACCAGAAGCCTGGTGAAAAAAGTCCGATGCACTCGCATCCCAACCACGTGGTTTACTCGTTAAACGGTGAGACCCTGAAGTTCACGCTGCCCGACGGCAAAACGAACACCGCCACGATTAAGGCGGGCCAGGCCGTCTGGCGCAATGCTGAGACACACACCGTGGAAAACGTTGGGAAGAATGAGGCGCACGCTCTGGACATCGAGCTGAAGAAATAACCGGACCCCAATCGGTCGCGCGTGCTATCCGTCAGGAAAGTTCACAAAGATTACCCCGAGCGTGATAGCGGCTCGGCTGCACGTCTGCGCCAATAGTAAAAGAACGGTATCCCAAGCATGATCACCGCCAGCCCAATTGAAGAACGAACGGGTCGTACTAACCACAGATTCACCGAGATGGCCACCGCGGCAGCACCGAAGGCCAGCGGAGTCCACGGATATCCCCATGCCCGATAGGAACGGGTAAAGGCCGGTTTTTTTCTGCGTAAACGAATCAGCGCGATGGCGATTAAACCAAAAAAGCCCCAGATGGCGAACATCTGGAAGGAATACAATTCTTGGTAGGTGCCCGTGAGCACCAACAGGATCGCGATACAGCCCTGAAAGATTAGAGCACCGCTAGGTGTATGGAAGACGGGCTGGATGCGCCCGGCAAAGCGAAAGAAATGGCCATCACGCGCCATTGCATATGGAACCCTAGAGCCCGTCAAGAAACCAGCGTGGAGCGCTCCGAACGCAGAAACAATCATGGCCACTGTGATCCACTTGGCACCTCTGTTGCCGATGAGTAGCGCCACTGCATCGGCAGCGACGTACTGAGACTGTGCTACTCGGGAGAACCCTAGTATGTGGAAGTATGTCCAATTGACGAGCACGTAAAGGCTGATCACCAACAGTGATCCGAGTATCACTGCCCGTGGAATGTTCCTTTGCGGATTAGACACCTCCCCGCCGAGTGGTCCCAAGTTTTGAAATCCGTTGTAAGCCAGCATGGCTGGTACAAGGGCCATCAGAATTGCGCCACTGCTACCTTGAGCAGCCGATGTGATGAGTGTGGGATGAACTCTGCTAAGCGTGCCTAGCGTTAGCCCAAGGATGACGATTGCAACCACGGCTCCAACTTTCAATGATGTCAGAAATATCTGGAAATGACCCGCCGTGCGGACTCCGAGGTAGTTGATCGCTGTGACCAGCACGATGATTCCCGCTGCGAGGAGTTGCGCGGTCGTAAACGTGAATTGGTACGGCTGCAATTGGAACGGAAGAGTGAGATCCCATGTGAATATCGGATTAGCAACGGACGGCAAAAGAAATCCAGTAAAGCGCAAAAGCCCGGCGGCAGTTACAGCGGCCCCGCCCGGTCTCATAATCATTGAACTCGTCCAGCCAAACAGAAATCCCCACACAGGGCTGAGCCCTCGACTGAGATAAATATAGTCGCCGCCTGCCTCTGGCATGGCTGCGCCTAGCTCTGCGTAGCAGAAAGCTCCAAGCAGCACCACAATTCCGCCGATGATCCAGACCGCGAGAACTCTTGTTGGCGAGCCCAATTCACGGGCCATATCGCTGGCTACCAGAAAAACCGCCTGCCCAATCATTGATCCGACGATCACCGCAATCGCCGACCACAGACCAAGAGCGCGTATCAGACGCGGAGCTTTTCCGGTATCACGCGGTGTCTGGATGTTTTCCACGCTGCCTTGACAAAACTCGCCCTCAAAGTGGCCCTTGCAACCGTTTTGCCAAGATAAACCTAGCGGCGCCTTAAGCCGACGAAGAAGTCCTTAGGACTCAAAAGGAGTTATCGGCGGGTTTGTCCTGTTTCCCGCTCATGGCTTAAGCCCCATCCTCCACAGCAGGTCGGCGAATCGCGGGTCGCCGCGAATTGGGTCCCACACGGGCTCGTCTTTATAAAAGACTGCGATCGCTCCCGTTGCCAAGCCACGCTCCAGCCATGAAAACGCCATCTCTTTCTCGTTCAATGTCGCATAAATTTTGGCAATCCAGTGGGCCTCGCTCAGGTTTGCACCAGACATCGCTTCCAGGTCTTTGATGATCTGAAGCGCCTCGGCTCGCTTCCCTTGGGCCGCATAGATCATTCCTATGCTGTAAGTCAAAAGTGGATCACTTTTTCTCTCCGGCTTGGCCTTCTCTAACTCCGCAAGCGCTTCGTTAAAAGACTGGTTTCGAATGTACACTCCTACTTCCCAGGTAGTGCTAAACGGAGGACCGACTTCATTGGCCTGCCGGAGCAGCTCAAGTGCTCGACCGTAATCTCGCTTGAGGTAGTAAGGAAGGGCCGCTGCCCGTGCAATGATTGACGAGAGCGGGTCGAGTTCGCGACCTTTCGTGAGTTCCTGTAAGCTTTCATCGAAGCGCCCCTGTCGCACGAGCGAAATTGCCAAATATTGATGGGCCATCGCTAAACTCGGGCTGAGTTCGATCGCGTGCCGCAGTTCGCGATCACCTAGGGAGAAATTCGACGGAGCAAAATAGGTATAAGCGAGACCAAGTACGGCGTGAGCTTCGGCCAGGTTCTCATCGAATCCGAGAGCTCTACGCGCTTCCTCCTCCGCTTTGCGCCGGCCGTCTATGGGCGCAGTGTAGCCGTACACTCCAAGATTTCCATAGGCATCAGCTAGGCCCGCGTAGGCAAGCGCATAATTGCGATCTTCCTCCAACGCCTTCTCGTAATAGCGAATAGCCGTGAGCAGATCCTCGCGGATGCGACGTTGGGCAACCGCCCGCCCCTGCATGTAATACTGGAAGGCTCTGAGGTTTTCTGTGGGGCGCCTCGCCAGTTGCTGTTTTTCAGCGCCGCTCAGCTTCAAACTTAGCTTCTCGGAAATCTCTTTCGCGATCTCTTCCTGCACCGCGAACACATCGGCGAGTTTGCGATTGTACTGCTGACCCCAAATCTCGCTGTTGTCTTGCGCGTTGATAAGCTCCACGCTGATCGAAAGACCATCACCACGTTGTGTCATCCGGCCCGTGAGCACCGCCTGCACTCTCAACTCTTTTGCTACCACCTGCGCATCTGTGTTTTTCCCTTTGTAATGGAATACTGAGTTGCGCGACATCACCTTGAGATTCGGCAACTGTGAGAGGCTGTTGATGATGCTCTCAGGAATACCGTCAGAGAGGTACTCGGTGTCAGGGTCACGGTTTTGATTGTCAAACGGCAGCACCGCGATCGATTTCGCCGGCAACTGAGCGCTTTGGTTCGAACTCGTGTAACGCCCGAGAAAAAAGACGCCCACCGAAGTCGCGCCGGCTACGATCACAACGTAAATCCATGCGCGATTACGCGGTGGCTTTGTCGGCAATTCGTCCACAGACTCCGTTCGCTTCAATCCTTCCGGCGTTAGCTCAAAGGCCCATGCGATGATGAGCACGATCGGAAACCCGATCACGATCAGCATTATCACCAGCCGGATTGCCCAGTTTGGAATCTCCAGGAACGGGAAAACCTGCGTCGCTATCTGCATCAGCAGCCATGCGACGACTGCGTAAGCGATCGCAACTTTGTAGACGTTGCGCCGCTTCAGCTCAGCGAAGAAGTTCTTCGAGTTCACTGTGCGCGCCTTGACGAAGCGCTCGTCACCTGCAGCACTTTACCTTGATGCGGCTGACTTGAAAAGCGCATGCAACGTCCAAAACAAGCGTTGAAGACGGCCAGCTTCATAGGAATCGAGGCGGCTTCTCTCGCGCGGGGCCGCATGGGCAGAGGGGCGGCCCTGGAGGTCTGAGAGCGTTCTTCTGGGCATCCCTTCGGAAAGAACTTAAGAATACGTTACTGCCGAAACAGTCCGAGAGCAGATTTCGGCAAGATTGTCTATTGCAGCACATGCTCGTGGGCGGAATGCTCAAAACTGCGCACCTGCGAATGTGTGAGCAGGCTTACGATGCCAGTCACTGCAAAGTTGAGGCACAACGCGAGAAAACCAGCGTTCAACCCGAATAACGTTCTTCGCAAACAACGTTGCTGCAGTAAGAATTAAGATCGCCGCCGGAACCATCGCCGTGAGAGCGCCTGCCCCGCCAATTATGCCTAGGAACCAAGGTGGGAAGGTCTTCTGCACCATCGTTAACATCGAAAGGTTGCCGTTGCCAAGGCCTGGCAAAACCAGAATTGCGGCGAGGCCCACGAAGAGCACAAGGGGCATAGTGATGCTGTAGAAGGGCATTATCACCGCGTTCCGACGTAGGGTATCGCCGCTCTTCGCGGTAAAGCTGGCGCCGAACGTTGGCGGCCACATGTAAAACCCAAGTGCCGTCAGCAGAACTGTTGACATATACCAGGCGTGTCCCAGGTTCTCGGTAGCGCCCGGCATTACCAAGTGACTGGGTTTGGCGCGAGCGAGCGCGGTGAACATCGGGCCAATGCCGCCAAAGTAAATGTATGGCACCGCGATGCCAACGAAAACGGCGGCAAACAGCAGCAGGAAATCTTTCAATACGCTGACCCACGCCACTCCCCGTACTCCGCTAGTGAGTACGAATGCGGCAACGATCGCGAAAGCGATCACCATGGCCGGTGTGCGAGTGATCCCTCCAAAACTCGCCACTTCCACAATGATACCGAGCCCTGTGAGTTGAAGCTGCAGATAGGGGACGATGAAGACCACTCCCACGAAAGCAACGAAGGCGGCGAGATACTTGCTGCTGTACCGCACATGAAAGAAATCGGCCTGCGTTTGCAGACGATATCTCCTTCCAACTTCCCAGATTTGGGGCAGAATGAAGAACGAAACCACATATGCCAAAGGCTGGTACCCCAGAATATACAGGGCGGGTCCACCTTTGGAGTAAGCCCAGCCACTAGCCCCGAGGAATGTGAACGTCGTATAGATTTCTCCGGCCATTAGCAGCCAGACCAGCAGCATGCCGAAGCCTCTGCCGCCCACGATCCATTGTTCCAGATCCATCTTGCGGTGAGACCCGGCATAAAAACCTAAAAACGAGCCTACTGCAACGATGACAGAAATTAGCGCCAGGGCGACGACGGAGTTCATGGTGTGCCGCCGTCTTTATCGCTGGGGTCAGAAGCGCGGCGCGCCTCCAGCCGATATGCGCCCCACATGCAGAGTGGGGTAAGAACCAGCCATGAGATCAGCCAGAAAAAGTTGAACGGTATTCCTAGGACGGTGGGGTAAATGCGATCCCACAGGGGCACGGAAAAGCACACGGCTACGAAAGGGATGAGCCCGCAAAGAATCGCACCCAATGATGGCCGTTTCACTTGGAGTAACCTAAGTGCTGCAGGAAATGGATGTTAATTCGACCCGTCGCGTCTGGGGTGCGCTTGATTCCTTCCGGCGTGAGTTCAAACGCCCAGGCCAGAATCATCGCCACAGGAAATCCGATAACCAGCAGCAACACCACAAGACGCACGGCCCAATTCGGAATTTCGAAGAACGGAAAAATCTGACTCGCGACCTGCATCAGGAGCCACGCCACGACGCCGTAAGCAATCGCAACCTTGTAAACGTTGCGTCGCTTCAGCTCAGTGAAAAATTGCTTCGCATTCATCAGCGCTCATTCACGTTGAGAGATTACTTTACAGACCCGGACAAGATTGAGGAAACAAGCGTTTCGAAGCGCGGATCGCCACGCAGAGGATCGAGATACGGATCGACCTTGATAAGGTAGACATAAGGACCGGCGTGATCGCGAGCCGCCTTTTCCAGCCAATCCAGCGCCTGATCCTTTTCGCCAAGCGCCAGGTGAATCACGGCAAAAGCGTATGCCGGCACGTAGCGCGTCTTGGTCTCTTCAGTAAGCTGGCCCAATATTTGCCGCGCTTCACTTTGCTTTCCAATGCTCACCTCGGCGTGCGCGAGCAGCGCGAGCACGACCGGGTTGTCGCTGAGTTCGAATGCTTTGCGATATTCGGCAATCGCTTCGCCGGTAGCGCCTTTTAATTCTAGCGCCCATCCAAGTTCCCAGTGGCCCCGATGAAATTGCGGATGCATTTCCACCGTGTCGCGCAGTTGAGCAATCGCTTCGTCATATCGTCTCGCCAGCGTGTAAACGGTCCCGAGGTCGGTGCTGATGATCGGCGAGACTGGGTCGAGCTCAAGGGCTCGTTTTTCCTCCGCGATAGCTTTGTCGAACTCTCCCATCATCGGAAGCAGGAGTCTGCCATACCATTGGTGGGCCGGTGCGTAATTCGGATTTAGGGAAATCGCGCGTTCGAATTCTTTCACCGATTGGGCGCGCTCGAAATCGAGAAAGAACACGTAAGCGAGGGAGGTGTGCGCTTCGGCCAGCGAATCGTCGAGCTGGACTGCCCTTTGTGCGGCAGCTCGTGCGCGAGGAAGATAGTCTTGAGGAGTTCCTGCCGAGTAAGCGGGAATTAAAAAGCAGCTGTCGGCGATGCCTGCGTAGGCGAGGGCGTAGTGCGGATCCTTCTCAGCTGCTTGCTCAAAATAGGTCAGTGCTTTCTTAAGATTCTCGCCCGTCCGTCTATTCCAAAGATAGCGGCCCTTGAGATAAAGCTGATGCGCTTCAAAATCCGCCGTTGGTTTAGCCGAGATCGCACGTTCTTCGGAGCCAGTAAGCTTCGCTTGTAGCGTCTCGGCGATCGTCTTCGCGATCTCGCTCTCGACAGCAAAAATGTCGGTCAGCTTTCGGTCGTACGCTTCCGCCCAGAGATGTACGTCGCTTGCTGCTTTGATTAACTGGACGTTCACGTGCACTCGGTCAGCGGTGCGTTGCACGCTGCCTTCAAGGACGTTTGTAACGCCGAGCTGCGTCCCGATCTCGCGCAGAGTCTCCGGCGAACTCTTATAGCGCACTGTCGACGTCCGCGAGACCACTTTCAGATCGGCAATCTTGGCTAGACGCATCAGGATCTCTTCCTGGATTCCATCAGTAAAGTATGCGTTTTCAGGGTTGCCGCTCAGGTTTTCAAAAGGCAGGACGGCGATCGACTTCGTCGGCACCTCAGTTAATCCGCTCTGCTTGCTGGTCGCGGTGTAGCGCCCGAAGAAAAACAAACTCACCGAGATCGCCCCGGCGATAATAACAACATAAATCCACGCGCGAGTACGCGCCGACTTTTTCGGCAATTCGTCCGCAAACTCCGTTCGCTTCAATCCTTCCGGCGTCAGCTCGAAGGCCCATGCGATCACGAGGGCAATGGGAAAACCAATTACAATCAGCATTATCACCAACCGGATTGCCCAATTTGGAATCTCGAGGAACGGAAAGACCTGCGTCGCTATCTGCATCAGCAGCCACGCGACGACTGCATAAGCGATCGCAACCTTGTAAACGTTGCGCCGCTTCAGCTCCGCGAAGAAGTTCTTAGGATTCAAAGAAGTTATCGGCGGATTTGTCCTGTTTCCCGCTTATGGCTTAAGCCCATCCTCCGTAGCAAGTCTGCGAAGCGCGGGTCGCTGCGGAGCGAATCGAAGGGCGGTGTCCATCTACTCCAGGCCAACAACCCGCTGCGAGCCTGAAAATCCTTTTCCAACCAGGCAAATGCTTGATCCTTCTCTCCCAGCCCTGCGTACACTGCCGCGAAGTCTTGTCCGATCGCTTTGTGCTTTTCATAGTTCCCTTCAATCTCTTTAAGTACGGTGAGCGCTTCGGCACGCTTTCCCGAAACCGCGTAGCCGTATCCGAGATCGCGGAGAGGCCGCCTGTCTCTTCCAGACAATTCAACTGCCTTGTGAATCTCCACAATGGCTTCTGGGTAACGTCCTTGCGCTAAATATCCCAAACCTAAATATTCATGTGCCCTCGGGAAACTCGGATCGAGGTCGATGACTCTTTTGCATTGTGTGATTGAGGAATTCACATCGCCCTCCGCGAAATAAGCGTAATTGAGGGTAGTACCGATAATGAGCGAAAGAGGATCAAGCTCATGCGCACGTTTGATCTCCGCCATTGCCTCATCAATTCGCCCCAAATCGAGAAGATAAAGGCTATACCAGTGATGTGCCGTTGGATAATTCGGATCTAGCGTTATCGCGCGCTTGAACTCTTCTTCAGCTTGTTCCCATTGCCACAGATTACTATAGACATACGCTAATGACGTGTGCGCTTCTGCCAGCGAATCATCAAGCTGGAGAGCACGCTGCGCGAAGGCCTTGGCTTTCGGATAGGTCTCGTTGGCGGGAGCGCCACCGTAGTCTTCCAGCAACAAGTAGCAGTCGGCGAGTCCAACATAGGCGAGGGCGTAATTCGGGTCTGCGGCGGTGGCTTGATTAAAGTAATCGATCGATCTCTTCAGATTTTCACCGGTGCGTTTGTCCCAGAAAAACCGTCCTTTTAGATAAAGCTCGTACGCCTCCGTGTTCTCTGTCGGGCGCGCTGCGATCGCATGCTGCTCAGAACCACTCAGCTTTGCCTGCAATGTCTCAGCCACTGTCTTGGCGATTTCGGTCTCGATCTTAAAAATATCGGTTAATTTCCGGTCGAAGGTCTCCGCCCAGAGGTGCGCATCATTTTCTGCTTTGATAAGCTGGACATTGACGCGAACTGCGTCGGCAGAACGCTGGACGCTTCCTTCCATGATATTGGCGACGCCAAGCTCCTTCGCGATTGCTCGTAAATCATCCGGCGCACTTTTGAAACGCTTCGTTGAGGTGCATGAGATCACTTTCAATTCCGTGATCTTCGCGAGCCGTGTGACGATTTCGTCCTGAATGCCCGCGGCGAAGTAGGCGTTCTCGGGATTGCCGCTCAGGTTAGTGAACGGAAGCACCGCGAGAGACTTTCCCGACAGCTCTGCCGGCCCGACCTGTTTGTTTGGCGCGGTATAGCGCGCGAGAAAGAACAAACTCACCGAGATCGCGCCGGCTACGATGACAACATAAATCCATGCGCGACTACGCACCGATTTTTTCGGCAATTCGTCCGCAAACTCCGTTCGCTTCAATCCTTCCGGCGTCAACTCAAATGCCCACGCGATTATCAACGCAATCGGGAATCCGATAATGATTACGAGAACAACCAGACGTACCGCCCAATTTGGGATATCAAAGAACGGGAAAACCTGCGTAGCTATCTGCATCAGCAGCCATGCGACGACTGCGTAGGCGATGGCAACTTTATAAACGTTGCGTCGCTTTAGCTCAGCGAAGAAGTTCTTTGGGTTCACAGAATTTTTTTAATTAACTTCGAAAGCGCTGGTTAGCGTTTCGTCCTATGCACTTCCTACGGCGGAATGCCCATTCGCCGCAGCAGGTCGGCAAATCGCGGGTCGCTGCGAATTGGATCCCACACTGGCTCGTCTTTATAAAAGGGGCCGATCGCTCCCGTTGCCATGCCACGATCCAGCCATGAAAACGCCATCTCCTTCTCGTTCAAGGCCGCATAGATTTTGGCTATCCAGAGCGCCTGACTTAGGTTCGCGCCTGATATCTCTTCCAACTCTTTGATGACCTGGAGCGCTTCTGCCCGCTTCCCCTGCGCCGCATAGATCATCCCCGTATCGTAAATCAAAATCGAATCATTTTTCCTTGCTCCTTTGGCCTTCTCCAGTTCCGCTAACGCTTCGTTGAATAACTTGTTTTGAATGTAAATTCCTATCTCCCACGTCGTGGTAAAAGCTGGGCCCAATTCACTGGCCTGCCGCAGTAGGTCAAGTGCTCGCACATAATCTCGTTTGAGGTAGTAAGCGGCGGCCACTCCCCTGGCGTTGATTGATGAAAGCGGGTCGAGCTCGCGAGCTTCCAGAAATTCCACCAAGCTTTCATCGAGACGCCCTTGTCGCGTCAGGGAAAATCCCAAGTAGAAATGGGCTAATGCCAAACTCGGGCCGAGTTCGACAGCATGCCGCAGTTCTCGATCGCCCAGCAGGAAATTGGACGGGGCGAAAGTGGTGTAGGCGTGACCAAGTACGACGTGAGCTTCGGCCAGGTTTTCATCGAGCGTGAGAGCTTGGCGCGCGGTCTCTTCCTCTTTTCGCCGGCCCTCAATGGGCGCGATGTACCCGTAAACTCCAAGATTTCCATAGGCTTCGGCTAAGCCCGCATAAGCGAGCGCGTAATTGGGATCTTCTCTGATCGCCTTCTCGTAGTAGCGGATGGCCGTGAGCATATCTTCGCGAGTGCGACGATGGATAACCGATCGTCCCTGCATGTAATACTGGAAAGCTTTAAGGTTCTCGGTGGGTCGCTTCGCCAGCTGTTGTCGCTCGGCGCCGCTCAGTTTCAAACTCAGCTTCTCGGAAATCTCTTTCGCGATCTCTTCCTGTACCGCGAACACATCGGCGAGCTTGCGATTGTACTGCTGCCCCCAGATCTCCGTTCCATCCGCGACGTTTACCAACTCAGTTCTGATCGTCAGATTGTCGCCTTGCTGAATCAGTCTGCCCATCAGCACCGCTCGCACTCCGAGGTCGTGTCCGACCTTCCGCGGATCAACTTCTTTGCCCTTGTATTGAAAGACCGTGCTGCGCGCCATCACTCTCAGTTGCGGCAGTTGTGAGAGGCTGTTGATGATGCTTTCAGGAATACCGTCAGAGAGGTAATCGGTATTCGGATCACGGTTTTGATTGTCAAACGGCAGCACCGCGATCGATTTCGCCGGCAACTCAGCGCTTTGTTTCGAATTCGTGTAACGCCCGAGAAAAAACAAACTCACCGAGATTGCCCCCGCTATGACAACAACATAAACCCAGGCGCGACTACGCGCCGATTTTGTCGGCAATTCGTCCGCAAACTCAGTTCGCTTCAATCCGTCTGGCGTTAGTTCGAAGGCCCACGCGATCACGAGGGCAATGGGAAAACCAATCACAATGAGCATGATCACCAGCCGGATTGCCCAGTTTGGAATCTCCAGGAACGGGAAAACCTGCGTCGCTATCTGCATCAGCAGCCACGCGACGACTGCGTAGGCGATCGCAACTTTGTAAACGTTGCGCCGCTTCAGCTCGGCGAAAAAGCTTGGGAAATTCACGGCTTCTTATCTTTACAAAGTTCTTGGAAGCGTGGATCGCTGCGGAGCTGGTCAAAATCAGGATCGAGCCGAAGCAGAGCGGGCGTTAATGGCGGACCGCCTTCCGAGGAGTACGGTATGTTCAGCAAATGCTTCAAGGCTGGAATTGCGCGATTGCCATCGCCGAAGCGAGCTTGTATTCGCGCGCGGATCGCTTCGTACTGTGGGCCTGCCCGAGCGTCCTTTGCGGATGGCAGGAGCTCGACAGCGTGGTCAGCTTCTCGCAGGGCCGATTCTCGCTCACCGAGGCCTGCCAGCGTCCTTGCGAGTAAAGAAACTAGGAATCGATTGTGCGGCTGCTGTTTCAGCTCTTTCTCCAGTCCCTCTCGAGCTTGGGTAAAGCTTGTCCGTGCCTCGTTAATGTTTCCGGAAAGCCGCTCGAGCTCGCCTAACCAAAGGTGATACGAAGCGTGCAACATCGGCGGCGACGAGTTCTGCGGATTAGTCAAGGTCCGGAGCAGGATGATCGCCGTCGTCGGGGCGCGTCGCAGCCTGGCCTGATCATAGATCGGTCCAACAGCGTTTACGTCGTTCGCTCGTGGTTGAAGATGGCTTAAGAGCGCGTCAGCCTGATCGAGTTGACCCAGTGCTTGATAAACTTCCGCCTTGAGTCCAATGAGATCCGCGTCATCAGGCCAGATAGCCAGCGCTTGGTCAATTGTTCGGAGTGCCGCTGGAAAATCACGCACATAAACTCGCGCGGAAGCGGCTTGATTGCGTAAAAACAGATCGCGCGGGTTCAGCCCGATTGCGTCATCGAGATATTCTCGGCCCTGCTCCCACCGGCCTTGGCGCAAAGCAATATATCCAAGCGTTTCCACAATGTCGGCGTTGTTCGGCCATCGTGACCGCAGCTGTTCTAAAGTGCGCCGCCCCGCATCATAATCGCCCACTATCCAATATTCGTAAAAGCCCTTCGCCATCTGGGCCTCGGCTAATTCTGGCTGCAGGCGGAGCGCGGTTTCTGACGCCTTTCTCGCCGCTATTCGACTCGCTTCCGTCTTATCGTACCCCTCGAAGTAAGTCAGCGCCTGTATCTTCGCTAGCAGCGCCCAGGCCGCCGCGAAATCAGGGTCAAGCCGGACGGCTTGTTCCAATGCCTGCGACGCGCGCTGCAGCGTATCGTAATCATATTCACGATACACCGCGAGAGCCCGCAGGTAGGCGTCGTATGCCTGTGAATTTTTCGTGCCCACCGATGAGATGTCGTTTTTCTCGCGCCCCGTTAGTTTCGCTTCAAGGGCCGCAGCGATTTTCTGCGCCACATCGCTCTCGACCTGAAAAACGTCGATCAATTTGCGGTCATAGGTCTCAGCCCAGAGATGCGAATCATTCGCCGCGTTGATTAACTGCACCGTGATCCGCACCTGGTCGGCGGACCGCTGCACGTTGCCTTCAAGAATGTTAGAGACGTCGAGTTGCTGTGCGATCTCGCGCAGATTGCTCGGCGCGCTTTTGTATTTCTGGGTTGAAGTGCGCGAGATCACCTTGAGGTCGGCAATCTTCGACAGCCGCGCCAGGATCTCGTCCTGAATCCCATCGGCGAAATAGGCGTTCGCTTTGTCTTCACTAAGGCTTTCGAACGGAAGAACGGCGATTGATTTCGCCGGCAACTCGACGTTTCCGCTTAGTTTTGAACTTGTGTGGCGCCCGAAGAAAAACAAACTCACCGAAATCGCACCGGCTATCACAATCACGTAAACCCATACGCGATTTCGTGATTGCCGCCCGGGTTCGATCTCTTCCGTGCGCTTGATTCCTTCCGGCGTTAGTTCAAACGCCCAGGCAAGAATCAGCGCCACAGGAAATCCGATAACGAGCAGCAACACCACAAGACGCACCGCCCAATTAGGAATCTCAAAGAACGGAAAAATCTGACTGGCTATCTGCATTAGCAGCCACGCGACGACTGCATAAGCGATGGCAACCTTGTAAACGTTGCGCCGCTTTAACTCGGCGAAGAAGTTCTTTGGGTTCAAGGCGACGATCCATTCTTCGGCGCGAAAACTTTTGCGACAAGCGCTTCGAAGCGCGGGTCGGAGCGCAGCGGATCCCAGGTGGGATTCACCTTAAGGTAAGGGAGAGCACCGGAGCGCTCCTCATAAGCCTTTTCGAGCCACGCGAAGGTCTGGTCCTTCTCACCCAGCCCGGCATAGACAAGGGCAAAGAGATAGGAAGACACGTACCTCTGCTTTGACAGCGCCCTAAGCTCGTCCAGCAGGCGGAGCGCCTGGCTTCCATCACCCAATCGGGCATGTGCATATGCCGCGCTGGCAAGCGCCAAAGGGTTGCCTGGGGTTAGTGCCAAGAACTTTTCAGTCTCAACAACAGCTTCTCGATACATCCCCTTTGCTACATACGAGCGCGAGAGCAGCGAATGCGTAATGGAGAAGCTCGGATCCATGTCCAGCGTCTTGTGGCATTGCTCAATCGCCTCATCGAATCGCCTCGCAAAGTAAAGCTGCTCCGCCAGGTTAAAGTTCATTACAGCGGAAACTGGGTCGAGATCGAGGGCTCGTTTCGCCTCGGCTACGGCTTCGTCGGACCGCCCGCGACCGCCAAGGTAAAGGGAGTACCATGAGGTCGCACGAGAAGCAGGATTCAGCGCGAGGGCTCGCTGAAAATGCTTGTCGGCAGCCGGCCAATCCCAATCGTAAGTGGAGCTGACCCATCCCAGTGCAACGTGTGCCTCGACGAGGTTGTCGTCTAACTCTAGCGCCTTTAAGGCCGCGGCCTTCGCTTTCGGCCACATCTCCCGAGGAGGAAGCAAGCCCGAGAACCCAAGGCTTCCGTAGCCGTCAGCCAACCCGGCGTAAGCCAGCGCATAAGCCGGGTCTTTCTCGATAGCCTGCTGGAAGTATTCGATCGCCTTCTGAAGCCCTTCTGGCGTGAGTCTGTTCCGGAAGTAGCGGCCCTTCAGGTAAAGCTGATATGCCTCACTGTTCTCTGTAGGCTGGGCCGCAATGGCATTCCGCTCGGCGCCCGTAAGTTTCGCCTGCAGTGTTTCGGCAATTTTTGTGGCGACTTCGCTTTCGACTGCAAAAACGTCGGTGAGTTTTCGGTCGAACGTGTCGGCCCAAAGATGAGCATCAGTAGCGGCCCTAATCAGCTCCACGTTCACTCGCACCTTGTCCGCTGACTTTTGCACGCTTCCTTCGAGGACGTTTGCAACCCCAAGCTGCTTTGCAATCTGCGGAAGGTTGTCTGGCGAACTTTTGTAGTGCTGTGTTGAGGTACGCGAAATAACTTTCAGATCTGCGATTTTCGCGAGTCGCGCCAAGATCTCTTCCTGGATTCCATCGGCGAAATACGCGTTATCCGGATCGTGGCTAAGATTTTCGAAAGGCAAAACCGCAATACTCTTTTCCGTAACGGGAATTTCCCTCAATGGCGTAGGTGACGTCCTTGCGCTCGGCAATTGAACCCTGCGATGCTGGAAGACTATAATCGCTGCAATAGCCGCCAACAGGCAGACCACTAACAGTGCTGCGATCTTAATCAGACGCGGCCACCCAACTCGCGCAAGCCTCTCGGCTGGTTGTCCGGACGCACCTTTCAGCTTTTCCGGCACCTGTGGGTTTCCGATTTCCTCGCTATAGAGATTAACGATTCCTAGCTTCCGACCATGTTTCAGCTCGATTTCGCCGAGCTCATGCAAATGGGGTTGCCAGAGTTTGTCTTGCGCCAAGTCTTCTGCGACCCGCTTCGACAAGAGAATGTGACCGACATCACCGCAAGCCATCACACGCTGTGCCGTGTTAATTCCCGCGCCGGCGATATTTAATCTGTCGTTAACATCCTTGACCTGATCAACCGGGCCGCTGTGGACGCCCATTCGTAGCCGAATCTGCGGATGGTTTTTTAGTGCTCTGGCAATTTCCATTGCACATTGCGCTGGCTCTTCCGGAGTTTGGAAGAAAACGAGCGCCATCCCATCGCCCACCGGAATCCGAATTAGCTTGCCCACCGCTTCACTCTTGCGAAACTGCGGAGTCTTCCGCACGAGCTGATTCAGGCGCTCGACAACGTCGCGCTGCTCATTCACAAGTAGTTTCGAGTAACCGACCACGTCGATAAACAAGACGTGCGCAATCTCAAGATGCGGATCGAATTTGAACTTAGCCGCCATCAAATCCCCGTACGCAGAATCGCACTCCTCTACCGGCGGTCAACGGAATCGCTCCGATTCCTCCCAGCCAGCGACGACCGAGGCGACACGCACTTTGTAAACGTTGCGCCGCCTTAACTCGCCGAAGAAGGTCTTCAGATTCACCTTCGCTTTTGTGCCATACTGTCAAGCCGACAGCAAGACATCCGCTGTCGTGACTATTCGTTTGAAGTACTCGAGAGCTTATTTCGGCACTCGCTGGATTTCATCGAGCGCTTGCAAAGCAAATCCGTGACGGAACAGTTGGCAGCAATGTCCGCTGACGTCGAAGAGCTACATTCGAGAATCGCGCGCGCTGTTGCTGACGGCCGATTGATGGAATCGACGGCCAAAAATATTTGCACCCTTCTGGCCGGAGCACCGACGGATCTCTATCTCAAAGCCATCAACCAACTGACCGATGGGTGTGAATGGCCAGAGCTAAACGATCGATTCTACCAAACGCTTGCGTTCGGGACTGGTGGGCTTCGCGGGCGCACGATCGGCAAAATCGTTACGGCTGCGGAGCGCGGAAATGCGCGCGAAGACGAGCGACCCCAATTCCCATGCGTCGGCGCGAACGCGATGAATTTTTTTAACGTTAACCGTGCAACGCGGGGACTTGTTGCTTATCTGCACGATTGGAACCGACGCAAAGAAATTTCGGCGACACCGAAGATTGTGATCGCGCATGATCCGCGGTTTTTCTCGAAAGAGTTCGCCGAACTTGCGGCGAAAGTTGCAGCTGAAAACGGTTGCGACGCGTGCGTGTTCGAGGGTCCACGCTCGGTGCCGGAGCTTTCCTTTACTGTTCGTTATTTCAAGGCGAGTGCTGGCGTCGTGATCACGGCGAGTCACAACCCCCCATACGATAATGGCTACAAAGTTTATTTTAGCGACGGCGCGCAGGTGATCGAGCCGCACGCCAGCGGGATCATCGCCAAGGTGAATGCGATCAGGACTGAATCGTTCACACCAGTCCCAAAAGATCGACAGGGAAAAGTGAGCACGATCGGGAAGGACGTCGATCAGGCGTACATGCGACGCCTTGAAACGTTGATTCTTGATCCGCAGGTGATTCGCGAAACGAAATCGTTGCGAATCATTTATACGCCCCTCCACGGAACCGGCAGCGTAATCATCAAGCCGATGCTCACACGGCTGGGTTTCAATTTCCAAGTCGTGCCGGAGCAGGATCGCTTCGATGGTCGGTTCGCGACAGTGAAATCGCCCAACCCGGAAAATGCCGAG
>WNFZ01002125.1_pt1 | contig 18942 bp, 16 predicted proteins | sample 5400081 | NCBI WGS metagenome assembly WNFZ01 (sample SAMN13153365, study PRJNA577476) | soil metagenome | isolation source: 80 cm soil or saprolite under grassland replicate 1 | place: USA:California | collected 2016-06-15
CTCGCGTCGCGCGACGTGGTGTCGCGGGCGATGGCGACCGAGATCAAGGACGGGCGGGGCGCCGGCCCGCACGGCGATTACCTGCTGTTGAAGCTGGACCATCTCGGGCCGGAGGTGATCGACAAGCGCCTGCCTGGGATCCGCGAGATCTCCAAGAAGTTCGCCAATATCGATCCGGTGAAGGACCCCATCCCCGTGGTGCCGACAGTGCACTACATGATGGGCGGCATCCCGGCCAATTACCTGGGCGAGGTGGTCGTGCCCCAGGGGACCAACCCAGAAGCCGTGGTCCCGGGCTTTTATGCGGCGGGGGAATGCGCCTGCGCCTCGGTGCACGGCGCCAACCGCCTCGGCACGAATTCCCTGACCGATCTGCTCGTTTTCGGCAAGGCGGCCGCCGAATCGATGGTCAAATTCCTCAAGGAGAATCCGGGCCGCAAGGACCCGCCCAAGGACTCGGCCGAGCGGACCCTTTCGCGCCTGGCGAGGCTCGACAACCAGAAGAACGGGGAATCCGTCGCCGAGGTGGCGACGGAGATGCGCCGCACGATGCAGTCGCACTGCGGGGTGTTCCGCTTCCCGGATACGCTCGCCGAGGGCGTGAAGAAAATCCGCGGCATCGCGGACCGGGCGTCGCGCACCCAGATCAAGGACAAGAGCCGGGTCTTCAACACCGCGCGGCTGGAGGCCCTGGAGCTCGACAACCTGGTCGAGGTGGCGCGCGCCTCGATGGTATCGGCGGAGGCGCGCAAGGAATCCCGCGGCGCGCACGACCGCTCCGACCATCACCAGCGCGACGACGTCAACTGGCTCAAGCACACGCTGTGGTACAAGGACGGCGACCGGCTCGAATACAAGCCGGTGCACATGAAGCCGCTCACCGCGCGCACCATCGAGCCGAAGGTACGGACGTACTAGGGACTGGGAGAAAACATGCGCTTTCGGATATTCCGCTACGATCCGGACAAGGACGAGAAACCCGCCATGCGGGACTACGACGTCGTTCTCGACCCGCACGACCGCATGCTCCTCGATGCGCTGGTGCGCGTCAAGGAGCAGGACGACAGCTTGAGCCTGCGGCGCTCCTGCCGCGAGGGCGTGTGCGGCTCGGACGCGATGAACATCAACGGAAAAAACGGGCTCGCCTGCGTCACCAAGCTCGCCGACTTGAAGGAGCCCGTGGAGCTGCGGCCGCTCCCGGGGCTGCCGGTGATCCGCGACCTGATCGTCGACATGAGCCAGTTCTTCAAGCAGTACCACTCGATCAAGCCGTACCTCGTCAACGACGATCCCCTGCCGGAGAAGGAGCGGCTGCAGTCCCCGCGGGAAAGGGAGGAGCTCGACGGCCTCTACGAATGCATTCTTTGCGCCTGCTGCTCGACCGCCTGCCCGTCGTTCTGGTGGAATCCGGACAAGTTCGTCGGTCCGGCCGGGCTCCTGCAGGCCTACCGGTTCATCGCCGACAGCCGCGACCAGGCGACCGCCGAGCGGCTCGACGATCTCGAGGACCCCTACCGCCTGTTCCGCTGTCATAGCATCATGAACTGCGTCGATGCCTGCCCGAAACACCTCAATCCGACCCGGGCGATCGGCAAGATCAAGGAATTGCTCGTCAAGCGGACGGTGTAAGACATGACCGACGTCGAGATGAACCGTTTGCGCTGGCGCTGCCGCCGCGGGCGGCTGGAGAACGAACTGGTGCTCGAGCGCTTTCTCCACTCCCACGGAGCGCAGTTGGAGGGCGAGCAACTGCGTGCCTTCGAGAACCTGCTCGACTACAGCGACGACGAGCTCTGGAGCCTGATGAGCGGGCTCCGCGAGTGCGGCGATTCGGCGCTGAGCGACGTGGTTCGGTTGCTGCGGCAGTGCTAGAGGACCCTATGGAGAGAACGCAATGAATCCCGCGAAGAAAGCCGTGCTTTCCTACGGCGAGGGCAAATCGGTCGAGTTTCCGGTCCTGTCCGGCAGCATCGGCCCCGACGTGGTCGATATCCGCGCGCTCTACGCGAAGACCGGGATGTTCACCTACGATCCCGGGTTCCTGTCCACGGCGAGCTGCAGCTCGAAGATCACCTATATCGACGGCGACCAGGGGGTGCTGCTCTACCGCGGCTATCCGATCGAGCAGCTTGCGGTGCACTGCGATTTCCTCGAGGTGTGCTACCTGCTGCTGAACGGCGAGCTGCCCAACACGAAGCAGAAGGAGGAGTTCGACAACATCGTCACCCACCACACCATGGTGCACGAGCAGCTCGCGCGGTTGTACACCGGATTCCGGCGCGACTCGCACCCGATGGCGGTGATGGTCGGCGTGGTGGGCGCGTTGTCGGCCTTTTACCACGACTCGCTCGACATCAACAATCCCCAGCACCGCGAGATCTCGGCCTTCCGCCTGATCGCGAAGCTCCCGACCATCGTCGCGATGGCCTACAAGTATTCGGTCGGCCAGCCGTTCATGTATCCGAAGAACGACCTGTCCTACACCGAGAACTTCATGCGCATGATGTTCGCCGTGCCGTCCGAAGAGTACAAGGTGAGCCCGGTGCTGGTGCGCGCCCTCGACCGCATCTTCATCCTGCACGCCGACCACGAGCAGAACGCCTCGACCTCGACGGTGCGGCTCGCGGGCTCCTCGGGCGCGAACCCGTTCGCCTGTATCGCCGCGGGAATCGTCTCTCTGTGGGGCCCCGCTCACGGCGGTGCGAACGAGGCAGCCCTGCAAATGCTAGAGGAGATCGGCGACGTCTCCAAGGTGGGAGAATTCATCAAGCGCGCGAAGGACAAGAACTCCGGCGTGCGGCTGATGGGCTTCGGACACCGCGTCTACAAGAACTACGATCCGCGCGCGAAGCTGATGCGCGAGACCTGTCACGAGGTGCTGGAGGAGCTCGGCTTGCACGATGACCGCATATTCAAGCTGGCGATGGCGCTGGAGAAAATCGCGCTGGAGGACGATTACTTCGTGAGCCGCAAGCTCTATCCCAACGTCGATTTCTATTCGGGCATCGTGCAGCGCGCGCTCGGGATCCCGGTGTCGATGTTCACCTGCATCTTCTCGCTCGCGCGCACCGTCGGCTGGATCGCGCAGTGGCAGGAGATGATCGCCGATCCGGAGTACAAGATCGGACGGCCGCGCCAGCTCTACAACGGCGCCGGGCGGCGGGAGCTCGTGCCGATCGGGAAGCGGCGCTAGCGACAAATGAAATCCGGAGTCTCCCGGACCGTCGGAGGCCTGCCATGAGCGTCATGAAGGAGCTCCTCTCCAGCTCGTATCTTTTCGGCTCCAACGCGCCTTTCATCGAAGAGCTCTACGAGGCGTATCTCGACGATCCGCAATCGGTTCCCGGGGAGTGGCGCGAGTACTTCGACAAGCTGCAGCTCGCGCCGGCAGGGGACGGAAACGGCGGGCGCGACGTGGCGCACGCGCCGATCATCGAGTCGTTCGCGCAGCGCGCCCGGGCCGGGGCGGCGCGCCCGGTGGCCGCGGTCCCGCGCCTCGACCGCAAGCAGGTCTCGGTCATACAACTCGTCGCCGAGTACCGCGTCCGCGGTGTGTTCCTCGCCGACATCGACCCGCTCAAGCGGCGCGAGCGCCCGCGCATCGCCGAGCTCGATCCCGCTTATTACGACCTCACCGACGCCGACATGGACACGGTGTTCAACACCGGCTCGTTGATCGGCCCCGAGCAGGCGAGCTTGCGCGAGATCATCAAGGCGCTGCGGGAAACCTACTGCGGGACGATCGGCGTCGAGTACATGTACATCACGAATCGCGCGGAAAAGCGCTGGATCCAGGAGCGCCTCGAGCCCATCCGGTCAAAGCCGAGCTATTCAGCGGACACCAAGCGCCACGTTCTCGAGCGGCTCACCGCCGCCGAGGGCCTGGAGCGGTTCCTCCACACCCGCTACGTCGGCCAGAAGCGCTTCTCGCTCGAAGGCGGCGACACGCTCATCCCCATGCTCGACAACCTGCTGCAGCGCGCCGGCGAAGCCGGGGTGCAGGAGCTGGTGCTCGGCATGGCCCACCGCGGCCGGTTGAACGTCCTGGTGAACACGCTCGGCAAGATGCCGAAGGATCTGTTCTCGGAATTCGAGGGCAAGCACGACGACTCGATCCTCGCCGGCGACGTGAAGTATCACCAGGGATTCTCCTCCGACATCAATACGCCCGGCGGACCGATGCACCTGACGCTTGCGTTCAACCCGTCGCACCTCGAGATCGTGAACCCGGTGGTCGAGGGCTCGGTGCGCGCGCGCCAGCACCGCCGCAAGGACCGCGGCGGCGACCAAGTGCTGCCGGTGCTGATCCACGGCGACGCGTCGGTCGCCGGCCAGGGCGTGGTGATGGAGACGCTCAACCTGTCGCAGACGCGCGGCTACGGCACCGGGGGCACGGTGCACATCGTCCTGAACAATCAGATCGGCTTCACGACTTCGGACCCGCGCGACAGCCGCTCGACCCTTTACTGCACCGACGTCATGAAGATGGTCGAAGCGCCGATCTTCCACGTCAACGGCGACGACCCGGAGGCCGCGGTCATGGCGATGGAGATCGCCCTGGATTACCGCGCCAAGTTCAAGAAGGACGTGGTGGTGGACCTGGTGTGCTTCCGCAAGCTCGGCCACAACGAGCAGGACGAGCCGATGGTCACCCAGCCCTTGATGTACAAGATCGTCAACCAGCACCCGGGAACGCGCAGGCTGTACGCCGACAAGCTCGCCGCTCAAGGGCTGATCGGCGCCGAGGACGCGGACAAGATGGCCGCCGCCTTTCGCCAGGCGCTCGATGCGGGCACGCACACCAACAAGACGATTCTTTCCAACTACAAGCCGCCGTTCGCGGTGGACTGGTCGAAGTACAGGAACACCCGGTGGAACGAGAAGGACGACACCACGCTGCCGCTCGCCGACCTGCAGATGCTCGCCGAGAAGCTGACCACCATCCCTTCGAACTTCAAGCTCCACCCCCGCGTCGAGAAGATCATCGCCGACCGCCGCCTTATGGGGCAGGGAAAAATGCCCGTGGACTGGGGCATGGCGGAAAACCTCGCCTACGCCTCGCTCCTCAAGGACGGCTTTGCGGTGCGCATTTCCGGACAGGACAGCGCGCGCGGCACCTTCTTCCACCGCCACGCGGTGCTGCACGACCAGAACCGCGAGAAATGGGATTCCGGCAGCTATATCCCGTTGAGCAATATCGCGCCCAACCAGGGCGATTTCGTCATCATCGACTCGGTGCTCTCGGAGGAGGCCGTGCTCGGCTTCGAGTACGGCTATTCGACCTCGGAGCCGAACGAGCTGGTGGTATGGGAGGCGCAGTTCGGCGACTTCGCCAACGGCGCGCAGGTGGTGATCGACCAGTTCATCGCGGCGGGCGAGGTCAAGTGGGGCCGCATCTGCGGGCTGGTGATGATGCTGCCGCACGGCTACGAGGGGCAGGGGCCCGAGCACTCTTCGGCGCGCCCGGAGCGGTACCTTCAGCTTTGCGCCGATCACAACATCCAGGTGTGCGTCCCGGCGACGCCGGTGCAGATGTTCTTTCTGCTGCGCCGGCAGATGATACGGCCCTATCGCAAGCCGCTCGTGATATTCACTCCGAAGAGCCTGCTGCGCCACAAGGAATCGGTGTCGCCTCTGGAGGAATTCGCCGAGAGCAAGTTCAAGCCGGTCAACGCCGAGTGGGACGCGGACATCAAGCCGGGAAACGTCAAGCGCGTGATTTTCTGCAGCGGCAAGATCTTTTTCGACTTGATGGCCGCGCGCAAGCAGCGCGGCCTCAAGGACACCGCCATCGTGCGCATCGCCCAGCTCTATCCCTTTCCGCACGACGAGCTCCAGGAGCAGATCGATCTCTACCGGGACGCGGGAGAGGTCCTCTGGTGCCAGGAGGAGCCGGCGAACCAGGGCGCGTGGTACTGGATCCAGCGCTACCTCCTGCGGCACATGCGCGAGGATCAGGTCCTCGCCTATGCCGCGCGGCCGTCCTCGGCCTCGCCCGCGGTAGGCTATGCTTCCCTGCACAACGAGCAGCAGAAGGAGCTGGTCGACGCGGCGTTCAGGCCGGTGACGGACAATCTCGTCCGCCCGGTTCAGGGCACCGGCAGGGCGCCGCGCGAGCTGAATTCAGAATAACGGGAAAACATGCTTATCGAAGTCAAAGTGCCGGAGCTCTCGGAATCGGTCGCGGAAGCGACGCTGCTCGCGTGGCACAAGAAAGTCGGCGAGCCCGTCAAGCGCGACGAAAACTTGATCGACATCGAAACCGACAAGGTGGTCCTCGAGCTTCCCGCCCCGGCGGACGGCGTCCTCGCGAAAATCATCAGGGTCGACGGCGGCACGGTCAAGGCGGGCGAGATCATCGCGACCATCGACACCGAGGGCAAGGCGGCGGCTTCAGCCGTCGTCCCCGCGAAAGCGGGGACCCAGTCCACTAGTGCGGCACCTGCGGCCGTCGTGAAGCCCGCGCCGAATCCGGCCCCGGCGATGCCCTCGGCAAGAAAGATCGCCGAGGAAAAAGGCATCGACACCGGGGCCATCGCGGGAAGCGGGCGGGGCGGTCGCGTGACGAAAGCTGATGTACTCGAGCAGGCAGCGAAAGCTCCAGCCGCGCCCGCGGCGAAGCCTCCCCTCCCTCAACCGCCCACGCCAGTAAACATCGACCAGATCCTTTCGGGCCGCCCCGAGCAGCGCGTGCCGATGAGCCGGCTGCGCGCGCGCATCGCCGAGCGCCTGGTGCAGTCGCAATCGACCGCCGCGATCCTCACCACCTTCAACGAAGTCAATATGCAGCCGGTGGTCGACCTGAGAAAAAAATACCAGGAACGCTTCGAAAAGGAGCACGGCGTGCGCCTGGGCTTCATGTCCTTCTTCGTCAAGGCGGCGGTGCATGCGCTCAAGAAATACCCGATCGTCAACGCCTCGATCGACGGCAACGATATCGTCTACCACGGCTACTTCGACATCGGGGTCGCCGTCAGCAGCCCGCGGGGCCTGGTCGTGCCGGTCGTGCGCGACGCGGACCAGATGACGTTTTCCGACATCGAAAAGAAAATCGCCGATCTCGGCAAGCGCGCCCAGGACGGCAAGCTCACGATCGAGGAGCTGACCGGAGGCACTTTCTCGATCTCGAACGGCGGAGTGTTCGGCTCGATGCTCTCCACCCCCATCATCAACCCGCCGCAATCGGCGATCCTGGGCGTGCACGCGACGCGCGAGCGGCCCGTGGCCGAGAACGGCCAAGTCGTGATCCGGCCGATCAATTACCTCGCGCTTTCCTACGATCACCGCATCGTCGACGGCCGCGAGGCGGTGCTGTCGCTCGTGGCGATCAAGGAAGCGCTCGAAGATCCCGCGCGGTTGCTGTTAGATCTCTAAGACCTGAACCTGGGAGGTTCTATGCTCAATAGTAACTCCAACCTCACCCGACTGTTCCTCGCGCTGCCGCTCGTTTCGGCGCTGATACAGCTGAATGGTTGCGCCACGATCTTTACCGGGACGACCGATACGCTCAAGTTCAACGCGAACGTCCCCGGCGTCCGCCTGACCATCGATGGCCAGTACAAGGGCGAATTGCCGCTGACCCTGACCCTATCCCGCAATTTCATGAACGGCGAGCAGTTCAAGGCGAAATTTGAAAGGACGGGTTATCAGGCCCAGGAGTTCCAGCTCAAGCGCGAATTCAATTACGTGGCCATATTGGATGTCACCAGCATTCCTACCTCTGGCGGTATCGACCTGCTGACCGGATCGCTGATGAAGTTCTCGCCCGACGAATATCACGTGCATATGCTGAAAAAGGGGGAAAGCCCCGGTTCGGCCGAATTCGAGCGCAGCAAGCGCCTCTATCGCTACGCGTTGATGAACTACCGCAAGGTGCAGCTGGACATCATCCACGGCGGCGGCGAATATCTCGAGTCCCTTGCGTCAGCGCTGAGCGGCACGCGAGGAGGAGCGGATTCTGTCATCACAGAACAAGCGCTGCACAATGCCCCGGTGTTATTGGAGGCATCCGGTGCGCATGACTTCATCCACCGGTTCAACGACGTGCTGGCCAGCCATCCGAGCCTGCGTGTCTACCGGATGTAACACTTGACCTCGGGCGCCTCGATGTTATCGGTTGCAGAAGCCCATTCGGCAACGTTCCATGACGGTCTGGTGCATCGTGGTGCGAAGTGGTGTATCCTGACGCCATGTCGATCGCCGAACGCCCCGTCCGTCAAAGCGTAAGTCTTCCCGCGCGCGTCGCTCGCCGGGTGAAGTCACTGGCGCAAACGAGCAAGACGAGCGCCAGCCGCGTCATCGCCGACCTCATCGAGTCCGGGCTCGACGCCCGGGAGCAGGAAAAAAAGCGCTTCTTCGAATTCGCCGACCGCCTCTCGCGCTCCCGCGACCCGGAGGAGCAGAAACGTCTCAAGGAAGAACTCGCCCGCATGACCTTCGGTGAGTGATGCCGAAGATCCAGTGGACCGGGCTTCCTCCGGCGCTTCGCGACCACCTGTTCGAGAGGCTGCGCGAGCGCAAGATCACCGCCGAGGACCTCTACCGGCTGAAGGCGTGGAGGGAGTCTGAACCCGAGGCGCCGGATGGACCTTGGTACAAGGATTTCGGCTCCTTCAAGATCTGCGGCGAAGGACAGTATCCGAAGACGTTTCTGCTCCGAGGCCAACCTGCCAAAGGGGAAAAACTCTAGACCCAGAACTGAAAGGTGTGCGTCCGCGCTCGAGCGGTTCGATGCGCGGTGTGCGCGTTTTTCGAAAGCCGAATGAGTATGGAGGGCAGTGTCCCGTAGAGTGTTTTAACGAGGGGTGAAGCCTGATCATGGCCCAGACATTTGACGTCGTCGTAATCGGCGGAGGACCGGGCGGCTACGTCGCCGCGATCCGCGCCGCTCAGCTCGGCCTCAAGACCGCCTGCGTGGACGAGTGGCAGGGCGCCGACGGCAGGCCCGCGCTCGGTGGCGCGTGCACCAACGTCGGCTGCATCCCTTCCAAGGCCTTGCTGCAGTCCTCCGAGAACTTCGAGCGGGCCGGGCACCACTTCGCCGATCACGGCGTGCGCGTGAAGGGCCTCGAGCTCGATCTCGCCCAGATGCTCAAGCGCAAGGACAAGGTGGTGAAGGCGAGCAACGACGGCGTCGTCTACCTGTTCAAGAAGAACAAGATCGCGTTCTTCCACGGCCGTGGCAGCTTCGTGAAGGCCGGCGCGGACGGCTGCGAAATCGCCGTCAAAGGCGCGCAGAACGAAACTCTCACCGCGAAGAACGTGATCGTGGCGACGGGATCGAACCCGCGAGCGCTGCCGGGGGCGGCTTTTGACGAGAAACTGATTCTCAGCAACACCGGAGCGCTCGAAATTCCCGAGGTGCCTAAGCGCCTGGGCGTCATCGGCGCCGGTGTCATCGGCCTGGAGATGGGCAGCGTGTGGCGCCGCCTGGGCTCGGAGGTGACGATCCTCGAGGCGCTGCCGGTGTTTCTCGGCACTGCCGACGAGCAGATCGCGAAAGAAGCCTGGAAGATCTTCGCCATGCAGGGACTCAAGATCGATCTCGGCGTCAAGATCACCGGCGTGAAGGCGAAGAAAGACGTGGCCGTCGATTACGCCGACGCGCAGGGCAAGGCTCAGAGCGCCGCCTTCGACAGGCTTATCGTTTCCATCGGCCGCGTGCCCAACACGAGCGGTCTCAACGCCGAAGGCGTAGGGCTCAAGCTCGACGAGCGCGGCTTTATCGCCGTCGATGAGAATTGCCGCACGAATCTTCCCAACGTGTGGGCGATCGGCGACGTGGTGCGCGGACCGATGCTCGCCCACAAGGCGGAGGAGGAGGGCGCGGCGGTGGCCGAGCGCATCGCCGGCCGGCGTCCGCACGTGGATTTCAACACGATCCCCTGGGTGATCTACACGGCGCCCGAGATCGCCTGGGTCGGCAAGACCGAGCAGCAGCTGAAGGCCGAAGGGCTCGAGTACCGCGCCGGGACGTTTCCGTTCTCCGCCAACGCCCGGGCGCGCGCGCTCGGCGACACGAGCGGGATGGTGAAGTTCCTCGCCGACGCGAAAACGGACGCAGTGCTCGGCGTGCATATCATGGGGGCGTTCGCCTCGGAGCTGGTCGCCGAAGCCGTGGTCGCGATGGAGTTTCGCAGCTCGAGCGAGGACATCGGCATCATCTGCCACGCGCACCCCTCGCTATCGGAGGCCATGAAGGACGCGGCGCTGGCGGTGGACAAGCGGGCGCTGAATATATAAAGCGGGATGACGGAAGGCTACGGCAGGCGCTCAAACCTGACTGAACGAAGTGATGGTCAAATGTAAGAGCGGTTTTGAGTCCAAGGCGCTTCATGACGGCGAACGAGACGCAGTCGGTGAAGGAGAAATCCTTGTCGTGGTAGCGCTCAAACCAGGCAAGACCGGCTTCGAAGTCAGGAAGGTCAACGGGGAGGAGGGTCACCAAGGGGCTGGTGCGCAGACGCTTCGCGACCGCCATCGCGCGCGCGTGGTCCAGGCGCTTGCGAATCACCGTGAGGGTCTCAGCAAAAACGTAAGCGGTGCTCACCAAGGGCTGCGGCCGCTGCTGATAGGCGCGCCAATGGGTAGCGGCTTCCCGGTGGTACTGATCGTCGGCGTCTTCGAGGGCGAGGGTGAAGCTCGTATCGAGAAAAAGCGCCCTCACGCATCCTTCCCGTACAGGTACTCATCGTGCCGCACGGCAAGGTCGCCAAGGCCGCTGTGCCCCGGGTTGGAGCCCAGCCCGAAAATGGGATCATCGGGCGCGGGAATGGGCTGTACGACAATGCGCACACCTTCCTGACTGATTTCAACCTGCTTGACGCCCTTAAGAAACTTTTTCGGGATCAGCACGCCGTCTTTTTTGACCTGCGCTCTCATGACTCGATCTCGGACGGATAAGGGCTGCAATGATAGCCCTCTTGCCCTGCGTTCTCAAGAACTGAATCCGCTCTATGCGATCGACCCGCCCGATAGGACGTGTATCCTCTATGCCGACATGTGGCTGGTGTTGCGGTAGCTTACCCACTGCCCATAGCCCCGAATGAACGAGCACGCCATCGCCGACGACGAGAAGATCTCGGTCACCGAGCTCTACCACCGCGCGCTCGAGCGGCGCGGTTTCACGAGCGATCCCGCTCAGCTTCGGGCGGTCGAGCGGCTGCAGCAGCTCTACGAGGAGTGGTCGCAGTACAAGGCGCGGCGCAGCACCGCGCTCAAGCGCCTGGTGGTGTACCCGCCGCTGCCGCGCGGCGTGTATCTGTGGGGCGGCGTGGGGCGCGGCAAGAGCTTCCTGATGGACAGCTTCTACCTGTCGCTGCCACTGGTGCGCAAGCGCCGGGTGCACTTCCACCACTTCATGCGCGACGTGCATCGGGAGCTGGAGGAGCTGAAGGGCCGCGAGGATCCCTTGAGCGCGCTCGCCGGGCGCATCGCGAAGCGCTATCGCCTGATCTGCTTCGACGAGATGCACGTCAACGACATCGCCGACGCGATGATCGTCGGGCGGCTGCTCGCGCGGATCATGGATCTCGGCGTGGTCTGCTGCATGACCTCCAATTACCATCCCGACGAGCTCTACAAGGACGGCTTGAAACGCGAGAATTTCCTGCCGACCATCGCCCTCCTCAAGGAGCGCCTCGACGTTTTGCATGTAGAGGGCGGCATCGACTATCGGCAAAGGATGCTCGAAGGTGTGAGGACCTACCACGCGCCGCTCGGGGCCGAGGCCGACCGCGCGCTGATGGAGGCGTTCAAGAGGATCGCCGAGGTCGAAGAAGAGTTCCACGAGCTCGACGTCGAAGGCCGCGTGATACCCTACCGCCACCGGGCGGGGGGCGTCGTGTGGTTCGATTTCAAGGTGATCTGCGGCTGGGGCCGCTCGCAACACGACTATCTGGACCTCTCCAGGCGCTTTCACACCGTGATCGTGTCGGACGTGCCGCGCATGGGTCTCGCCCTTGCCGAAGAGGCGCGCCGCTTCACGCTCATGATCGACGTGTTCTACGACAACCGCGTCAAGCTGATCGTTTCGGCCGAAACGGCGCCGGAAAAACTGCTAGGGATCGAGGAGGATCCCGGCGATCCGCGGCTGCGCGCCATGGTGTTCGAGTTCGACCGCACCGCGAGCCGTCTTGTGGAGATGCAGTCGCGCGAATACCTCGCGGAGCGCCGGCGCACTCCCGAGTGAACCGGCACGGAGGGCGCCGCAGCGCCGGTATAATCAGGCACCATGGAGAAATTCAAGGCCTATCGCATCCGCGAAGTCGACAAGAAGATCGTCGCGCGCTTTGAGGAGCTCGCCCTCGAAGACCTCGACCAGGGGGAAGTGGTGGTGCGCGTCGCCTACTCGAGCGTCAACTACAAGGATGCGCTCGCCGCGACCGGCGCGGGGAAGATCATCCGCCGCTTCCCCTGCGTGGGCGGGATCGACCTTGCGGGGACGGTGACCGAATCCATCGACCCGCGCTTCAAGCGCGGCGACGCGGTGATCTGCACGAGCTACGACCTCGGCGTGGCGCACGACGGCGGCTACGCAGAGTACGCGCGGATTCCCGCCGACTGGGCCGTTCCCATGCCCAAGGGAATGAGCCTGTTCGAGGCGATGGCGCTCGGCACGGCCGGGTACACTGCCGGTCTCGCCGTGACGCGAATGGAAGCGAACGGCCTCGCGCCCGCCAACGGCCCGGTCATCGTGAGCGGCGCCACGGGCGGCGTCGGCTCGATCGCGATCGACATCCTTTCGCGCCTGGGCTACCACGTCGTCGCGCTCACGGGCAAGGACGGCGAAACCGACTACCTCAGGAAGCTGGGAGCGAAAGAAGTGCTGTCCAGAAAGAGCCTCGACCTCTCTAAAATCAAGCCGCTCGACCGCGCCACCTGGGCCGGCGCGATCGACAATCTCGGCGGCGAGGTGCTCGCCTGGATGGCGAGCACGATGATGCAGGATGGAACGATCGCCGCGATCGGCCTCGCCGCGAGCATGAGCCTGAATACGACGGTCGCGCCGTTCATTCTGCGGGGCGTGAGCCTGCTCGGGATCGACTCCGGCTCCACGCCGATGCCCTTGCGGCGGGAAATCTGGGGCCGGCTCGCGAGCGACATGCGGCCGGCTCACCTGAAGGAGATGACCCGGACCATCCCGTTCGACGAGCTGGCGCGGGCGTTCGACGGCCTGCTCGAGGGCGCCGCCAGGGGACGCATCGTCGTGGACATGGCGGCCTGACGTGACGACATCTTCGGAAATCCCGAAGCAGCGGGTTCTTGTCATCGACGATTCCAAGATCGTCCGCACCACCATCTCGCGCCTCATCCGCAAGACCTTCGACGTCCGGGAAGAGGCGGACGGAGAGGCCGGCTGGAAGGCGATCGCGTCCGATCCGGCCATCGTCATTGTGTTCTCCGACATCCTGATGCCGGAGCTCGACGGCTTCGCGCTGCTGGAGCGCATCCGCAAATCGGAGAACGAGCGCATCCGCCGCATGCCGGTGATCATGATCTCCGGGAACGAGGACGACTCGACCAAGAAGCGCGCGCGTGCGGCCGGAGCGAACGACTTCATCACCAAGACCAGCGACGGGACCGAGATCCTTTCGCGCATCGACAATCTCCTGCACCTGGTGGAAGCCAAGCAGCAGGCGGCGGTCAGCCAGCAGATGGTCGAGAAGGCGGCCACGCACGATCCGGCGACGGGCGCCTTCACCCCGCACTACCTCATCACCGAGGGGCAGAAGCGCTACTCGCACGCGCGCCGCCACGGCGGGCCCATTTCGGTCCTGATGCTGCGGGTGGACACCCACGGCGAAATCACCGAGAAGGTCGGGAAAGGCGTGGCCGACCAGTTGCTGGCGAAGATCGCGAAGCTCGTCATGGCGACGCTGCGCGCGGAGGACTCGATGGGGCGCACGGGCGAAGCGACCTTCACGGTGATCTTCGGGGGGACCTCGTCCCAGCAGGCGATCGCCTTTGCGCGGCGCGTTCAGGATCAGATCGAGAAGGCGCAGATCACCTATCGCGACCAGGTGCTCAAGATGCGGGCGAGCTTCGGGCTCGCCGCGCTCGATATCGATCCGGTGGGCTCGCTCGAGGAGCTGATGAAGCTCGCGCTGCAGCGCCTGCAGCAGGCCGCGAGCCGCGCCGCGCAGCGCATCGTCGGCCGGGACGAGGTCAACCTGGTGAAACCGGCGACGCTGCCGAGTGACCTGGAACGGGCGGTTCAGGCGTTCGAAGGCGCGAGCGCCGAACAGCTCGGCGACGCCGCGGGCGAGGCGCTGCGGCGAATGCTGCCCTTTCTCCTCGCAGTCTGCCGGCGCCTCAACATCGAGTTCCCCGCGGACAAGATCGCTCAGGCCCTGAAGGATCGCGAGAAGTAGCGCCCTGGAGCCAAAGGAGCGGTTCGTGACCAGCTACCGCGAATTCCATCGCCGCTCGATCGCGGACCGCGAAGGCTTCTGGGGCGAGCAGGCGAAGCTCGTGCACTGGGAGCGGCCGCACTCCAGAGCGCTCGACTACAGCCGGCCGCCGTTCGCCCGATGGTTCGTCGGCGGCGAGACCAACCTCTGCCATAACGCGGTCGACCGGCACCTCGCGGCGCGCGGGGACCAGAAAGCGCTCGTCTATCTCTCCACGGAGACGGGCGAGGAGAGGAGCTTCAGCTACCGCGAGCTTCACGTCGAGGTGCAGCGCGCGGCGGCGATGATGCGGTCGCTCGGAGTGGGCAAGGGCGACCGCGTCATCGTCTACATGCCCATGATCCCCGAGGCGGCGTTCGTCATCCTCGCGTGCGCGAGGATAGGCGCGATCCACTCGGTCGTGTTCGGCGGGTTCGCGGCGGCGAGCCTCGCGGCGCGGATCGACGACGCGCGGCCGAAGCTCATGGTCACCGCCGACGGCGGCAGCCGCATGGGGAAGGTGGTGCTCTACAAGGCGCTGGTCGACGAATCGATCCGGCTCGCCAGGCACCCGCCTGAGAAGGTCCTTATCTACCGGCGCGGTTTCGACAAGTCGATGCAGGCCGTCGCCGGGCGCGACCTCGACTACGCGGAGCTGCGCGCAGAGCACATGGACGCGAAGGTGCCGGTCACCTGGCTCGAATCGAACGAGCCCTCCTATATCCTTTACACCTCGGGCACCACGGGCAAACCGAAAGGCGTGCAGCGCGACGTCGGCGGCTACGCCGTGGCCCTCGCGGCCTCGATGCGGCACATCTACTGCGGGGACGCGGGGGAGACGATGTTCACCACCTCCGACATCGGCTGGGTGGTGGGACACTCCTACATCATCTACGGCCCCTTGATCGCGGGCATGACGACGATCATGTACGAAGGCGTGCCGATCCGGCCCGACGCCGGCATATGGTGGAAGATCGTCCAGGACCACAAGGTGAACGTGATGTTCTCCGCGCCGACCGCGATCCGCGTGCTGAAGAAGCACGATCCGGCGTACCTGCGGAAGTACGATATTTCCTCACTCAAGCATCTTTTCCTCGCGGGCGAGCCGCTCGACGAGCCGACCCACGTCTGGATCGCCGAGGCGCTCAAGAAACCCGTCATCGACCACTACTGGCAGACCGAGAGCGGCTGGCCGATCCTGTCCGCGGTCCCCGGGGTGGAAAAGACGGCCCTCAAGTACGGCAGCCCGAGCTTTCCGGTGTTCGGCTACGACCTCAAGCTGCTGCGCGAGACGGACGCCGCCGAGGCGGGAACCGGCGAAAAGGCCGTGGTCGCCATCGCACCGCCGTTGCCGCCGGGCTGCATGACGACGGTGTGGGGCGACGACGAGCGCTTCATCGAGACCTATTTCGGCACTTTCCGCGGCAAGCAGGTCTATTCGACCTTCGACTGGGGCATCCGCGACAAGGACGGCTATTACTTCATCCTGGGACGCACCGACGACGTGATCAACGTCGCCGGGCATCGCCTCGGCACGCGCGAGATCGAGGAAGCGGTCAACATGCATTCGAACATCGCCGAGTGCGCCGTGGTGGGCGTGGCCGATTCCCTGAAGGGCCAGATGCCGCTCGCGTTCGCGGTGGCGAAGGATGCCTCCGGATTGAATTCGCCGGCAGGCCGCGTGCAGCTGGAAAAGGAGGTCATGGAGACCGTCGACAAGCAGCTGGGCGCCATCGCGCGGCCAAAGGCGGTACACTTCGTGTCCCTGCTTCCCAAGACCCGCTCGGGCAAGACGCTGAGGCGCTCGATCCAGGCGCTCGCCGAAGGACGCGACCCGGGGGATCTCACCACGATCGAGGATCCTGCGGCGCTGGAGCAGATTCGGAGTGCCCTGAAAAACTGATCCGGAGCCGGAGAAGTGAAAACCAAGCCCTGCCTGACCCTGGAAGACTGCAAGAAGATCGGCGCGGCCTGCGAGGCCGAGGCGCGCAAGAACAAGTGGAACGTCGTCATCGCCGTTCTCGACGACGGGGGACATCTGCTGTGGCTCGAGCGCATGGACGGCGCGACGCCGGCGAACGCCGAGATCGCGATCGAGAAGGGCCGCAGCGCGGCGGTTTCCCGCCGCACGACCAAGAACTGGGAGGACCGCGTCGCCGCGGGGCGCAACGCCCTCCTCAAGATGCCGGTGCTGCCGGTGCAGGGCGGGGTGCCGATCATGGCGGGCGGGGAGTGCGTCGGCGCGGTCGGGGTTTCGGGCGTGCAGTCGCACGAGGACGAGCAGGTCGCCACCGCCGGCATCGCGGCCCTCGGGCCGGGGAATTAATCCAGGGTCCCGCGTGTTCACCGGCGGACCAGGTGCTTCATAACCGCAGTCAACCAAGGAGGAGAACCACCATGTCGCTGAAACGCGTAATTCAAACTGCCGGCGCCGCGATGCTTGCGGCGTTCGCGATGGTAACCGCCGCGCAGCAGCCGAACCCGATGGATGTCGTCCCGGACAAGATGCCGAACGACTTCCCCTACGGGGCGCCGATATCGCTCGACCGCGCCGAGGCGGCCATCAATGCGGCCGTGGCCGAATCCAGGAAACGCGGCTGGAAGCTCAACGTCGCCGTCGTGGATTCGGGCGGCAATCTCGTCGCCTTTCAGCGCATGGACGGAGCGCAGATCGCGTCGATCGCGATCTCGGAGCACAAGGCGCGCGCGTCGGCAACGTTCCGCCGGGAGACCAAGGCGTTCGAGGCCGGGATACAAGGCGGCAACAACTACCTCATCACGCTCGACGGCGTAATTGGTTCCCGCGGCGGGATTCCGCTCCTGGAGGGCGGAAAGCTGATCGGCGCCATCGGCTGCTCGGGCGGCACCGGTTCGCAGGACGAGGTCGTTTGCAAGGCGGGCGCCGCGACCGTCAAGTAGGGGTTTTCGGCGGAAACGAAAAGGGGCCGTGCGGCCCCTTTTTCGCAGCTATTTCTTCTGCACGGTCGGCATCTTCAGCAGCTTCATCGCGTTTCCAAAGTAGATCTTCCGCTTGTCGGCTTCGGGCAGCTTGAGGTCCTCGACCGAGCGGATTCCCTCGCGGATGAACATCGGCCCGCCCTCGGGATCGAAGGGGCAGTCGCTCGCGAACACCACGCGGTCGGCGCCGAAGAAATCCAGCCCGCAGCGCAGCGCCGGGGCCGAGCCGCCGAGCACCGTGTCCCCGTAGAACATGCGGAAGTACTCGATCGGCTTCTTCGCCATGCGCTTGAGCACTTCCTCGTAGTTCTCGTCGGCGCTGCGGCTGCCGAGCTGCGCCCAGAGCATCTCCGCGCGGCCCGAAAAATACGGGATCATGCCGCCGCAGTGGTGGGTGATGATGCGCAACTCGGGAAGCCTCTCGAAGAACCCCGAGAACACCATGCGCGCCATGGCGACGCTCGTCTCGTACGGCCAGCCGAGCACCTGCCAGATCTCGTATTTCGACTTCTGCTCGCTCACGTAGTCGGCGCGGGTGCTCGGCCGCGCCGGGTGCATCCAGATCGGAACATCGTGCTTCTTCGTGGCGCGCTCGAACACCGGGAAGTACTCCGGCTCGTCGAGCGGCCGGCCGTTGACGCTGGTGCAGATCTGCACGCCGCGCGCCTCGAGCTTGCCGATGGCGCGGTCCATTTCCTCGAGCGCCGCGGGAACGTTGTTCATCGGCAGCGAGGCGACGAACGCGGGAAACTTCTTCGGCCATTTCGCGACCATCCCGGCCATGCCGTCGTTGGCGATGCGCGCGAGCTCGGGCGAGAGCTCCGGTCCGCCCATCAGCTCGGGCGAGGGCAGGGACAGCGTCAGTACCTGCTGCACGTCGGAGAATTTCTCATCCAGCATCTGCACCCGCGCCTCGATGTCCCAGAGCATGCGCAGGTTGCTCATGCGCTTGAGCATGCCTTGGTCCCTCAGGTGCCGCTTCATCATGTCGAGGTAAAGCATCGGCATGACGTGGTTGAAGATGTCGATTTTCATGGGATTGGAGAGACAGATTCGCTGCGGCCTTATCGGAGTAGTGGTCTATTCCCTTATTGCGTAGGGCCGGGTCATGACTTCGAGGAGATGGCCGTCCGGGTCCTCGAAATATACGCCCCGACCACCATTGTGCTCGTAAATCTCGCCGGCGCGGCCCTTACCCTTACCGGGCTCTGCCCAATATGGCAGCCCGCGATTACGGATACGGCCCAGGACTTGGTCGAATTCGTCTTCGCTTATAAGAAACGCGTAGTGCTGTGAGGAGATGTCGGCGTCGTTTTCGTAGAAGTCGAGCGAGACACTGTTGTTGAGCTGGACCACGAGCATTGGACCAAACGGAATAGGAGCTGGCAGCCCCAGGATTTCGATGAGGAACGATGCCGATTTCTGTTTGTCTCGGCACCAAACGATAGTATGGTTTAGCTGCACGCTCACTCACGCACCTCCGACGCCCAACGCATTGTTCGGCGTCACTACATTCTGTTGTTCAACGGTGGCACTTCGAGATGCTCCGCGGTATACCTGACCAAGAGGTATTTTTCCAACGACACCGTCAAGC
>WNFZ01003593.1_pt1 | contig 18938 bp, 21 predicted proteins | sample 5400081 | NCBI WGS metagenome assembly WNFZ01 (sample SAMN13153365, study PRJNA577476) | soil metagenome | isolation source: 80 cm soil or saprolite under grassland replicate 1 | place: USA:California | collected 2016-06-15
CCGCGCATGCCGACGGGATCGCCTGCGTCATCGGCGATCCCACGTTCCGGGCGACGTCCCGCGTCCGGTCGCTGACCCCGGAGCTGTCGAAGGGGCTCGAGTTCGACCTGGTCGTCCTCATCGACCCAGAGGCGTTCGGCAAGGGCATCGAAGGAGCGGTCGACCGCTATGTCGCGATGACCCGAGCGACCCAGCGACTCGTCATCCTCACGAGCTCCTGACGTCGGCCAAGACAACGTGATCGCCGCCCGACGATCATGAGGACCGCCACCGAAGTTCAACGGAACGAGCAGTTCGTCGTTATCGTCAACGGTCAGCAGCACCCAGTCGAGTCCCAGATCGTGTCCTACGAGGAGATCGTCAAGATCGCCTACCCGACGCCACCGTCCCCGGACGCCCGCTACACCGTGACCTACCGCAACGCCAAGAAGCCTAAGGAAGGCAGTCTCGCTCCCGGCCAGTCAGTCGAAGTCAAGAAGGAGGGCACCATCTTCGATGTCAAGGCAACTGGTAGATCGTAGCCCCGACCTCAAGCGTCTCCAAGACGAGGGCTACGACATCGAGATCAACAGTTCGAACTACCTGCTCCTCAGGGTGCCGTACGTGGCCGCCCGCAAGGCGGTTGCACGCGGAACCTTGGTGTCGGAACTGACTTTGAGCGGCGATAGGACGGCCGCACCCGGAACCACGTCGTCTCATTTATCGGCGAAGTCGAAGGCGATATCCTCCTGTGACAACCACGGCCGCGAACTCAGTGACCTGATTAACCAGCGCGGGCCGATACAGCTAGGCGAACAGCTAATCGCCAGTTGCACGTTCTCGCACAAGCCGAATCCGACCTATCCGGACTACTACGAGAAGATAACGACCTACGCGGACATTCTGCTCGCCTATGCCCAAGCCATCGATCCAGGCCAAGGTCAAAACCTTCCCGCCTATACCGGCTGAAGATGAGGAGTCGGTGTTCCGGTACCTGGACTCCACCACCAGCCGGGCGCGTATAGGAGCGGTCAGCGACAAGATCCGGCTCGGCAAAGTGGCTATTATCGGTATCGGTGGAACCGGTGCCTACATCCTTGATGCGGTGGCAAAGACGCCAGTCAAGCAAATCCACCTTAACGACGGCGATACAATGCTGACGCACAACGCCTTTAGGGCGCCCGGTGCTGCCACGCTTGACGAGCTGCGGGCAGCGCCTGGTTCGCACCACGGCTAGCACGCCAAGCCATGCTCGTCACATCTGGGAAAACGACCGAATCACGTTCGCCAACGAAGCCGACGACGAGTACGACCAGAACATTCAGGTCTCCGAACTAAACATACTCAACGCGGCTCTGGCCGTCATCAAGTGGAAGAAACTCTTCTTCGGCCGCGCACCCTCCGGGCCGCAGAACAGCCGATGGTTAGCGGACAATTGTCCTGATCTGCCGCTTCAGCACGTGTTAAAGGTGCCTTGACGTCACCTAGCGCGCTGACGTGCGAAGACGCTCAGGAGCCAGAGATAAAGCGCGGATCCTGCTCGGCAGCGGCGGCGATACGGTCGGCTGCCTCCCGGTCCATGGGCGTGGGTTCTCGGCCCATGACGGAACACCTCCTGAGAGGTCATCGCGATGGGATCCGTAAATACGCGGTCGGTGGGCCGCCGGTCAGCTCCAGCGTTTAGCCGGGCGCGGATGATCTGGGCGGCCTCGAAGTCCTCTGGGCTGACCAGCGGCTCGTGGGCGTTGGTGTCGGACCAGACCCAGGTGCCGGGGTCGTTCCAGCGCGTCTTGGTCTCATATCCGAGGGCGACCTGGTGGACGTCGAGCAGGACTTCTTTGCGCTGCTTGTTCCATGCCTGGCGGCCGGTTGCTGGTGCGCGGGCCAAGCGGGTGCGACCGCGGCGGACGTCCACGCAAGACGCGGTGCCGAAGGACCTTCAGTGAGGGTGCCCGAGCGAGATAGGCCCGGGGACCTTGTAGTCGCCTATTTCCAGCGCGACCACTGAACCTACCTGCACCAAAGTCCCGGCGACCGGCTGCTGACCGACCACGGAACCGCGGAGGATCTGGCCGTCCTGCGTAATCTCCAGCGGTCCGCTGTCGGTGAACTTTAGACCCGCCTGTATGAGCAGGGCATGGGCGACTTTAGGAATTCTGGCACCAGGCCGGGTCAGGTCGGGAACCGGAATACTGGATGGCAGGTGAGGTGTCAGCGTCCTCGTGATCACGCGCTGGCAAACCGTGCAAAAAGGGTTCCCAAGCGTTCGCATGCGGCAGGTGAACTGCGCGCGGTAGGCCCCACAGTGGTACCAATGAGCACCCTCATATGCGCCAACGGTGGAGTCCGGCAAGGGGTTGGCCTGCGGGTCGCACATGGTGCAGTCGGCATTTTTGGTCGTCGGGACCGGTGTGCCCGCGGCGATGAGGTCGCCCCATTTGATCGTGGAGCGATTGCTGTCGGTAGTCACGTTGGGTTCGCTGGGCTCGACCGCGGGGTGGGTGTTGCGGTCAGTGTCGATCCCGCACCCCTTGTAGCACGGATACTCGTCGGCAAGACCGAACGCCGTGTGCCCCATCTCATGTAGGCCGATCTCGATAGCCCCAGAGGCCATCGAGTAGACGGCAACGGGGCCTCCGGAGCCCCCATAAACGGGGCTATTGACCAGCACTATGATCATGTTCCACTGCGCCACGTGAGCGTTCACCACGTCAACAACTGCCGTCGTGTTGACCTCAAGCAGCCGGCGGATGCCGTTGTTGCAGAACGAGGCATCGAAGAATGTGCGTGCCGTGGCGCCAGTACCACCGCAGGCTGCGGGGTCATCAGCGCCACTGTCGGTCGAGCTGACGTCGATGCGATACGCGTTGACCGCGGCTCGCAGTAGGTGGAACGGTGGGGTACTGAAGAGGCTTTCCATGAAGCTTTCGGCGCCGGTGTGGAACTGGTCCAGTTGCCCAGCCTGGTAACCCTCCGCTACCAGGACCATCGTCCAGCGGTCGCTGTCGGACCCATGGTCCACGATCTTGTGCGTCTCGCCGACGCTTCCGTCCGAGGTCCCCATCATCCCGTCCCATCCCCTGAGCCGAGGGCGAACTCGGCGACCTTCCTGGCGGGCTGCGCGACGGCTGCTGCGTCGGGCGGGCTGCTGAACAGCACCAGACTCGCCGCCGCCGCATCCTCCGGCACGAGCAGCATGAAAGTACCGGCCCGTTCACCCACTGGGTGGCGTCGGCTAGTTACCGTCGGCTCGATGGTGTGTTCCTCCACGTGGGAGCTCAACGGGTTGTGCATGACCCGCCGGTAGATCGTCTCTCCCGTCGCGTTATGCAGCTCGTACCAGAAGCCGCTCTGCCCCTCGTAGCCGCGGATCGCGTCGCTGATCGGAGCAGGCATCACCAGTGATCGCCGGTCCACGATCGACATGTTCATGCCACGGAACGAGATGGTGAGACGAAATGACCGTGAAGGTGTGGCGCCATCGTCAACGCTCATGGCCGCTCCTTAATCACAGGCAATGCCCCCTCGTGCGCTGGAATGGCGACGACAACGCCGAAACGCAATGCCCGGCCAAGGCGATCGCCGACAGGGCACACGCAAACGCCCCGTCCTCGATCGCGATGGAATGTCCTCGCGGTGGCTGCGGCCCACCGTCTCCGCGCCTGCTGGATCTTTACTGAACGTCAGGGAAGACGCGCATAACGCTGTCTCGGTTTACATCTTCGCCAAGCTCCGCCTCCCCCAGACCGACGACACCAACCGCAGGGTGCTCGCCGTGCTGGCCTACCTCAGGGGCGACAGCCAGGGCCGGTAACCAGGAAGCCAGCTGCGCAAGCGGCCGTAATACAGCCACACAAGAGCCGCCTCGCGGTGTCTGGGGAGCCTGCCGCTCTGGCGTCGCGCAGCGGAGGAGAATCAGTCGTGTCAATGCCCAGCTCGATATCGGTTCGGCGACGGCGGGGTCGAGCGGACGCCACTTTCGTTCGCTCATCTCCGCGGCGGGCGCCAGCACGCCTTCTACCAGTACGGTCAGCATCACGACGCCGGCGATAAAGCCGTCCGACGCGCGGATCGGCTCGGCGAACTCCTCGAGCGGGGCCAAGATGCGCTCCCGGTCCCGGTCCACTACTCCTTCGATGAGTTCGGTGAGCTCTTCCGGCGGCACACCAAGTTCGACGATGTGACCGCGGAAGACGCGTGCGTGCCCGGCCTCGTCGAAAAGCTGCGTCACATAGAATTCCATTTCGGCGAGTCCAGGGGCGATTCGTACCAGGTCTGCGATCGCACGGGTCGCTTTCTCCTCCGCCATGGACCGGAAGGCCATCTCGTGGATGAGCGCCTCGCGCAAGGGGCCCGGCCGCTTCATGAACTCGGGGACGCCTGCAGTCGCCCGATGTCCGTGCACGAGGCGCGCGAGTGTACCCTGCGCCACCGCCCTGATCCAATAGTCGAGATCACAGCCCTGCGCGGTGAGTTGCAAACTCATCGCGCCATCAATGATTCCAGGGGAACTTTCCCAGCTTGTTTCTGGCGCAGGGACTTCTGCCATGTGTACTCCCTGGCGGCGGCGCTCCGGGGCGGCGCGAACCTGAATCCCGAACGGGCTGTGGGTCACCGGACCTGGGAGGACTTCCTAGCAGAGCGGGTGAGCTCGCCGAGCGACGCCAGATCCGGCCCGGCCTAGCGGCCGAGAAGCACGTCCTTGCCGCAGGGACTCATCGAACGCCATGCACCCGCAGTGGCGCTTGCTGTTGACCGACCCGGGATTACCGTGGGGTAATGGTTGGCGTCCGAGGGTCCGAGCCGAACCATTTGCGCGCGCCCCATTTGGTCGGCCACCGAATTCCCGCTCGGCACCGGAGCGTGAACGGCGATTGCGGGTTGTCTGCCCACGCCGCCAAAGGGGCGACTGCCTCAGCACGGCCGACACAGCTGCGTCAGCCGTTATGGAGAAGCATTGGTCGCATTATCCTAAACGGCTGACGCGCAGTGGCACGCCTGGGTTTGCGCTGAACCCGCCCCGACGCTGTGACAGAACCGGGCGTGGCCGCGCGCTAGGAGAACAGCCCGCGGGTTGGGGGCACGGTATCGGGACGGGCGGCGGCACGCTCGCCGCCCCGGGGGCCTAGCGGTTGTCGTGATCGGCTTGGCTGAGCAGCCGGGACTTGACCTCGTTCTTGAGTATCTTGCCGACCTTGGAGCGAGGCAGGTCCGGCCACACGTCGACCTGCTTAGGGGCCTTGACGCTGCCCAGGCGGCCCTTGACGAACGCGCGGATGCCATCACCGGTTACATCCTGGCCCGGGTAGGGCTGGACGACTGCGGTGACACGCTCGCCCCACTTGTCGTCAGGCAGTCCGACGACCGCGCAGTCCAGCACGCCGGGATGCGCCAGCAGGGCCTGCTCGACTTCCGCCGAGTAGACGTTGAACCCGCCAGTAATGATCATGTCTTTGGCCCGGTCCACGATGTAGAGGTAGTTGTCGGCGTCGAGGTAGCCGATGTCGCCGGTGTGGTGCCAGCCGTGCCGTGAAACCTCGGCGGAGGCTACCGGGTCCTTGTAGTAGCCGGCCATCACCAGGGGGCCGCGGACGACGATCTCGCCGCGCTGGCCGACGGGCAGCAGTCTGCCCTGGTCGTCCATGATCGCCACGGTCACCAGGGGCGCTGGCCGCCCGGCGGAGGCGAAGCGCTCCCTGGCCAGGGTGCCGTCGGCGCGGAGGTGATCTTTCGGTGCCATGGTGGAGATCATCATCGGTGCCTCGGTCTGCCCGAACAGTTGCCCCATGACCGGGCCGATCTTGCCGATGGCCTGCTCCAGGCGGTCCGCTGACATCGGGGCGGCGCCGTACCAGAGGCATTGCAACGACGTAAGGTCGGCTGCGGCTAGCCCGGGGTGATCGAGCAGCAGGTAGATCAGCGTCGGCGGCAGGAAGGCGTGGGTGACCCGGTGCTGTTCGATCAGTGAGAGGAACTCGCCCAGGTCAGGCGCGGGCATGATGACGATCTCGCCGCCGAGCGTCATGATCGGGAAACACAGGACCCCGGCGGCGTGGGTGAGAGGGGCGAGCGCGAGGTAGACGGGCCGTCCGTCGAATGGGTAGCTCATCAGGGTCAGGGCCGTCATCGTCTCGATGTTGTGGCCGGTGAGCAGCACTCCCTTTGGCTTGCCCGTGGTGCCGCCGGTGCCCGCGATCATGGCGATATCGTCGACAGGCTGCGCCTCAAAGCACTCATCGCCAATGCCGTCCAGCCACTTTCCGAACGGCCTGGCGCCAGGCGCACCCTGGTCAAGGCAGACGAGCGTGGTGAGGTCGGGCAGGTCCCCGGCTATCTGCGTGACAAGCGTTGCGAAGGCTCCCTGGAAGATCAGGCAGGAGCAGTCGAAGAGGTCCAGGAGCTCGCGGTTCTCCGCTGCCTCGTTGCGCGGATTGATTGGGCACCATACGGCACCGGCCCGTGCGATGCCGAACACGCAGCACAACGCGACCGGGTCGTTAGTGGACAGCACCGCTACCTTGTCGCCCGGCCCGATGCCTGACCGGGACAGGGCCCGGGCAACCTTCCAGGAGAGCCGCTGCACGTCGGCGTAGGTCCGGGTGCGGCCCGTCATGGTCAGGCACGGGGCGTCGGGAGCCAGCGACGCGCCCTTGTCGAGGAAGTCGGTCAGCCGCACAGGTCAGTGCGCCGTGGTGAGGATCGGCTCCATCACGAGGCCGAAGCTGCGCAGCACGCCCAGCAGCTCACGGTGGCCGAAGGCCTGGCAGCCGGACGCGAAGCCGACCCGCTTCGGCGGCTGCAGCAGCAGCGAGTAGGCCGCGTACGCTTGCAGCAGGCCGGTCTGCTTGTAGTTGCAGTTGCCATGGATCACGCAGTGCGCCCGCGCGATCGGGCCGCAAGCGTGGACCGAGTCGAGCGAAGTGTTGATCCGTGTGCTCTCGCGCGGCGGCATCTGGTTCATCACAGCCGTGGCCTGCTCCGACAGTGCCTTGTACCGGTCGTCGTCCGAGAGGCCCTCGATCTGGGCCAGGGCGGCGGCGACGATCCGCGGGACGCCCAGCATGAGCGGGCGGTTGAAGACCCCGCCGAGCACTTTGACGTTGGCCACGCGCGGGTCGCGCTTGAACCACACCGGGTGCGAGGTGCCGCCCCATGGCAGCGCGAGTCCGGTCTCGTGCTGGCCTGGCACCGTAACGTCATAAAGACCTGCATCGGCCGGCCACTCGACATATTCATTCTGTTCGAGATAGTGCGCCTTGGACAGCGCGGCATTTACCAGGATCGTCCGGGTGGACGCGATCGTCGGCAGGCCTTTCCAGAAGACCAGGATGTCGAGGGTGTCCAGGCCCGGCGTCTCCAGGCACAGCCAGGCCGCGATCTCGCCGGTCGTGTACATCTGCGCGATACCGGGCGACAGGAGCAGTCCCTTGTCCGCCATCCGCTGGCCGTAGGCCTCATCGCACTGGATCAGCCAGTCCTGCTCACCGGTGGTGTCGACGTAATGGCATCCGGTTGCGATGCAGGCCTCGACCACTTCACCGCCGTGCTGGGCGAATGGGCCGACCGTGTTGCACACCACGCGCACTCCGCTCAGCAGTTCGGTCAGCGGGGCGACCTGGTGCTCAACCTCGACGATCTCGTGCGCGACCGTGTCGATGCCGGGCACCTTGTCGAGCGCCTCGGCGATGCGGGCCTTGTCGCGCCCGGCCGCGATGAAGGGGACATTGAATTCGCGGAGGTACTCGCAGATCAGCCGCCCGGTGTAGCCGGACGCGCCGTACACCACGACGCGCTTGTCGATGCTCATGGAAAGTTCACCTCTCGCTCGTTGTGACGCCGTCGCTGGCTACATCCCCATGCCGCCGTCGACCGGCAGGCCGGCTCCGGTGATGAACCGGGCACCCTCGGAGGCCAGGAACACCACCGCGTCCGCTATGTCGGCCACCTCACCGAGCCTGCCCAGCGGAGTCAGGCCGATGACATCCCCGACGGCTGCCTCCGCGCTGGGCCATAGTCCCAGGGTCGCCATGTCCTGGGCGAGCTGGGCGCCCATCTCGGTGGGCACCAGGCCAGGGTAGACGCAGTTCACGCGCACTCCGTAGCCGAGCTTGCCCGACTCCATCGCGGCCACCCGGGTGAGGCGGTCCACGGCTGACTTGGTGGCGGAGTAGACGGCGATAGCCGGGAAGGCGATCGTCGCGGCCACCGACGCGACATTGACGATGGCGCCCCCCCGGCCAGCCGGGCCGCCGGGACGCATCGCGCGGAAGCCGTGCTTGATGCCTAGCGTCGTGCCGAGCACGTTCACCTCGAGCATCCGGCGGGCATCTTCAGCGTCGATATCCACCAGCAGGCTGGAGATCTCGATCCCCGCGTTGTTGACCAGGATGTCCAGGCCGCCGAGGTGGCCTACAGCCTGGGTAATTGCCTGCTCCCAGCTCGCCTCCGAGGTGATATCCAGCGGCACGAACTCAGCAGTCGCGCCGGACTGCTGCAACGAGTCGGCGCATGTCTTGCCCAGATCCTCCCGGACATCGCCAATGACGACCGCCGCGCCCGCGCGGGTGAGCGCCTGCGCCATCCCTTCACCGAGCCCGCGGGCCCCGCCGGTTACCAGTGCCTTCCGCCCGGTCAGGTCATAGACGCTCATCAGGCACCTCTTTCTGCGGCTTCGCTGGGGCCAGCGCGAAACGGGGGACGTGTGACGTGTTCTCATAGCCTTGCCCGGTGCCTTGACAACTGTCAAGAGATTGTCTGACGATCGTCCAGAGAAATCTGGCCGACTGTCAAGATCACGCAGGGCTCGCCAGATCGGGCCCGGCTGGTAGCTTGAAACGACGGCCCAGGAACGATCGGACCCCGACATTGCCCGAGGTAGCGGAGCGGAACCGGGACAGGATCGCGCGCCGGCAAGTGGACAAGTTCGCCGAACGGCGTGCTCAGCTAGCCGCGGCGGCGCTGCAGACCCTGGCCGAGCTGGGCTACGCGCGGACCAGCCTGCGCGACATCGCGCAGAACTCCGATTTCTCTCACGGTGTCCTGCACTACTACTTCAGGGACAAGTTCGAGCTCATTACGTACTGCGTGCGGCAGTACAAGGCTGAATGCGTCACCCGGTACGACAGCATCGTCACCTCGGCTGGTTCCGCGGGCGAACTCAAGCGGGGGTTCAGCGCGGCCATGGCCACCACGGTGCGCGAGGATGCGACGATGCACCGGCTCTGGTACGACCTGCGGAACCAGAGCCTGTTCGACGAGTCCTTCCGCAGCGACGTGCTCGAGATCGACCAAAGCCTTGAGCGCATGATCTGGCGCATCGTCAGCAAGTTCGCTGACCTCACCGGGACACCGCTCGCCGTGCCCTCCAGTGCGGCATACGCCGTCTTCGACGGGCTCTTCCAGCAGGCGCTGATCAGGCACCTGGCAGGCAGCACCGACGCTGCCCGGGATCTCGAGGAGAACGTGCAGCGCCTCCTGGAGTCACTGACCATCCGCGGCTGACCCCAGCTGCCAGTGGTAGTGCAGCAGGCAGGACGCCCGCCGCTACCAGCAATCCCGCCTGGCCGCGCCGCAATGCCCAGATCCTCGTCTTCTTTGGCGGCCGTGATCTCATGGAGCTGGGCCTGGTCCCAGTTCCGCCGGGCGGTCGGCGCAGCAACAGCTGCCGGTGTGCGAAACACGGTTAAGGAGATGTTGCCGACGTGCTTGCCGATGGCTGCCTCGGAGACGACGAGTTGCCTGGCGATGGCGATGTTGGAGTGTCCTTCGGCGACGAGGGCCAAGACTTCGCGTTCTCGCGCCGAGAGCTGCGACAGCGGGTCGCGCTGCCGGCGCAGCAACTGGCGCACTACCTCGGGGTCGACCACGGTTCCGCCGCTCGCCACGCGGCGCAACGCGGCGACGAAATCCTCGACATCGACGACGCGGTCTTTGAGCAGGTAGCCGACTCCTCGGCCGCCGGCGGAGTCGAGCAGCTCGAAGGCGTAGCCGTGCTGCACGTATTGGCTGAGCGCGACGACCGCCAGCTGCGGGTTGGCGCGCCGCAGTTCCACGGCGGCGCGCAGTCCCTCGTCGGTGTAACTGGGGGGCATCCTGATATCGGTGATCACCAGGTCCGGGGCACCCGGCCTCGTGTCCGCGCACCTGCATGTCCAGCAGGTCATTCACCACAGCCACCGGTTCGCCTTCGCGAACCTGGCGCACGCCGCCGAGTACCTGGCAACTTCCCCCAAATACCACCTTCCAGCCCAGGTGACCGCAGATCCCACAACGCTGGCCGCCGCGCTGCGGGAGCGACTCCCGGATCATCCTGTCACCGCGACGTCCACCGTCACCTACCTGGCCGCGACCCGGCGCGCGGACGAGGCCGCCACACCGGCCACGCACGTGAAGCGCTACCGCGACGGAGCCAGCCGACAGCGAGCCGAACAGAACTACCGGTGGCTGACCGGCCTGGGTGGCCCGATGCGCCTGCCCCGGCTGCTCGCCACACAAGACCAGGATCTGGTCTTCGAGCACGTCAGCGGCGGGCACGGCCGGCGGCCAGCATCGGCTGCTCCAGGGAGGTGAACGGCCCCGATTCGACGACCTCGGTCGACAGTGCCCCAGTCAGGCTCGCTGCCAGCAGGACCCACAGCGGCGCGGATGCGGCGTACACCACGCCCACGACCGCCAGGAGCAGGTACATGACCACATAACACCGTCGCCGCCCGGCCCGGTCGGCGTAGCGGGCCAGCAGCAGCGACGCTGTGACCGTGCCTGCCACCACCGCGGTCAGCACCACCCCCACCAGCGTGGCCGAATACCCCCGCTGGCTCAAGGTGACGCCGAGGAGCACCGCGCCGAAACCGTAGGCGAACGCGCGCACTCTGCGCCGCCCGCGCAGGTGCTTGCCCAAGCACGCCAACCGCCCGGTCGCCAGGGCGGTGAACAGCGACCAGACAGGTCCAGCTCGTGGTTCAGATGCCGGCACTTGTCCTGGCCGATCACGAAGACATCGACATCGGGGTGGTCGGCGACCGCCTCATACAACGAGGGCAGCGGCACGGCATCGCTGCCGAACACCGTCATTAGCCCGGCATCAGCAACCGCGGCTGCCGCCCTCGTGCACGGAACGGACCGGCCGGGTCATCTCACTATCCTCGCCTGGATCCGCCGGATGTGCTGCCAGGCGGGCCGGCGACGAGGGGCGCGCGGGCCCAGCGCCGGTGCCCGGATGCGTGCCGGCCGGGAAGTGCCATGTTACCGCGCTCGTAATATCCGATCAATGTGCGAAAATAGCCGGATGGCCACGCGCCCGAGCGGTGACGTATGCGTTTCACGCGGCTGGGCGGTGGAAGGACTGACAGCGGCATCGCCGTGAAACGACGAACCGAGGAGGCAGCGTTGCCAGGTGAGATCGTGCACATCGAGATCCCGGCGGACGACACCAAGAAGAGCCAGGAGTTCTGGGGCTCTTTGTTCGGGTGGCAGTTCCAGGCAAACCCCGGCCCGTTCGAATACCACACGACGCAGATTGGCGGGGAGCAGGGCGCGGCGATCACCAACATGGAGCCGGGCAAGCGCGGTACGCGGCCGTACTTCGCGGTCGACGACATCAAGGCAGGTGCGGCGCGGGTGCAGGAACTCGGCGGGGAGGCAAACGAGCCGATGCCAGTTCCGGGCATGGGCTGGTTCTCGGCCTGCAAGGACCCGCACGGGAACGAGTTCGGGCTCTGGCAGACCGACACCTCGGCCCCAGCCCCGGCGCAGTAGACCGGTGCGGTAGAAAAGCCAGGCCTGCCTGTTGAGGCAGGCGGCCGCACGCTCCGTTAAGAACATTCGGTCTGACTTGCGCCCGGAGCCGTTCGGGGCGGGCGGCGATCTTCAGCCGTGGCGTGCAGATCAGGTATTCCGGCGCTGTCTGGCAGACTTCGATCTCATGGCCGACGCCTATGAGACCCTCGCCGCCGACTACGACTGGCTGTTCGACGATGACGCGCTTGCTGACGGAGGCGCGATCAACCAGCCCGCGGCGGCACGCCTGCTGCAGCGGATCAGCCGCACCAGCGCGGTGCTGGACGCGGCCTGCGGCACGGGCATCGATGCGGCGGTGCTCGCGCGCCGGGGTTTCACCGTGTGGGCGGCCGATGGAAGCGACGCGATGGCCGAGGGCGCGGCTGCCCGGTTTCGGCGGGAGCGGCTGGCGATTCCGCTATTGCGCAGAAGGTGGCCGGATCTTCCCGCGGCCACCGGTGAACGGTTTGATGTGGTGCTGTGTACCGGGAATGCACTGGTGCACGCCACCGGTCGCGCCGCGATGGTTCAGGCGCTTACCGGGCTGCGGCGGATGGCCCGTCCCGGGGGACATGTGGTGGTTGATCCCGTAACTGGGAGAAGCTTCATGCCGAGCGCCAGATCGTCCAGATTGCCGGCCGGGTGGTGACTCGCGGGGGGCGACGATGCTTGGTGTTCTATGCCTGGGAGGTACCGGATCGCCTCGGCGACGAGCACATCGCCCATCTGGTGTTCGTCTTCGACAACGGCGGCCAGATTGAGCCGCACGAACATGTGATCACGTTCCGTCCCTTCACGATCGGCGAACTGCGCACACGGCTTGAACTCGCGGGATTGAGGGAAGTCGACACCGACTTCGACGCTTCCCGTGACCGCTACGCCGTGGTCACAGTAACGACCTAAGGCGAGCGCCCAGGCGAATGCTGAATCTGTGGGCTGACCCTTGCCCCCGATGCCGTCAGAAGTGTTCTGGGCCGTCCCTTCGCCATGATGCCGAACTGGGTCATCTGGACCCAACCCGGCGGCCTCGGTCAGCTCCGATGGGACGCCGCGCCGAGAGCACGTCGAAGGCCGTTCTGTTCCTACGACACGCTCGGTAGTTGGCCGGGCCCGGCGCTTGACAACCGTATCCGCCTTACCTGTATCGGTCCGCAACCACAAGTGGCTCGAAATGGCCCTGTTGGCCCTGGGGTTGCCTGACATTGGGATGCCTGAGTCCGCTCCCTGTCCCTGATAGCTGCCGGGTCCTGCGAGCGGGCGGGCGGGTCAAGGGGCGCGGAGCGCCCGCGGAGCGGCGCCGCAGGCGCCCTTGACGCGGCCGGCCGGGAGCGGATGATGCGAGGCAGCAGGGGCGGGGAGGCCGGGGGGTGGCCGATGCGGTTAGCGGTTGGAGGGTGCAGGCCTTTCTTGTGCGGGGTGACCAGCCGTGGCGGCCGGGGGGCAGGACAGGTGCAGCCAGCCTTACCTCGGTGCGCGGGGCTTGGGCGCTGCCCCGGCGACAAGATGATTGATTGGGTGTCCCCGGCTTTGCGGGGATGCGGCCGCTCAGTCTAATCAGGCCGGCCGCCTGGCCCTTGGTGGCAAGGGCCGGCAGCGGCTGACAGCGGCTCGCGGGAGCTGGCCGCGTTGGTTCCCCATCGGGTGGGTGTGGCTGCGGCGTTCCTGGCCGGGCCGGTGTGCCGCGGGGCTGGTGACCATGGGGGTGGGTGAGGGGTGTTAGGCGGCGGTGAGCGCGTCGTCGCCGAGTTCGGTCAGGATGTGGCAGGCCTGCCGGACGAGCTTGCGGGCCTCGGACAGGGCGGCGCGCTTGCTGTTCTTGCGGTCCTTGACGGCGGTGTAGTAGCGGTGGTCGGGGGCCGAAGACCGGGCGTGGGTTTTGCCGGCCTCATAGACCGCCCAGCGCAGCACCGGCGGTCCCTGCCGGGACAGGCGCCCGGGCGGGCCTTTGCGGTCCGAAGACCACACGGTGATGTCGAGCCCGGTGAACCGGACCGCCTTGCGGGAGGAGGAGAAGCGGCCCGCTCCGGCCAGCCAGCAGGTCAGCGCCAGCGCGGTGACCGGCCCGGCCCCATACAGCCGGGCGGCCAGCACCTTCGCGCCGGTCAGATGCCGGGCGGCATCCAGCAGTTGCTTGCGCAGCACCTCCATGCGGGCCCCGACGGCGGCGAGCATGTCCAGGGCGGTGGCGACCTGCAGCTGCCCGGCCGGTGACAGGTGAGCGACCGCGGCAGCCCGCAGCGCGGCCAGGCCCTGCTCGGTGCGCAGCGCGCCCTGGCCCAGCCGGGGGGCGCCCTGGTGGAAGAAGACCGCGTGGATGCGCTGCACCCAAGCGGTGTGCTCGCGGCGCAGGTCGTGGTAGGTCTCCAGCAGCGCCCGGTAGTCCAGGATCTGCGCCGGCGGGATCCAGCATTCCGGCAGCCTGCCCTCGGCCAGCAGCGTCCTGAGGTGCCGGGCGTCGGTTTTGTCGGTCTTGGCGTGCCGCTTGCGGCCGCGGGCGGCGGCGGTGTCGGCCGGCTCGCCGACATGCGCGGCGATCCCGGCCGCGGCCAGCTCCCCGGCGACATACCGCCACCCCGTGCATCCTTCTATCGCGAACGCGACATCGTCGCGGCCAGCGAACCGCGCCAGCCAGGCGCGCAGGTGCTCCCGGTCGGCCGGCGCGATCTGGCCGCGCCGCACCTCCCCGGTCACCGTGTCGAGATAGTCGAACGTCAGCTGCTTCCGGTGGATATCCAGCCCGCCTACGATGGGCAGGTGAGTCAGGTCGTAGCGTTGAGAGGTCCCGGCCGGCTGGCTGTCTATCCGCCTGCTGGCCCTGCTGGGTTTGGCTTACGAACGACGTGCCGGCCGGCCGGGACCTCGCCGTGGCGTGGCTCAAAAGAGGCGCGAGCGCCAGTAACGTCCTTGGAATTAGGCTTGCCCGTCACGGTCTTTGCCCACGTCGAGAAGGAGGGGCATTCCATGGCGGCGGTGATGATCGGGATTGATCCGCACAAGGCCTCGCACACGGCGGTGGCGATCGGCGCGGCCGGGGAGCCGCTGGGCCAGCTGCAGGTGCGCGCCTCAGCGTCGCAGGCGGAGCGGCTGCTGGGGTGGGCGGCGGCCTGGCCGGAGCGGGCCTGGGCGATCGAGGGCGCCGGCGGGCTGGGCCATCTGCTGGCCCAGCAGCTGCTGGCGGCCGGTGAGCGGGTGCTGGACGTGCCGCCCAAGCTCGGCGCCCGGGTGCGGCTGCTCGCGACGGGTGACACGAACAAAAACGACCCCAACGACGCCCGCTCGGTCGCGGTCGCGGCGCTGCGCTCGGCCGGCGTCCGGGCGGCCAGGCGTGATGATCACGCGGCGGTGCTGAGGGTGTGGTCCAAGCGCCACCGGGACCTGGGCCGGACCCGCACGCAGGTGGTCTGCCGGCTGCACGCGGTGCTGTGCGACCTGGTCGCTGGTGGTGTCTCCAAGCACATCACCGCAGCTCACGCTGCCCGGCTCGTGGAGTTGATCACACCGTCGGGGGCGGTGGAGGCGGCCCGCTGCGAGCTCGCCGCGGCGTTCACCGAGGACCTGCGCGGCATCGACGACCGGATCCGCCGCACCCGGAAGAAGCTGGCCATAGCGGTCCAGGCGGCCGGCACCAGCCTGACCGGGCTGTTCGGGGTCGGCCCGGTCATCGCCGCCGCCGTCATCGGCGACGTCCGCGCCGTGGCCCGCTTCCCCGGCCGGGACCACTTCGCCGCTTACAACGGCACCGCGCCGATCGAGGTGTCATCGGGGGACCGGAAGGTCTACCGGCTGTCCCGGCGCGGGAACCGGCGGCTCAACCACGCCATCCACATGGCCGCGGTCACCCAGATCCGCCACCGGCACAGCGAGGGCCGCGCCTACTTCGACAAGAAGCTGGCCGAGGGCAAGACCCGCAAGGAAGCCTTGCGCGCGCTGAAGCGGCAGATCAGTGACGCCATCTTCGCCCGCCTCCAAGCCGACGCCCGCCGCGCCGCCGCCGGCGTGAAGGGCCCGGGAGGGCAACCGGGGAACGACTCTGACTCCAGCGCGGCCGGCTCACACCCCGCACACCGGCTCTTCGGGCAAGCCACTCCCGGACCCCGCCACCACCCTACGACCGCGGCCAGAATCCGGGGCAGGGCTGGGCGTTCCCCGGCCGCTGCCACCCTGCCGCCGGCGACGCCGCAGGTCCAGGTGGAGCGCCCGCAGCGAAAGCGAGGACGAACGACCTGGGGGTGCAGCGAGGCGGCGGCCACACTCGGCCGCGGGGAAGGCCACGAGGCCAAGCTCCGCGGTGAAGCCCCAGCGCTCGAAGACCACCTCACGTGCCGCGAAAAAGACAGGCCAAACCCCTTGACACAAACACAAAGAGGCTTTCGCTCTGTGACTCGGCGCGGTTGGTTCGATGGCGCTCTGTGCCGCACGCGAGTGAAAGTTCGGTGCGTGGTGGTCATCGTGCCAAGGCGGCTGCGGCTCTCCAGGAGAATGGAAACGACAAGGAGCTGGCTCCATTCAGTTTCCGCTCGGCTTCCCTGCCGGTTCGCCAGGGAAACCGAGCACGCGAGCGACGTTCTGGCTGCGGCACGCGGCTGCGGTGAACGCGATGTACAGGACGCCGGCGAGAAGCCATGATTCCAGTGGGACTGGCCCCCGATTCCTTGCTGGAGCGAAATCCAGGTTGGCGGGCAGGATGGCGCTTGCTGTGACGCCATAGGCGGAGGCGGCCAGCAGCGAGATGATCGCTGGCCAGTTCGCCGTGGCGGCCTGCCGCCACGAGGGAATGGTGGCCCGGCCGCCGCGGGAACCACCGTGGCAGCACGAACCGGTCGATGGCCATGATCGTGGTTGCGCAGGGCGCGGTGATGGCGAGGAAGATGGGTACCTTGTACCAGGCGTTCATGATCTTGTAGTTCACGATCCGGGCCGCCAGTGCGCCGCCACCGGCGATGACGAGGCAGGAGTAGGCGCGGCTCCAGCGCAGCCAGCCGCCGAGCAGGTTCTGTGCCGCGTTGACCGACTCGTAGTAGTTGGCGCCGTTGATCGCGAACTGGCCAATTGTCGCCACCAGGAACGCCAGCGGGGGTGAGATTCCCCGGGCCACCCGGCGTCGGCGAAGCCGACGCGCAGCGCTCTTGAGGTTGGGGAGGGGCGGGTCCGGACCATGAGCGTGCAAGCCAATACCATACGGACTAACCCCCCGGGAGCCGCAAACTCGGGACGCTTCCCTTATCAAGTCAGGGCTTCTTCCCTACCAGTCGCTGCGACTCCAAACGAGCGTGTGCTGCGTCCGCGCGGGCCGGCGAGGCGAAAACGATGATTTCCGGCCGGACGAAGGGGTTTTGGCGCAGGATACGAAATGCCGTGCTCGTCCAGCTGAACCCCTCCTATGCAGATTCCGATATGGATACTCCGGAACGGGCTGCGGAGAAGAAAAACCACCCAAGGCGTTTCCGCCCCAAGCAAGGCAGTTCTGATCTGCCGATGGGTCCACTCATGGGAGGACCGGGCGGTTCAATGGGCGGAAGTGGTTAGGAGCGGTCGCCAAAGCTGCCACTGTCAACGGGTGCGGGGGGAAGGCGGGACGAAAGGGCAGGGCAAGGGACGCCGATAGTGGTGCGCGAGTGGTATGGCAGTCGGACTACTCGTGGCTGCGAGTACAGTCGCGCCGCCGGACACCGCTGATGCGCCAGCTGCCCCCGGTTTCACCCTGCTGACCGTGTTCAGGTAGTAGCCGCCGCCGGTCTTCCCAACCACCGGCCCGTTCAGGTAGCACTCCACTTCGAATCCTGACCGTGGGGTCCGATGAGTTCTCAACACGGGAGAAGTCGACACTGCCATGACGACGATGCACAGGCTTGAAACCCCCGGAGCCGACATCGCCTACGATGTCCACGGCCCGCTGCCCACCGCCGACGGACGCCCACCGCTGTTCATGATCGGCCAGCCAATGGATGCCAGCGGTTTCGGGACGTTGGCGTCGTACTTCCCCGACCGCACCGTGGTCACCTATGACCCGCGTGGCCTCGGCCGCAGCACCCGCAAAGACGGCCGGGTCGACAATGCGCCCACGGTCCAGGCGGACGACGTGCACGCCGTTATCGAGGCGCTCGGCGTCGGCCCGGTCGAGATGTTCGCCAGCAGTCGCGGCGCGGTGACCGCGCTCGCGCTCGTGGCGGCCTACCCCAACGACGTGACCACCCTGGTGGCACACGAGCCGCCGCTCATCTCGGTGCTCCCCGACGCCGCGGCTGCCGGGCGCGCCCGGGCCGGTGTTCGGGACGCGTACGAGGCCAAGGCGTGGGGTGCCGGCATGGCGGCCTTCATCGCAATGACGTCGTGGCGAGGCGAGTTCACCGACGACTACTTCGCCCAGCCCGCGCCGGATCCCGTCCTGTTCGGGATGCCCAGCGAGGACGACGGCTCGCGTGACGATCCGCTGCTCTCCGACCGGTCGTGGGCGGTCAGCAGCTATAGCCCAGACGTTGACAAGCTGGCCGCAGCGCCGACACGCGTCGTAATCGCCGTAGGCGAGGAGTCCCTAGGCACGTTCACCGGACGCACGTCGGTGGCCACCGCCGAACTGCTCGCGCAGCAGGCGACCGTGTTCCCGAGCCACCACGGCGGCTTCCTCGGCGGCGAGTTCGGATACGCAGGCCAACCCGAGGCCTTCGCCCGCAAGCTACGCGACGTCCTCGACGACCACCACTGACACCGTGCACCTCGCGGCCCGCACGAGAAGCCGAATTGAGTGCGTGGCGCGTCGCGCACGGTAATTTCCGTGGTGCGCCGCAGGAGAACAGCCACCACAGGAGTGCGCGAGTCGACACGCCGCAGCGTTCGGAGGATCATCATGCACATCAGTGCAGGCAGGAGGACCGCATGCGCGTCATACGCATTATGGCCAACCTTCGAGTGGCTGACGTTGAGGCAGCGAAGAGCTTCTACACCGACTACCTCGGGCTGAGTACCGAGGAGTTCAACATGGGATGGGTGGCGCGCTACACCTCTCCCGACACCGGGACGAACGTCCAGCTCGTGACGCGTGACGCAACCGCACCCGAAGACTCGGTCATTTCCGTCCACACGGATGACGTCGAAGGTGCTTATCAAGAAGCTCAGAGACTCGGCTACAAGATCGTGAAGCCGATAACTACAGAGCCATGGGGTGTGCGCCGGTTCTTCGTCCGAGC
>WNFZ01002127.1_pt1 | contig 18936 bp, 17 predicted proteins | sample 5400081 | NCBI WGS metagenome assembly WNFZ01 (sample SAMN13153365, study PRJNA577476) | soil metagenome | isolation source: 80 cm soil or saprolite under grassland replicate 1 | place: USA:California | collected 2016-06-15
GATCAATTTTCCTGGAGCAATGTATAAAGCCACCAGCGCGGCAGGAAGCGCGCCCAGCACCGGTCCCACAGTCGGGACAGCTTCCAGCACGCCTGCAGCGATTGCTAACACCAGGGCATTCGGCAAGCCGATCAAGATATAGGCAATCAGTGCAAGGACGCCAATGACCAAACATAGCAAGCCTTGTCCCGCGATGTAAAAACCAACTTTCGCTTCCATCGCTGCAATTAACTCACTCATACTCTCGCGTCGGTTTTGTGGCACCATCAGCAAAATGGATTTGATGATGCGCGGTCCATCTAATGCCCAATATAAGGTAAGAACCAAGATCACAATCGCAGTAAAGATAGCATGAGCTGCTCCGCTCACATACAACATAACTTGTCCTGCCGAATCAACTACAGTCTGATTGGTCGATGGTGGAGGCGTGAATCCCAAAGGTGCCGGTGGGAACAATCCGCTCAAACGCACGACAAAGGGGTTGGGTGATTGGGCTAAAGAAGTCCGCAAGTTTTGATAATATCCCGGTACCTCCCTGGCGATATTTGCCCCTTGAGCAAAGAGTACCGGAAATAAAAGCCAGAGGAAAGCGCCAATAAGAAATAGAAACACCAGATAGACAAGGATCACGCCTGCCATTCTTGGGATACCGCGCTGGTACAGCCAATTGGCGATGGGTCGCAGCACCGTGCCGATGACGATGGCGATGAAGAGGGTAAAAATCACTTCATAAAACCGGTAGATGAGCCAAAAACACAAGACCACAGACACAAACACTAACGTTGCCCAGGCCACACGGCGAAATGTCCATTGGGAAGGCTGCGAAACAGGATTAATGGTCATGATTCTCCTTGTTTTACGGTTCTGACCGTGAACACAGTATCTTCCTGCTAATAGGATGAACGGTTAAGGGCGGTTGCAGTTATGCGTTGGGAACCACATAGCCTGCCGAAAAGACATCGGAAAGGTTTCTTGCCACCTATCCAGTTGGACAGTGAAAACTCCCCCATCGGCGAGGCTCGCCTGACAATTGTTCCCATAGAATACAGGCAGAACATCGAAAGGAGATAACACGATGCAGGTTCTTGCTTCCCTATCCTATTGGCTCCATGCGGTCGCCACTGTGATCTTCATTGGGCATTTCGTTTTACTCGCTTTGATCTATCTGCCGGTCCTCGCAAAACATGGAAATGGCATGGCGTTGAGTGAAATATCGAAACAAAGCCGACCATGGATGTATGCATCCTTGATTGTTTTCATGATCACCGGTGTTTATCTAACACTCGTTGATCCAAATTACATGGGTCTTGGGAATTTCAGTAATGCCTGGGCCATCGCGATGCTGATAAAACATATCCTCGTCATTGCCATGATTGGAATAGCATTTTGGTATAACGCCATCCTGCGCGTCGGGCCGCTGATGAGTTCGAATAATCCGGGTCCGGCAATTGCCCGCTTCCGAACGTATGTGAATGCTATGGCAATTTGTGGAGTTTTGATTTTGCTTCTGACTGCTTTTGCGCAGATAAAATAAAGGAGCAGGAATCAAACGAGAGCGATCACAGCGATTGCTCTCGTTTTTTATTAGGAGTTGTCAATTCAATAGTTCGTTATTGGCGCGTAATTAGATCTGGTTGTCGGACAATCCAAATTAGGGCGATGCCGGTGATTGCTCCAGCCACTAATCCGGTTACCCCGGAAGTGACCGAAGTACTTGCCAAAGGTGGAATGGCAGGAGTATTCGAAAACAAATTGAGGGCAAGCTGGCTGAGATAAAAACCCAGGGTCCAACCGATCACGTTCGCCAGAATCCACGACCACACATGAGGAATTTCCCGGCGCAAGATTGGATATTGAACGATCGCAATGATGGCGCCAAAAAGCAGATAGCCGATAAGACTGCCCAGTGGCGTGCTAGACAAAATATCGATCAGGAACAAGCCTAGTGCATATCCTAGCGCCCAGCTCGTACCGGCAGCTAGAACCCAATCGTGACTGCTCACTACATAGTTGCGCAAGACAACCCATTGCGCCAACCCGATCAGAAAACCTGCGAGCAGTGGGATAATCACGCGCGCCAATTGCAGGCTGAGCACATTAATTAACAGCAGGGATGGCAAAAATCCAATGATTAAGCCTAAAGCCGTTGCTAAGGTCCATCCGATCCATAATCCAAATTCGTTCCGTTGTACCTTGGCTTCGTCAATATCAATGGTCATTTTTTGTCACTCCTTATCTACAGGATTAATAAACTGCCCCTAATAAATCTCTTCATTTGTAATTAACGTCACGAGAAGCGGCTTGGTACGTATTTAACCTTAAAATTATAGAGGAGCTGAAATGTACTACGGGCGATCATACGGCAGGGGCAGAAGTGGTTGTGGAGGGCGGTTGATTTATGCCGCTATAATCGCGGCTGTCTCTTTAATCAGCTATTTTGGATCGCGGCAAACAAACACCGTGACCGGTAAAACGCAATACATTGACGTTACTCCCCAGCAGGAAATTGCTCTGGGATTACAGGCGACCCCTGATATGGAGGCACAGTTCAATGGAGAGGATCCGAGTCAAGCCGACCAGGTGCGAGTCGATCAAGTCGGGAGTACCGTTGTCGCCAATTCGCCGGCGAGTCGGACTCCCTATCAGTATGATTTTCATCTCCTGGCAGACGATCAAACCGTGAACGCGTTCGCCCTCCCCGGTGGACAGGTTTTCATCACCCGCGCGTTATATGATAAGTTGCAGACCGAGGGTGAATTGGCTGGCGTCTTGGGTCACGAGATCGGGCATGTAGTGGCGCGTCATTCAGCAGAACAAATCGCGAAGGCACAGCTTACGCAGGGCCTGACGGGTGCTGCCGTACTGGCAACATACGATCCTAATAACCCAAGCAGCACAGGTACGGCACAAGTTGCAGCCTTAATCGGGCAACTCGTGACTCTGAAATTCAGTCGCACTGATGAATTGGAAGCCGATGGTTTGGGCGTATGTTTCATGAACGATGCCGGGTATGACCCGAATGAAATGATCAACGTGCAAGAGATTTTGGCATCTCTTAGCCAGGGCAATGAGCCACCTGAATATCTTAGCACTCATCCTAGCTCCGCCAATCGTATCCAGCTCATTCAACAGCAATTACAGAATATTAGTTCCTGTCCTCAATAATCTTACACAGTCGCCAGAACCTTAGCTTCCCTATTGAGATCATTCACGCTCAATAGGGAATTTGCTTTTTAATGATGACAGCACACCTAAGTTGTAAAATGGAACTAAATTTTCGGCTCCAGGTATCTAACAGGACACGGATCCCTACTTTCCGACGGATTCAGCAACCGAACCAGAAAAAGTACGTACATATTCAAGAAGAGATGACCTATCCGATGGTCTAGGTAAGGACTTGCCTATCAGAGAGGGACAAAATCTCTTCTAAAGCCTATGATGTAGACAAATGAATTCCATGGAGGATGCTTTTATGAAATCGAAAACTTTGCTTGTCGTGCTAGCCATCAGCCTGCTTTTGGCTGCTTGTTCATCCGCTGCTAAGAATGCCGCAGCCACGCCAACCGCTATTCCAACCGTTATCGCCGACAGCACCATCATCGCCGAAGGACGATTGCAACCGGTCCGCTATGCTGAGATCGCTTTCAATGCCAGTGGAGTAGTGAGTGATGCACTTGTAGAAGAAGGACAACTAGTCACCAAAGGTCAACCGCTGATCAAACTCGGTGATGAGTCAGATACTAATTATGCCGCTGCGCAGCTCGAACTTGCCAATGCCAAGAAAGCGCTGAGCGATCTACAGAATACTTCCGGCACCGATTTAGCGCAAACGGTGATCGATCTAAAGGATGCCCAGGAAGATTATGACAAAGCTGCTGATTATCTGCACTTCCTCGAGAACTCAAACAAAGTGCCACTGACCGAAACCAAGACCTTCCTGCTGCAGACCTGGAAAGGCTATGAATACCAATACAAGACCAAGAGCTACAAGGGGCGCGCTCCCGAAGATTGGATCATCGAAGCGCGCAATGACCTGGCTCTGAAGAAAGCCAAGCTGGACGAGACGCAGCGAGCTCATGATCGCATGAAAAGCGGTGTGGATGCCGATCAGCTCGCAGTCCTCGAAGCGCGGTTGGAAGCAGCAAAAGCTGGAGTCGCGGCATTCTCGGTCATCGCTCCGTTCAACGGTGTGGTGGCAAAGCTCAATGCCAAAGAAGGTTCTTCGATTAATGCTGGACAAACGGCGGTAACAATTGGAGACTTCACGAGTTGGGTGGTAAAGACCACCGACGTAACAGAAATTGACGTCGTGAAACTGAAAGTCAGGCAACCTGTCACCGTTACCTTGGATGCACTTCCGGGGAAAGAACTCGCTGGCACGATCCAATCGATTGGACAGTCGTATGCCGAGAACCAGGGAGACATCGTCTATGAGGTCACTGTTGTCCTCAGCGATACTGATCCTGCCATGCGCTGGGGTATGACTGCCGCCGTCAAGTTCGAGAATCAGGACTAAGTTGGAAACAAAACTTGTGTGACAATTCATTTTCGTTACACAAAAGAAACGAGGCTCTATGACTATCTTTGTACAACCAACGAATGACTCGAACGAAAAGCTTATGATCGATCTGCGCCAGGTCAATAAGTTTTATAAAACTGCTGTCGGTGATTATCACGCTCTGAAAGATATCGATCTGTGCATTTGCGCCGGAGAATTTGTCAGCATTATCGGTAAATCTGGTAGCGGCAAGAGCACCTTATTGAACATGATCACAGGTATTGACCGTCCCACTTCGGGCGAAGTCTACGTGAACGGGACAGCGGTCCACGAGTTGAATGAAAATCGCATGGCACGTTGGCGCGGGAAGAATCTCGGAATCGTCTTTCAGTTCTTCCAGCTATTGCCGACCATCTCTGTCATTGAAAACATCATGTTGCCCATGGATTTCTGTCGCACCTATCCGATGCGGGAGCGTGAGAAGCGCGCCCTGGAATTGCTTGACCTAGTGGAACTGAAAGATCATGCCTACAAGCTGCCCACCGCCCTTTCCGGTGGACAACAGCAACGAGTGGCGATCGCACGCGCGCTCGCGAACGATCCTCCTATTATTATCGCCGATGAACCTACCGGTAACCTCGACTCAAAAACTGCCGATAGTGTTTTTGAGTTATTCAAGAATCTGGTCGCGCAGGGCAAGACGATCATTATTGTTACACATGATAGCGGGCTCGCCAAACGCACACAGCGTACTGCGCTTATCACAGATGGCGAAATCGTCAACGAGTATGTGGCAAAGGCAATGCCAACGCTCACACGTGAACAATTGTTGCAGGCAACTCACATAGCCACAGAACAGCATTACGAGGCTGGTACGATGATTGTTTCCGAGGGTGCCAAAGCAGATACATTTTATGTTGTATCCAAAGGCACAGTAGATGTGGTGCTGCCGCGCCCCAATCAATCCGATGTGATTGCCCTCCAACTCGGACCGGGAAAATTCTTCGGCGAGATGGCATTCTTTCATGACCGAAAACGGAAAGCATCCGTTCGCGCCTCGGAGCACGAGTCAGTAGAGGTACTTGCCATCAGCTATGATCAACTCGAGGGACTGCTGGATGAGTCTGAATCCACGCGGGATTGGCTACGTCAGATCGCAGATAAGAACACGGAGCAAAGTGCTGCTTTGAGAAGAGCAATATCATGAGCAGCCGCTGGAAGAAAATCTGGGCGGATTTTTGGAGCAATAAATCCCGCACGTTTCTCACTATCATGACAATTATGGTGGGAACTTTGGCAGTCGGCTTTAATGCCAATCTTGGTTCGTACATGCTGGACAGCATGGATAGCGATTATCTATCGGCGAATCCATCGGAAGCAACAATTTACACCTCGCCGTTTAGCGATGATATGGTCAAGGCTGCGCGCCAGGTCCCGGGCGTGAGCGCTACAGAAGGACTGGCGGCGACCAACGCACACTTGATTCCATCCAAAGGAGAACCAATTAGTGTTCAGTTCACCGGAATTAAGAATCCATCCGAGTTGACACTGAATCAGTTGAAGCCGCGCTTTGGCGAATCGTCCATCCCTGCTTTTACTGACAAGCAAGTGCTGATCGATTCTTCAGCCGCATCCCTGGGCTATAAGGTCGGCGATAAATTGATCATCGAGCTAAGTGGCGGAAAGCGGCGCGAATTGAGTCTTGCCGGGTATGTCCACGACGTTGCTGGCTTCCCTTACAATCTTGCACAACAAATCAATGCGTACGTGACGCCAAACACACTGGAATGGCTGGGAGGTTCTCAGGATTACTCTGTGCTTGCCATCAGTGTCTCTGAAAGACCAACTGACGCTGATCATGTAAAGGAGGTCGCTCAAGCTGTTGCCGACCGAATGAAACGCGCCGGGGAAGAAGTTTATTTTGTCAATGTTTATCAACCCGGGCACCATTTCGCCTGGAGCATCTCACAAGGCATTTTCTTTGTTCTGAGTGCGCTCGGGTATATGACCGTTCTCCTAAGTGGCTTTCTGATTATCAACACGATTACGGCCATCATGACCCAGCAGACGCGCCAGATCGGTATCATGAAAGCCGTCGGCGGCGGAACGCTGCAAATCTTCGGCATGTACGTTGTGTTGATTTTAGGCTTTGGGTTTGTCGCTTTGCTGATTGCGATTCCTCTTGCAAATGGTTCGGCACAAAGCATCGGTGGCGGGATGGCAAGGTATTTGAACTTCAATCCTTTGCCGTTCAAAATGTATCCAGCCGCGATCATTCAACAGATCATCGTCGCGGTACTGGTTCCGTTACTTGCTGCACTATGGCCCGTGTATAACAGCGTTCGCATTACAGTTCGCGAAGCGGTCAGCGACTATGGTATTGGCGGAAACGCAAAGCCGAAAGATGCCTCGGTGAGCAAGATAGCTTTATTTATGCCCCGTCCGATGCGCCTCTCGCTGCGAAATGTGTTCCGTCGCAAACTTCGCCTTGGTCTGACGTTATTCTCCCTCGTATTAGGTGGCGCAATCTTCATCGGTGTTTACAATTTGTGGGCTTCGTTCGATAAAACCATTCAGGATATTCAAGGTTACTTCCTCGCAGACATTAATGTCTCGCTGGGACGAGATTATCGTTACGAAGAAGTTGCATCCCTGGCAAAAAGTGTCCCCGGGGTCGCGAGCGTGGAGGGCTGGACGGAATATCCCGGCACGTTGAAGATGGAGGAGAAGTCGGCTGGAACACAAATCTTATTCGTTGCGCCTCCTTCCACGTCGACGTTGATCGCACCGATCATCACAGCGGGCCGTTGGCTGACAACGGGTGACGAGAATGCGATTGTGATTGGCAACCATCTTTTGAAAATATTTCCGAATCTAAAAATCGGAGACTGGTTGACCATCGAAATCAACGGCAAGAAAACCAAGTGGCACATTATTGGTTTCTACACGATCACGGGTAACGTCAATCCGCCACTGTTGTATGTAAACAATGAATATTTGAGTACGGTCATTGGTACGCCGGGACAAGTCTATTCGCTGCGTGTGCTGACAACGTCACACGATGGACTTACGCAAAAACGAGTCAACGATCAGTTATTGGCGTTGTTTAAAGAGCGTGGGATCCAGGTTGGTTCTACACAACTGGGCGCAGACTTTATCAACAGTCAAAAATCGCAGACGGATGTCCTGGTCTATTTCATGTTGCTCATGGCAGTCCTGATCGCTATCGTCGGTGGGCTAGGTCTGATGGGCACGATGAGCATCAACGTCCTTGAACGGACGCGTGAGATCGGTGTGATGCGCGCTATCGGTGCATCGAATATGGATATTCAAAGTATTGTGATCGTGGAAGGCTTGGTGGTCGGGTTGATCAGTTGGGCAATCAGCATCGCGTTGTCTTTCCCCATTACGAACGTTTTGACCTTCGGCGTGGGAATGGCGGTTCTCACCGCACCGATGCCGGCTGTCTACGGCTTGAGCGGAATCATCGCCTGGCTGCTGTTCACGGTCATTCTGGCGACAATTGCCAGTGTCTTGCCCGCGCGAAGAGCATCCAAACTGACTGTACGAGATACTTTAGCTTACGAATAATCATTAATCTTTTGTGCTGGAACAAAGTTACAATTATAGGCGTTGTGATGAACAATCAATAGATTCCTCAAATGCCTAACAAAGACGCTCTACCGCTCGTCTCATAAGTGAGCTTTCCTTATGAATGGATTTGTAAGTTCAAAGCAAATATCAAGTTAAGCAAATTATGCGGCACAATGTTAGATTCTGGATCGGACAAATTATTTTTTGGGGTATTGCATTGGGTATAGGCGCGGGACTTTACGTGGAAGCCCGCGCCTTTACTCTTTGCTGGCGGCTCACCTCCCTGCCAGGGATTCCGCCCGCAAGCTGTGGTAATGGAACATCCAGCCCGCTTGGCTCTCCAGTATTTGTGGATAAACAAATCAAGCCCACTTCCACAGCAACCCTGGAACCGGATTTGTCAGACGAGGTGGAATATCCAACCTGGGATGGCGCCAGCCGCATTAACATATTGTTTGTGGGGTTACGCGGCGGCGATCCGAGGGAGGAAGATTGTCCCTTCTGCACCGATACATTGATTTTGCTGACGGTAGATCCAAACTCTAAAACTGCCGGAATGCTTTCGATCCCGCGTGATATGTGGGTAAATATCCCGGGCTTCAGCTATAGCCGTATCAACACGGCCTGGATGTTGGGTAGAGGCTCCAAACTCCCCGGTGGCGGTCCAAGACTGACCATGAAAACCGTCTCCCATTTTATCGGTGTGCCGATTGACTACTACGTGCAGGTGGATTTTGATACTTTTGTGGATGTGATCAATTTAATCGGCGGTGTGGATGTCTACAACAACGAAAACATTATCCTCGACCCGATGGCGCACGGAAAAGATTTCGCAAAGGTTAAAATTACCTGTTGTGGCATTCGACATTTGAACGGAAGAGAGGCGTTAGCGTTTGCACGTTGTCGCCACGAAGAGCAGGGATGTAAAAACGGCGATGTGGGTCGTGCCGAGCGTCAGCAGAGAATCATCTTCGCCATTCGCGACAAGGTGCTTGCTCCGGCAAATTTTCCAAAACTATTAGCCCAGGCGCCAGAGCTTTACAATACCTTTTCCGCCGGCATTCACACGAACCTAACATTGAATAATGCCATCAAACTGGCTGTGCTTGCAAAAGATATTCCGAAAGAAAATATCAAAAACAAAGTCATTGATGACCATATGGTAATCTTTGATAATGCAATTCTGGGCGGACAGAATGCCAGCGTCATGCGACCTCTGACCGACAAGATACGCGTCCTGCGAGATGATATCTTTACGGCGACTGGCGCCCTCGGACCGATTGCCCACGGTGATCCTACCGCGCTGATGCAAGCCGATACCCCTCGCGTTCGCATCCTGAACGGAACATCCACTGCCAATCTCGATACGCGGACGGGAGCTTATCTTTCCTCCCTTGGTGTTCAGGTGACCGAGTTCGGCAAAACAAAAGCGTACACCCGTACTACGATCACTCTCTATTCGCCCAAGCTTTATGCTCTACGGTATTTTGTAAATTTGTTCGGCGTGAGCACTAACAGCCTAATCCTTATCAAGTCCAGCCCGACTGAAACCGTTGATATCGAAATTCGTCTCGGAAACGATTGGGCCAAGAAATTGCCAGCTGGATATTAGTATACTGATTAACCTCCTAAAGCAATGCGACGACTGTAGCAGCCGTCGCATTATTTTTTATTCGGAATACTCGGAAGCTACTCGATGATGTTCCGCAGTTTCTCGCTTCTTCGGTTCCCAGTTGGAAACTGCCAGGCTTGAAATAATGAGTGCCGCGCCAGCAATAACTTGCCAGGTTAATTGCTCATGCAGAATAGCAATCCCAAGAATCACACCACTAAGCGGAAACAGGTAAGTGACCATGGTTGTTCGTGTTGGTCCCATCTCATGGATCAAGTAATATGCCAGCACGAAGGCCAGTCCCGAACCCAGCACGCCCAAGAAAAGCAAAGCAATCCAGGTGATTCCCAAATGTGGAATGGTGACGGACCGTTCGAATATCAAAGTCGCTAACCACATGGTAGCGGCGGCAGACACAAGAGGACCCGCGCTTCTGACAACACCCGGAACTTCTTCGGTGGTCTTGCGAACGTAAACCGCGCTCCCTGCATAAAACATCGAGGCAACAACGACTGCGAGTTGTCCAAGCAATGAGCTTGCGGAAGCGCCTATATCTTTGCTCATCAGTATGACAATCCCTGCAAAGCCAATCACCAGTCCCAACACTTTCGGCATTGTCATTTTGTCATCGGACAATAGGAAATGTGCCATCAAGATAGTAAACAGCGGCACGGTCGCATCTAAAATCGAGGCAACGGCTGAATCGACAGATTTCTCGCCCCATGAAATCAGGAAGAATGGAATTGCCACATTCGTGAGTCCAACGATGAGAAGCGGCCACCAGGCTTTGAATGTTCGTGGCCACGCTACGCGCTGGATCGATATGACGACAATGCCGAAGATCAGACCAAACAAGGCGCGAAATGCAACCAAGGTTATTGGTCCCACTTCCTGTACCGCGATCTTGATCCACATGAAAGATGAACTCCAGATGGCGCCCAATAAAATAAATACGATCCAATGTTTAGTTTTCAAACTAGAATCTCCTTTTACTTGTTACATAACGTTTCGAAGATTTAAGCAGCGCAAAGAAGTCCTTGCTAAGAAACCTTCGACACGTTTTATATATTCTCGCGAGTCAATTCCGAGATCCAATTCGTTTCCCAGGTCTTGCCACCATCGGTAGAAAAAGCCTGTTCCCATCGGCAGGATGACTCCGTAATGTCACAACAAATAAAACGGACGAATATCGTCCGGCCTTCGAATAACTCTTGAGAATAAAACTCGCCGCGTCCATTTTCGAAGCCGCCGATAACTGGCGGTTGTAAGTTTCCATCCATGCTCGATACCCAGTGCATGCTCCATTGCCGCGACTCGGGGTTATAGAGACGCAACGTCAAACCTTGCAGACGTCCGGATTCTCTTTCTATGCTGATTTCATCGAGGTTACCCAATCCGCCGAGTACTTTTCGAATAACGGCGACACCTTGGATATCTTCCCATTCCGTCGAACCTTTCAGTCGCTCGCGAAGTCGATGATTATGTGCCTTCCAGCGACCGATGAAGAAATCGAAATCTCCGCGGCCATCATGTTCGTTTTGCATGTTTCACTCCTTCACGCTAGGAATTATTCAGTGACCTGCATCGGTGCAGATTGTTTGCGCTGTGTTGCAAAGTGAGAGGGCTGATAGCTTCCGGGTTCATCCCCAAAGATCGTGAACCGGTTCCAGGCATTGATCGTCACGATAGCGATCATCAGTTTCACTAATTCCTGGTCGTTGAACTGCTGTTGTGCCTGCTCATCCACATCCTCAGGAATGCGTCTATCTGCAATCAAGGTGACCGCTTCCGTAAAGGCTAGCGCGGCGCGTTCTCGATCTGTGTAATAAGGAGTTTCGCGCCAGACGCTGAGGTTATATAGCCGCTGCTCGGTTTCACCGCCCGTGCGCGCATCTTTGCTGTGCATGTCAACGCAATAGGCGCAGCCATTGATTTGTGAGGCGCGCAGTTTGATCAAGTCTAGCAGCGACGATTCAAGTCCGCAGTTTTGGCTGTAGTCATCCAGGGCGTTCATGAATCGCATCCCCTCAGGAAGGACTTTCGAGTAATTGAGTTTCTGTTTCATGGTTATGCTCCTCTGGTTAGGAGCATAATATACAGAGGGACTGGCATTTCTTCAAGAACCAGTTCTTACACAAAACAAGGTGCCACTTTTGTTGAATTAGCGTAACGGTTGTGCAACCAAAAGCAGAAATGTGAAAAACGGTCAAAAAACATTATGGCTATCTACTGAAAACCAGGATTGGTTCAGCCGATGTGACCCGTATCTGGGCGCAGCACAAATCCTGTTCCGGACAGCTCAGCAAAAAAAAGCGTGTTTGGGGTAGTCCTACGCATCTTACAGAGCAAAACTTCACCACGGAGACACTGAGTCACGGAGTTTTCTAATTTTTTTCTCTCAGTGCCTTCGTGTCTCCGTGGTTCAAAAGGTGTGCAACGAGAGTTTGACCAGTACGATAACCGGGATTGTGCAAAAGTTACGTTAGCGAATGGAATTCAATAGACTCCCCAAACGTTTTGCGGCTTTCTTGATTGCTTGAACGCTATACCCGCCATAACCAAGCAACAATCCATTAGGCAAAGGATGTTCAATACGAAATGCTGAGATCGGCGTCAATTCGAGTTCATAGTCCCTGGCTTGATTTGCCAACTTGCGATCGTTCATTCCCTCTGGCAGCCAACCAACACAATGAATTCCCGCTTCCGGCGCAGACATTTCCAGCGGCAGATCCCTGGTCGCTTCCAACAGTGCATTTCGTCGTTCGGCGTACAATGTTCGCATACGCCTCAAGTGACGAACATAGTGACCTTCAACGATGAAGTCTGCCAGCACCGCTTGCTCGAGTATAGGACTATGAATATCGATCAAGCGCCGGACTTTCAGGAAGGAATCAATCAGCGGCGTCGGCAAAACCATATAACCGATTCGGATCGACGGAAATAGCACTTTACTAAATGTCCCAATGTAGATCACGCGCTCTGCGGTATCCAATCCCTGCAAAGAAGCCAGTGGATGTCCTGCAAAACGGAATTCGCTGTCGTAGTCGTCTTCCAGGATATAAGAATTGGCTCGCCTTGCCCAATCCAGCAAAGCAAGTCGCCTCGAGATGGACATCGTCACGCCCAACGGAAATTCATGCGAGGGCGTAATGTAAACTAAGCGGGCTTTCGGTGCTCGTTTGATTCCAGATTCAACAATCAATCCCTCTTCATCCACGGGAACAGGGATTACGCGCGCACCTGAACCAAGGAACGCGCCTCGCGCACCGGGATAGGCGGGATCCTCGATCCAAACCATATCGCCTTTGTTGACAAGCATCCGCGTCGCGAGGTCGAGCGCACCTTGCGAGCCGGGGACGATCATCACTTGATCCGGCGTGCAATGCACCTGTCGAGAGACCGTGATATGAGCGGCAATTGCTTCGCGCAATGGTCGATAGCCCGCTGAATTCTGATAAGCAAAGGTATTCATGGGTATTCGTCTCGCCTGTCTCACAATCAGCCGCGACCAAAGTTTATATGGAAAGACATCCAAAGCAGGCGCCTCTGCTAGAAATGGACGTGGCAACTTTCCATTGGATGGAGGTTGAGATACAGCAATCTGTGCTTTGGCATATTCCGAAAAAACTGGTCGGGCGGATTCGACTGGTCGCTGGCTGGCAGCTTTCGGCTTGGAGTGACCCGAAACGGTCAGCAGCGATTCCGGCAAGACGTTGGCGACGAATGTTCCACTGCCCTCTCGTCCCTGCAGATATCCCTCTGCTAAAAGTTGACGATAGGCATTGAGGACGGTATTGCGCGAGATATTCAGTTCATCTGCCAAGGCGCGTGTAGACGGTAACTTCATTCCCGCTTTCAATTCGCCTGAAAGGATTGCTGTTCGCATGTGAGAATATAGTGCCTGGTAAAGTGTTACGTCTTCTGTTGGCTGAAAAGGATTGCTCTTAAAAATGGTCATTGACGATCCAATCGTTGAGGAGATTAACTGTCGCAATCCGAATATACCAATGTTTTCAAAGAAATGTCCTGTCTGAAACAGACAGGACATTTGAATTTGAGACACAAATTATTTCTCCAGCCGGGCTTGGAACCCGATACCTTGCACGGTAAGTTTGTATTTCTCAAATGGAGTCTGTACGATCATGGACTTCATATCCTCAATGCTGTAGGCGGTCTTCAACAGCATTTGATCAAATGTCCATTTGACGAAAAACCGGTTGATCGGGTCCAGCCGCATACCTTTAACCTCGCGCTCGATATCTTCTTTTGAGGCGTCTCGGCGCATGTCGAGGATTACAGCTGTGCCACCCGGCTTCAACACACGATACATTTCGCGAATGGCTTGAACCGGTTCTGAGAAATTCTTGAAAGCCGCCTGACAAAATGTGAGATCAAAGGTATTGTCTTTGAATGGCATGGCAGAAGCATTGCCTTCTCGAAAATCGATTTTGAGTCCTGCCTTCGCCGCATTCTTGCGTGCAATCTCCACAAATGACTTGCTGATATCCAGTCCGGTGATGTGAAAGTTGCCAAGCCTGGCGAGCTCGAGGCAGAAATAACCAGGTCCCGGTGCGATCTCCAATACAGAACCGTTCGCTGGAATCCTGGGAGCTAATTCCTTCGCGACCAGTTTATGCCGGTTCAAATCTTTGACAGTTGTTTTCGCATACCAACTGGCGATCACGCCTTCCATCGGAAGACCTTTGTAAGCTTTGGTTGTCGTCATTTTATTCCTTTCCTTTGCGATAGATATTGCTATGAGTTTTCTGATTCGGCGAAGAAACGCCGTAGTTCTTGTGCGACGATCTCGGGCTGGCTGGAACGATTTGTGCTGCTGAGATCGCTGGAACCGCCATGATTCAAACCTGGAAATTCAACGTGCGTTGCCTGAGGTAGAGTTTCTGTCAAAACATCCAGAGCGAGCTTCAACCAGGCAGGACTCTCATTGCCGCCAAGTAACATCACGTCGGCAGTGATCGCGCGGAAGTTCTTCCACTTCTCAGCGGTTTCCGCGACCAAGCAAAAGTCATAATGCAACGTGGGAGCGAGGTCTCTCATCAATAGTTCGCCAGGCTTAGCCTTTTTCTCTTCTTCTTTCATTCCCATCTCTGTAAGTAACTCTAGCAACCAACGTGGCATAAAGTTGAATACTGCTGGACCGAGTTGCGCTCCTTTCATACCACTGACGAGTGCCGCGGCGATTTTGCCTTTGGATATCTCGTCGTCATAACGTGATAAGAAAGTTGTGGAGGCAGAGCCGTTGACAATCAGGGCGGGTTCATAGACAGCAACTTTGTGAATCGACGGTAAACTGAGTGCCGCTTGGAGACAGATCAAACCTCCGGCGCTGACACCAAAAACATTGTGGGTACCCGTTTTGGCAAGAAGTGCATCCAGATCCTCAACTTCTTTCTGTATGCTGTAATCTTTGACAAACGGGATTCCTAAGTTGTGTCCGCGGCGCTCCGGCAGGTAGACAGTGAAAGCATCCGCCAATCCTTTGGCAAGCTGCATATGGCTTTGCGCTGATTCCATAGCGCCATGCAGCATCACTACACCGGGACCGCGTCCAAGTTTTCGATATACGATACGAGTACCGTCGTTTGATTTTACAGCGTCAGTTGTGTATTGCTCACGCCGATCTACAATCGACTGATCCATCACCCGATAAACATTTTTTGTATGTATGTTATTCATTCTTTTTCCTCTAAATTAATCTGCTGTTGAAAAAACATTTTGCTGATCGGCTGACTGAACCTGCTTTCGAACTTTGACTCCCAGCAGGAGAGCACAGGCAAAGAGCAAGACAATGGAGCCTATCCAATACGGTGAACTCGACGCAACATGATCGTAAGCAGCACCTGCCCATAATGGTCCCAGCATTGCCATCAAACCAGATAGCGCCACATTGACTCCGGCTAATTGGCCTTGCTCATGCTCTTTCACTTGATTGGCAGCCATCGTTCCTGTGGTTGCCCATATGAATCCAGTGATACCGCTCTGCACAAAGGCGATGATGAACAATATCCACAACGCAGGGGCAATAGCAATCAGGGGCCAGCCAATCACGCTGGCGAGCAAGCCGACCAATGCCATGCGCTTTTCGCGGTATTTCTTCACCAGACGTTCGATCAAAGTAGCCTGTACAAAAGCTGTCGACATCCCTGCTGCTACCATGAGCAGGCCCAACGTCAGCGGCAGGCTGTGGAATTTATTCTTGATGAATATACCTGTCACACTGTTGACGCCGTCGAAGCTGAAATTGAAGAGAGCAACGATCAAAAGGAGGATTCCCAAACCGGGTTTTCGCATCATCTGCGCAACGGATGCAAATGGATTGAAATCGTTCAGACTCAGCCGAGACTTGGCGCGACGTTCGACGGGCAGAGACTCAGGCAGGAGGAAATATACCAACGCAGTGCTGATCAAGAAGATAATTCCTGCTGCAAACACCGGCGCGTTGAGATTCCATTGGCCGAGCATGCCACCTAAGGCAGGTCCAAGGATAAATCCGACACCATACGCCATACCGAGCAAGGTGAAATTCTTGGCACGTTCTTCAGGTTTGGAAACATCAATAATATAAGCAGAGGCTGTCGAGATATTGCCGCCTGTGATTCCATCAATGAGTCGAGAGAGGAATAGCACCCACAGTGCTCCACCAACACCGAAGATGAAATATCCAATGGCTGAACCGAACACACTGACGAGCAACACTGGGCGACGTCCGAGCCGGTCGCTGATCTTGCCGAGGGCGGGGGCAGCAAAGAACTGTGCGCCCGCATAGATCACAGTCAGCATTGTCACCATCAGTGCATCGCCGCTGTATTTTTGAACAATATAAGGTGCAACGGGGAAGATGATGCTCATGCCGACGATGTCCATCAGCATGATAAGGAAGATAATCCTCAATACACGTTTTGTAGTCTCCGAATCAAATTTCATTTCTATACTCCTATCTTCTAATGTCATTGCGATCGCACGTTGCAAAGCAATCTGCTGGCAATACTATTTATCTCTTCGCGTTGGATCGCTGTGCGCCAAGACCCAAACACCGACCGTGATGCACAGGAATAGAATTCCCAGGTTAATCGGATTGAGCCACATTTGAACTAAGTTTTGCATTTCATTTCTCCTTATTGGATTTTCTCAATAGTATCGGCCATCAGGATGAGTTGACTTCACCCTACGCGGGTGACAGGAAGGGTGATTTCATTCAGGCGCGGAAGGCATCCACATGTTCGCGACACCAATCCTCAAATCCGCGCGGTGGATGGCTTGTCAATTGTTGAAAAGTATCCGTCACGATCGCGCCCTCGTTTTTGCGGAGGGAAGCGAGCATTTCCATCAATGTGTTGACTAGCGTCTTATCCATGCCTGTTTTGAGCATGAACAATTTCGCCGCGATAGGAGGAATATCCACATACTGAATTGGTTTGCCCAATACTTGGGAAATGATCTGCACCATTTCTCCCATAGTGAACAATTCATTGCCGGTTAGCTCGTAGACTTTTCCGTTGTGTCCGGGATTCGTCAAAGCAAGAGCCGCCACAGATGCAACATCACGCGGGTCAATCGGTGCGACTTTGCCGGTCTTCCCGCCGGGGAAAAAGACACTCCCCTGTCCTTTGATCGATTCCGCCCACCATTCGATGAGGTTGCTCATGAACATACCGGGGCGGAGAAAGGTCCAATCCAAGCCTGAGACGCGGATCAATTCCTCACGTTCGTAATGCCATTTCCCAACCTTGATTTTGTGTTCCGTCGCCTCGAGAGTAGACAACTTTACAATGTGCTGCGCTCCCGCTTGCCTGGCAGCGTTGATCACGTTGACATCTTGTTGTTTGTCAAATGTAACCAGGAAAACTTTATCTACCCCTCGCATGGCAGAAACTAGTGATTGAAAATCATTTAGATCACCGAGCGTTCGTTCAATGCATGGATCGAGATGAGCGACCTTCCTTTCATCTCGTACCAGTACGCGTAATGGCTGACCCGCCAATTGGGGAATAAGCTCCTTGCCGATATGTCCTGTGGCTCCAGTAACCAAGATCATTTCACATCTCCTTGTCTTGAGATGTGCCGATCATAGCTTGCGGTAGAGTGAGTAAGCATCACCCAGGTTGGGTGATTGGAAGGGTGATTATTCGAGTTAATACGCAGTTTACAAAAATCAGGTATCCTTCTGCTTCAAGGAAGGATTTTTTCGTGAGCAAAATTTTGGTCGTTGATGATGACGCGCATATCCGGGAATTGGTGCGAGTCTTCCTGCGAAACGATGGATTCGAGGTCGTCGAAGCTGCCGATGGCATGGAAGCGTTATCCATACTCGATTCTGTCAGAGCAGATCTGGCGATCATCGATGTGATGATGCCGCATATGGATGGCTGGGAACTCTGCCAGGAAATCAAGGCAAGCTTCGATATCCCCGTTCTCATGCTTACAGCAAAAGGCGAGACCAGCCAAAAGCTAAAGGGATTCCAATTAGGGACGGACGATTATCTGGTCAAGCCGTTCGAGCCGTTAGAACTGGTCGCGCGCGTCAAAGCATTATTGAAACGCTATCGAATTGAATCCTCGCAGATCATCCATCTCGGCAAGCTGAGCATGGATCGAAAGACGTATCAAATTGTCGATGATGGTGAGAATCTCACGCTCCCTCTCAAAGAGTTTGAGTTGTTGTTCAAACTGGCAAGTTATCCCGGGCGGACGTTTTCACGCGAGCAGTTGATCGAAGATATCTGGGGCTATGATTTTCACGGCAACGACCGTACCTTGGATGTACACATCAGCCGCCTGCGCGAACGATTTCCTGAAGACAAACATTCGTTCAAGATCACAACCATCCGTGGGTTAGGATATCGTCTTGAGGTGGCTTCATGAGAAGCACAAGGCAAAGGTTAATCGGTTTCGCCTGGTTCATCCTGGTGCTGATCTTTGTCATCAGCATGATCATCGTCGCGTACTTCCTCACTGGATACGTTTATAAAGTTATAGCCTGGCAGCCTCCCCTTTTGTTGCTTCAGATTATTAATACCCTGTTGGGGCTAGTGCTTACCGGTTCATTGATCGGAGCAGCAGGGAGTATTGCACGGTCCAGAGGTTGGGTGCCGGAAATGAACGTTTTTGCGCCAATCGTTGAGGCGCTAGAGAGAATTGCACGAGGAGATTTCAGCGTTCGATTGACGAACGAGTTTGAAGATAATCAGATGGTGAGTCAACTGGCAAACAG
>WNFZ01002131.1_pt1 | contig 18918 bp, 13 predicted proteins | sample 5400081 | NCBI WGS metagenome assembly WNFZ01 (sample SAMN13153365, study PRJNA577476) | soil metagenome | isolation source: 80 cm soil or saprolite under grassland replicate 1 | place: USA:California | collected 2016-06-15
TATTCATGGAAAAGCACGAGATCGCGCCAGTGCGGATCGGTCGCATATTTCGCGATCTCGCCATGACATGGTCGCGCGCCGTCTTTGTCAGGCAGAAAGATACTGGATAGCCGCCGCGAAAGTTCTTCGGCCACTTGCTTGAGTGTCGCCATGTTGCCCGAACCGGTTGGGCATTCCACCTTGAATGATTCACCGTAAAAGAGGTGATAACGCTCGAGCGCTTCAACGATGAGAAAATTGATCGGGAACCAAATGGGTCCGCGCCAGTTCGAGTTTCCGCCGAAAAGGTAACTGTTCCCCTCGCCGGGCACATAATCGACGCGGTGTTCTTCATTGCCGGCGCGGAAGACGTACGGGTGATCGCGATGAACGCGCGAGACGGAACGAAGTCCATACGGCGAGAAAAATTCATTTTCGTCGAGCATGTAGCGCAACGCGCGTTGCAAACGCTCGCGTGTTGGGATCGCTAGCATACGGTTGCCAGTGAAGGGGCATACTTCGCAATAGGTGATCAACTGAGCCAGATCTTTGCGATAATTGAGAAACCACTCCATCCGTTTCTTGAATCCCGGCAGTTTGTTGATCTTTGCGGTCTCGAGATTTTCCACGGCGATCAACGGTAGCAATCCGACGAGCGACCGCGTCCGCAACGGAATCATTTGCCCCTCGACCTTGAGCTGATCGTAATAAAAGCCGTCTTCCTCGTTCCATAAACCGGTACCGCCGAGCGAATTCATCGCGTCGCTGATGCTGATGAAATGCTCGAAGAATTTCGAGGCCATGTCTTCGTAAACCGAATTCGTCTGCGCGAGTTCCAGCGCCATGGAAAGCATCGTGAGGCAATAAAATCCCATCCAAGCGGTGCCGTCCGCTTGCTGGAGAAATCCGCCAGTGGGCAGCGGCTTCGAACGATCGAATACGCCGATGTTATCGAGTCCGAGGAAGCCGCCGGAAAAGAGGTTGTTGCCTTCGGCGTCCTTGCGATTCACCCACCAGGTAAAGTTGAGCAGCAGCTTTTGGAACACGCTTTCAAGAAATGCGGTGTCGCGCTGGCCGCGTGGCCCAGTCATCTTGTAAACGCGCCAAGCCGACCATGCGTGCACGGGAGGATTCACATCGCCGAAGGCGAACTCATAAGCCGGAATTTGGCCATTGGGATGCATGTACCATTCGCGCAAAAAGAGATTGAGCTGCTTCTTGGCGAAATGCGGATCGATCTTTGAAAACGGAACCATGTGGAATGCGAGGTCCCACGCGGCGAACCAGGGATATTCCCATTTGTCCGGCATCGAGATGATGTCGCGGTTGAAGAGGTGCGCCCACTCGCGGTTGCGACCGAAGTTGCGCTCCGGGGGTGGCGGTGGTTGCGCGGGATCTCCAGCGAGCCAATCGCGAATCGCGTAATGATAAAACTGTTTGCTCCAGAGCAGCCCGGCATAGCCCTGACGAGCAACCTTTCTCGATTCCTCATCCGTCTCCGTTGGAACGATCGCGTTGTAAAACTCGTCCGCCTCTTTCATTCGCTGCGTGAATACGCTATCGAAATCTCCGAACGGCTTCGCCGGCGCCTCCTCTTTCGCGGAGAGGCGGAGCCTGACGACCTGCGACTGTCCCGGTTCGATCTCTAAGACATAATGCGTCGCAAACTTCGTCCCGGTTCGCCCTGGATTCACCGCATCCGTGCGGCTGTGCACGACGTACTCATGGAACGCGTCTTTCACAAAAGGCTGACCGTTTGGATAACCGTGAAGACGCGAAGAATTCGTTTCGTTTTCCGTGAACAGCGGCGTCGCTTTCCCTTCGTAAGCAAATTGATATTTGCCAAGGCGACCGTGCTTCGCCCGGACGATTCCATCGCCCTCCAACGTTAGTGATGGCCTGTCCGTGCACTCTTCCGCGATCTCGCCCCACGACCATGTGTTGCGGAACCAAAGTGTTGGCAGCAGATGTAACGTCGCCTTTTCTGGCCCGCGGTTCGCGACCGTTAGCCGAATCAGGATGTCGTTCTCGGAGCCCTTTGCATATTCGGCGGACAAATCGAAGTAGCGGTCTTCGTTAAAGACGCCTGTATCGATCAACTCGAGCTCCGGCGCCCCCAATCCGCGCCGGCGATTTTCATCAACCAGTCGTGTGTATGGATATTCCGCCTGCGGATATTTGTAGAGCGCTTTCATGTAGGAATGCGTCGGCGTGGAATCGAGATAGTAATAAAGCTCCTTCACGTCTTCGCCGTGGTTCCCTTCCGAGCCGGTAAGACCGAACAAGCGCTCTTTTAAAATCGGATCTTTGCCGTTCCAAAGCGCGACCGCGAAACAAAGCCGGCATTGCCGGTCCGCGATGCCGAGTAATCCGTCTTCCCCCCAGCGATAGGCGCGGCTCCGGGCGTGATCGTGCGGGAAATAATCCCAGCAATTCCCGTACGGCGAATAATCCTCACGCACGGTGGCCCATTGCCGTTCGGATAAATACGGGCCCCAGCGTTTCCAATTCTTTGTGCGATCTGCGTCTTCGTTGAGCCGCCGGTGCTCGGCGGTAGTCGAAACTTCCATATCAGTTCGTCGTTTCATGTGAGGATTCCTTACGCTGCGATACGATTCCGAACGGTTTCGCGAGGCCCGGTCATTTCGGGGTTGTTGATCTTGTCCGGAACTGAGAGCTGCTCGCGATTCCACGGCGCAGTCCGCGTCTCGGTCTGCGTATGCGCGAGAGCGCGTTGATCGAGATATTGCACGAAATCTTTGGAAAAGAAGACGTCGAGCGCCCAATCGATCGCCACGCGCACTTTCTTTTCTGTGCGCGGCAACTTGCTCCAGTAGATTCCGCGCCAGAGAAACCAGGCGAGAAATCCGGAGAAGTTGACGCCGAGAATCCGCGCCACTCCGGTTCGGCGACCGATCGCCGCCAGCAATCCGAGCGTTTTAAAACTGAATGGCTTCTTCGGTTCGCCGGAAACGCTTGCGACGATGTTCTGCGCGACAATTTTTCCTTCGCGCGAGGCGTGCTGCGCGGTCGGCGGACAATAGCCGCCAGTCGTGCGATCAGGCACGAGCGCGCAATCGCCAAGCGCCCATAGACCGTCAACGCCTTCCACTTCGAGGTTTGCATTCACTTTAATCCGACCGCGCTCTTTCGGGCAGGCGACGAGGTCCAGCGCCGGGTTCGGCGAGACGCCCGCTGTCCAGAGCAGCGTTGAACTTGTGATCCGCTCGCCGTTGCTCAGTTCTATCTCATTAGGCCGAACGGCTGCGACCTTCGTTTTCGCATGAATCTCCACTCCGCGCGCGCGCAATTTTTTATCGGCATACCGGCCGAGCTTGTCTCCAAGCTCTGGCAAAATGAACTCGCCCGGATGCACGAGCACCAGACGAAGCATTTCCTCTTTCAGGTTCGGATAGAACGGAAGCGCATCGCGCAGGAAATCGTTGATACTCGCGATGGTTTCGACTCCGGCGAAGCCGCCGCCAGCAACGACAAAGGTCAACAGCGGCGGGCGTTCCGCCCGCGCGCATTCCGTATCAGCTTCCTCGAGATGCGCGATCAACCGGTTGCGAAGTTGAATCGCGTCGCCGAGCGATTTCATCGTGAGCGCGTGCTCGGCCACGCCGGGAAGATTGAAGAAGTTCGTCACCGACCCCAGCGCTAGAATCAGATGGTCGTATTCCAGCTCGTGCGAGTGCCGGTCGAACCCGTGTGAAACCGTCACGCGCTTTTTGCCAATGTCGATCTTGTCCACGTCACCACAGAAAAAGTTCACGTGGCGGATCATCTTGCGGACGGGATTGACGATGTTCGTCAAATCGAGATCGCTCGCCGCGATTTCGTGCAACATCGGTGTGAACAGAAAAAAGTTCTCGCGATTGACAACCGTGACTTCGAATTGCGGATCGCGACGCTTCTCAAATTCAAGCGCCGCGTAAAGTCCACCGAACCCGCCGCCGAGAATGAGGACACGTATCTTCTCCGCCATAATCGCTGATTTCCTAGGCAAGAACAGCCCGTTCTAGCCGAAGCAGTTCGCCTAGAGACCACGCTTGAAACGGGCAGCCGCGTGGAGTGTGCGGCGGCTCGGCATCGCAAATCTCTGAGATGTGACCGAGTCCAGCCTCGTTCAGATGCTGATAGATTGGTGAAAGAAATTTCGCGCGGGCTTCTGCTTTCGCTTGGAACGTGGAGCCCCGGACGCGGACCCACGCTTCGACAAATGGGCCGATCAGCCACGGCCAGACCGTGCCTTGATGGTAAATCGCATCGCGCTCGCGCGAGCCGCCCTGGTAGTGCGGCGCATAACCCGGCTCGCCTGGCGCGAGCGAGCGCAGACCCACTGGCGTAAGCAAAAGCATCTCGACCGCATCCACGACACGCCGCGCTTTGTCTGGTGATAACAGTGTGAGCGGCAACCCGCCGACAGCGAAGATCTGATTGGGACGGAATGTGAGGTCGACCGTGCCCGGTTGATGATCGCAATCGATAACGTCCGCCATATAAAGGGCGTGCTCGTTCCAGAATTTCTGTTCGAAAATAGCGCGGCCTTTGTCGAAGAGCGATTCCCAACGCGCGGAAAATTTCGCGCCAATTGCGAGCGCGTTCAGCCAGAGCGCCTGAATTTCCACTGGTTTGCCAATACGCGGTGTGATCTCGCGACCATCGACGCGCGCGTCCATCCACGTGAGCTGCTGACCGTGTTCGCCAGCTGAGAGCAATCCATCCCGATCGGCCCGGATGCCGAATCGAGTTCCTTCATTGAAACCAGCAAGAATCGCTTCTATCGCTGCCCGCAACTTCTTTGTGTGACAATCCTCGACGAGCGTTGGCTGTTTCTCACCGGCCAGAAGATAATCGTTCACCGCGATGATGTACCAAAGCGAAGCATCGACAGAATTGAATTCGGGCTCCTCGCCGGAATCGGGGAAGCGATTCGGCAACATGCCTTGGGAAACAACGCCCGCCCAGGCGAGCAAAATATCGCGCGCGTCTTCCAAGTGGCCGGTCGCGATGCAGAGGCCGCGAATCGCGATAAACGTGTCGCGGCCCCAATCGCCGAACCAGGGGTAGCCGGCTATGAGCGTTTTTCCTTTGCCGCGCTTGACGAGATAGGCGTCGGCGGCGCGTTCAAGTGGACTAGAGAAATATTCCCGGCGGGCCTGCTCGATCGTCCTGACCTGGGCATACCGCGCTTCGATGGATTCGATGTGGGTGGTCGCGTGTCCTTCAGCCGCAAGCATGAGCACCGCCGGTTTGTGAGAAAGTAAAAATTCGAATACGCCCGGCGACGCGAGATCTTCCGCTGCGTCGAGTCCGCGCGCCTGTTCTTCAGAGTAGAGAAAATTTCGATACCAGCTAGGCTCGTGCGCATATCGGCCGTTCGAATGCGCCATGACAGCCGGAACGCCGTCGTAAGATCGAAAGGTCACGCCTTCGCCATTCTGGTCGGCATCAAAACGGAATCCACCGTTCTCGTGATGCGTGGAATGAAAATCGCGACCGCTCAAAAACGGCCGCACTTTTAATTTAACATCGGCATCTCGATTCGAGACAAGTTTCCACGAAATGAAAACTGCCGATTCACCTTTCGGAACAAAGAGCTCCTGCTCGATGATTGTGTCATTGTAGATCTTGTAACGCCAGCGCGGCCACCGCTCGTATTCGAAGGATTCAATGCGCGTTGCGCCGTCAGGGTGGATCACGTCGGGCCCGTAGCGCTGCGATGAAAGCGCGACAGTCCCATTAGGAGTCTCGACCCAGGCATCAAAACCGTTCACCAGCACCATCCGACCAGCCGGTGGTGTGGTTGCAGTGAGAAGCAGCGCGTGGTAGCGGCGGCTGCGAATTCCGGAGACCGTGCCACTTGCGAATCCGCCGAGGCCGTCCGCCTCGATCCACTCGGCGGTGGAATCAATTGGATTCATGACGCGAAGTGGAATCGATGCGGAACAGCAAGATAACCAGTGCAGATAGGATCGCGATTGTCACAAGTTTAACCTCCAGTCTCAAAGCCGGGATAAAGTGTCATGCCGCCATCGACGAAAAGCGTTGCGCCCTGGATGTAATCCGATTCATCGCTGGCGAGCCAAACAGCAACGCGGCCGATTTCTTCCGGTTCGCCGATGCGTTTGTAGGGAATCAACTTGAGCAATTCATTGTAATGCTCGGGCGTGTCCCACGCCTGCATGTTGATCGGCGTGCGGATCGCACCCGGTGCGACGGAGTTCACACGAATCCGGAATGGCGCGACTTCCTGGGCCATGCTTTTCATCATCAGCATCACGCCGCCTTTCGACGCCGCGTAATTCACGTGGCCAGCCCACGGAATCACTTCATGGACTGAGCTGATGCAGATGATCTTTCCGGCACAGCACGAAATCTCGGGCCGGACACCGCGGCGTTTGAATTCTCGGATCGCTTCGCGGGAGCAGAGAAATTGTCCAGTCAGATTGACGCTGATGACTTTGTTCCATTGTGCGAGCGTCATCTGATCGACCGGTGCGTCCTGCTGGAGTCCAGCATTATTAATCAGGATGTCCACCGTCCCGAACTCGTGGCGAACCGCTTCGAACATCTTTGCGACGTCGTCTTCGTTCGAAATGTCGGCGCGATAAGCAAACGCAGTGTGGCCGTGGCCGTGCAGCTCATCGACCATCGCCTGCGCTTTATCTTCGCCAGCGACATAATTAATGCAAACATCGGCGCCGGCATGCCCGAGCGCGAGCGCGATGGATCGCCCAATGCCGGAGCTTGCACCGGTGACGATGGCTTTTTGCCCCTTCAGCAGTTTCCGATTTTCGGTCTTCGGCAAAACGGGTTTCGGCAAATTCATGAAATCCGGCGCATGAGGCATTTTCGGTTTGGGACGGGCGGGTGTTTGGACTGACATAGGAGATTGATTGTTGGTTTTGCAGATTCGTCGCGACGATCTGCGATTCCTTACAAACAACTGGTCAAGAGTTCAGTTGAGAGACATCCGGATTAGCATCGTTAGCTATCGTGCGTAGCGCACAATCGACGTTGCTGCTCGTCCCATTCGGAGTTCGGAACACTAATCGTTTTTTCGACCTAGCCCGAAGAACGCGCGTTCTGATCGGAAACACAATCGGCTCTGGAATACTTCGCCATCCCGGCGAAGTCGTCGGGCCGTCTGCCTTCGATGGAATACTTCCGACCACCCGCTCATTTCCTTTTCCGAGATGAACAAAAAAAGGCCCACTGAAAGCGTAGGCTAATTAACTCGTTTCGCTGGGGGGGCGCGGCGCGACTGCGTTTTGCCGCATTGCGGGCAGGTGTGGAATTCTTCGATCACGCCGCCAAGTCCGCTATCAAACGCCGATACGTCGTCGGGATGCGTCTCTTTTCGGACCTTATCAGCGTGATGATTCATCGGGACGCCGCAGTCGGGGCAAATCATTGGGTTGGTTTCAGCCATTTCCAACAATCTCAACGAAGCGGAACGTTCTCCCGGCCGTATCGCAGCGACACCAGACCCACATTACTTCCTTGAGGAATTCGTCAATCGAGGGAATAAAAAGCGGGCCGAACTGTGCCATCGGTTGGGGCATTCATCTGAAAGCTTGGTTGCATCCGGATTCGTCGATTCGCCCCGGGACTTCTTACACAAAAGGATCGTGTAAGGATTCGGCACTCGTGCCGACGAATTGGCGTATGAATAAAGGGCATTACGATTTCATCATCATCGGCAGCGGCGCAGGCGGCGGTACCCTCGCCTGGAAACTTGCGCCGAGCGGCAAGCGCATCCTCTTGATCGAGCGCGGGCCGTACGTACCTCGCGAGAAAGAGAACTGGAATCCCCGAGCGGTAAACGTGGAAGGAAGATATAACACAAAGGAACAGTGGCGCGGCGCGGATGGCAGCGTCCTGCATCCGCACACGAATTATTACGTCGGTGGGAACACGAAATTTTATGGCGCAGCTCTTTTCCGCCTACGCGAGCAAGATTTTGGCGAGATCAAGCATTACGGTGGCATTTCACCCGCGTGGCCGATTTCCTACGACGACATGGAGCCGTATTACTCGGCGGCCGAAGAGTTATATCACGTCCATGGCAAAGCCAGCGAAGATCCGACGGAGCCGCATCGGAGCAAACCTTTTCCCTACCCTGCTGTCAGCCACGAGCCGCGCATTCAGCAATTGAGCGACGATTTCGCGCGGCATGGTCTGAAACCATTTCACACCCCGCTCGGCGTTATGTTGAACGAAACCGATCGCCACAAGAGCCCATGCATCCGTTGCAACACTTGCGATGGATTCCCCTGCCTTGTGAATGCGAAGGCGGACGCGCAAATCTGCTGCGTCGATCCGGCGCTGGAATATCCGAACATCACGCTGATGACGGACACGAAAGTCACGCGCCTTGAGACAACTGCCTCGGGACGCGAAGTGACGAAGGTGTGCGTCGAGCGCAATGGTTCGATCGAAAGTTACGCGGCGGATGTAGTAGTCGTTGCCGGCGGCGCGATCAATTCAGCTGCGATATTGTTGCGTTCGGCCAACGACAAACATCCGAACGGCCTAGCCAACAGTTCCGGTGTCGTTGGGCGTCATTACATGGGCCACGTCAACTCGGTACTGATGGCGCTTTCGAAATGCCCGAACCCGACCGTCTTCCAAAAAACGCTTTCGGTGAACGATTTTTATTTCGCGACGAAGACATGGGAGTACCCGATGGGCCACATCTCATTCGTCGGAAAGCTCGACGGGGACACGCTGAAGGCGGGCGCGCCAAAAGTGGCGCCGAAGTGGACGCTCGATCTGATGGGCAAGCACTCGCTCGACTTCTGGCTCACTTCGGAAGATCTGCCCGACCCAAACAACCGGGTCACAATCAATCGCGACGGCGAAATTGTGCTGCAATACAAAGTGAATAACGAGGAAGGTCACAAACGGCTGACGAAAACGCTGGAAGCCCTCATGCAGGACCAAACAAAGTGCACAACCCACGGGCACGAATGTCACGAGGGCCTCTTCGCGCGCAATTTGTATCTCGGCCAGCGCATCCCGCTCGCCGGCGTGGCGCACCAGAACGGCACCATCCGGTTCGGAAACGACCCGAAGACGAGCGCGCTCGATCGCAACTGCAAAGCGCACGAGCTGGATAATCTCTACGTGGTCGATGCAAGCTTCTTTTGCTCGAGTGGCGCGGTCAATCCCGGGCTCACCATCATCGCCAACGCGCTGCGCGTCGGCGATCACTTGCTCGAGCGAATGAACGCCCGACGCGAGCAACCGGAAATGATGACCACGGCCTAAACTGTAGCGGGCGCGCTGAGCCCGGCCGCTGTTAGAAATCAGCGTCACCGCCGTAATTTCAAACAACTAGAGAGACACCTTGGACCAGATTGCAAAATTCAGAGACGGAATTGTCGTACAACGCGCGAGAACGCCGGCAAATCGAGCAGTTCTTGTCGGCATTAGCGGTATCGATGCCAGTGGCAAAGGCTTTATCACTGAAAAGATTGCGCAACGGTTGCAAGAGGCCGGCTCGCGTGTCGCTACGATTAATGCAGACGATTGGCTGAACACGCCTGAGGTCTGCATGAGTCGGCGCAGCCCGGGAGAGCATTTCTATGAGCACGCCATGCGCTTCGATAGGATGTTTGATCAATTGATCGTCCCGTTAAAGGAGAACCGCGCAGTCAGTTTTGTTGCGGACTGTGCCGATGCAAAAGGAAACAGGCGCAAGCACCGCTACGAGTTCCGCAAGATCGACATTGTCCTACTGGAGGGAATTTTTCTTTTCAAGCCTACGTATCGGCGTCACTTTGACTTAACCGCTTGGGTAGATTGTTCCTTCGCGACCGGATTGAAACGCGCGATGACGCGATGCCAGGAAGGATTACCGCCTGCGGAAACAATCCGGGCTTTTTCAACGATTTACTTTCCCGCGCAGCGCATCCATTTCTCCAGGGATAATCCGCAGGGTGCCGCTGACTTTATCATTCAAAATGACAATGCTTCTCGAATTCATGCTCAGGGTTAACATAACCGTTTTGGCGCTTCTCCTCGCGTGCGCAGCACTCGTATCATGCGACTCGGCCAAGCCTAATCAGGCAGAGTCCGCGCGAATCCGGACCAAGCTCGAGGCTATTCCTTTAGATCAAAAAGTGCAGTTCACGAACGATGAGTGGAAATACATCCTGACGGGCCGCCAGTATTACGTCCTTCGAAGACGTGGAACGGAACTGCCATTTACCAACGCTTACTGGCACACGCATGAGAAGGGAATTTATTTTTGCGGGGCTTGCGGCAATCCGTTGTTCAAGTCGGATGAAAAATATGATTCGGGAACTGGATGGCCGAGTTTTTGGCAACCGATTGGAGGAGACGCAGTCAGTGCGGCAAGCCATTCAAGTTTCGGCGGCGGCACTGAGATCACCTGCGCCCGGTGCGGTTCGCATCTTGGGCACGTGTTCGACGACGGACCTAAGCCGACTGGGCTGCGTTATTGCATGAATTCGGCGGCGCTCAAATTCGTAAAGACCGTTGGCAACTAATGTGTGCAACGTCATACTCCCAACGATATGTCACTTCGACCCGGAGGCATTGATGGCAGCATGACGAAAGAAATTGTCGAGCGCGCGGCATCCGCCGTGGCTGGCAACGATCCCGCTACGTGGGTGGATGAACATGGCGACGTGCTCTATCGCTATGCGCTGGCCCGCGTTCGCAAACCGGATGTGGCGCAAGATCTCGTTCAGGAAACATTTCTCGCCGCGGTGCGCGGCCATGAAAAATTCGCCGGCCAGTCATCGGTGCGAAGCTGGTTGTGCGGCATTTTAAAGCACAAGCTCTGCGACTATTACCGCAAGCTCGGACGCGAGACCTCGTTCACTGACTTGGAATTTCTCGACGACGAATGCGCCGAAAAATTTGTGCCGGAAGGTTACTGGGTTCACATGAACGGCCCAAAAGAGTGGAAACCGGAGGCCGATGAAGTCATGCATCGCGACGAATTCTGGCAGACGATGCGTGACTGCCTTGCCAGGCTCCCCGAGCGCGTCGCCACGGTCTTCATGATGCGCGAAATGGATGAAATCGAGAGCAAGGAAATCTGCGCGACGCTTTCGATTTCGGACAGCAATCTGTGGGTTATGCTGCACCGCGCGCGCATGGCGCTGCGCGAATGCCTTGCGGCTAATTGGTTTGAGAATCCGGAGGTGCAACATTAAACGGCTAAAACCGCTGCCGGAATGGACTCCTAATCCGCGCCCACCGGACGACACGTCAGTCGTCCAGGAGCACCGCAACTGGTTTCAGCTGCAAATTGTGCTGCTGATCTGCCGGTTCACACCGACATGTCCGGACGTTATCCGCATCCTCTCGTTAGGGATGGACAAACCTCTGCCGCTCTCCACGCGGATCAAACTGCGCATCCATTATCTCATGTGCTCATTTTGTGAACGCTACGCGAAGCAGCTCAAATACATGCGCACTGTGGCGCGCGAATTTCCCGACAAGGTCGGCGAAGTTTCGGACGCAACGCTCCCGGCAGAAGCAAAGCAGCGGCTCAAAGAAGCGCTGCGGCAATAGAGTTGTAGCCGGCATCGGTGATGCGGGCCTTAGAGTGCGGCAGCGCTCTGCCGCTTTTCGACTAGATGTGCGGCCGCGTCACAGGTTGCAACTTTTAGCTGCGCCCGCGATCAACCCGAAAGCTTCCGGGGTCAACGAAGCGAGTGGCACGGTTGTCGATCTTGTGCGCGGTGGAGTAAAGCGCGACCGTCCGTTTGAGATTGATGTTTTAGTAATAACTTACGCTGCAATACGCCGGTAATAACCGCGCCCCCAACAAAAACAACAATCTTTGTTACCGCCTCGACAACGACATTTGATAAGGGTCGGGTCGCTTGGCGGACGAGGCTCGAAAGAAACTTCAGTCACGGCTCCCGGTTCCTCCGCGTCTAAAATCATACTTGCCGCCCCGAGGGCAGTCGCCACGCGTTCTGCTGGGCGATCTGTGCAATGCGGATCGACAAAAGGAATTGGAATAACCACACATTGAAGTTTCCTCAAGAAATCGGTCAATGTCTGCTGAATAGCGGGAATGCTGCTGCCACCGCCCGTCAAGTAAGCATAATCCGGTTTGAATTTCGCAATGTGATCTTGAATTCGGTCGCATATACCCTGACAGAATTCTTCGATTCGTTTCGCTACAATTCGTTGATCTCCTGTTCCGCCAATCGTCGCGCCTAACACGGCGAGCTCTTTGCCGCCGTACAAGCGATGTTTTAGTTCCTCCTGTGTCGTGAACGTCAGTGCATTCAGTTGTAAACCATGCGCCGACAAGAGATCGGGCAATACAAGTTTATCTAGCTCGTTGATGATTCCGTAGCGCCAACTCTTCTGAAGTTCCGTGTGCACGCCGTCAGATTCTGCAGTGTGGAGGTCCACAACTATTCCCGCTAGATCGGTCGTGAAGGAACCCACATCGATGATTGAGATGCGAACCAAATGGAAGCGCTGACCGTGCAGCTCTCGCCTCACCCAATCTGCGTAATCACTGCCAGGGCCATACATCGGCCCGTAACCCGGAACGTCGTTTCTCAAAAGACAATTCCTGCCGCCCGACATAATGCCAACGGCATTCGCCCGTGGCTCTGAAATCTTGACAATCTCTACATTCCGCCAACCAGAAGATTCCATAATTTGAGCGATGGTTGACGCATAAGGTTCGACATTCTCAAGAGCCGGAACGCAAACGCGAACTCTCTGGCCGGCTGGATTTACTGCTTCCCGTTCGAGCCAGCCGTGCAACCAACCGAAAAATTTATGAGCAACAATGACAGCGCGAGCGTATTCACTGCCGGAGGTCTGTGAAAATAAATCAGCCTTCCAGTTTTCCTTCCTCGTCGCTTTCGCGCCTAGTGTCATGCCCGCTGCGTCGGCCCCAAAGAACCACGCTTCCTTATCGCGACTCGTATCTTGGACGCACATCGAAGAAACCTGGCCAACGAAGGTTGTGTAAAATGTGCGTGCATCTGGATCGGGACTTTGTGTACGCAACGCAATCTTTGAGTATGACGCTCCCACATCGATTCCAAGTACCGGCTCGTAGGACATATCAGCTAGCCTGTTGCATTACTTTCGCTCTGATTATTGGCGCGTTATCTAAACTCCAGCCCTTCCGCAAAACTTTGACGCTGTCCCCCGGATGCAATCCACCAGTTATGTCCTCGTGGACATGTGGATCGTAGGCCACGATGGAATTCGGTTCTCCGATTTGGCGCAGACCCAAATTAAAAGCGGTCGCTTCAAGAACTTCGAGCGCGTTAGCACCACGTTCCGTTTCCTCGAATGCAATTTTCAAAATCCTGGCGGCGTTCAAATCGATTTTTGAGTCTGCACTCCCAGTCTTTGGCTTCTCTAACGTATGCACAATCCATGTGTTGCTTTTCGCTTCTTCGGAATTGGCGGCAGTCTCCAAATCATCGAGCGCTTTGATAATACTCATTGCGGACCCCGGCATGGGCTTATCGGCGGCGTGAGTAAGCATGATGTCAGAAATAATCCCGATCATGAACAAAGAGGCTGTCTTACGAAAAAGTTGTGATCGCCTCTGATCTGCCAGGGAGCTTGAGACAAGAGCGTGAAGAAGTTTTGGTAAGCTATCGCGCATTTGTTTTCGCCCTTTGGGCGAGCGAATGACAGAGAGATAGGTTTTTGCGATCTTTGGTTTTCCCAAGATGGTGCTCGCGAAACGCGCAAGGGAGGCCGAGTCACCGACGTTGTTTATAGCCGCGAACAGGAACAATCCTTTCTTATCTCGCTGTGCGGCTGACTGAAGAAGCTCCTCGGGCTCCTTCAAGCCCGGTGATCGTTTATCCACTCGCAGCGCCGAAATAAATGCGGATTCCAGTCGCCGTATTTTAGCATGTTGAAACAACCAATCGCCCACAGCCGTGTCTAACCATTCCTGTGGCGGTCGATTCGCAATCTCATCGATCGCCTTTTTAGCAGCAGGCAATTTCTTACAAAGGCTTGTTAGTGCTCGCGGCGTCGGCGCAAGCGACACCAGTTGCAGCATCTCGACCTCATCCAGTTTCGGTAAAGAGGCTACGTAGATGACCTCGGCCGAAAATGGCCATCGCCGATCATTGAGCTCTTTGAGCAAAGTAATTGCTTGCGTCTGACTGTGCCGTTCATGCCGCGACCGCATCAGTTCAATTGCTGTTTTTGCAATCGAAGCGATTTCATCGGCCAACTCGGAATTGCGAATTCTTTCAGCCAATCCAACCGTCTGTCTGTGTAACGAATCCTGATTGACGCTCGTTTTCTGTTTGATGGCAGAGCGAAGAAACTTCGCGATCGTGTGATCAAGCTCCTCATTCATCATGGAATCCGCCCTATTTTGCGACGCAGACGTTCTTCGGTTCGGCGGGTAGTGTCCTAATTTGATTTTCTAAGCAGGAAAAATCGATGCCGTCGAGAAAGAGCGAGATTCACAGGCTGAACCCTTCTTTCCCTTCTCAGGAGTCGATCCATATTCTTTTCCTCGTCACTCTGTCGTATCGGCGAGTGGTTCTTCACGTAGAACCCTGCCAGTAAACAGATCGACATCGAAACTCCGGGGATCGATCCGCGAAGTAAGAAGCTCACAGATTTCACCAGCAGGAACGTTAGCGAGTTCCCGCGGCTCCATCTTATGAAGACCTCCGCCGTAAACTCGACCCTCGCCGAGCATGGTCTGGACGCATATATTGCTAAGCTTCTGCCAGATTTCGCGTTGTAGCGTCGGCTGTTTCTGTATCGCTAATTGCATTTTCAATTTCGGATACAACATTAAATACACATTAGCGGCGATGGCTTTCGAATGGTTGAAGATGAATCGAAAGGGCCGCCCGTTCTTTGTGTCGGAGCGACCGATGTATGTGCAAAGTATCGTCGCTGGTGGTCGGTTTTCCTGCAAATACCATGGGGAACGCTTCGCGCAGAGGTATCGATCGCCGACCTCTGTTTTCGCCTTTTCCAGATACCGATTTAGCGAAGGATACAGAGCTGCAACCTGCTCTTGCGGTAACCGGCAATCCAAAAGGAATTTTGGTTGATTTAAGATAGGATTGCCATCGGCGTCGGCCATTACCTCATTAGTCTCAAGATTGCGGGGACTCGGGAGGATTGGACGCAAAAACGCCGTTGGTAGGTCATATTCTGCAATCTGCTCGGGGCTCAGGATGAAAACGTTGTTAGCTCCGGTGGCAAGGCCACGCTTAATAACAAATAGATCAGCCAGCGTTGGACTGAGCTGGGTCTCTCGAACCGTAGAATGTGGGAATCGCGTCCACTTTAACTCGTGGCGCAAGTCGTCTATTGAAATCGACGCTTGAATAGTCGGAGCTAATAACTTTGCACCAAACGTGAACTCGACGTTGCTAACATTTGGTGGCGGCGTATTGCGGAAAAAAATAACTGCGGAGGACACCAGTGCGTCGGAGAATTGAACGTCATTCGGATCGAACCGATGAATACGCAAGAGCGTGACTCTGTTGAGTAGATAGTCCCGAACAGCCTTACCATAATTAACATTCATGAACTCGCTTGGAACCAACCAGGCCGCTGCCGCACCATCGGTCATCCACGCCTGCGCCACCGCTAGAAAATGACAATAAAGCCCGGCTAGACCGCTCAAGTGTATACCTGCGGCACGTTCACTCGCCTCGTGAAGTCGCGCCTTGTCTGAACCTGAAAGATGGTGATGGCGGACATACGGCGGGTTGCAAATAAGAAGGTTGAAGCGGCCGCTTATCGGAGGTGGAAGAGCCTTGGTGAAATCCTGGACCTCGCATCGCAGTCCCGTCTGCCGCCAAAGGGAATCTGCTGGCTCTGCATAATGGCGATCGATCTCGTAGCCAACACCAGCTTCGATTCGTGACGCTGGAACCTGTCTTACCAATGCTGAATAAAATGCCCCGGTGCCAAAAGCGGGATCCAGGAAACGTATCGGCTCATCATTGCGCAAAAGCGCGAGCGCTAATTTAACAATGTCGGCCGCGAGGCCCGGCGGAGTCGCAAATTGTCCTAATCGGTTTCTCTCGCTTTGGTGCTTCGCGGAATCTCTATCGATCTGAATGTCGAGCCGCTGCGCTTCAAGTTGCTCAAAGGTATTCATCGACTCACAACTTAAACTCTGCTAGATCATCAAGCCTGTGCTCCCACACCCAGTCAATCCCGTCTGCCGCTTCGTAACCAAGATAGCCACTGTCGAAGTATCCACAAAGTAAGAGCACGAACTCCAGAGACTCGCCGTAAGTTTCGCGCAGTTGAGCAACCTTCTTCGCTTCCTCTTTGCGGCGCTTGTTGACGTTTGTGAAATCGCCGGCGGATTTAGCTTCGATAAGAATCGGCAATACTTTTCGAGTCGCTCGCTTCGGCATGACGACAGCGTCAATTGGGATATTGATCGTTTTTCCCGTGTTTCCCAAGCGTACCGGGACATTCAAACGAAACGCGTATGTGCCTGATGGCATCGCGTCGAACTTAAGACCATGTTTCGCAGGGAGCGATTTATAGCCGCGCCGCTTTAACCAGTTACCGAGCACTTGTAGCTGTCGCGCTTCCTGCGCGTTCCGGATAATAGGATCAGCCGCCGCTCCGCACAGTCGATCGGCTACGATAGTTGCCGCACGATGAACCTCGCTCCGCTTCGGTTCAGTGTGCGATTGCAACCAAGTAAAAATATCCGGGTCGGCCATTTTTTCGAAGATCGCGCCCATCTTCTCGAGTTCTTTACCAAGAACGGCGGCGTTGGCATCTCTCGGAAGTTTCTGGCTCTTCTCCATCAACCCCACCAGGCCGCGGCGCACCCCAGACAGACCAATCAAACGATCCCGCGCAATCGGTGGACAAGTACACATCCGCAATGCTGGTAAAATGCCTGGATATGTCCGGAGAAGATCAGCGCCAACATTTGTCAAGTTGTTCGTCCATCGCAGCGCATCTTCGACTGCCTTTGTTGCAGCGATTCGTTCCTTCCGATAAGCAGCCGGTGCGAACTTCATAAACCATCGATTGTAGAAATCAACGGAGCGCGCGATGTCCGCTTTCCATCGATCGGGTTTGTCGCGGTTAGTGGCCAAAGTGCTTGTTCCTCAGTGTCTGGAACTGGAAGTCCAATTTGTTGGCGGAGTCTATTACGATTCCTCGTCGCTGGTCAGCCAAAGAATTGCGTCATGTGAATAAATTTGTGTCGCCATCGACCCAGATCATGCCAGCCATGCGTGAACGATCAACAGCGCAAGCGTGCCGATGACGATGGCGTTCCCGCAGGATCGACAACTACACCACTCGATTTGTGGGTCGCGGCGCGGCGCTGCAAAACTGCAACCCGCGACACACCAACTCGCTCAACGGCTCAGATTTCATCGAGATCAAACAGACTTTGTCTTTTCATTCGCTCGAGAATTTGAACCACCGCAGTCGGCAGCTCGCCGAATACAATTAAATCTCCGCGATGCGGCGATGCGCGCGTTGATTGATGAGAAGCAGCGCCGTTTGGCCGACAAAGCAGAAGAATAAGACCAAGAGAAGCCCGGTCGCAATGATTCGCGACGCGAGTGGCGCAAGGCACAGAACAAGAACCGCGATCGCAACCTGTGCCAGCCACGCCCAACTATTGCGCGCACTACTGTGGCGCTCCGAAGTCGCTGCGATTCCCATTATCACAAGCATCGTACCTGCCCCGGCGAAACAGATTAGCCATTGTTCAGTCGCGCTGAAAGATCCGCCCGGCGGCAACGCAATACCATGGCGCGCACCGACCCCGAGAATGCCGATCCCGAGGAACAGCAAAAAATGAAGCGCGATCCAGATACGCAGTTGGACCACGTGCTTGTTTGTCCGCATGTGCCGAGTTTCCCAACCGGTAGCGCCGTCTGAGTAGCACGACCAAAGAGCAAATCCCAACGCCAGACTCAGCACCGCAGCGGACGCAGCTAAAAGACTCCAGCCCATCTGACTTTCGATTCCGCGCATCACCGAAGCGACAAATTCGCCTAGCAGAATGATGGTCAGCAGCCCGAACCTCTCCGGGAAATGCGCGGCCCCCGGTGGCAGAACGATTGTACCGCGCGACGGCGGCCATGAGCTCGCGATATCCATTGAGAAAGCGAGGCACCAAGCGACGTATCGGTGCGGTGCAGGCAGCAATGCGGAAGCGGTCCAAACAACGGCGGCTGCGACAAGCCATCCGATACGACGAACAACAACAGACCGAGTGCCGGGCAATCCAATGACTCGCGCGTATTGCAAAGCGAGAACTGCGCGAACTCCGCCATAGGCCGCGCCAAACCCCGCCGCATCCCGGCTGCTAAGCGGCCCGGTCGCGTTCGCCGCCATTACCGCGACGAAAAATACTTGCGCCACAATGAGAGCGCGCTGGACCACGTCATCGACAGCAAACTGCGTGGAGAAGTTTGTGTAGCCGAGCCAGGCGAGAAAAATCAGCGCGAGCAAAAAGGCGTAATGCAGCACGCCATGAAGCGAATAATCGGCTTCGAGCGGCGTGCTCAATTGCGCGATCGCGGCCGCGAAGACCAGGTCATAGAACAGCTCAGTCCAGCCGGGACGTCGAACGTGCCGTTCATCTGCGGGCCAGAGCTTAGGCGCGCTGAAAAATCGCGATTGGATTAGCGTGCTGATTGGAAACGATTCGCTGCTATTTCGCCCGAAATTGTCCAATCGCGGCGCCGGCGCTGGCCGCTCCGACCTTGGCGATGTCTTCATCTTCCTGCGGCGTATTACCGCTTACTCCGATCGCGCCGATCACTTTGCCTTCAAACTCAATGGGAATACCGCCTTGCAACGGCGTTGCACCGGGCAGAGCCAGCGCAGCTACGCGCCCATCACGGACTTGATCTTCAAACACCTTGCTTGGGCGGCGGAAAATCGCGGCGGTGCGGGCTTTGCCGATCCCGACTT
>WNFZ01002773.1_pt1 | contig 18917 bp, 17 predicted proteins | sample 5400081 | NCBI WGS metagenome assembly WNFZ01 (sample SAMN13153365, study PRJNA577476) | soil metagenome | isolation source: 80 cm soil or saprolite under grassland replicate 1 | place: USA:California | collected 2016-06-15
CACGCCGCCTCGAGGCTCGCCGGCGTGCGGTACAGGCTTACGAGCAGCACCGTCGAGAGCGTCGCGCCTTCCAGCGCCACCCACAGGACGCCGACGTTGTTCGAGAGCAGGCACAGCAGCATCGTAAAGCTGAACAGCTGGTACATGCTGTGGTAGAGCCGAAGGCGCGCCGCGTTGACGCGGCCGCGGTCCTGCTCGATGCGCATGTAGGGCCGGGAAAAGAGCGCGGTGGTGAACGCGACAAAGGCGGTCAGCGCGACCAGGAACACGTTGAACGGGTCGACGAAGAACTGCTCGTCGAACGCGACGATCGGCCCCTCCGACACGACGCGCCTCGTGAGGAGCGCCGCCGCGACGAAGGTCGCGAGGCTCATCGCCGCGTTGAGCTCCGCGGCCCAGCGCTTGTGGCCGAACACGCCGAGCAGCACGCCGCCCGCGAGCGGGAGGCCGAGGACGAGCGCGATCTCTTCCATACTTATTCCGTTACCCCCGCGCAAGCGGGGGCCCAGCGTCGTTGGTTGAAAGTCACTGGGTCCCCGCTTGGCCGTTCCTCGAAACTCGCTTTCGCTCGTTTTCGCGGGGACGACAAAAAGCTGGGCCGGCGTTGTGCATTAGTCCTGCTTCAGTTTTTCCATATGCCGGATGTCCAGGCTGTCGAACTGCTCGCGGATATGAAAGAAAAATATTCCGAAGATGAAGGTGCCGACCAGCACGTCGAGCGCCACGCCGAGCTCGACCACGAGCGGCATTCCGTAGGTGGCGCTCGTCGCTGCGAAGAACAGCCCGTTTTCCATCGCGAGGAACCCGATCACCTGCGGAACGGCCTTGCGGCGCACGATCATCATGAGGAAGGAGAGCAGCACGCTCGCGAGCGCGATGCCGAGCGTGGCGCGGGTGATCGTTCCCGCCATCTGCGAGATCGGCGCGGCGAGCGCGAAAGCGAAGATCACCAGGCCGATGCCGATCAACATCGTCATCGGGATGTTGATCAGCGTCTCCACGTCCCAGCGCACGAACAGGCGGTCGATCAGCCGGTGCAGCACCCAGGGGATGAGCATCACCTTCAGCAGCACGGTGAGTCCCGCGGAGAAATAAAGGTGCGTCTGGCCGGTCGACCAGGCGACGATCGCGGTGGAGGCGGCGAGCGCCGCGCCCTGCCAGGCGAAGAGGTGGATCAGCGTGAGGATGCGCCGCTGCGACAGCATCGCGAACGAAAGCAGCAGCAGGAACGCGGCGAGCACGTTGACGAGTTGGCCGGAAAAAGGCGCGTCCATGTCAGCCGCGAACGAGGAAATGCGTCAGCATTCCCAGCACCGCGAGGAGGAACGCGGTGGAGAGGAACTCGGGCGCGAGAAAAAGGCGCAGCTTCGCGAGCACGGTTTCGATCAGCGCGAGGCCCGCCCCGGCGAGCGCGAGCTTCGCGGCGAGCGCCGCGAACGCGCCCGGCAGCGCCGACCAGTCGCCCGCCTCCGCGATGCCCCAGGGCGCGAAGAGCGCGATGCCGATCGTCACGTAGGCGAAGAGCTTGATCGCCACCGCCCACTCGATCAGCGCGAGGTGCCGCGCCGAGTACTCGAGGATCATCGCCTCGTGCACCATGGTGAGCTCGAGGTGCGTGGTCGGGTTGTCGATCGGGATGCGGGCGTTCTCGGCGAGCAGCACCATGAGGAACGCCACCGCGGCGAAGGCGAGGCTCGGGTAGAGCGTGAATTCCCGGTGCGCGAGCGTGTCCACGATGGTGGTGAGCTGGGTGGAGCCCGAGATAAAGGCCGCGGTGAACAGCGTCATCAGCATCGCCGGCTCCGCGAGAAAACCGATCAGCATCTCACGCCGCGCCCCGAGCCCCCCGAAGGAGGTGCCGATGTCCATGGCGGCGAGCGCCGAGAACACGCGCGCGAGCGCGAATACTCCGACGAGCGCGATGATGTCCGCGGCCGGCGCGAAGGGCAGGTCGGTCGCGAGCACCGGGACGATGCCGGCCGCGAGCCACATGCAGCCGAACAGGATGTAGGGCGTGAGCCGGAACAGGGGAGAGGCGTCGCGCGCCATCACCGCGTCCTTGTGGAAGAGCTTGGCGAGCGTCCAGTAAGGCAGCAGGAGGCTGGGCGCCGAGCGGTTCTGCAGCCAGGCGCGGCACTGGTTGACCCAGCCCACGAGGAGCGGCGCGGCGAGCACCACGAACACCGACTGCAGGATCTGGAACGCGATTCCGGGGAAGTTGTTCATCGCACGAACACCAGCAGGGCGATCAGGGTGAGAAAGCTGTAGAGCAGGTAGATGCTGATCCTGCCGTGCTGCAGGAGCGCGATCTTCGAGGAGACGAACTCCGCCGCCCGCGCAACCGGAAGGTACAGCCAGTACCAATGATGGTCCTCGATCTTGAGGAAATACCGGGGCGCCGGGTCGTCCGGCCCGGGCAGGTCGCGCTGCATGCGATAAAGCGGCCCGAACACGTGCCGTATCGGCTGGCCGAAGGCGTCCGCGGTGTCCTGCATGCGCGAGGGCATGCGCGAGGTCTGCTCCGGGAAGCCGCAGTCCCAGGGGTCGGCGAAGCGCAGCCGGCCGTGATAGAAACGCCGCACCAGCAGAAACGCGAGCGCAGTCACAGCGACGATCACGACGAGGAAGATGACCGGCGAGTAGCTCGCCTCCTCCGCCGCGGTGGGCACGAGCCACAGCCAGCTCGACTCGAGCGCCTGTTCGGACAGGCCCTGCCCGGTGAGGGAGACGCCGATCCGGTTCAGCATCAGCAGGAACGAAGTCGGGAAGAGCCCGAGCACGAAGCAGCCTGCGGCGAGCCAGGCCATGCCGTAGCGTTCCATGCCGCTCGCGTCGCCGCCGTGCGGCACCGGCGTGCGGTGCGTCGGCTCGCGCGGCCGGCCGAGAAACGCGATCCCGTAGACCTTGACGAAGCACATCGCGGTGAGCGCGCCGGCGAGCGCGAGCGTCGCGGCGAAGAGCGGCAGGAGGCTGCGCACCACGCCGTTCTGCAGGAGCGGGGCCTGCAGCGCGGCCTGGAACGTGAGCCACTCCGAGACGAAGCCGTTCAGGGGCGGGAGCGCGGAGATGGCGAGCGCGCCGATCAGGAAGTAGAACGCGGTCTTGGGCATGCTGTGGACGAGGCCGCCCATGTCGTTCAAGTTCCGCATGCCCGTCGAGTGCAGGATCGAGCCGGCGCCGAGGAAGAGCAGCCCCTTGAACACGGCGTGGTTGAGCGTGTGATAGAGACCTGCGATCAGGCCGAGCACTCCGGCTGCCGGATGGCCGAAGCCGATGAACACCATCGACATGCCGAGGCCCAAGAGGATGATGCCGATGTTCTCGACCGAGTGATAGGCGAGCAGGCGCTTCAGATCATGCTGCATGAGGGCGTAGAGCACGCCGAAGAGCGTGGTCGCGGCGCCGATCGCGAGCACCACCATACCCCACTCCCAGCGCACGTTGCCGATCAGGTCGAAGATCACCCGCACCATGCCGTAGATGGCGGTCTTGATCATGATGCCGCTCATCAGCGCCGAAACCGGCGAAGGCGCGGCGGGGTGTGCCTCGGGAAGCCAGGCGTGCAGCGGGATCATTCCGGCTTTTGCGCCGAAGCCGAAGAAGGCGAGGAGGAAAGCCGCCGTCGCCCACGCGGGCTGTAGCTGGGCGGCGCGCAGCGCCTCGAAGCTGTAATCGCCGCGGCCGCCGTGAAGCACGCCGAAGCACAACAGGATCGCGATCGCGCCCAGGTGCGCGATCAGGAGATAGAGGAAGCCGGCGCTCCTGATCGCCGGCAGCTTGTGGTCGGTAATGACCAGGAAATACGAGGACAGCGCCATCGTCTCCCACGCCACCATGAAGAGATAGGCGTCGTCGGCGAGCAGGACGAACGCCATGCTCGCGAGGAACACGTGGTACTGGAGGTTGATGAGGGCGAGGCGGCCCGAAGGCTCTGCGCGGAAATAGCCGGCGGCGTACACCGAAATGCCGGCCGAGACCGAGCCGAGCAGCATCAGGAAGAACCCCGCGAGCGGATCGACCCGGAGATGAAAAGGCAGGTCGGGCAGCCCGAGCGGCAGAGTCAGCGTCTGCGCGGGAAGCCATACCGCCTGAAGGCCGAAGGCGGCGAGCACGAGGCCGGCGAGCGCGCCGAGCGGAAAAGCGAACCGCCTGGTGAACGCCGCGTTGTGCGCCGGAGCCAGTCCGAGTGCTGCGATGACAAGCCAGAAAACTGCGACGATCAGCGAGCCTGCGAGCGGAGATGAGATGGCTTCCATTGTCTTCGGAAGGGGCGGCGGGCGGCGAGGTCACGCCGGCCGCCCGGGTTTCGGGTGCGCAGCTAAATTTGCCAAATAGTACCAGATCGATCCTCGCTCCCGAATCGAGAGGCGCATGTCGCGTGTGCCGTAGCGGGCGATTCCGGAAGAAGAGATTCGTACGACCTGGCTTGTGAAAGTGTTGCTTCTAGGGAGCTGAAAGATGTGCCGGCGGTGCCGTCATGCCACCAGCCTGAATCCGACAACGGAGAAGTGATGGTCGAATGTGAACGCGAGCCGAATACGCTCGCGCTTCATGATGGCGAAGCTGGTGGCGTCCACAGCCGAGAGCTTATGCAGGTCCGCGCGCCGGAAATATTCCCAAGACTGCTGGAGATCGCTCAGCTCGCAGGGAAGGATCTTGGCGGTGCCCGGCTTGTAGATCGAGTCTTTCCATGCCAGCGCCACGTCCCGATTGGCGTTGCGATCGAGAAATGTGAATGTCTCGATCACAACGGGAACGGAGGTGTGAAGCTTCGCGGCCGCTCCGTGCAGCAGGTCCCATTGTTCCCGCGCCTGGGAATGCAGCGGGTCTCGCGACAGCGCAAGCGCGATCCACGCTCCGCTGTCTACGAAAACCGCCTCCCCCTGCCGCATCAGGGCTCGTCGTGGACGGTATCGTGTTCGACGGACGTCCGCCGGGGCTCGCCGTCCCAGATGGCGACGGGGCCGGCGGCCTGCGGCCTGAGCACGACCTTGCGGATCGCGTCGCGGACGAGCTCCGCGACGCTGCGCCCCGACCGCGCCGCGGCCTTGCGTAACGCCTCAAGCTCTTCCTTGCGCAGGTAGACCTGGGTCTTTTCCATGTATGTCACTTTAGTCCATCGGGTGACATACGTCAAGCCAGGCATTTCCAGGATGGGCGCAATCCGGCAAAGAGAATCGCCGGACACCGTCCGGCAAAATCCGACGACAGCAACCGCACTCGATACTTCCGGTGCGGGACTGCCTTAGGAGGACGTCACGAGAGAGGGCGGGGGCGAGGGTGGGACAGAGCGCGGTTTGGCGATCATTTCACCTTCATCCCTGGCTGAGCGCCGCTGTCGGGCGAGAGCAGATAAACCCCGGGACCTTCGCCGCTCGCCGCGAGCACCATGCCCTCGGAGACGCCGAACTTCATCTTGCGCGGCGCGATATTCGCCACCATCACCGTGAGCCGGCCCTCGAGCCTCGCCGGGTCGTAGGCCGACTTGATGCCCGCGAACACCGTTCGCGTTCCGTTGCCGATGTCGAGCGTGAGCTTCAGGAGCTTGTCTGCGCCGTCGACATGCTCGGCTTTGAGAATTCTTGCGATACGCAGGTCGATCTTGGCGAAGTCGTCGATCGAGATGACTCCCTCTCCCGCTCCAGCGGGAGAGGGTTGGGGTGAGGGTGTGGCCATCGCAGACTTCTCCGGTGTAGGCTCGAACAGCGCATCGAGCTGCCTTTCCTCAACGCGGGTCATGAGATGTGCGTAGGGCGCAATCCTGGCACCCCAGATCGCATATCTACTTTCAGCGTGCTTCCAGTTAAGCGGCTCGATGTTCAAGAATTTCTCCACTTCAGTGGCTAGATTCGGCAACACTGGTTTGAGGTAAAGCGTAAGCATGCGAAACGCTTCAAGACCCACCGTGCAGATGTCTTGCACCGAATTTTTAAGACTGGGAGACTTAATTCGCTCCCATGGCGAATGCGCGTCTATGTATTCATTGGCCTGGTCGGCGAGCGTCATTGACTCACGCAGCGCTTTTCCAAATTCACGCTGATCGTAGTAGGTCTGAATTCTCAAGCGGGCCGCCCAAGCGTGCTTCAATAACGCGAGGCCAGGACCCTTTACGACATCACTCGGTTTTTCGTGTAGGCGCTCGCTCGATAGTTGTCCGCCGAAGTGCTTAGTAATGAATAGTGCTGTGCGACTCGCAATATTGACGTACTTGCCCACCAAATCACTGTTCACCTTGAACATGAAATCTTCGGGATTGAAGTCCATGTCCTCGACGTTCGCGTTGAGCTTGGCTGCGATGTAATAGCGCAGCCACTCCGGGTTCATATCGAGCCTGAGATAGCGCAACGGATCGATGCCCGTGCCGCGCGATTTCGACATCTTGTCGCCCGAGACGGTGATGAAGCCGTGGACGTAGACGTTGTCCGGCGTCTTGTAGCCGGAGAACTCGAGGATCGCAGGCCAGAACAAGGTGTGGAAGTAGATGATGTCCTTGCCGATGAAGTGGATCATCTCGGTGTCCGGTGCGGCGAGGAATTCCTCGAAACTGCGCGCCTCCCCGTTCTTGCGGGCCTTGCCGGTGTCGAAATAGTTCTTCAGGCTCGCGAAATAGCCGATCGGCGCATCCAGCCAGACGTATAAATATTTTTCCTCCCGGATGTCGGGAATGCGGATGCCGAAGTAGGGCGGGTCGCGCGAGATGTCCCAGTCGGCGAGCGTCTTCTCGCCCTTGCCCTCGAGCCATTCCTTCGCCTTGTTCGCAACCTGCGGCTGGAGCCGGTCCGGCTTGTTGATCCAATCGCGAAGGAACTCCTTGCACTTAGGATCGGACAACCTGAAGAAGTAGTGCTCGGAGGACTTCAGCACCGGCTTTGCGCCGGAGAGCGTCGAGTAGGGGTTCTTCAGCTGGGGGGGCGAATAGACGGTGCCGCAGTTCTCGCAGGCGTCGCCGTACTGGTCTTTTGCACCGCAGTTCGGGCACTCTCCTTTGATGTAGCGGTCGGCGAGGAACATGCCCTTCACCGGATCGTAGAACTGCTCGATGTTGCGCGTGACGATCAGTGGCTCGCCGTTCGCACCCTTCACTGCTTTGAGCTTGCGGTAGATGGCCTGTGATAGCTTCGTGTTCTCCTCCGAATGCGTGGAGTGCCAATTGTCGAACTCGATGTGGAAACCGCTCAGATATTGATCGCGTCCGGCGCGGACTTCGGCTATGAACTCTTCCGGTTTTTTTCCTGCTTTCTCGGCCGCGAGCATGATCGGCGCGCCGTGCGCGTCCTCGGCGCCGATGAAGTGCACCGTATTGCCCTGCATCCGCTGGAACCTCACCCAGATGTCGGCCTGGATGTATTCCATGATGTGGCCTATGTGGAACGGGCCGTTCGCGTAGGGCAGGGCGGTGGTGACGAACAGCCGGCGGGGCATGCGGACCTTCAAAAAGCCATCATTCTATCGCCTCGCGCCCGTATCCGGCGCGAAGCGAACCGGGCGCTAGACCAGAGCGATCAGCGTCGCGATGACGACCGCTATCCCGACCGTGGCGGCCATGATCACGTTTTCGCGCAACCCCCAGGGATACTCCCCGGGGCGAAACGACTTGGTGCGCACGATCGACGACCCCGAAAAAGATTTCGTCGAGACGAGCTCGTGAATTCCGTCCGCGCCGAGCTGGCGCATCAGGCGGCTGGTGGCTTCCTGCGAATCGAAAGCGCGCGAAATGCCCTTGGTCGGCGACGGAATCGTCGGGGTTTCCTCGCCCGCATCCCGGTCGGATGGCTCGGAGGGCGGGCTCGGGGCGGCCGCCGCCTGAGGCGCCACCGGGATCGGGCGGGTCGCCGCGAGGCTCGCGCCCGCGCCCTGCTGCCCCGTCTCCATCTGCATCCTGCACTCGCGCAGATCGTTCGCGAAGTCGGCCGCGCTCTGATAGCGCGCTTCCGGCGTCTTGGCGAGCACTTTGGCGACGATGTAATCGAGCATCACCGGCACCTGCGGGTTGACCGCGCTCGGCGGCGCGGGATCGTGGTTGGTGATCTGGTACATGAGGGCGCTCAGGCCATCGCCGTTGAAGGGCGTCGAGCCGGTGAGGCACTGGTAGAGGATGACCCCGAGCGAAAAGATGTCCGAGCGATGGTCGGCGCGCTTTCCCACGACCTGCTCGGGCGAAATGTATTTGGGCGAGCCGAGGATGATGCCCGTCTGGGTGCGGGTCTCGCTCGAGCGCATGCGAGCGATGCCGAAATCGGCGATCTTGGCGCGCCCATCCCCAGTGACCAGGATGTTGGCGGGCTTGATGTCCCGGTGCACGACGTGGTGTTGGTGCGCGTAGGCGAGACCTTCCCCGACCTGGGCGGCGATATCGACCGCCTGCACGACCGGCACCGATTGCCCCTCGACGAGCATTTCGCGCAGCTCGCGCCCCTCGACGTACTCCATCGCCATGTAGACGAGGTTGCCGCTCTTGCCGATGTCGTAGACGATGACGATGTTCTGATGGTTGAGTCCGCCCGCGGCCTTGGCTTCGGTGTAGAAGCGCGCCTCGTACTCCGCCATGCCCTCTTCGCCGGCCTCGGCCGTGTTGATGGTCTTGATCGCCACCACGCGGTTGAGCATCGGGTCGTTCGCCCGATACACCACGCCCATCGCGCCCTTGCCCAGTTCGGCGACGATCTCGTAGCGGCCAAGGAGCCACGGCTCGGTCATGGCGGGGTTATTTTCTGGATTTCACGCCACGGAACACCGAGCCCCAGACCGGGTGTCCGGCCTCGTCCTCGCTGAGCTCGAAGGACGGATCGATGTCCAGAGCTTTCCTGAATTCTTCGCGGCACGGCTGCATCCGGCCGGAAACACAGTGGATGAAAGCGAGAAATTTGTGGGCCCTCGCCTGTTTGGATCTGCCGCGCAGACCCGCGTCGAGGCTCGCCTGCAGCAGTCTTGCCGCGTAGGGATACTCGCCGTCCTCGTAGGCCTTGACGCCGAACTCAAGTTCTCTTTCCCCCATGCTCGAAAACACTCCGGCGAGGTCCTCTCCGAGCGATGCGCATCCGGAAAGCGCCAGGCACGCGAGCACCGGCGGAAGCCAGCGGTAACGGGTCATCGTCCTCGGAACCTGTGCCGGATGCTGATTTCCGCCCCTGACCTGACATCGACCGTCTCGATGTGGGACGGAAATGACGAGTTCCTCAACTCTACCCGGTGCTTGCCCGGCTTGATCGGTATCGAGCGCAGCGGCGGGCTCACGCCTTGCCTCGCCCCGTCGACGTAGACCTCGGCCCAGGGCAGGGCAACGATATGGATCACGGCGTCGCGCGAGGACGCGGGGGCGGTTGCGACGACGGTTTCGAGCTCCCTTTTCGGGGCTTTCGATTGCGCCTTGGGCGGCGGCGTGGGCTCCGCCGCTGCGGCTTTGACGGGCGGAGCTTCGGCTTTGGATGCCGCCGCGGGTTTCACTTCGCCGTCGGAGTTCCTGTAGCCGCGCGCGACGACCCCGGTGCCCACGACCAGCGTGAACGCGAGCGGCGCTGCCACGAGCAGCTTGCTGTTGACCCGCAGCGCTGCCGCCCAGCCGCGCAGATTCAATCTGGGGAGCTCGGGGATTCGGAAGCTTGGCAGGCGCATCGCCGGTTTCGGCGCGGGGGGAGGGAGCGTGCGCCGCAGGTTGCTCGGCGCCGCGCCGATCGCGTAGACCTCGTGCTCGCGCACGTGCTTGTCGGTCTTCGCGCCTTCGTAGTGGAACAGCTTCGAGTAGTCCTCCGACAGGTGCGCCATGACGTCGTAGTAGGAGCGCGAAACCAGGATCTGCCCCGGCTCGGCGAAGCTCATGACGCGCTGCGCGACGTTGATTCCGTCGCCGATGATGTTGGGCTGGCCGTTGATGTCCTTGACGAGCCTGACCGGTCCCAGATTCACGCCGACGCGGACCTGCAGGCGCGGACCGCCGCTCGCCAGTTCCTGCTGTCCCGGGACGGCGTCGCGCAGGCTCATTCCCGCGAACAGCGCATCTTCGGGATCTCCGAGAAAGCTCACTGCTGCGCCGTCCCCGGTGTCGAGGATGATGCGGTCGTCGGTAGCGACGCCCGTGATCGCCTCCATCAGGACGGCGTTGAACCGCTCCTTCAGCCTGATCTGCTCGGCGACCGTGCGCGCCGAGTACTCGACGATGTCGAGAAACAGCACGCTGCAGATAAACGTTCGATTGGTGTAATCCGGCATGCTCCCGTCCGCCGTCGTCCCTCGCCCGGCCCTGCCTTCGGGCGGTCAGCTCCCCGTGGGTCTCATTCTACCGCGCCGGGGCTCGGCGGGCAGCGGAAGTTGCTAGAATATCAACCTATTGCCAGCCGCTTGTCCCGTGCAGCGGCTGCGCAGCGCCGCCATGCCGGTCACACAGGAACAAATTCACAGCGCGCTCAAGGAGGTCCTCGACCCGAACACGGGCAAGGATTTCTTCGCCACCAAGTCGGCGAAGAACATCAGGGTGGAAGGCGCAAACGTTTCCCTCGACGTCGAGCTCGGCTACCCGGGAAAAACCCAGTTCGACCCGATCCGCAAGCTCGTCACCGGAAAGCTTCGAGGGATCCCCGGGGTAAGCGGCGTCACAGTCGGCGTGACGAGCAAGATCGTTTCGCACTCGGTACAGCGCGGCGTCAAGCTGATTCCTTCGGTGAAGAACATCGTCGCCGTGGCCTCAGGCAAGGGCGGGGTGGGCAAGTCGACCACGGCAGTGAACCTGGCCCTTGCGCTCGCCGCGGAGGGGGCGAGCGTCGGCGTGCTCGATGCCGATATCTACGGCCCATCGCAGCCGACGATGCTCGGCATCACCGGACGGCCCGAGTCCAAGGACGGCAAGACGCTCGAGCCGATGACGGGCCACGGCATCCAGGCGATCTCGATCGGCTTTCTCATCGACATCGATACCCCGATGGTGTGGCGCGGGCCGATGGTGACGCAGGCCCTCGAGCAGCTGCTCAAGGACACGCGCTGGCGCGATGTCGACTACCTCGTCGTCGACATGCCGCCAGGCACCGGCGACATCCAGCTCACGCTCGCCCAGAAGGTGCCGGTGACGGGCGCCGTGATCGTCACCACGCCCCAGGACATCGCGCTCATCGACGCCCGCAAGGGCCTCAAGATGTTCGAGAAAGTCGGCATTCCCATCCTCGGCGTCGTCGAGAACATGAGCACGCACATCTGCTCGAACTGCGGTCACGAGGAGCACATCTTCGGGCAGGGCGGCGCCGAGCGCATGTGCAGGGAGTACGGCACCGAGCTGCTCGGGTCCTTGCCGCTCGACATTGCGATCCGCGAGCAGGCCGACTCGGGCAAGCCGACCGTGGTGGCCGATCCCGACGGCCGGACGGCGGAAATCTACCGGGCGATCGCGCGCCGGCTCGCCGTCAAGATCGCGGAGTCCGCAAAGGACATGACCTCGAAGTTTCCGAACATTGTCGTGTCCAAGGACACCTGAGCGGGCTCATTACCGGTCCCCGCTCACGCCAGCAACGAAGTAGTCAAGGACTGCCTATTACGTGGCCAGACGCCGTGCGTTGCAACTGCGAATGGAGTTCGCGCACAATCAGCCGCTCGCCATCCTCGCGCTTCAGCATGCTCTCGAACCTGCCGGCCCGGACCAGCGCGACGTATTGCGTTGGCGATTCAAGAAGCGTGGATATCTGCTTGTCGCGTGGCCACTCAAGGTCGATCTGCCCGCGGTACAAGCAGTGTCCGAACAGGTCGTTGAGGCGACTGGCATTCAGCCGGTCTGGCGGATTCTCCAGGTAGCCCCCGTCCTGCTCGAAGCGCGCCAGTTGGTCCATCAGGATCTGCTCCGGTACGGCAGCTCCGAGCTGCGTATAAGCCGGATTGCCCGTGTAGCGCTGGACGTCCTGGTGAAGGCTAGGGGTCGGCGAGGGCAGAAATTCGCTCCCGCCGTACATCTCGACCTGCATTGCAATCCGCATAGCGCGCTGATATCTGCGCTCGTATTCCTGCTTCGCTCTCCGGATGGAATCGAGAACGTCCGCCGGCCGCGACCAGCCCAGAAGCCGAAGATCTTGATTTTCCTGCCTGCCGACGAACACCAACGCCTTGGGCGAGCCGGCACGAACCGCACCTGCACTCAGCGCGAGCAAACGCGTGACCCACCAGGCATCGCCGTCCTGCAAATCGATAACGACAATCTCGTGACGAGACGCCTGTCGGAGCGTCTCGATAATGTCCATCGGCGCGGTATCCGAAACGATCGGTCCGGCAACACCGATATTGGCCGGCAAACCAAACGACTCCCGCTTAAGTTCCGGTCGGTTGAGGTCGACCTGGCTGAAATCGATTTTCCAGCCCTTATAGGAAAGAACCACCCCGCGGCTCGACAGGAAATCGAGCAGCACGAGGATGACCGGAACGAAACCGGCGGCGAGTACTACCAAGCTGACAATGTTTCGCGATTCGCTGTCGGGCCAGCCAAGCGTTTCTTCGGCTAGATACAAGGCAGCCGCGAGGACCATCCATATCAGCGGGACCAGGAGAAACGCCGCCATGCTGCTGTATGGCCAAAGATTGTTGTGTCTATCGTTGTTCATCTGGTGTCGCCTCAACTGCCACTGTGGTCTTGCGCATCAGCAGAATCGCGCTGCCGCGCGCTCGCGACGTCGGCGAGATACATCTTGCTGATCTCGGCATCGAGCCTGTTCTCCTCGAGCCGCAGCTCATCAGCTCTTCCTCGTGCTCCATCTCGAACTGCTTGAGCGAGATCATCTCCTTGTCGGAGAGGTTGGGCTTGTCCAGATCGATGCCCGTCCTCTCTTTCACGTACGCCGTGCCCTTGGAGAGCGCGGCGTTCGCGAGACCGTTTCCGAGCAACGCGCTTACGATCGGCAACATCTTTCCCTCCTTCTATGGTTGAGAGCGAGCGAGCCGATGTTCTCGGCCCCTCATTCTCGGTGGCGGTGTCTGCCGCAGGGCGCAGGCTATGAATTCATTTTCTGAACACCTCGAACACCACGAGGTCCGTGAACCGACGCTCCACGGCGTCGAAGACCAGCCGATAAGACTTTTGGTTGTGATCGAACTCTACCTCCCGGGACTTCGGGTCCACGCGGCGGTCAAGGAGCACAGATTGCGCCTCACCGCGCACCATAGCGGTCGGCAACATGCCGTGCTCGTCGTTCATGACCAACGCGTTCGCCTTGGGCACGTAAATCAGCATGCGAAAGGCCGCGTTCTGCTCAACATCGCCGACGTACACCGCGACCTTCCTTTCGAACTCCCCGCCGAGCAGCGTGCGGTGCCGCTGCTTTACCTGGCTTTGCCCGATGACCTTGATCGGGCCCGCGGGCAGCATGAACCGCACCACCTCGGGGGCGAGAAATGACTTGTCCAGCTTGATCAGGGTGAAGTACTGATAGCGTCCGCTCGGCGCGTCCCGAGTGAAATAGGTATCGGCCGGCGCCGCCGACCTGCGCACATAGTCGCGGATGGCGCCGGCCTCCGCCGGAGCGCGTTGCTCGAGCTTTGCACCTCCGAGTTGAGCGGCGAGGACATTCGCCGCCCGCTCGATCGCATCACGAAGCGAAAGCTCTTTGGCTTTACCCAGGTCCGTACTTTCGGCCTCGCCCACGAACTGGTAGATCCCCCCGCGGTCCGCGGGGCCGCGTCGATCCCGGACCCAGGCCGGCGAGGGAGCATCCCCAGCATGGGCCGTGGGCAGAAGCTCGAGATAACTGGCGCCGACCTGGATCTTCCTTTCGATGTCGGAGATCCCGGCCAGAAGCTTTTGGATCTCGTGTACCGTCGTGCGCGCGTTCGAGTCATCCTTGCCGCGCACTTCGGCGAGGAGATCACGCGCGCGCTCGATCTTCTCGCGGACCTCAAACGCCGCCACCCTGAGCGCGCGGTAGTCGGTGGGGAATACGATCCCGACGACGCCCGTGATCACCGCGACCGCCAGACCCGCCGCGGCCGTGGCCGGCTTGGTCCAGCGTCTCTGCAGCTTCTGCAGGGAGGCCGTGACTGCGCCCAGCACCACGATCAGGATGGTCATCGTCATCAGCCAGCTTGCTTTGAGCTCGGTATCGGCAAGCACCTGGATCTTCTCGGCGAGTCTCTCCTCGAGACGCTTCTGCATCTCCAGCATGCCCGAGTATTGGGCCGTGGCGTCCGGAGCAAATGCCAGGACGGCGAGCCCGGCGGCGATCGCGGCTGCGGAGATGAGATAACGGTTCCCTTGCATATTCCCTCCCTGTCTACCAGCGGGCAGAAGGCTCCTAGGCTGAAAAAGCTCCGGACGCCGGCGCGCGCTCCCCGCTTTCCGCCAGCCTATGCAACATTCAATTGCGTGATGGAGAGCCTAGTTTCGGCCGGAGACGACCGCTGTTAAGTCTTCCACCAGGAAGGTGTGAAATATTCACAGCGGGTTTGGAAGGACGAGGGATGAGAGCGTGGTTTTCTCCCGCATGGCGTTCGGCGGGCGGATTTAAGAGTCACGCCCCGTCTTATCGGATGCAACGGTCCGCGAGCTTGCGCGCAGCCGTCGGCGAGTCACTTTCGCCCTGAATGGGTCGTTGGCGCCACGGGCGAAAGGCGCTGGCACTCGCCGATGCGGAGCGCTATCCGCTTGAATACTCTCGTGGACCCGAGTTGGCACAAGTGTTGCGAATGACGCGGCTGGAAATGCCGTTTCGATGCGGCAACATGGACGAGGACGCGATTAACACGCTGGCGCAAGAAGTGGCGACCTACTTGTCGATGCACCCGAACGCGGCCGACACGGTCGAGGGGATTCGGCGCTGGTGGCTGACGCGAGTGCGCGTCGCAGAAGCAACGGCCGACATGCAGTTGGCGCTCGACGTGCTCGTCGTACGCGGTGTCGTCGTCCAGAGACGATTGCCGGACGGCCGGTTCATCTATGCGGCGACCCCGCGGCTGCACTAGGCGCACGAATTGGAGATCCTGCGCGAGGCGAGTTGTGGTGGCGGGAATGTGGAACGCCAGATTGCCGACGATGAACCGTCACGCGCGATCGTGATCGTCGAGCTTGAGGTCGATCGCATCGGGCACCGGCATAACGTCGGTGGTGAAGGTTCAACTCAACAGGAGATCGATGAATCATGACGCACATATTGAAGAACCTGAGCCGTCGCTTGGTCAGCTTTCGCGGCAACAGCGGCCAGACCTGGCATATCGAGCCCAGTACGTCGATCGAGCTACCGGACTTCGAGGTGAGTAAAAACGAGAAGCTCCTCAAGCTGGAAGAGCGTCATCTCATCAAGGTGAACCGCCCGGACGCGAAGGAGAGCGAACCGGATGGCGACGGCCACGACCGCGGCAAAAGGGCCCAGGCAAAAGAGCACAGCGAAGTGGAAGGCGACGACCAGGACCGCGGCAAAAAGCCCAAAGCGAAGCGTTAGTCCGAACTTGCGAACACAATACGGAGATTGAACATGGCGACTCTCACTTTTCCCGGGGTCTACGTGGAGGAAGTGTCCAGCGGCGTGCGTCCCATTGCCGTGGCGTCCACCTCCACCGCGGCTTTTGTCGGTCAAGCGCAAAAAGGCAGCCTCAGCGAAGCGATCAAAGTATTCAATTTCACCGAGTTCGAGAACCTCTACGGCGGCTTTGTGGACGGCTCGCGTCTGGCGCATGCCGTGTTCCAGTTCTTCAACAACGGCGGCGCGCAGTGCTACATCGTGCGCGTCGCGGGTGCCAATACCACCACGGCAAATATCGCCCTGAACGATCGCGGCACCATCCCTCAGCGCAGTCTCACCATCTCGGCCGTGAGTCCGGGCGTGTGGGGTAACGGGCTTGCGGTCCACGTCGCCAACGGGACGAACAACCCCGGCAACGAATTCGATCTCGCCGTGCACTGGGAGGGCAGCCCTACGCCGCTCGAGCGCTTCCGCAACCTCAGCATGGCCCCCGATGCGCCGAACTTCGTCGAGGCCGTCACCAGCGGCTCCAATTACATCCGCGTAGCGGTCAATGCGGTCAATGCCAACGTGGAACGCGGCGCCAGTCGCGGCGCATCGCCGCCCGTGCTACCGCTCGGAGCCGGGCGGACGAGGTTCCTTATTAACGTCAACGGCGATGGCTATCAGCAAGTCGATATTCAGAGCGGGGTCGGGGTCGGCGCCGGTCAGGCGGCCGACCTGAGCAACGCGGCCAACGTGGCCACTGCCATCACCTTTGTGGTCAGAGCCCTCACCAAGCTGCGTGCCTCCACGGACCAGGCCGTCTTCACCGCATTCACCTGCACGGTGGACACCGGTACCGGAGCGTTGGTACTGCAGTCGGGCGTGGCGGGCTTCGACTCCTCGGTGAACGTCGCCCGAGCCGCTGTTCCCGCTGAAAACGCCGCCGACCAGTTGCGTATCGGCGTTCTGGCGGGGGGCATCGAGACGCTCGGCGGGGCCGTCACGCGCCCGATCGCCAACACCAACACCAATGACCCGGCACAGGCGGCGTATTTCTATCTCGTCGGCGACAACGCGACCGCCGCGGCAGTTGCGTCGGTGCAGCCCGGTTCCGACGGCGACGCGATCGCGAACGACCAGCCTTACATCGACGGGTTCCAGCGGCTCAATAACAAGGACGACGTCAGCCTGCTCGCGGTCCCGGGCATCGGGTCGCGCGACCTTGTCGGTGCCGGGATGAACTACTGTGCCAATCGCTCATTGAGCGACTGCTTTTTCATAGGCGACCTATCCCAGGACGACGATACCATCGACGAGGCGGTGACGTTCCGGGACGGCATCACTCCGAAGAACTCGTATGGCGCCATTTACATGCCTTGGCTCAAGATGCTCGATCCAACCGGCGTGTCGTCGGAACCGGTGCTGGTGCCGCCCTCCGGCTATGTCGCCGGCCTGTACGCCAAGACCGACAACGCGCGCGGCGTGTGGAAGGCGCCGGCCGGCACCGAGACCGGCGTTGCCGGCGCCACCGGGCTGATGGTGAACTTCACCGATGTCCAGCAAGGCAATCTGAATCCGAAAAACATCAACGTCATTCGGCAGTTCGCCGCTTCCGGCATCGTCATTTGGGGCGCGCGCACGGTGACTGCGGATCCGGAATGGACCTATGTGCCGGTGCGGCGCACCGCCATCATGTTGCGCGTGAGCATCTACCGCGGCATCCAGTGGGCGGTATTCGAGCCGAACGACACGCCTTTGTGGACCCAGCTGCGGCTCAACATCACCGCGTTCATGATGACGCTGTATCGGCGCGGCGCCTTCCAGGGCTCGACGCCGTCGCAGGCCTTCTTCGTCAAGTGCGACTCCGAGACCACCACGCAGGACGACATCAATCTCGGGATCGTCAACGTTCTGGTGGGTTTCGCGCCGCTCAAGCCGGCCGAGTTCATCGTCGTGAAAATCAGCCAGAAGGCCGGCCAGGCGTCCTGACCCGGATAGAGAGAGGAGAAGTCCATGCCGAAGTTCTCGGTGAACACGCATCGTCGCGATCCGTACCGCAACTTCAAGTTCAGGATCATGTGGGACGGCAAGTATGTCGCCGGTCTGAGCAAGTGCAGCGCGCTCAAGCGCAGCACCGAGGTCGTCGATTGGCACGAATCGGGCGACCCGTTTCCATACAAGCTACCGGCGAAGACCAAGAGCGAAGCCATCATCCTGGAAGCCGGCGTGACCCACGACACGGCCTTCGAGGATTGGGCCAACAAGGTCTACGACTACTCGAAGGACGGCATCATGGGTTTGAAGGAATTCCGCAAGGACGTCGTGATCATCGACATCTTCAATCTTCAGGACCAGGTCAATCCGGTGATCCGCTACAACGTCTACCGCTGCTGGGTTTCCGATTATCAGGCGCTGCCGGAGCTCGACGCCAACGGCAACGCGGTGATGATCCAGACTATCAAGCTCGAGAACGAAGGCTGGGAGCGCGATAAGAGCGTCGGCGAGCGCGCTGAGACCTGACCTCCCCGCGTGAGCCTGCCATGCGGCAAGCAACCTTTCTGCTACCGGGCGGCTATTGGGACGCGAGCGGCGTCCTGCATCGCGAAGCGGAGTTGATCGCGCTCACGGGTCGCGAGGAAGAGTTGCTTGCGGACAAGACGGCGGGTGCAGCCGCCGGGCTGGTGACCGCCTTGCTCGCGCGTTGCATGCGCGGCATCGGAACAGTCCGGCCGGTCACGGAAGACGTGGCGCGCGAACTGCCGGTCGGCGACCGCCAGTATCTCTTGATCAAGCTTCGACAGCTCACCTTCGGCGACAAGGTGGACGCGACAGTCCGCTGCCCTTGGCCCGATTGCGGCGAGCCAGTGGATGTTGATTTCACGATATCGGATGTTCCCGTCAAAGAGGTCGACGTGCGTGCGCCTCTGCATGATGCCGAACTCTCGCCGGCGGCGGCGGCGGCGAGTGGGCTTGGACCCGATGCGGTGCGGGCGCGCTTCAGGCTGCCGAACGGCGGCGACCAGGAAGCGCTAACGCCCTTGCTCGCCCGCAACGAGGCCGAGGCGCTGACGCAGCTGCTGTGCCGGTGCATTTGCAGCATCGGCGCTCACGAGCGCGCGTCCGAGGAACACGTGCGCAATCTTTCCCCGGCGGCGCGCCTGGAGATCGAGCGCCAAATGGAGAGGGCGGCGCCGGGCGTGAATCTCGTACTCGAGGCGAAGTGCCCGCAGTGCGCTCGCGCGTTCCCGGTGCCTTTCGATGCCGAAGACTTCCTTTTTGGTGAGGTGCGTCATAGCCGGGATCTGCTCTATCGGGAGATCCACTATCTCGCCTACCACTACCACTGGAGCGAGCGGGAAATTCTGGAAATGACGCGCGACAGGCGGCGCGGCTACATCGAGATCCTGAGCGACGAAATGGAGCGATTGAACAGTGCCGCCGGCTGAGCGCCATACGACCGGTTACCTCGGCCGCGTGCTGGCGAGCGGCGCGCGGCAGTTTCAATTTCGCGCCGGG
>WNFZ01003995.1_pt1 | contig 18901 bp, 18 predicted proteins | sample 5400081 | NCBI WGS metagenome assembly WNFZ01 (sample SAMN13153365, study PRJNA577476) | soil metagenome | isolation source: 80 cm soil or saprolite under grassland replicate 1 | place: USA:California | collected 2016-06-15
GCCACCCCCGCGCCCGGCCACTCCCGCGCCCGGCCACCGCCGCGCCCGGCCACTCCCGCGCCCAGCCACCGCCGCGCCCGGCCACGCCCGCGAGTGGCCACGCCCGCGAGTGGAGCTCATGGCGCCGCCACGTCCCCGGTGACCGGAAGGTGTCCGACCGCTCCAACGGGCCGTGTCGCCCCTGACCGAACTGGCTACAGTCATCGGCCGGGGCTCCGCCGCGTTTGATCCCTTTTGTCGGAGACTTTTCAGCGCGTACAGCTGAAAGGTCTCCGACGTAGTGGATCATGGACGCTTGGCGGGAATTCGCATGGTCCAGTATCGACCGCCGCGTGGGTTTCGGTTGGTGGGCCACGCCAGCGTGTGGGGTTCCGGATTAGTCCGTAACTTCGGGTTAGTAGGCCAGCGATCAATACTGGCCCGCGGTGTCCGGCCTGCGGGATGGTCCGGTCCAGAGTTAAAACGCGAGCCAGGGCCCTTTACGCGCTGAGGCCGGCGTCGACCGGCACGGCGGCTCCGGTCAGCCCGGCGGCGTCAGGCCCGCACAGCCAGGCGACGGCGGAGGCTACCTCAGCAGGCTCGAGCAGCCTCCTGAGCATCGCCTGTGCCGCGAAGGCTTCCTGATCGGCGAGGCCGTACACGGCGGCGCTCGCGGCCAGCATCTCCCCGCGCGTCGAGCCCGGGCATACGGTGTTCGCGGTCACCCCTGTCCCCGCGAGATCCGCCGCGAGCGCGCGGACGTAACACAGCACCGCGCCTTTGGCGGCCGAGTAGGCGGCCAGCTTCGGCATGGCCTTCAGCGCGGCGGCGGAGGCCACGGCGACGAATCGCCCCGCACCGGCCTCAATCATCGCGGGAACGCAGGCCTCGGCCAGGTAGCGAACGCCAAAGAGGTTCACTCGCAGTTGCAGGTCGAAGGAGTCGTCCGGCACCGCCCAGGCGAGGTGCCCCTGAATCACTCCCGCGGCGGCCACGACCGCCGACGGGGTCCGCCCGCCGAGCGCGTCACGGACACGATCGCGCAGCGATCCGGCACCGACATCGGCGATGAGCGTGGTCGCCTCCGGTGCTCCCGCGGCCTTACATTCGCGCGCCACGCCAGCGAGGTCACGCTGTGTCGGCATTGGGTAGTCGACGGGCGGCTGTGAGGCACAGGCATCGACGAGCAACAGCGACCAGCCGTCATGCGCGAGCCGGCGTGCCGATGCCGCCCCGATGCCGCGCGCGGCTCCGGTGACCACGGCCAGCCGCTGCGTCACGTGAGCCTCGCTTTCTCGCCGTCTCGTGTCATCGGGTCCTGACCTCAGCAAGCAGCCTGTCGAGGGTCTGGTTGAGGCCCGTGGCCAGGTCGGCCAGCAGGCGCTTGCCTTCACGGGCGGATGCGCCCGACGGATCGCCGAGCACGCCGTTCGGGCTGACGGCCCGGACACCCCGGGCGCGCAGCATCGGCATCAGCTCATCAAGAGGCCCGCGGTTGCCGGCCGCGGCCGCATCCATGTCGACCGTCCACGGGGCCAGGTTAAGCATGATCGAGGTCTCCGAGCGCCCCGCGTGAGCGTCGCCGCCCGGCAGGTTAGCGTGCCAGGCTTCGCAGGGGCGGCCCTCGTGGCGCAACCCGGCGGTGGCTGCCGCGATCGCCTCGCCGTTTCCACCGTGCCCGTTCACGAACAGCATCGCAGGCCAGTGCAGGCTCGAATGCCGACCCAGCTCGACGAGGCAGGTCGCGAGGGCGCTGGTCCCGATCGACAACGTGCCGGGAAAGTCGGCGTGCTCGCCGCTCGCGCCGATCGTGATGGCGGGCGCGAGCGCGAGACCCGAACGGCCCGCGCAGCAGCGGCGTGCCACGGCTACGGCGATCCGCGTGTCGGTGTCGAGTGGCAGGTGCGGCCCGTGCTGCTCCAGCGACCCCAATGGCACGACGAGCAACAGCCGCGGGCCGCGGTCGACATCGGGCCAGCGCAGCTCCGCTAGGGATGGCGTGCTCACAAATATCCCCAGCTTCGGAGCTGTTCCAGGATCTGCCGGGCGGCTTCGGCAGGCTCGTCGTGGACCTGCCGCGGCGGCTGCCTATGGTCGGCGGCACTGCCCATGAGGCTCCGCACCCGCGCAAGCGGCGATTCACCAGCAGGTGCCGGCAGCGCCCGGGCGCGCGGGCGGTACGCCGCCACGGCCACCGATCCGAGCTCACAGCCAGCGCCGGCCACCGCCGAGGCGCGCGCGGCGTGCGACACCGTGACCTCCCCATCCCTTGTGGCCAGCACGTCGGCCAGCGCGGCCCGGCGGGGCCGCGCAACGGCGCTTTCGACAGAGATCACCATCGGCGCGTGCACGCGCAGCCGTTCGCGCCATCCCTGGTCAAGCCTGCGTTCGGCGTGTATGACACCGGGCTCGCCGGCTTCTGCCCGGATAAGCCCGAGCGCCTGAGCCCTGCCGTGGTGAGCCGCAAGCAGCGCAGGGACCGCACCCGTACCATCGCGGCCGCCGTCCCCGCACAACACGACCGGGCAGTCGGCGAGCGCGGCCGCGAGCGCGCTAGCGGTGGCGGCGATGGCCGAGGGAAGCCCCGGCGCTCCGCATCTTTGATCCTGCGCTACCGGAACCCGGACCGCCAGGTCGGCGCCTCGTGCGAGCGCATCCCGGAGCATCGGTTCGGCCGCGTCCGGTCCCATGGTCGCCACGGTCACCGTCGTCCGCCAGGCCGCACGGAGCTGGAGCGCGATCTCCAGGGCGGCCAGGCCCGCGGCTGAGGCGGCGGCCGGAGCGCGGTCCGGCACAAGCGAGCCGGTCAGCGGGTCAACATCGATACGGCGCGGCGTGAGCTTGAGCGCCACACCGATCCGCGGACTCACGCATACCTCATGACGACGCCGTGCCCGCCCTCGGGATAGCTCCACGAGATCGCGCCTTCGTTGTTGCACACCAGGTAGCAGGTGCCGCACTCGAAGCACTGCTCATAGTTGAACAGAATCCCGCCGTCGGCGGTGGGCACGAACAGCCCCGCCGGGCAAGCGGTCACGCACGCTCGCGTCGTGCAGCTCCGGCAGACATCGGAATCGACGACGATGTGCGGCTTTTCTGCGACGTCGAACTCGACGGTCGCCATGCGTGTTTCGAAGCTGACCTCCGGCCAGACGTCGAGCTCGCTCAACCGAAACTCCTTAGCGCTGTCCAGCCGTCCCTGGCCAGGTCGGCCAGGCGTACCCCGTGGCGCTGGCGTGCGGCGAGAGCGATTCGGCGCACACCCTTTTTCGGCGCGGGGTCGGTGACGGTGAAGATCCCTTCCGTCATATCGCAGAGCATCGATGGGTACCGGTTCTGGACCCGGTCGCTCAGCAGGAGCGTGGGGACGCGGCGCAGCTTCTTGTGGTTCTTCAAAACGAAGGTCTGCTCCAGCCGCCGCCGGTAACCGCCAAGGCCGCGCACTGAGACGTCGCCACGGTCGAGCGCGTCGCTCGCCGTCACGCCGGCGGCCGCGCCACTGCCGATCGCGAAGTTGACACCTTCGAGCCAGAGCCCGGTGGCCAGCGTCATGCCAGCCGCGTCGCCGGCGACCAGCATCCCGTGGCACGCCAGCCGTGGCATGCGGTCGTAGCCGCCCTCCGGAACAAGGTGCGCGGAGTATTCCTTTAGCTCGGCCCCGGCCACCAGGGGCGCGATCGCCGGATGCCGTTTGAACCCGGCAATCACCTCCTCCGGCCGCGTCTTTGCCTTCGCCAGCCCAGTCAGCTGGATCACGACGCCGATCGCGATCGTGTCGAGGTTGGTGTAGATGAAGCCGCCGCCCGGTATTTCGCCGGTGACGCCGAGTGCTTCGATGTCGACTCCCTCATCGCCCGTGACGTTGAACCGTCGCTCGATCTCCGCCCGCGGAAGGGATAGCACTTCCTTGACACCGAGGGTGATGTGGGCCGGGTCGTCCGGCGGGTGGAGCCCGGCTTGTTTGGCGAGGAATGAGTTCACCCCGTCGCATGCGATGACGACCTTGGCCTTGATGTCGCCATCCGGCCGGTCGGTCGAAACGCCGGTTACCGCTCCGCCGTCTGCTCGCAGCAGGCCGGTGGCCACAGTCGAGGTGACGAGGACCGCACCGGCCGCGACCGCCTCATCGGCGAGCCAGCGGTCGAAATCCGCGCGGAACGCCGTCATCCCGTTGTATGGCGGCTGGCCCCAGGCCCCGCAGGAGAAGCCGATGGACAGTGATTGGGTCTGCGTCATCACCCGGGTCTCACGGCGAGTAATCCAGCGCTGCACCGGCACCCGTTCCCACCAGCCCGGAACGAGGGTGTCGAGGGTCCTGCCGTAGATCACGCCGCCGTACATGTTCTTCGAGCCCGCAAACGGGCCTCGTTCGAGCAGGCATACCTTCTTGCCGGCCCGGGCAAGGGTGAGAGCTGCCGCGGCGCCTGCTGGTCCCGCGCCGACCACGACCACGTCGAAGCGTTCAGGCATGGGCCCCTTCTTCCGCTGGGATTGGCACATCGAGCAGCCGGGCGAGTTCGTGCAGCACCGCAGGAGCGTCCGCGACCACCGCGAGGTCTGCCATCGCCATCATCGGGCAGCTTGGGTCGGTGTTCACGGCGACCACATGCTCGGGTGCGCCCAGGCCGGCGATGTGCTGCACAGCACCGGAGATACCGAATGCGACGTAGAGGCAGGGGGCGATGGTGAGCCCGGTGGTGCCAATCTGGCGGGAGGACGGCACCCAGGCGGCGTCAACCGCGACCCGCGTTGCGCCGAGAGACGCGCCCACCCGGCCTGCCACCTCAAAGAGCAGGCCGAACTCTGCGGCGCGCTGGAGCCCGGCGCCCCCGGCAAACACCCTGGGTGCCTCGCTGAGGTCGACTGTTTCCGCGGTCGGCGGGTCGAGCCCGGCGATCTCGGCGTCGTGACCGGGCTGAATCGTCAGCTCGAGCCGCTCCAGCCCGTTCGGCGGGGAACCTGCCACCGATGGCTCTATGCCCGCCACGCCGGGAAGCAGCGTGGCAACGTACGGCAGCTCGATACTGGCCTCGACCAGAGCCTGCCCACCCCACCTGGCCACCGTGACCCGGCGCGGGCCAACCGCGACGGCACCCGCCCACAGCGGCCGCCTCAGGGCGGCGGCGAGGCGGGGCGCGAGGTCGCGGCCGTCGGGGGACGCGGGCAGGACGACCACGTCGCCATCGGGGGCATCGGTGGCTAGCTCGCCGGCCAGTGCTGCGGCCCAGGTGCCCGGTGCATAAGCCCCTACCTCAGCGCCGCGGATTCGCGTCGTGGCCACGCGCAGCTGTGCCGCGGCATCGCTGGTACCTGAGCCGATGAGCAGCACGTTCCCGCCGCATTCCGCGACGGTCTCGTCGCCACCGAGCGGCAGCCTGCCATCGCGTACCGGAACGAGGGCGATCACAGCAGCCCGCCAATCCGGTCGCCGTCGATGACCGCGGCATGGGCCCGGCGTGGCGCGAGGCAATCACCGACCCGGTACACCGCGGGCCGCGCGGGCCGCGCGGCCCGCGCGGGGCCCGTGGGGACCCCGGGCCCTGCGGGCCCCGCGGAAAGCGACCTGAGCGCGTAGTACAGTTCGTCGGCCGGCGCACGCTGCACCGCAAGCACCACCCAGTCAACACCCCGCTCGCCTGCCGCACCTGTCGCGAGGTGCTGCGTGGTCACACCGCCCGCCACGACTCCGGTGACCATCGTGTCGGTGGCGGTCACGATGCCCTTGGCCACGGCTCGCAGCCACCATGTCTCCATGTCGAGAGTGACGTCCAGATCCTGGCCGATCACCATGCCGGCGGTCATTACCTCGACCTGGCACCCGCGGTCGGCCAGCAGTTCCGCCGTGCTCGTCGCCTGATGAAAGCCAAGGTCATCGATGACAAGGACGTTACCTTGCGGGTGCGCGGTGCCGTTCAGCACGTCGGCGACGTCACAGATCGAGGGCGCACCCGCAGGGGGGTGCACCGGCACCCAGTACGGGCGGGCGGGCAACGCTCCGGTGGCGACCACGACCACGGCTGGCCGCTCCGCAGTCACCAGATCGACGTCCACCAGCGTGCCTGTCTTGATCGCTATGCCGGCACGGCGGCACTCCGCGAGCTGGTTACGGATCAGGTCGCCGAACTCTGCCCGCCCTGGCGCGCGTGCGGCGACGCGGACCTGCCCGCCGACATCGTCGTCCCGCTCGAAGACAGCGACGTTGTGGCCCCGCCGTGCGGCGCTTATGGCCGCTTGGAGCCCGCCGGGCCCGCCGCCCGCTATGATCACCCGGCACGGCGCTGCTGCGGGGCCCGCGGCCCGAAACGCCTCTCGCCCGGCGCGCGGGTTCTCGATACAGCCAAGCCAGCGGTTCAGGCCCATACGGCCCACGCATTCCTGGTTGCAGGACAAGCAGAGCCTTATGTCGTCGGCGTGCCCGGCACGGGCCTTTGCGGCAAAATCGGGATCCGCGATCTGCCCGCGCACGACACCGATAAGATCGGCATGGCCGTCAGTGAGCGCCCGGTCAGCCTGCAGCGGATCCTTGAAGCGCCCGACGCCGACCACCGGCAGCCGCACGGCCTTTCGGATCGCGGAGGGAATGAACAGCGCATAGCCCGGCGGCACTGTCATCGACGCCTCGATCATGTAGAGGCTGGAGGTGGCGACGCCGATCGAGGTGTTGATGTAATCGGCGTGGCCGCGTTCCTCGATCATCGTGGCGACCTCGACCGCCTGATCAAGGGTGATGCCGCGCTCGGCAAGCTCGTCACCACACAGCCGTACCCCGAGCGCCATGCCGGGGCCGATCGCTTCCCGCACCGCGCTGAGGATCTCGAGCAAGAGGCGGGCCCGGCGAGCCAGTGTCCCTCCGTAGGAGTCGGTGCGCAGATTCGTGGCCGCGGAGAGAAAGCCCCGGACGATCGAAGAGTGCGAGCACTGGAGTTCGACACCGTCGAAACCGCCCTGCCGGCAATGACCAGCGACGGTCGCGTAGCCATCGATGATCTCGGCGATTTCTGCGACCGTGACCGCCTTTGGCACCTCACGGAACATCGGGTCAGGCACTGGCGAGGGCGCCCAGACCGGGAGCCGCGAGTACATGCCGCTCGCTTGGCCGCCATTGTGATTGAGCTGCGCGAAAACTGGTGTCCCGTGCCGGTGGACCGCCTCGGTGATGCGCCGGTAGCCCGGGACGACGCGCGGATCGAACCCATGGATCAGCTTCTCGTACGGCCAGTCCGTGGGGTGGGTGGAATGCTCCTCCGTAATGATCAGCCCGGCCCCGCCCCTGGCCCGGGCCGCGTAGTAGGCAGCGTGCTGCGGGGTGGGCATGCCGCCGGATGCGTAGTTGGTCAGATGCGCGCAGAACACGATCCGGTTGCGGACGACCACCGGTCCGAGCCGCAGCGGCTTGAACAGGTGACGGTAACCCGGGGAGCTCATCGCTATCGCACCGCTGGCATCAAGATTGATCCTTAACGGCTGCCGCGGCCCGCACCGCCAGCGGATCTGCGGAGGTCGGCGGGTTGGCGCCTTCGAGTTCGAGCACGGCGCGTCGGCCCTCGAGAATTGCCTGGTAGATGGTTCGAGGGGCCTGCGCATCCCCGGCCACCACGACACCGGGACCGGCGCCGCACAACGGCGCCGGCAGGCGGGGCCCCGCATCGATCACCAGGGCGGCAGGCAGATCGCGGGTGCCGGCGCCGAAGATGTCCTCCACTTCCGCGCATCCCGCGCGCACGCGGCGTAGCACGCAGCGGCGGGCGAGTTCCACACCGGCCGATTGCAGTCGCGTGTTCGCATCGACCAAATCGCCAGACAGCGCTAGCTGCTGCCCAGGAATCTGGTCCGGGAACGCGAGCGTAGTGGGGCCGCGCTCCGCGAGCAGTTCGGCGACCGACACGCCGATGGGACCGCCGATCGGGTCCCACACGAGGACATGTCCCTCGGGCAATCCCGCGGTGATACCGGCGAGAAACGCCTGCGCCCAGACCACGCGGCCACCGTCCGCGATCTCATAGGAAGGATCGCCGTCGCGGCTGCCCGTGGCCACGACCACCGGGCCAGGGTGGGTGGCCGCCTGTTGGACGGTGACGCGGTATCCGAGCTTGATCTCCACGCCGAGGCGTCGGCATTCGGCGGCCAGCCACCCGGTGAGCGCGACCAGGCTCTTCCGGGTGGGCGCGGTCGCAGCGGTTTCGACCTGGCCGCCCAGGCTCCCGGTAGCCTCGGCGAGTACGACGCGGTGACCCCGGACCGCAGCCACCCGGGCGGCCTCCAGCCCAGCCGGTCCACCGCCGATGACAAGCAGGTTCAGTCGGCGGGCGGGGCGGCCCAGCTGGACCGCCGGATGTCCAGCCAGGTCGCCGAATATTCGAGATCGAATATTCGGTTCCGCGTTTTTGTCGTGCTTAGGTCCTTCGTGGTGGTGCGCCGCTGCATGTTCGGTTGCAACTATTCGTTGCCGAATATTTGGCTGAGTGTTTCCGCCACCCTCGGGCTCGCCGCGGTGGTGGTGGTGGTGGTGGTGCGGAGCGTCTTGGTCGGTCCCGAATACTTCTTGCCGAATATTTGACTCAGTTCTTTTGCCGCATTCTTGGTCGTTTCTGTCGTCGTGCGGGGGTGGCTGGGCGTTTTTGTCGTGCTCAGGTCCTTCGTGGCGATGCGGAGCAGTTTGCTTGGTTCCAAGTATTCGTTGCCGAATATTTGGCTGAGTGTTTCCGCCGCCCTCGGGCTCTCCGTGGTGGTTCGGAGCCACTTGCTCGGTTCTAGATATTCGTTGCCGAATATTCGGTTCAGCGTTGCTGGCCTGCTCACGCCCACCCTCTGGGCGTGGGGATATTCTGCCCCGAATATTCGGCACATCCAGTTCTTCCGTGCCGATCGTTCGCTCCGATTCGCCGTGGTCGACCGGCTCGTCCTCCAACTCGTGGCCTGAGCGGGGATCGGCCACGCAGCTCACGATGGGGTTGCGGCTATCGAGCACCTGGCAGGCCTGGTTGCACAGGATGCAGGGCCGTGGCGGCGTGTCTGAAGCGATCTTGCGCCCGAGCTCCGCATCGGCGATCTGCGCCCGCGTCATCTCGACGCCGTCGCAGTCGCCAGAGACGAGCGCCAGTTCTGCCATTGCCGCGTCGACGATGGAGCCCTGCGCGAACACGGGAACACGGCCGCGGACAGCCTCGCGGATTGAGGCGGCGAGTGGCAGATTGAATCCTGGCTCGGTATGGGAGTCCGGCCGCGTGGCGGCCACCGAATAGATGGAGCCGCGCACGACGGTCAGGTAGTCGATCAATGGCGCGAGCTCGGTGGCGATCTCTTCCGCTCGCTCCGGTGTAATCCCTGCCCATGGCGCGAGTTCGTCACAGCACAGGCGGAGCCCAAGGATGCCACCGCGCAGTTCACCTCGCACCGCGGCGATTACCTCGCGCGCGAACCGCAGCCGGTCGCTGCCGTAACCGTCCGAGCGGTTATTGGTCAGACCAGACATGAACTGCCGCACCAGGCTGTGCTGGCCTGCATTGATCTCGACGCCCGCAAGGCCCGCCGTCGTCGCGATCCGCGCTGCCCATGCGAAACCGTCCACTACCGCGGCAACGTCGGAGGCCTCCATCACCTTGGGCATCTCGCGGGTGTCGACCTCGGGCACCCCCGACGGCGCCCACAGCTCGCGCTGGCTGTACGCCGAGTTGCCTTGCCCGCCGACGTGGCCGATGGAGGCGAGCGCGAGGGTTCCATACGGTCGGCAGGCGGCGGCGACCGCCTCCCACCCGGCCCGGCAGCTCGCGGCGAGTGGCGCACGTTCATACGGCCAATCGCCGTCGTGCACCGACGCGGTTTCCGTCACGACGATGCCCGCGCCGCCGGCCGCGCGCCGCGTGTAGTAGGCGACGTGCCGGTGCGACAGCTCGCGGCCGTTGCCCAAGTTCGTTACATGGGGACCGAACATCAGCCGGTTTGGTGCCGCGACCTGGCCGAGCGGAATGGGCTGCAGCAGCCTCACGCGCGCCGTCCGAGCGTCACGAATACCGGCTCCCGCCGGGATCGATGTTTCGAGTGACCGGGCCCTGGGTGCGGTGCGACCACCGGCTCCAGGCGGAGTGCCTCCAGGGCCGTTTCGCCATGCCCGTACACGCACTCAGGATCGGGGCCGTCCAGCGGCAGGCCGGTGAAAAACTTGCTCGCCATGCAGCCGCCGCGGCAGGCATCGTAACTGCCACAGGAGGAGCAGGCTCCGGCCGTGCCCGGCTCACGCAAGCCCTTGAACAGCGGGGACTCGCGCCAGACCTTCGCAAAGCCGCCGTCTCGTAGGGAACCGGCGTGGAACTGCTCGTGCAGCACGAAGGGGCAGGCGTACACGTCGCCGACCGGGTCGATCAAGCAAACGACCCGCCCTGCCCCACACAGGTTCAGACCGGGCAAGGGCTCACCCAGCGCGGACAGGTGGAAGAAGGAGTCCCCGGTGAGAACACCGGGCCGGTCGAGCAGCCATCGGTAGAGAGCGCGCTGCTGCTGTTGATCCGGGTGAAGCTCCGCCCAGGTATCGGCGCCCCGCCCCGATGGCCGCAGCCGGGTGAGGCGCAACCGCGCGCCGTAGGAGTCGGCGAGCCGCTCGAGGTCGTCGAGCTGGCCGACGTTGTGCCGGGTGATCACCACGGAGATCTTGAATTGCCCGAACCCGGCCGCGGCGAGGTTGTCCATCGCCCGCCTCGCCGCCGCGTAGGAACCCGTGCCACGGACCGGGTCGTTGGTGGCCGCGTCGGCACCGTCGATGCTGACCTGCACGTCGACGTAGTCCATGGCCGCGAGCCGCCTCGCGGCGGGAGGCGTCAGCATCGTGCCGTTCGTGGAGAACTTCACGCCGACACCACGCTTCGTCGCATGGCCAATGAGGTCGAAGAAGTCAGGGCGGATCATCGGCTCGCCGCCACCGATATTGACATAGAACACCTGCAGGTCGTGCAGGTCATCGATGACGCGCCGGGCCTCGCCCGTGGTCAGTTCGCGTGGGTCGCGGCGGCCGGACGAGCTGAGGCAGTGAACACACGCCAGGTTGCAGCCGTAGGTGAGCTCCCAGGTGAGGCAGATCGGCGCGGCGAGGCCGTGGGAAAGCTGGCCGGTCAGCGACGACCGGCGGGTGGAGGCCTGGCGAGGATCGCGGCGCTGTGCGTGAGTGGACCGCGCCGCGGCAGCCGTTCGGGATCCAGGGTGAGATGGTGAGCATGCCCGGATCACTCCGGAGGCCAGGAGCCCGCTGAGCGCCTTAGCGTAGGTTTCCCTGCTGGTGGCGGGTACGTGCGCGGCCAGGGCGTCAGCGGCGCTTGGGAAGTCGGCGAGGGCCTTGACAAGCTCGGCGAGCGTTATGGTCTTGAGAAATACGAGACGCCGGTTGCCGTAGTGGTAGGCGAGGCCGCCGAACTCCTCCGGCCGTATGGCCACCTGTGGGTGCTTCTCGTAGGCCTGGCGGGCGTCGAATGGCATTGGGACCCGATCAGTAGACGCCGCACATGCCGTCGATTGAGATCTCCTCGAGGAGGAGAACCTCTGGCTCCATGCTTTCCTCGGCGTCCCCGGCGTCCCCGGCGTCCCCGGCGTCCCCGGCGTCCCCGGCGTCCCCGGCGTCGTCGGCGGCAGGGCTGGCCTCGTGGACGGGTGCGCGCTCTGCCATCTCTGCCATCTCTGCCATCTCTGCCATGTGGAGTCTCCTTGGAGTCGGTGCGGGCGCTGGATGTCAAAATATGCTTTCATATTGTGGCACCGAGTGCCATCCTCTGCTACTGGGGCGACCATGGAGACCAGAGACGTAGCGCCTGCTGTTGGCTGGCCGCAGCGCAAGCAGCTCACCCGCAAGCGGTTGGAGGACGCGGCGCTTCGCCTGTTCGCAGAGGGCGGCTTCGACGAGACAACGGTCGACGATCTGGCGGCGGCGTCTGGTGTTGCGCGGCGAACCATCTTCCGCTACTTCCCTTCGAAGAACGACATCGTGTTCGGCGCGTTGGATGAGCGGTTGCGCGCGCTTGCCGCGGAACTCAGCGCGGCACAAGCCGCAAGGCTCCCGCCCGTCGAGATGATGCGCCGGGCATTCCATGTCACGAGCAGGTACGAGCCATCGGAGCGTGCTTCCCTCGCCCTGCGGATACGGCTGATCGCGACCGTGCCGTCCCTGCAGGCGCACGCAGCGCTGCGCTACCGCTCCTGGGAGGACACCGTGCGGGCGGCGGTCGCCGAGCGCACCGGTATGCGTGGCGGCGTCTACGCTCGCGCCTGTGCAAAAGCCGTCATAGGCGTGATGTGGGCGGCATTCGAAACATGGCGCGAGACCGGCGCGGGCGACAACCTTCCTGAGATAATCGACGCCGCGCTGGACGTTCTGGCCGCAGGTCTCGAGCCCACCGGCGCCGGTACTGCGAAGCAGCGGTGATTGCGGACTCCGCGGTCGCTGAATGGAGGTCACGATCAACGGCGGCATCTATGTCGACCTGCCGGTTCTCGTGTCGGCGGAAGACGATTTCCGGCGTGTTCTGAGTGCCTTAGAGGCCGAGCTTGACCGGTTGGAGGCGGAGCTGGGAGCTAGCGTCGGCGAGTGGACCGGTGAAGCGAAGGCGGCATATCAGGCGGCTTATGCACAGTGGCGGACGGCGGCCGGCGACATGGTCAAGAAGCTGGCCTGGCTGCAGGGCGTCATCCGTACTGCGCGGCTGAACTATCACAGCGCCCGTTCGACCAACCTGGGAATGTGGAAGGGCGCCTAGGATGGCCCCGATTCCCGAACCCGGTGGAGGCAGAGGGAAGATCATTGTCACCCCGAAGGACATCGCGAGTGCGGCGAAGGCCTTCTACACCGCCCAGAACGACCTGTTCAACGCGTGGGAGACATTACAGACGAACCTGGATGGCAACGCGGGCATGGCAGGAGACGACGATCCTGCCAAGAGTTTCAACTCCAGTTATGCGCCCGCCGTGCGGGCGGCGTGGAAGGCCCTGCGGTCCTCGGCAGTAACCCTCGGCGGCATCTCAACCGGTCTGACGCAGACGGCCAACAATTTCGTCATCGCCGATCACCATTCCGCGGCTAAGAAGAACGAACCCCTGTCCACGTTTCCTCAGGAGCCGGTGTTCGCCGACATCGGGATGGCCGACGTATCGTCCCCCATCGGGCCGGGTGAGACCGTGTGGTTCCTACCGGGCCCACTCTCGAGGTTCTGGCCCAACGCGCACACCGACAAGGTGCGCGCCGCCGCCACGGCATGGCATAACGCCGCCGGTTCCGTCGAGACCATCAGCCTAAACGCGCAGTCAGCGCTCATCGCCTTAGAAGCCAACGATGACACCGCGCGGGCCATCAACGATTTCTGGTCGCAGGTGTATTCACCGGGTAACAACCAGACCGTGCTCGCTGGCACACATCAGATCTGTCAGTCCCTCGGCGACGCGTGCAACAAATACGCGGACGCCATTGACAGCAAGCGCAGTAGCGTCAAGGGCAAGGTGCTCGGCGCCGGCATAGCCGTCGGCGTAACAACCGTCCTCGGCGTCCTCGGCACTGTATTTACTGGCGGCGGATCTGACGAGGCGGCAGGGCTGGCGGATGCGGCGGAGGTCGAGGCAATCGTCGGTGACGTGGCTGCGGACACGGCTGCGACCGTGGAGTCGGAGGTTGGTGCCACCGTGGGCGGCGACCTGGTCGCGACCGTTGAGGCCGCCGCGGACGACGCGCCTGCCGTCGAGACCGCGGAAGCGGAGACCACGCAGGTTCAGGGCGACCTGGAGGGCTCGCTCGACAAGGCGATGGCCGACGCGGAGGGCGATCGATCCTGCCAAGCATGGGTTCGCCGATCTTATCCAGGCTGCCGGTGGACGTTCACAAGCCATGGAACTTATGGTCAACAGTCTTGGCGCTGGGCAAGATCTGCCAGAATCTGGGCCGTTTGTTGTCACGCGAATAATCGATGGCGCGGAGGTAACCATTCGAGGTGCTATGGTCAACGGGATCCCAAAAATTGGCACCGCGTTCATAGCGGATGCCTTCCCCGGCGTGGGTCCATGAACCCGGGAGCGTATAAGTGACTAACGGACCAGACAGACCGCTGACCGACGCAGAGAGGAACGTACTCCTCCATATGCTTTCCGCGCCTTTCCCTGGAGCAGCGGAGTTGCGTGCACAGATCGTTCATGCGAGGGTCATCAATAATTGGGAGCCAGCTGGGTCGCCCAGCATAGACGTTTTCGTGCCCGCAGGTTCTCCGCGAGCTTCGATACCTGATGGTCTGGCCCCCGTAACCGCACAAGTGATAGACCGCGAGGGTTCCTATCTCGGCGAGCTGCTGCTATGGGTCGTTGGTGGAAAGATATCGGCGCTAGAGTATTCCTGGGTCACGGATGAACCACCTGACCAGCTTCCCGAGACGAGTTGGATACGAGTTTCGCCGCCGTCTTAGCATCACCAGCTCACACGTTGACCCGCTGCTCTCGGCAGAGCAGGCAAGATCATAAGGATCGCCGATATCAAGCAGCTCGATATTCTCGGGTCTCGGAGGGCATTTCATGAACTGCATGACGGTGCATCCTCTGGTTGAAGTGATGAGTGACGCAATAGAGGCAGGGCCGTGAGCGAGCCTCGAAGGGCCGCGGGAACCGACGGCGAGCCGTCCGCGTCTGCGCTGCCCTCCGCGTCTGCGCTGCCGTCCGCGCCTGCGCCGCCGCCTGTGCCTGCCGGGATGAGGCTGCGCCCCGACCCAGGGCCTCGCCCGCCGACTTCTCGACCTCGGCATGGCCCATCCCGATCCAGGGGGTGGTCCTGCGATCGACGAGGTCACCGTCGTGATCCCCGTCCGGGACAGGGCACCCGAGCTAACGCGGTGCCTGGCCGGGATCGGCGGCCTGCGTGTGATCGTCGTGGACGACTGCTCAGCCGACTCCAAGGCGGTGGCAAAGGTGGCCGCCGGCGGCGGGGCCCGATACGTCGGTCGGCAGCGCCGCGGCGGCCCCGGTGCTGCGCGGAACACCGGTCTCGCGGCCGTGGACACCGCCTTCGTGGCGTTCCTCGACTCGGACTGCGTCCCGGAAGCTGGATGGCTTGCCCCGTTGCTCCGCCACTTCAGCGACCCCGCCGTCGCCGCCGTCGCCCCCCGGATCGTGCCGCACGAGGACGGGCGGACGTGGCTGGCGAAATACGAGGCAAGCAGATCGGCGCTGGACATGGGACTGGCCGCGAGCATCGTCCGCCCTGGTGCGCGGATACCGTACGTGCCCGCTGCTGCGCTCGTCGTTCGCACAGCGGCGGCCGGTGGCGGCTTCGCTGAGGACATGCCCGTCGGCGAGGACGTCGACTTCGTCTGGCGGCTTGCAGCTGGCGGATGGCACGTGCGCTACGAGCCTGCTAGTGCCGTTGCCCACCAGCACCGGGTGCGCCTACGTGAATGGTTTGCGCGGCGCGTGGATTACGGCACGTCGGCCGCTCCGCTCGAGCTGCGCCATCCGGGTACGGTTCCCGCGGCCACGATGTCGGGATGGAGCGCCGCGGCCTGGATCGCGGCCGTGTCTGGACGTCCTGCAACGGGCGCTGCGATCACGGGAGCCACCACCGCGCTGCTCGCTAGGCGCCTTGCTCCGTTCACCGATGAGCCGTGGGCGCTAGCGGGACGGCTCGCCGGGCGAGGCACACTCGCAGCCGGTCGGCTGCTCGGCAGGGCGCTCTCCCGGACGTGGTGGCCCGTGGCGCTGCCCGTAGCGGTGGCGGTGCCACGCCTGCGGATGCCGCTCGTCGCATTGCTCCTCGCAGCACCGGCCCTTGATTGGCGGGATCAGCGGCCCGCCATGGGACCGGCGGGTTACATGGCCGCCCGTTTGCTCGATGACGTGGCGTACAGCATCGGAGTGTGGCAGGGCTGCGTGAAGAACCGGACGGTGGGGCCGCTTCGACCTCGGCTCTGGTGGTGGTCCCCGCCGGCCGAGCCAGGCGGTCCGCGTCCAACGCCGTGACCGCCGCCTCGTGTTTAAGGCCCGGCGGTGCCGCCTCGCCCCGAGGCCCGGCGGTGCCGCCTCGCCCCGAGGCCCGGGGAGGGACGCCTTGCCCCGAAACGCGCGTATTCCTCCACTAACAGACTGTATTCACCAGTTTATGCCTAACTGCTCTACCTGGGTGTTTTATCCCGTTTACCTGCGAACGGGCGAGATGCCCTGACATGATCCCGGATGGGGAGCGGAACCAAGGCTCGCCGAGAGGCACATCAGCCTGAGTAGGTGGGCGCGACCACGAGTAAGGAGCTTTGTGAGTTCAGCACCCAGCAATCGCAGGAAAGTGAAGATCAGGAGGAGGGGGAGGCACACGACACTCTCTCCAGCGGAGAGGGTGGTTCAGAAGGCGGGGAAGGCGGCACCCGCGCTCGCGGTTGTGGGCGTGCTCGCAAGCGGTGCCCACGTGAACAAACCCGCCGAGCTTCAGCAGCCGACCGTGGCCGCAGCGCACAAGGTGATCAAGGCTCATCTGGCCGCGGCGGTGCATCCGGGGACGGCGGTGCATCCGGGGACGGCGGCGCATCCGGGGACCACCGCACGAGCGGCGACCACGGTACGAGCGGCGACTGCGGCACAGGCGGCGAAGACCGTGCATCCGGCGACCGCGGCACGTCGCGCGGACACGGCTGACCGCATGTACGCGGTCGTGTCCAGGGACACGTTGTCGGGGATTGCGCAGCGGTTTTATGGCCGGGCCGACGACTGGCCCGGGCTGTATCGGGCGAACCGGTCCAAAATCAGTGATCCCGATCTGATTTACGTGGGCCAGGTACTGACCATCCCCAGTACCCCTTCCGCAGCGGCCGCAGGCGGCGGTTCCCAGGCCAGCGGAAGCGGTTCCCAGGCCAGCGGAAGCTCCCAGGCCAGCGGCGGCTCCCAGAACAGCGGCGGCTCCCAGAACAGCGGTGGCGGCAGCGGCGAGGCCGCTTCGTCACGTGCACAGGGGGGGACGCTCAGCTGCAGCGGCCTCGAGTCGCTGTGGGAGTCGGCCGGTGGCGCACCCGCGGCAGCCGAAACGGCGGCCTCGATTGCCATGGCGGAGTCCGGTGGCAGCCAGTTCGCCACGGGACCGGCGGGCGAGCGTGGCTACTGGCAGATCCACCCGGTGAATGGCGCGTTGTCGACCTACGACGCCTACGGCAACGCTCGGGCGGCCGTCATCCTGTCAAACAACGGCACCAACTGGTCCCCGTGGACGACCTTCACGAGCGGTGCCTACGCGGGACGCTGCTAGCCCGGCGCTGTTCGGCAACCCTGGCCGGACCTCTAACGCCGGACCTCTAACCCGAGGTTCTAACTTCGGTCCAACCGGGGTTGCCGAACGGCGTGCTCAGTGCTCGTGGACGAGGACGCCGCGGACGTTCTTGCCGTCCAGCAGGTCCTGGTAACCCTGATTGATGTCGTTCAGCCGGTACCTGTTGGTGACGAGCTCATCCAGCTTGAGATGGCCGGAACGGTACAGGTCGAGCATCCGCGGGATTTCCTCGAACGGGTTGCCGCCGCCGAACAGCGCGCCCTGGATCCGCTTTTCGAACAACGTCAGCTCGAAGCCCGAGACGTGGATGGTCTTCTCCGCCGGACCTGCCAGCCCGGTCACGGTCACCGTGCCGTGCTTGCGGAGGGCCGCGAATGCCGCGTTGATGACGTCCTCCGTGACGACGCCGACCGTGACAAGCGCCTCGTCCGCACCGACGCCCTGGGTGAGGTCCGTGATGATCTGCTGCGCTTCCTCCGCATCGGCCGCTGTATGGGTGGCGCCGAGCCGCTTGGCCATCTCCCGCTTGCCCGGCAGCGGGTCGATCGCGACCACGTGCTGGGCACCGGCGAACGACGCGCCCTGGACGGCGTTGATTCCGACACCGCCGATACCGTAGATTGCCACCGTGTCTCCGGGCCGCACGCCGCCGGCGTTGACCGCGGTGCCCCAGCCGGTCGGCACGCCACAACCCACGAGCACAACGGTTTCGAGCGGAAGATCGTCGTCGACCTTCACGCACGAGTGCTCGGATACGGTGCCCCATTGCGAGAACGTGCCGAGCAGGCACATCTGGCTGAAGTCGGTACCGCCGGAGTGGAGCCGGAACGTGCCGTCGGGCAAGCAGTTCTCGAGGAGCAGCGCGCCCAGGTCGCACAGGTTCGTCAGGCCGCGAGAGCAGAAGCGGCAATGACCGCACACGGGCAGGAACGAGCAGACGACGTGGTCACCGGCCTTGAGGCGGGTGACTCCCTCGCCGACCTCTTCGACGATCCCCGCTCCCTCATGCCCGCCGACTATCGGGTACCGGACCGGAATGTCCCCGGTCCGCAGGTGCTCGTCAGAGTGGCACAGGCCTGCCGCGACAAAGCGCAGCGTCACCTCCCCGGCCTTGGGTGGATCGAGGTCAAGTTCGGTGATTTCCCAGTCCTTGCCGACGTCGTTGAGAATAGCGGCCTTGGTCTTCATACGCCCTCCCTGCCGGGATTCGGAGCGGACTGCTGGGACTCCGAGCGGCGGGTGAATCCGCCCGTACCCCTTTTGCCATGATGGATCGTCGTCCGCGGCTATGGCGGTGTCAAGGGTGGCGTGGTCCAGGCGGTCTCCGACGTCTCCTTCGACCTTTACTCAGGTGAGACGCTCGGCATTGTCGGCGAGACCGGATCAGGTAAGTCGACGCTGGCCAGGTCACTGCTGCAGGCGCCCCGGCCCAAGTCGGGCGCCGTCCGCTTCCGCGGCACCGACCTCGTCACGCTACGGCGAGGTCGGCTCCTGGAGGCGCGGCGTCATCTGCAGATGGTGTTCCAGGATCCTAATGAGTGTTAGCGAGTTGCCATACGGCAGACTCGGTGCCTGGTAGCCGCCGGCAGGTGAGCACTTTTGCCTCCTGGGCCATGAGCCCTTCCGAAAGACCGTGCCCCTGCCGGCTGGCCGGGAGAGTGGATCGCT
>WNFZ01006150.1_pt1 | contig 18885 bp, 10 predicted proteins | sample 5400081 | NCBI WGS metagenome assembly WNFZ01 (sample SAMN13153365, study PRJNA577476) | soil metagenome | isolation source: 80 cm soil or saprolite under grassland replicate 1 | place: USA:California | collected 2016-06-15
TCGACCCATGGCACGGTCCAATTCATGAGGCAAAAAAGTTCGGCGCGTACAAAGCGTTGGTGGAAGCGGACGGCGCAAGATCTCCATTCCCCTCCAATTATTTCGCCAGTGGATTCAGCAATTCAGTGCTCGAACACATTCCGCATATCGATGAGGTGCTTGCAGAAACCGCCCGCGTATTAAAGAAGGATGCCCCTTTTTACTTCTGCGTACCAAACACAAGATATTTAACAGAACTCTCCATCTCCAAAGTTCTCGGAAAAAGTTACACCGAATGGTTCCGCAGAATTTCACGCGTCAGTCATGCCGATGAACCCGATGTTTGGGAACAGCGCCTGAAGCGCGCTGGCTTCACCCTCGAACGCTACTGGCATTATTTTTCGCCTGCTTCGATGCGCGCACTGGAATGGGGACACTATTTTGGCGTTCCATCTGTATTTGCCCGCGTGCTCACCGGAAACTGGATCATCGCCAAGACTCCCTGGAACCTGTGGCTGACGAAAAAGTATGTGAGTCAATATGCCTCGCCGCAACCTGTGCAGGATGGGACATTTACTTTCTATATTGCCCGAAAGAGGTAAACAAGTAGACAGGTAAACACGTGGATAGGCTTTTACGTGTTTACCTGTTTACATTTATACTTGTATACTTATCCATGCCTTTCGACGAAAAATATTTCTCCAGTCACACATACGCAAACATCACCTTCGCCAGGTACAGCATGTACTGGTGGTCGAATCGATTCAACGCCATGTTGGCGCGTCGATACGGGAGAGGCGGGGCGCGTTTGCTGGAAATCGGTGTCGGCATGGGGCACCTCGTGGGTCAACTGGAAAACACATTTGAAACCTATGGCATGGATATCAATCATTGGGCGGTCAAGCAATCCAAATCTGTTGTGCAGAAAACGCAGCTCGAAACCGCCAGCGCGCAGGAGTTACCTTTCAGCGACAACTCATTTAACGTCGTTATCATCAAGCACATTGTGGAACATCTGCCTGACCCGCAAAAAGCGATTCGGGAAATTGGACGCGTCACCGAGCCCGGTGGAGTATTGATCCTCGCCACGCCAAATCTGGATTCCATGCTCAAGCCGTGGAAAGGTGACAAGTCAAAGTTTTCTCTGATGGCTTTTGGGATGTACCTTATGTCCGTTTTTTGCCAAGCCCAATCCAGAAATTGTTCTTCGGTTCGCTCGGCGGATTTCAGGCAATCACCGGATGGATCTTTCTTCCCATGACTTGGGGAGAAAGTATTCTTGTAATTGCTAGGAAAAATAACATGTAAGGGCGACCCTTCAATTTCAAATCCTTGCGAAGGTTTCACGCCCTACGGGCAGCCTTCGCAAGGATGTCTTATAAGAGAAGAGAAATGAGTAACAAGAGTCCAAATCCAAACGGATATCCGCTGGGGGAACCCAGTGTGCTGGATTATGTCAAATCGTTGTTGCACTTTGGCAACGGCGATCGGATTCATGTCCCGGAGTTTGTGGAGGAAGAACAGCATTCAGCTATCAGTAATCAGCAATTAGCGATAGACACAATAGCGGAAGCACAGCCGGAAATTATTGCTGCTGATCAACATGAAACTTTTCAACCTTCAAACGTTCCAACAGTTTTTCCATGGCGCTCTTTATTTGCACTCTTCCTTGCTTTAATTGGACAATGGTTCTTCGAGCCGCCCGCAGGTGCTGCGCCATTGGGATATGCTTTTTATATCGGCGCGTTACTTCTGCTGGGTTGGGCAATTCGCCGCGGCGAATGGACTCTTCCAACACTTGCTCCAGCATCGGAAACCAACGATCCGCTGAAATATCGTCTTGTTGCTTCCGCCGGAAGTCTGATCCTCATCATCTTTTCCTTCTTCCTTTTTAATAACAATCTCTTCACGATCATCAACGTTGCTGTTTGGCTTTATGCGATTATCCTGTTCGTTTGGGCTTTTTGGTTAAGGCAAAATCGTGCTCATGCTTCACTGAACCAACTTACATCACCCACAGCTGGTTCGTGGACAATTAAGAATTCCGCCTGGATTATCTTGCTGGTTGCAGCCACAGCACTCGTTTTCTTCTTCCGTTTTTATCGGACTGCAACCGTCCCGCCGGAACCGTTCAGCGATCACGCGGAAAAGATTCTGGATGTCTATGATGTTTCGCGGGGACAGACTCACATCTTTTTCATCCGCAACACCGGGCGCGAAGCGTTCCAAATGTATTGGACGCTGCTCGTCTCGTGGATTTTTCACACCGGTCTTTCATTCCTTAGCCTCAAGCTTGGCACCGCTCTGCTCGGCTTTTTGACATTGCCTTTCATTTATTTATTGGGAAAAGAGATTGGCGGTCGACGCGTGGGACTCTTCGCGTTCATCATGACCGGCATCGGTTACTGGCCGAATGTGATCAGCCGCGTGGGATTGCGATTCCCGTTGTATCCGCTTTTCCTTGCGCCCACACTTTACTATCTCATCCGCGGCTTACGGACGCGTAATCGGAATGACTTTATCCTCTCCGGCATTTTTCTCGGAATCGGTCTGCATGGTTACAGTCCATTCCGAATTGTGCCGTTTGTTGTCCTCGCCGCCTTTGCGTTGTACTGGCTTCATGACCAATCCAAGGGCGCGCGCAGGGATTCATTCATCTGGCTTGTGTTGCTTGGATTGATATCACTATATGTCTTCATGCCTCTGTTGCGTTATTGGGCAGACAATCCAGAACAGTTTGGTTTCCGTGCCATGACGCGTTTGACGGGCGTAGAAACTCCGATCATACAACCGATCTGGCAAATTTTTATTTCTAATGTCTGGAACGGACTCAAGATGATCAACTTCGACGATGGAGAGATCTGGGTCCACTCCGTAACTCATCGTCCCGCGTTGGATGTGATCTCGGCAGCGTTATTCGCGATCGGGGCTGTGTTGGTTCTCGTTCGTTATATCCGCAAGCGCCACTGGTTGGATTTGTTCCTGCTAGTGTCCATTCCCCTGTTGATGTTACCGTCCACGCTTTCGCTGGCGTATCCGCATGAGAACCCGGCGTTGAATCGGGCGGGCGGCGCGTACATTCCCATCTTCCTTATCGCTGCGTTAGCACTCGATGGTCTCGTCACCGCTATCGGCTTGGAGCGGAGGCGGGCAGTTGTCTCCTATGGCTTGCTGGGAATTTTGTTGCTATTTTCCGCAAGACAAAACTATGATTTGGTGTTCCATCAATACTATGACGCCTTCCGCTTGGGGTCGTGGAACACATCCGATATGGGACAGGTGATGAAAAACTTCGGTGAAAAGTATGGCAAGACCGATACGGTTTGGGTCGTACCATTCCCGTATTGGGTGGACACGCGTCTGCCGGCAGTCTGGGCAGGAGTACCTAACAGAGACATGGCAATGTGGCGTGAGAATCTGCCGGGCACGGTAGAATTGCCGGGACCGAAATTGTTTATGGTGAAGGCAAACCCTGAGGATCCATCGACCAACGACCAGGAAACATTGAATGTTCTTCAGTCGCTCTATCCGAGCGGTCAATTGAGCCTGTTCCAATCGGATATACCGGGTCACGACTTTTGGATATTTTTTGTACCAAATTAATTAACTACCTCTGCTCCCGGCGGCGTCCCCGCCGCCGAGGACGGCGGCTGGAGCACAATGCAATTTCGCGAAAAGCATCCCTGGATTTACGATCTTCTTTTCCTGCTTGTGTTTGCACTGGCGGGCTATTTACGTTTGACCGGCGTGGACTGGGGCGAAGGGCAGGCACAGCACCCGGATGAAAATACATTCACCGGCGTTCTGTATAGTATGCAGGCGCATAAGTGCGCCGATCCTAATACTCCGTTGGCAGCTTGTCCGCCAGAACAGAGACGATGGATCAGCATCGGCGATTACTTTAACAGCAAGACCTCTACGCTTAACCCTTATAACTTTGGCTATGGATCATTTGTTTACGGCGATCTACCGATGATTGTGATCCGGGTCGCGGCGGACCTCAGCCATAATACGGATGCGCGCCTCTTTGGACGCGCGGCTTCTGCTTTCGCCGATCTATTTGCCATCTTCCTTTTATATCTGATCGTTTCCAATTTATACAATCGCCGCGTGGCATTATTGGCTTCCTTGTTCTCGGCATTAGCCGTGATGCAGATTCAGCAGTCACATTTTTTTACCATCGATCTATTCGTTAATGCGTTTTCATTCCTGGCAATTTATTTTGCAGTGAAGATACTGGATGCGCGATATGTAGAAGACGAGATTCGAGATTCGATCGTCGAAGCGAGTGAATTGGGAATAGAGAATAGTCCATCGTCAGAAACTTCAGAAACCGAACATCGAATAACGAATATCGATTCTCGATTTACGAATTACGCATTACATCTATTTCGCAATCCGCTCTTTTGGTTGAGTATCGGCTTTGGCATTGCCTATGGAATGGCGCTGGCATCGAAGCTGAATATTTACCCACTCGCCATTCTCTTGCCGGGCGCGTTCGCGGTGAGGTACTTGACGGTAGACCGTGGACCGAAGACCGACGACTTGGACATAGTCCACCGTCCACCGTCCACGGTCAACACGTACTGGGGACTTGGACTCCCTCTTGGCATTCTGGCGTGGGCAGGGTTTTTGTTCATGGGTTGGCGCATTCTGAAAGGCGAATGGCGTCATGCACTTCTATGGGGTTGGACCGCGCTCTACTTCGTCTGGCAATCGCTGCAATTTAATCCGACCATGCGTTATCAACTGCCGATCTATCCACTTTTGGAAATGATGGCGGCGTGGTTGGTGTTTGAGGCAGCCAACGTTCGAACGTTTAAACGTTTAAACGTTCGAACGTTCGTTGCAGCCCTTATTAGCATTGTTGTAATAGCGCTAACGGCGGTTTGGGCGTTTGCATTCCATAGCATTTACATTCGACCCGAACCACGCATGGCGGCATCCCATTGGATCTTCCAAAATATTCCCGGTCCTATCAATGCGGAAATTAACACCGGTGGAGATGGAACAACAATTTATAACCAGCCTTTGCCATTTCCACAGGGCGGATTCATCCAAGAGGGAATTCCTTTCGATGCTTTGCTGTTTCCACATAAGGATGGAATGCTTGAAAGCGTCACCATTGGACATGCCCTCTCAAACGTTCCTTCTTCGACACTGAATTTGACCGTCTCCAACGTGCCGAATGCGACTCCCGATCAAGTTCTCGCCTCCGCCACGTTGACATCTGACTTTGCCTCAGGGGCTGACCCGCGCGGGAAATCGTATTCGCTGAAGCTCGATAAACCTGTCGCGGTGAAATCAGGTCAGCAATACTACTTACACTTCGAAGTGGATTCCGGCGCGCTGACGATCACCGGCGCAGCCGTCAGCAATGAGACCGATTTCGATTATGGACTCCCCTTCAACGTCGAAGGATATGACGCGTTCGGCGGCATCTATCGCGGCGACCTGACTCTGCAAGTCTATTGGGATGATGACGCAAACAAACTCCAGCGCTATATCGATACTCTCAACCAGACCGATTACATCTTTATCCCGACCAATCATCAATACGCACAGATCAGCCGCGTCCCAGAGCGTTATCCGCTGACAACGTTCTATTACCGTGAACTGATCGGCTGTCCGCAGGATAAAGATATTATCTGGTGCTATCGCACTGCCCAGCCGGGTCAATTCAAAGGTCAATTGGGATTCGATCTCGTTAAGACGTTTGAGACATATCCGAAGCTTGGTCCAATTGTCATCAACGACGAGACCGCCGAAGAAGCGTTCACGTTTTATGATCATCCCAAGGTGTTGATTTTCAAGAAGAGCAAGGATTTCAATATCGCCCAAGTGCAAGCCCTGCTCAGCAGCGTGGATCTGACAAAGGCGGTTCATCTTCTGCCAACGCAATTTAGCAGTTACTCCAACCTGATGCTGCCCGCGAATAGATTAGCGCAACAGCGCACGGGTGGAACCTGGTCGCAGTTGTTCAATTACAACTGGATTCAGAATCGCTATCCGTATTTGGGATTGCTGATCTGGTACATCTTTATCTTTATTCTCGGTTTGGCTGTTTACCCATTGGTTCGACTGGCGATGCCCGGTCTGGCAGATAAGGGATATCCACTCAGCCGCGCCCTGGGGTTGGTACTGTTCGGTTATCTGGCATGGATCGGCGGCTCGACGGGCATTCCATACTCGCGAACAAATATCGCCATTATTTTTGGCGTGATCCTGCTTTTCGGCGCGGCGCTTGCTTACTATCAGCGCGAGGAATTAGGGGAGGAGTGGCGAACAAAACGTCAATATTTCCTGATGATCGAAGGGCTATTCGTTAGCTTCTTCCTGTTTGATCTCATTATTCGCCTCGGCAACCCGGACCTGTGGCATCCTGCTAAAGGCGGCGAGCGCCCGATGGATTTCTCGTACTTCAATGCCATTCTCAAAAGCACATCCTTCCCACCCTATGATCCCTGGTTCGCGGGCGGCTATATCAACTATTACTATTATGGATTTATTCTGGTTGGCACGCCGGTCAAATTGCTGGGAATTGTTCCTACCATCGCCTATAACTTCATCCTTCCTACGCTGTTTGGGACCGTTGGCATTTGTGCATTTTCTATTGGATGGAATCTATTAGCAAGGGTCAAAGATCCGGGGACAGGGGAAGGGGATACACCGGTTCCCTTATCCCTTGACCCTTCTCCCCTAATCGCTGGTCTTGCCGCCTCTGCTCTGACCCTCCTCCTCGGCAACCTCGGCACGATCCAGATGATCTTCCAAAAGTTTGAAATCCTAGGCGCGGGACCGGCATTCACCTGGGAAACGACGCCTCTATTCGAACGCTGGGCTTGGGCGATTCAAGGATTTATGATGGTTGTCAAAGGCACACCGCTTGGCATTCCAATGGGCGATTGGTATTGGAATCCGAGTCGCGTGGTTCCACCATTGGGTGGAAATGAGATTACTGAATTTCCACTCTTCACCTTCCTATATAGTGACTTGCATGCCCACATGATCGCCATGTTCCTCGCATTGCTCGCCTTGAGTTGGGCATTGGCAGTTTTGGCAGGGCACGCCAAATGGCAGAATCGATTCGCGACCGGGTTGGGATTCCTGGTCGGCGGATTGATTATCGGCGCGTTGTATCCATCGAATCTCTCTGACATTTACACCTATCTTCCGATTGGTATTGCCGCGTTGGTCTATGCCATCTGGCGATATGCAGATACGAAATCACTTCTGGAGAAGCTTGGGCTCGTCGCCGCGGCGGTAATCGCATTGACGGTTCTTTCGTTTGTCATGTATGAACCGTATCGTCATTGGTACAGCCAGATCTACAGCGCTTTGGATCCTTGGCTCGGTCCATTCACACCAATCGGTTCTTATCTCACCCACTGGCTCGTTGTGTTGTTCATCATCGTTTCGTGGATGTTCTGGGAAACACACGAATGGATGGCACAGACTCCGGTTTCAGCACTGGCGAAACTAAAGCCATATCAACTTTTGATCGAAGGCTTTATCGGTGTTATTGTCCTGGCATTGCTCGCCCTTCAATTCAAAGGAACAAGCGTCGGCTGGATTGCACTGCCAATTGCGGCATGGGCGGGCATCTTGTTGTTGCGTCCGAATATGCCGGATATCAAACGCTTTGTGTTATTCCTGATTGGAACCGCGCTGCTAATTACCATCGTAGTCGAGGTGGTCGTCGTGCGCGGTGACATCGGACGACAGAACACGATCTTTAAATTTTATTTGCAAGCCTGGTTCCTGCTGGCGGTCAGCGGTGGCGCTGCCTTAGCTTGGACCCTGCCCGCGTTTTTCAAATGGCTGCCAAGTTGGCGTCTCTTCTGGCAGACGGCGGTGATTCTATTGATTTCGGGCGCGGCGTTATTCACGGTCAGTGGCGCATCTGCCAAGATGCGCGATCGCTGGATCACCGAAGCTCCGCATACGCTGGATGCAATGACCTATATGCAATATGCGCAATATGATGATTTCGGTCAGCGCCTCGATTTGAACGAGGATTACCGAGCCATCCGTTGGATGCAGGATCATATTCAAGGTTCGCCCGTGCTCGTGGAAGCCAACTGCGTGGAATATCACTGGTGCACACGTTTCACGATCTACACCGGGTTACCCGGCGTGGTCGGCTGGAATTGGCACCAGCGCCAGCAGCGCGGCATCATGTCTACGTGGGTGGAACAACGCGTGGCAGAAGTTGGCGATTTCTATAACAGCATTGACATAAACTATTTCCAAAACTTCCTCAAAACGTATGATGTAAAATATATTGTTGTGGGTCAACTTGAACGAGCAGAGTACACACCTGAAGGCATTGCAAAATTCCAGCAATATGAAGGAAAATATTGGCACGCGATCTATCGTGATGGAAACACGGCGATCTATGAAGTGATGCCGTAAATACGAAGTGCCGCATAATTAACTGTACTTGTTATCAATGAGACAAGCGGTAGAAAGAGAGAGGTTATGATCTACCATATCACATCGCGCCAGGCGTGGAGTGATGCCAAGGAGCACGGCGAATACCGCCTCGAGAGTTTGGAATCAGAAGGCTTCATCCATTGTTCGACGGAATCGCAGGTGGTGCCCGTTGCCCAGAAATATTACAAGGGACAACAAGATCTCTATTTGCTCGTGATCGAACCAGCGCTTCTTTCCGCGGATTTGAAGTGGGAACCGCCCTCCGGAGGCGCGCCTCCCCCAGGCGTTTCTGAAGGGGATCTATTCCCCCATATCTACGGTCCGATCAATTTGGACGCAGTCGTTCAAGTCTTTGATCTGCTATCCAACGCAGATGGAAAATTTCATTTCCCCGAAAATTAACTTCATCACTCTCACATGTCTGCATTCATCTCCTGGTACATCGTCATCACAATCTTAGGCTGGCTGACCTTTCCGCTGGCATATGCTCTCTTCCCAGCCTTTAGAGACCGCGGCTATGCTCTTTCACGCGCCTTTGGCTTGCTGATCTGGGGATATATCTTCTGGTTGTTCGCCTCATTAGGCATAGCACAAAATGATGTCGGCGGGCTGCTGTTGGCGTTATTGATTCTCATTGGATTGGGCGTGTGGGCTGCTTTCGCGGACAATAGACCATCGACCATAGACGATGGTATGGTCCATCGTCCTTGGTCCACAATTGCACCTGGCGCAAGTGCAGGTGTCGTCCAATGGCTAAAAGAAAATCGCCGCCTCATTCTGTCTACCGAACTCCTCTTCCTGCTCGCCTTCGCTGGCATGGCCTGGGTGCGCGCCAACAACCCGGAGATCTTCACCGCTGGCGGCGAGAAGTGGATGGAGACGGCATTTATCAACGCAATTTTGCATTCGCCGACGTTTCCTCCGCATGATCCCTGGCTTTCGGGATATGCTATTTCCTATTACTACTTTGGCTACGTGATGACCGCCATGCTGGCAAAGCTGACAACCACACCAGCGCCGGTGGCTCATAATTTAATGCTTTCACTGATTTTTGCCTTGAGCGCGGTGGGTGCGTATGGATTGCTCTACAATCTTTTGTCAGCCTATCGCCGCTTTAAGGGAGAAGAGGAAAGAGCAGGAGTTTTCTCTACCGTTGGCGCTCTGTTCGCTCCATTGTTTTTGCTGATCGTCAGTAATCTCCAGGGCGTCTTTGAATCACTTCACAGCAAAGGCCTCGGCTGGATATTTACTGGCGGAGAGCCGGCTTCTTCTGCACCTTTCTGGTCGTGGGTTGATCTGCAGGTCATCAGCAAGACGCCACCGACACTTCCTTTGCATTGGATACCCGCGGAATTTTTCTGGTGGTGGCGCGCCTCACGGGTGATCATGGATTACGATCTCACCGGCAAATGGATGGGCGACATCATCGATGAGTTCCCATTCTTTTCGTATTTGCTCGGCGACTTACATCCGCATGTGCTTGCGATGCCGTTCAATTTGCTGGCAATTGCTGTGGCGTTGAATATCTTCCTTGGCGGCTGGCGCGGCAAAATTGATTTATTCTTCGGCGAACTGAAGATCAGTAAAGCTGGCTTTGTGATCGTCGCCGTGGTTCTGGGCGGATTGGCATTTCTCAACACCTGGGATATTCTGCTCGCGGCGGCAGTGATCGCTTTCAGCTACGCCCTGGCTCAAGTCCGCGCAGAAGGTTGGGGCTGGGAACGAATCGAAGATATCCTGTTGCTGGGAATTCCAGCAGGTGTTGCAGCGTTCCTGATGTATCTGCCATTCTTCGTCGGCTTTTCCTCCCAAGCCGGAGGCATCCTGCCGAACTTCATGTTCCCCAGCCGCGGCACGCATCTATGGATCATGTGGGGCACACTTTTTATCCCACTCTTTGCATATCTGATTTATTTGTGGCGGACAAAGACTTCCTCAAATTGGCGCGCCGGGATTTTGTCATCGCTTGGCATCGTAGCAGTGCTGGTTTTGATGATGTTCGTCATTGGTTTTATTGGGTTGAAAATAAAACCGCTCGAGGTCAAAGCCGTTTTAGATTCACAGGGGCGCAATGTTGGTCAGTTTATGGCTGATAGCTTTGCTCGCAGAGCCGTATATATCGGCAGTCTGCTTACATTGCTTGCGTTATTAATTCCATCATTAGCATTTCTCTTCAAGAATAATGATAGCGTTTCAGAAGATGAATTGTCCGAGAATAAGGCGTCAGCATTCAGCATTCAGCCTTCTACCTTTGTTCTTCTCTTGATTTCTCTCGGTGTTCTCCTGATTCTTGGTCCTGAGTTTGTTTATTTGCGCGATAACTTCTTCTATCGGATCAATACAGTATTCAAGTTCTATTATCAGGCATGGATTTTGCTCTCCATCGCGGCGGCATTCGCTGTTGCTCTCATGCTGTCAGAGTTGCGCGGGTTGGCATCGGCGATTTACTCCGTAGTGATCGTCATTGTGATCGGCTTGGGACTTGTTTATCCGATCTTCAGCATTCCCAGCAAAACAGATAATTTCAAAGCAAATAATCCTCAACAACGAACGCTGGATGGTTCTGCCTATCTTGCCACAACTATGCCCGACGATTACCAGGCATTTCAGTTCATGAGCGGGCTCGAACCGGGCGTTGTGGCAGAAGCGGTCGGCGGACAATACAGCGAGTATGCCCGCGTCTCTACGTTCACAGGCCTGCCGACAGTTTTGGGATGGCCCGGGCATGAAGGTCAGTGGCGCAACAATGCTTTGCAGGGAACGCGTCAGACAGATATTGAAACTCTCTACACCACTCCCGATTGGGCAACGACTCAGCAGATTATCAATCAATATCATATCCGCTACATTTATGTTGGCAATCTGGAACGCACCACCTATCGTGTCAATGAAGATAAATTCAATCGATCTCTCAAATTGATCTATCAACAGGGAAGTGTGAGCATCTATGAGGTGTCGCAATGATGTATTCCGCGCTGAGCGGAGTGACGAGCGAGGCGAGGAGCGCAGTCGAAGCGCGAGCAAGAAAATAGTTTCACATTAATATGAGATTGCCTCGACGGTAAAAGCGCCGTCTCGCAATGACAATACTTAGTAGAGTAAAATAACTTTATGAACTCTTCACGACTTAAATATGAAGGCTGGCTGTATGGGCTAGCCTTTCTGGTAGCGATTGGGTTTCGTCTCATTCAACTCGGCGCCTCTCCACTAACAGATTCCGAAGCGACTTTAGCTTTACAGGCGTTGAACATTACACGCGGCACAGCTCCACTACTTGGACCGCAACCAGCCTATATTTTGTTTACCAGCGTTCTCTTTTCGATTATCAAGAACACGAACTTCATGGCGCGCCTCATTCCCGCGCTAGTAGGATGCACATTAGTATTTGTTCCCTATTTCTTTCGTGACCAGCTTAGACCGCGCCCAGCATTGATTCTTGCATTCTTCTTTGCCATTGACCCTGGACTCGTCGCCCTGTCACGTCAGGCAAATGGGACGATGCTCGCGGTGACGTTTTCTCTCTTTGCCGCGGCAATGTGGACAAACCGTCGGCTCATCCCGGCCGGAATTTTTGCCGGTCTTGCCCTTCTATCGGGAACATCACTATGGGCAGGACTCCTCAGTGTTGGTCTGGCGCGGTTTTTCCTCCAGGGAATTGAATCAAGATCCAAAACCGACCAATCTCCAATCTCCGATTCTCAATTACCAATAACTAATTATCGCGAAGCATCCCTATGGGACTCATTACGACCTGCGCTCCTCGCTCTCGTGATTACTCTTGTTTTGGGCGGCACACTCTTCTTCCTCGTCCCCAACGGATTGAGCGCATGGGTTTCATCGCTACCCGCTTATCTGAAAGGCTGGGTTTCTCCCTCTGTTATGACGCCGGGTCGAATCCTATTCGCCATGATCGCTTATGAACCGCTTGGACTCTTTCTCGCCATCCTTTCGCTGATTCGCGGCTATCGGACAGGCAGCACACGTATCATCCGTTTGAGCATCTGGCTTGGAGTTACTTTGCTGCTAGCCATCTTTTATCGTCAACCGAGTGAGCTTGCATGGACAATCATTCCTATGCTGGCGCTTGCGGCATTGGAGCTTTCACGCAGCCTGCATGTCTTTTCTTCAGAGCGATTGGAAGTTGGTATCGTGACGATCGCCTTGTTGATTTTATTAACCTATATTTGGTTTGACATCGCGGCGATTGGTCTTGACCCCTTCAACCAGTACGCTGTGGCTGTCCCTCTTCTTGGCGGTACACAAAATCCGCGCTATATCATTTTGTATGGTGCATTTGCGATTCTCGTTGCCTGTATCGCCTTTGTTGGATTTGGCTGGTCGGCACGCACCGCATGGTTGGGAAGCGCCTGGGCATTCATCATTTTCTTCGCGGTGTATACGCTCGGAGCAGCCTGGGGCGGAAGCGGCATGCGCTATGCAAATGGCGTCGAATTATGGTCTCCTGATCTAAAACCTGTGCAGGCAAAGCTACTCATCTCCAGTGTGGATGATATTTCTGACCTCAGTGTCGGTCATGAACTGTCGCAGCCTGTAACCATTATGGGACTCAATTCTCCAGCACTCGAGTGGCTCTTACGAAATCACGAAGTAAAAGTAGTAGATACGCTCGATCCGCAGTCCGCGCCACCGCTGGTCATTACTCTACCCATGAACGATTTGAAGCTTGCTTCTGCGTATCGCGGCGAAGCATTCACCTGGCGACAAACCGTACAATATAATTCGATGAAGCCTCAGGAATGGTGGCGATGGTTGGTCAATCGCCAGTTGCCGCGCAAGGATGAACAGGTGATTTTGTGGGCGCGCGACGATCTCTTCCCAGATGCGCGAAAACAAAATTCCCAATAATCATACGTAAGGGCGGATCGCGATCCGCCCCTACAATAAATATCAAATGCCAAACACTCCCTCCATCATCGCAATTGACGGGCCCGCTGCCTCGGGCAAATCCACGCTTGGGTTGAAACTTGCCCAGGCGCTTCATTATCTTTTCTTCGATACAGGCGTGATGTATCGCGCCGTTACCTGGCTTGTTTTGGATCGCGGCATTGACGTGAATGACGAAGCCGCGGTCACAGCTTTAGCGCAGCAAACGCCGATTGAGGTCGCCTCCGCTTCCGTTCCCGATGGACGCGCTTGCGATGTGCTTGTGAATGGAAAAGATATCACCTGGGAAACCCGTGATCGCAAAGTGGAAGCGAACGTTTCCCAGGTCTCTGCCTATCGTGGTGTACGTGCTGCGTTGACGCAACAGCAAAGGCGCATCGGTCTGCGCGGAAAAGTCGTCATGGTCGGACGCGATATCGGAACCGTTGTGTTGCCGGAAGCGGATTTAAAAATCTATCTCGATGCCTCGGCAGAAGAACGCTCCAAACGACGTTATGAAGAGATCATCATGCGCGGCGGTGTTGCGGATTATAAAGAGATTCTTGCCAAAGTAATGGAACGCGACCGGATCGATTCGACCCGCGACGTGGCTCCGTTAAAAGCAGCAGAGGATGCTATTGTGATCGACTCCGATCATCTCACCGCCGACGAAGTTTTTGACAAAGTTTTAGCGTTGTGCAAATGAGTGTTGGATATAGTATCCCATTACGTTTTCGGGTCAGCCGCCCAGTATTGAAAGCAGTCTTTCGCGGACTCTTCCGTCTTTTTGGACGCGTAAAAATTGTGGGCAGGGGAAATATCCCTTATGGCGAGCCGTACATTGTTGCCATCAATCACGTTTCTATATATGACCCTCCTTTAGTAGGCGCGTTCTGGCCCGAGCAACTGGAAATCATCGGCGCCTCGGATGTGTTTGAAAAACCTGGTCAGGGACAAATCCTAAAAGCCTATGGTGTGATTCCTGTGCATCGCGGTGACTATGATCGTGTTTTATTCACAAAAATTATTTCCGTCATCAAGGCAGGCTTTCCCTTATTAATCGCGCCCGAAGGCGGACGTTCCCACGTCCCGGGTATGAAACATGCGATGCCGGGCGTCTCTTATATCGTTGAGCAAACACATGTGCCGGTGGTACCGGTTGGTGTAGTGGGTACCACAGAAGATTTCTGGCAGCACGCCAAACGCGGCGAACGACCTGCGTTGCAATTACACATTGGCAAATCCATCACGCTGCCTGAGATCACAGCCAGGGGCGCCGAAAAACATGAGGCGCGTCAACACAACGCGGATTTAATAATGAATTATTTAGCAGGGCTTTTACCGGAAGAATATCGTGGTGTTTATGCTCGATCAGCGATCCTCTCCACCCAAACCGATCACTGAAATTTGGCGACCAGACTTGGTCGCCTTGCCGCAGCTTACCTTGGCGCGCAGATTCTTTCGACGATTTGCTCGCCTGATGCTCAAACTGCTGAAGTTCTTATTTCTGGATGTCACCATCACAGGCATGGAAAACTTCCCCAGGCAGGGACCGGCGTTGGTGGTTATTAATCATCTGGGCGACGCGGATTCCGTTTTGTTGGGGGCAACTCTTCCTTTTATGATCGAGGCAATGGGAAAGATCGAGTTGAACGATCACTGGTTTGTTGGACCTGTATTCCGTGCCTATGGCATCATCTGGGTTCATCGCGGCAGACCGGACCGAAAAGCCTTGCGCGCCGCCCTGGATGGTATGTCAGAAGGACGCATCGTTCTGATCGCGCCGGAGGGACGCGAATCTGTCATCGGGGGACTCGAAGAAGGAAGTGAAGGTGCCGCATTTCTCGCTCTCAAATCGGGTGCGCCGATTGTTCCCATTGCGATGACGGGAACTGAAAATAGCGTTATTTTTAAAAATCTAAAGCGCCTGAAGCGCTCCCAAGTATCGATAACGGTGGGGAAACCATTCTTCCTGAAAGAACAGGTAGATCGCCAGGCAACGCTGCGCGAGGGCACACAACAGATCATGCAAACGCTGAACTCGATGTTCTCAATGTCTCCCCAGGGCGTGTGCAGGGCTGAAAATTGCGGTACCGTATGGGCAGTTCTTCTTTCCCACAATTAACGCTATAATTTCATCCATGCAGTTCGTAGCGACATTATTGAGCAATCTTGCATATTTGAATCCCATTTCCCTTGCCGGGTGGATGGTGTTACTCGGTTTGGTGGGGTTGCTCGCTGTAGCACTGCTCAACTGGCGCAATTATCACCCGCAGTGGAATTCAAATTCATGGGGGTTGTTGGCAGCACTGCTCATCGCGGCTCCATTGGCAGCTTTGTTTATCGGCTTGAAATTTTCTACAAAAGGCGCACTGCCTCTGCCAGGTCTGCCAGAAGAACCGCCCGGCTCGACGATGATGGTCTTCTCCGCCGTTCCCTGGACACTGGCGGGCGGATTGCTTGGTCCATTTGTCGCGGCCGGGATTGGTATTCTCAGCGGATTTGTACGCGGCATTTGGGACACGCACAGTCTTTTCAGCGCGGTCGAACTTGGTTTAATGGCAGCGATGTTTGCGGTAGCGAACAAACAGCGCTATCGTACATTCATTTTCCGTTTATTACGACAACCACTTTTTAGCGCGTTGAGCCTTGTTCTGGTTCACGCGTTTTTGTTTATCTTGAGCGCTTTCTTTACCGTTTCCACTACAGCCTCGGTCACGCAGCGTTTGGATTATGCCTTCAGTAACCTCGGTGTTGTGAGTCTCACCTTTGGCGGAGAAATGTTGATCGCGGGACTCGTGGCGCAGTTTGTCTCCGCAGCGTTACCAACGCGTTGGGGATCGACTACGCTGCTGCAACCTTCCCCGGCAGAAAAAAGCATCGAGACGCGTTTCGTCGCCGGAACGGGAACGATCATTTCGTTATTATTGATCACACTTCTTGTCGGGGATTGGATCGTGGCAGGCAGAGCCGCACGCAGCTTGTTAAAGGATCGGCTGGCAAGTTCCGCGCAACTTGCCTCTCAAAATGTCCCGTTCATTCTCGAAACAGGACAAAACCTGGTTCAGCAAATTGCCGGCGATCCGCGCTTTCAGGATGCGAACGCAGATCCAACAAATATATTGAGCGAGCGCATTCAATCCATTCCGTACTTCAACCAACTCGTCTTGATTGATCTTTCGGATCACGCAGTCATCGCAAAATATCCAACCGATTCCAAGTTCGAGATCACGAGCTCTGAAGATAACGGTTTATCTCTAATTCAACAGGGCGTTCCGAATCAGATATATACGGTTCCGCCTCTGAATGGTGAGGATGCGGCGGGCACTTCGTTCCTTGCTGCGATCCCACAAACACAGCACGCGCTGATCGGGCGAACCTATTTGAGCGCAAATCCATATACGCGATCGTTGATCAACAATCTCAACAGTCTTTCTGAAGTGGATGGGACGGGACTATTGATTGCAGATGGCATGATCGTGTACGACTCGCAAAAGACGCGCACATGGACTACCTACGATGGACAGCAGAGTGACGGGCCTGCGTTCTTCAATGAAACCGCATCTCTCGGGACGCGGCAGTTGGTCTATTACCAACCGGTAGATGGACATCCCTGGGCAGTGGTGCTTGCGATTCCGGCACAGGCAACCCAGCAGCTTGCTCTTGATATTGCTCTGCCAATTTCGTTGATGATCGTCCTGCTTGGAATTGTGGCGCTGGTCTTTATGAGTGCTAATCTGCGCGCTGTGACAAGCTCCCTGCAAAATCTTGCCACTGAAGCGAAATATTTATCGACTGGAAAGCTGGATCGTCCGCTGAGCGTGGGTGGTGAAGATGAGATCAGCGAACTGACTCACGCCTTTGAGCAGATGCGTATTAATTTGCAGGCGCGGATGCAGGATCTGAATCGCTTATTGGTTGCGAGCCAGGGAGTTGCCTCGAGTCTGACGCTTGGCGACGCATTGCGCCCCGTATTGGAAGCGGTGATCTCGAACGGCGCAAGCTCGGCACGGATCATCCTCGTCCGCGATATTTTCCCCACGACGGCTGAGACACCAACGCATTTTGCAGACGGGCTTGAGCAGGACGTATACATGCATCTCGATCATCAGATCCTTGCGCTCACCGAGCAACAGGACCGAGTGATCATGGCAACGATCTCGCGCAACCGCGGTTTGATGCTTGACCCTAATTTGCCACAACCCGAATCGTTGATCGCCATTGCACTGCGCAACGAGAATCGTTATTACGGCGTTCTATGGGCGGCGTATAACAAACAAAAAATCTTCACCGAAGCGGATGTGCGCTTTATTAGCACGTTAGCCAGCCAGGCAGCTTTAGCGGTCACAAATATTCGTCTGTTCCTGACGGTCGAAGTGAGTCGCCGACAGTTGGAAGCAATTCTCAATTCCACGCCGGACCCGGTCCTCGTCACCGACGCCTCGAACCGTCTCATTTTGGCAAACCCGGCGGCAAGCCATGTGTTTGGTTTAACAATCCGCAGGGGGGAACGCCCGGGCATCGAACAGACTGTACAGGTCAAAGCGTTGAACGAATTGTTGATGTCGTCGTCTTCCGAAAAGCGTTCGGCTGAAGTCCCCATGCCCGATGGAAAAACGTATCTTGCCATGGCGTCACCCATGACAGCCGATGGTCGCACCGTTGGACGCGTCTGCATTTTGCGGGACGTTACCCAACTCAAAGAGATCGATACCCTGAAATCCGATTTCGTTTCCACGGTCAGTCATGATCTGCGCTCGCCGCTCACACTGATGCGCGGGTATGCTTCCATGCTGGAGATGGCAGGCGAGTTGAACGAACAACAAAAGAATTATTCCAAGATGATCGTGCAGGGCGTGGACAACATGGCAAAGCTCGTAAACAATCTGCTCGACCTGGGCCGGATCGATTTCGGCGTTGGCTTGCAGGTGGAAAATGTTCCCATCCTCGATATTGTTGAACGCGTGACAAGCTCACTGCAATTGCAGGCAACCCACAAGAAAATTTCTCTCGGCGTAGAGATCCCTAAAGATTTACCCAATACGATTGAAGCCGATCAGGCATTATTACAACAGGCTGTCTATAATCTTGTCGAAAATGCGTTGAAGTACACGCCGGAGGGCGGTGTAGTGACTGTCCATTTGCAATGCGCCGCTAACACACTCACCTTTGCAATTCAAGATAGCGGAATTGGAATTCCCAAGAGCGACCTACCCCGCTTGTTCGAAAAATTCTATCGCGGCACCAATCGAGAAGCGTTGGCACAACGCGGCACCGGACTAGGGCTTGCCATCGTCAAATCCATTGCTGAGCGGCATGGCGGAAGAGTGTGGGTGGAAAGCGAACTCGGGCATGGCAGCACGTTCTTTCTGCTCATTCCACTTACACAGCCCAAAGAGCCACAACAGGATTAAATTTGTGATATCGGTTGGGGGAAAAGTTTTTGTCACTCTACTCTCATCTTGACCTAAATAAAACGTAGTGACGCATAGTTGACAAATTTCGTTAACTAAAATACAGGGTCGTTGGTTTGGTTTTCCGGGGAGCCTAGAAAAAAACTTCCTGGAAAGACATCGTACCGCACAA
>WNFZ01007035.1_pt1 | contig 18869 bp, 14 predicted proteins | sample 5400081 | NCBI WGS metagenome assembly WNFZ01 (sample SAMN13153365, study PRJNA577476) | soil metagenome | isolation source: 80 cm soil or saprolite under grassland replicate 1 | place: USA:California | collected 2016-06-15
GCTGATGCCGGGCTCTTCGGCGCCGTCGCGCCGTTTGAGAATCGATATATTGTAAAAACCATCGGTGAGCGCGATATCTCCCGCATCCGAGCGTCCGAGCTCGCGCATGGAAAAATAGTTGGAGTAAAAACGCGCCAGGGTTTCCGGCTGTTCACTGACAATGGCAAGATAACGAATCTGTGAGTCCATGGCAGCTCCTCCTTTGACTGAGCGGACGTTATCACTTCGCCGTGAAGTGAGTCAATGTAAAGGATCCCCCTGCGAAAAGTGTGGTTGAAGAAAGGAGAGATTAATAGGTCTCACATCGTAAGGTGAAATAAGATCTCACAGAACTGCGCACCAATACTTACTCTTGTTCAGCGAGCCCATTCGAAACAGTCCACCAATTGGATAAAGCGATCTATCGAACCCGCCAGCTCTTGTCGATGTAGCGTTGGCTTCCTAGATTAGTTACCTGGATAGTTGCCTTGTACCCGGCAGCTGTTTCGGTCGTAAAAATCCGGGTTTCTATGGGGATCTGCTCTTCGTCCGGCCCTCCAATCAGAGCCTCCAAAAGGACGCGACCGTCGAGGCCTTTGGCGTCATTGATGCCCTTCAGCGCCAGGAGCGTTGGACTAACGTCCACGTTGCTGGCTGGGACACGGAGGGTGACGCCGCGCTTAAAATCCATGCCCCACGCAATAAACGTGTTGTTCACGCTCCACGGGCTCATGCTACCATGCCCGCTGGCCTGGCCGGTGAATGGTCCGGTTGCTGCGCCGGTATTCGTGTAGTTGGCACCCTGGATGCCGAAGGCATTCTTCGCCGAGCTCCAGGGAAAAGTAAGAACGATGTCAGGGCCTCGCTCGGTGTGGGACATGTGGATTAGATCCAAAGAAAAGGTACCATCGACCCAGCCGCGGACTTTTTCGTGATCCGACTGACTCACTGCCGTAAACACCACGCCGCTCCAGCTCTGGGACTGTAGAAATTTTACGATTTGTTTTATCCGCTCCGTGTCACGCCCCTTGACATGAAGTAGGACGACTTGGCCACTGGAGGCAATGACGACGTCGTCGGAATCCGGGCTTGCTTTGAGTCCTCCCTTGATTAGCTCCTGGGTGACATTAACGCCAAAGACGTTGAGCTCGAAGCCATGATCCGAGACGACAAATATATTAGTGCGATCCGAGAGGCCCGCTGTTTCTAGCTTTTTAAGGACGAGGCCAACTTGCCGATCAGTCTGGATGCTACGCCGCGCCTCCGGCGACCCTGCGCCGAAGGCATGCTGCATGTGATCGGGTTCTGTGATCCAGTTCAAGATCACGTCCGGTTGTAACTGAGGAATCACGTACTCTCGCAATACTTCCTGAGTCCAGTTCACCGAGGCGTTGTATGAATCTTTCTGTCCTCCTTTACGCGGGGCAGGACCGAAGCGAGACAGAACCTCACTGTTGACGTTTGGGGGGTACGCCACAAGTGCACCCGGCTCCAGATCACCATTAACAAGGATGCCGACACCTTTAGGGGCACGCGGGTTTAGCAACAGAGCCTGACCGCTTGAGCCCGAGCTAACGGCGCCCAGCTTGAAGCCCCGCGCGTGAAGCAATTCGCCTAGACTCTTTACCAACACCATGTTTCCTTCGGTTACCTCGTGGAGCTTCAAAAGGTTTTTGTAATCGTCGTTGTTGAAGGCCCGGTTGGGGTTGACCTTCGACACGTACAAAGTATTGCCGACGATCCCGTTTTTGCCTGGGTAAGTGCCCGTCGCCATAGCCGCGGCATTGACACGGGTCACCGTGGGGAACACAGAATGTCCGTTTAAGTAGTTGACGCCCTCTTGGCGAAGTTTAAAAAGGGATGGCGTGTCCTCAGGGTTGATCGAATCCGGACGGAGCCCGTCCAGGACAAACACCAAATTAAGACGAGCTTTCCCCGGAAGTGGTTGTGCAAAAACTGGCGCAGCCAAGGCCAGTAACGTCATCACGAGGCCGCTTATAAACTTCGAGAGAAGTGTTGTCAGCGTCATCCTACTCATACCCAACCGCGTTTTCGCACACGTCTTCCAAGAATCCAGTTCTTCTCTGGGGCACATGTTGACCTCCTCTACACAAACCTCAAGTGACCGGCGAAAGGAATCGATTTAAGTCGGCTCGTTGTTTTTGACGCGGAGAGTATGGGGCGAGGTATTGTTTTGTCAAGCCGCAATAAAACCCGGCAGTGAGTGATTTTGAGAATTGTGAAAATTGCGTTAGTCTTTCGACAAGTCTCCCAAACGAAGGGACGGTTTCGTTAGAAAATTAAGAACATATCCGTTGCTCGAATACTCTCACGCAGTCTGGTGCTCAGAATGAAATTCAGCGGAGGCGTGTCATCCTGAATCCTTCGAACGTCACTCTGAACGAAGTGAAGAGTCTCAGGATAAACCCCGTGAAAGATCTCGCGCAACTAACCCACCACTAAATACAGAAAGAACCGCTACTTTTCGTCTTGACGCGGACTCGAATCTCCGGATAGGAGTTGTGGTCAAGGATGAACATCGAGTTTTGTTGTACGAATCATGGGCATTATGCTTGCGCTAAATAGCAGGATGATGAGTAAAAAAAGTCTGGCAATGAGCGCCCTGATTGTTTTGCTGATTTGTTTTTCTCCTCCGGTTTGGAGTCAAGAGAGCCCGGCGCTCAAAAAAATTCGCATCGGCTTGCCTAACCGTGGTGTGCCCAATCTCGGATTGATGGCCGCCCAACGTTACGGCTTCTTTCGCGCACAGGGATTGGATGCGGAGTTGATCGTCATGCGGCCCAGCATCTCACTCCAGACCTTGATGGCTGGAGATCTGGATTATTCAACCGTTCTCGCTTCCGCGGCGCGCGCCAGCGTGAGCGGCCTGCCGATGCGTATCCTCATGGCTCTGACCGTCGGACAGGATTTTTCACTTGTGGTGCGGCCTGAGATCCGGCGTATGGAAGATCTCAAGGGCAAAACGCTGGCAACTTCCGGAGTAGGCGAATTTACCGATGTCGGCGCGCGGCTGGTGCTTAGAAAATTTGGTTTGGTGCCCGAGGCGGATGTAAAGCTCCGGGTACTCTTCGGTAACCACCCGTTGCGATTGAGCGCCCTGCAAGCCGGCCAAATTGATGGAACGATTATGACGATGCCCTACAACAAGATGGCGGTAAAAATGGGCTTCAGGGAACTCGTTCATCTGCGCGAATTCGTCAAGACGCCTCAAGGCGGCTTGGTGACGACGGCGCAAAAAATCCGCAGCGAGGCTGATACGATTCTGCGGACGATCAAAGCGGCGCTCATGGGCAACCGGTTTTTGAAAGAGAACAAGAGCGAGTTCGTGAAGCTCTTGGCGAAGGAGTCCGGCGTTCACGACCCAGTAGTGGCTGGATTGATTCACCAAGAAATCGTCAAGTTGTATTCCGACACCGGTTTAATCTCGGATGAAGCTATGCAGGAGTTTATCGCCACTTCGAAAGAGACGCTGAAAACGTCGCGGGATGTTTCTTTGTCGGAAATCGCCGACTTCAGCTTCGCGCGCAGGGCATCGAGCGAATTGCGGTAGGATCAGTGATCCTTGCTGAACGGTAATGGTGAAGCACAGACGGACAGAAAGAAAAGGATTTCGCCGATTGGCATAGCTGGCCGGGACGGCCTCCGAAAAGTCTGCGCGAGCCGTGAAAACTTTTAGGCAAGTGAGAGGAACACAAAAAAAACTTTCTTCACGCCGGATGCCAGGTCGCGCGGTAGAATCTTTACAGCTTATTTGCCAGGCTTGTAGGCCTTGGCCTCGGCAACGATCTTGCCAGCGTCGAACTTATTGATCTCGTCGATCAACTCGTTGGTGATCAGATCCTTGGCCTCGACTTTATCCTTGATCACGCCCCACTTGAGCAGAAAAACGGCATACGCGGCGTAATTGGTCTCGGAACTTTCTCCCCAACGCTTCACCCCGGCTTTCTCAAGCTTCCAGTTTGTGATGCGTGCCTGCAGCACCTTGGTGTCGTCTCTGATCGCCGTGGCCTCATCCTTTCCGGTCGGCTTGAGCTCTGGAAAGACCTCATAGAGGATGCGGACAGCAGCCTCGGGGTTGGCGATGGTGAAGATCGTCCCTTTGGCATAGCCTCTCGCGAGCCCAACGGCATCCTTCCTGCGCGCGCTGAGCGTTTCCTCTAGGGCGAGAAATCCGTTAGACGGGTACCGGTCGATCTCTTTGGTGTCGAGCATGCGGAGCTTGACGCCGGCGTTCTCAACCATCGCATACTGCGTATCGAACTGGCTGAGTGCGTCCACCTGTTTGCTCCTGAGCATCGCGGCGGTCTGCGCGCCCTCGCCCGCCACCACGATGGTGACGTCATTTTCCGGATTCATCCCGGCGGTTGCGATCAGAGCTTTCGCGGCTGGCACGCCACCCGAACCCATGCTGATGACGCCGACGGTTTTTCCTTTGAGGTCGGTGATCTTCTGGATGGGGCTGTCAGCCGGCACGGCAATCCCATAGATGTTTCCCTGGTAGGCAGTGTAAAAGATTTTTGCCTTCACCCCTTGGGGGCGAGCCGCCGCAAGCGGCTCTACGCTCGGCAAAGAGAAGGGTATCTCCTTGGTGGCAGTGGTCTTGACGCAATCCCCCGAGCCGGCCAATGCCACCAGCTCCACCTCGACGCCGTCTTGCTTGTACCATCCCATTTTGGTGGCGACGGCAAATGGCGCAGTGGCGGAGGAGAGCGTGCGGGAGCAGAAACCAACGCGGAGCTTCGACGTCTGAGCCAGGACCGTCGCGTACGATAGGGCGACCAGCAAGCACGTGACGGGCGCACAGAGTATTCGTCTCATAGAGCTATCCTTTCTCGTTCCAGTCGTTCCTTTTCCGAAGGGTCCCAGAAAAGGATTCGCCGGCGGATCAGAAGAATGCAGCGGTTGAGCAACAGTCCCACGACCGATAGGATCAGGAGCACCGAGAACTGTCCAGAGACATCCATATTGAAGTTCATGCTCTGGATCAGCATGCCAAGTCCCGCCCGCGCCCCCACGAACTCTGCCACGATGGCGCCGATCAACGCAAAGATCATCGCGACATCGAGCCCGGCCATCACGAATGGAAGAGCGTTGGGCAGCCTGAGCATCCAGAAGATCTGGCTCTCGCTCGCCGCGAGGGAGCGCATGAGGTTCAACCGATCCTCGTCGGCCGACTTGAGACCGACCATCGTGTTGACGAGCAGCGGGAAGAAGGCGACGAGGGCCGCGTTGATCACCTGGGATTTGAGCCCGAGGCCAAACCAGACCACGATCAGCGGCGCAAGCGCTACCTTAGGGAGTGACTGGAACATCACGATGTACGGGTAAAAGAAATACTCGACGTAGCGATTCAGCGCCACGGCCGTCCCGAGGAAAAAGCCGAGCGCCGAGCCCAAGAGGAAGCCGAGCACCGTTTCGAGCAGCGTGTGAGAAAGGTGCTTCTGATACAGCCCGCTCGCGAAGCCGCGCCACAGCGCCATGGCGACCTTTGAGGGAGCCGGGAAGATGAAAGTCGGCACTTCGAAGATGCGTACGATCAGCTCCCACGCGATGATCGAAGAGCAGAAGAGCAGTATCGTGAGCGCGACGTTTCGCAAACTTTTCATGAGTCGATCATCCCCTTCGCGTCGAATTGTCTCCGGATAGAGTGGACGTACGGGGCGAATTCGGGGAAGTTCATGACTTCCAGCGCGCGCGGGCGCGGGATCTTTACTTGCACGTCGTCGATGATGCGGCCGGGACGCGGCGTCAACACGAGGACACGGTCGGCTAGAAAGACCGCCTCGGGGATAGAGTGGGTGATGAAGAGCACAGTCTTTTTTCGCTCAAGCCAGATGCGCTGGAGTTCCAGGTTCATCTGCTCGCGCGTCATCGCGTCCAGCGCGCCGAACGGCTCGTCCATCAACAGCATCGCAGGGTCGTGGATGAGCGCGCGGGTGATGGCGACCCTCTGTTGCATCCCTCCCGACAGCTCCCAAGGATAGCGTCGCTCGAACCCTACGAGTTCGACGAGACTCAACAGATCCATCGCGATCTTCAAATGGCCGCCGCGGCCGAGTCGCTGCACATCGATAGGCAGCAGCACATTGTCCAGCACGTTACGCCACGGAAGCAGAACGGGTGATTGAAACACCACGCCGATATCGCGTCGCGGTGTCGTGATCGGCGTGCCGCGAAGGCGCGCTTCGCCTCTGGATGGAGGCAGGATGCCGGCAAGGATCTTGAGAAGCGTCGACTTCCCGCAACCTGACGGTCCGACCACTGCGACGAATTCGCCTTCACTCACGCTGAAGCTGATCTGCTGGAGCGCTTGCACAGTACCATCGCGGGTGGAGTAGAGCTTCGAAAGATCGTTGACGGCGATCGCTTCCATGTTCTCCCAACCTGAACGTATCAGTCCCTATCCGATAGCAGTCGCTCATGTCAACTTGGGTTGGCTTTTCCGAGAGATCGAGGAACCTGGTTGTTCACGGGGACCCAGGTGAATTAGCAAGCAGCGGCATGCGCGCCGTTGCTATAGGCGGCGAAAAATCGACGAGCTTCCCGGAATTTCAAAGCGAAGGTTTCACCGAACGCTGCGCCGCTACGGAAGGCGATGGCTACAGCGGATGCGATTGCCAGGCATAGCCAGATTGCACGCGCCCGAACGGGTTGCGGAGTCGCTCTGGCATTGAGGAAAAAATCGGGAGGAGCGCTGTGCCCTCCCCGAGCGAACTGAAAAATCGTTCTAAAAACGGCTCAGGAGTTGAGCCAATCTATTCCGAGACATCCAGCAGCACGCCGTCGGGATCGGCGAAGGCGTACTTGCCTATCGGGCAGGCTTGAAGATCTTTCTCCAAACCGCCACTTTGAGGTCCGCCGGCGATTTTTTTCGGGGCGCATTCAGGATGTGCCGCGGCGATCTTTTCCAGGTCGTCTTTGGTTTTTTCCACGCTCTCCACCTTAAAGCCGATATGATCGAAGCCCTGGCGTAGGCTCCGATAATAACCGTTATGGCAGCGGCGAATGATGAGCCGCACTTTGCCGTCGGTGAGCGTGATCGATCCTTCTTCGCCGGCTTCCTCCACTCCTTTGAGCTCCAAGACTTTGGTATAAAACTCGGCGACCTCCTCCGGCTTTCTGGCGCGAAGCGCGATGTGATTTAGCCAGCGCGGCTGCTCCCAACCGTCCGACAAATAGCCTTCGCGCACGTTAGCTTGGCCCTTTTGTGATAAGTCGAACTGAGTACCGGTCGGGTCTTGCGCTCGTGTGCCGGCGAAGGGAACGTAGGTTAGCGCTCTCGTGTGCAATAGGTCAGGATAAAATCGATTTAGCCGGTCGACGGCTTCTTTGACATCGTCGACTTCGAAACCAAAGTGATCGATCCCCTGCTGACTTCCCGCGCGCTTTGCCAAAAGCGCCAGGCCGATGACGCCGTCACTGATGTGTCCTCGATCAGGGTTGGATTTGCCGTGCTCATCCACTAGTCCGGTGGTGATCTGCTTCATCCCGAAAACGTTCTGATAGAATTTAAATTCTGTATCATAACGTTCCGTGTGGGTGGCAACGTGGCGGATTTTGGCGATCATATTGGCGCTCCTTCCAGAATCTGTCGGTTAGCTTCCTTCTAGTTAGCCGCCCCGACGTTGTCAAGTCTATATTCAGCGCGAAAAAGCCGTTCCAATTGTTCCAATCGTTCAAAATGTTCCAGACGTTCAGATCGTTCAAGCCATTCGATCCACGAAAACGGTTCAAATTGTTCAAGCCGTTTAAAGCTTCGCAGCCCGTCAACCCGAGGAGACGATTGACTGAACAGTGAGCGCCTTGCTAGGCTCCGCTCTTACCGATACCCGCTATCGGCCTCAGATTGAGACAACGGAGACAACGCAGATGTCGAAAAAAACCAGGGCGGCAATTTATACCGTGTTTCTTTTTATCTGCGCCTCTTCTACAGCGTCGGCACAACTTAAGAAGATTCACTTTTCGACAACCTCCATCGCTGTAACGGAGCTGCAGTTCCGAATCGCGCAGATGAAAGGCTTTTATCGTGAGGAAGGACTCGATCTTGAAACGATTCTCATCCGCGGTTCGGTCGGCATGCAGGCGCTGATCAGCGGCTCGGTCGATTACGCTTCGGCGGCCGGCTCGATCATCGCAGCCGGAGTGCGCGGGGCGCCGGTGAAGCTGGTTCTGATCGTCAACTCGAAACCACAGTTCGACCTCGTCGGCCAGCCGGATATCAAGGCGGTTCCACAGCTTAAGGGTAAAGTCGTCGGAATCTCTTCTCGGGGCGGCGCGGTCGATCTGCTTACGCAATTGATTCTCACCCAGCATGGCTTAACGCCGAATAAGGACGTGACCTCGATTGTCATCGGCACTCCCGAAGAGCTGGCGACCGCTCTCAGAACCGGGCGCATCGCAGCCTGCCTGCTCAGTCCGCCGCGCCAGCTCATCCTCTACCGCGAAGGTTTCTCAAAACTCGGTTATTCGGGCGATTACCTGGCCAGTTATCCGTCAGGGGGAGTTGGCGCAACCGACGAAAAAATTAGAACTAATCCAACTGAAGTTCTCGCCTTCGTCAGAGCCAGCCTGAAGGGACTGCAATACTATTCGCAGCATCGGGCGGAGTCCATCGACATTATTTCAAAATATCTCGGGGTCAAAGATCTTGCATTGGCCGGAGAAGTTTACGACCTCCATCTGAGCCGCCTCGGCGGACTCAGCTACTTGGACGAAAGCTGGATGCGCGGCGCCATCGATTTTACCAAGAAAAGTCTAGCAGTAACCAAAGAGATCCCACCGAGCCAGGTGTTTGATTTTAGTTTCGTCGAGAAAGCTTTAGGACGAAGGAAGAATTGAACCCCGCCCAAAAACATGGCTAACCGCTTCCCAGTCTCTTTTACTCCCCCGCCTAGCTAACGTGCTTCCTCAGCATTTCTTCCGCCACAGCAATAAACGCCCGGACCTTCGGGGAAACGAACCTTTGCGCGGGGTAGACGAGCGACAGGGTCACCTTGTCGCCGCGCCATTGCGGTAACACTCGGACGAGTTCGCGCTGCTTCGCTTCTTCGGCGCAGAGAAAGCTCGGTAGGAACGCGATTCCCTCGCCGAGCACTGCGAGCGAGCGTAGGGTTTCGAAGTCATCGGCCATGAGTTGCCCCGAGATCGTAGGGCTGAAATTTTCCTTGCCGTTGGTAAGCGGAAATCCGTTATCCTTGAAACGGGAGGATCGCAAGTAATTATGTTGCGCCAGTTCTTTGGGATGGCGCGGCGCAGCGTGATTGGCCAAGTAATCGGGGCTTGCCCACAGCCCGAAGTAACCGAGATCGAATCTTTTCGCGATTAGGCTAGAATCTTTCAATGGGCCGGCGCGAATAGCCAGGTCGATGCCATCGACGATGAGATCGAGCACGCGATTCGTCACGACCAGCTCGACCTTCATGCGCGGATGATTTTTCAAATACGCGTGGACCAGAGCAGGTAACAGGCTGTGGCCGATTTCCACGGGCGCCGTCAAGCGCAGTATCCCTTGGGGTTCTGCGCGCCCGGTTTCCAGCTCATTTTCCGCCGCTTGAAGTTCTTCCAGAGCGCGCAGGGAGCGTTGATAGTAGGCTTCACCCGCCTGCGTTGCGCGCAGTCTGCGCGTGGTGCGCTGTAAGAGTGTCACGCCGAGGCGCTTTTCCAGCGCCGAAACTTTCGCGCTGACTGTCGAGTTGGGCATGCCGAGCAACTTGGCTGCGCGACTAAAACTGCCGGCCTGAACCACTTTGACGAAAATCGCGATCCCGTCCAAATTCATGCCGTCGATCTTACATTAGCCTGAACAGTGTTTCCAAGTTTCACCGTCTGGTCGGAATGGCTTTCAATGTGTACGTTAGACGACAGTTACGGGAACTAATAGAAAGGAGCCAAAAATGAGCTCAACGCGAAAAGTCTTAAGGATTATCGAACCGCAGGCGGTCGTCGAGGGCGCCGGTGTCAGGTTAAAGCGCAGCATTGGCACGCGCACGCTCGATTATCTCGATCCGTTCTTGCTGCTCGATCACTTTGAGTCGAAGAATGCCGCCGACTACGAAGCCGGCTTTCCGCTGCATCCACATCGCGGGATTGAAACGGTGACATACCTGCGCGGGATTTCAGCTGTGGGTCAACCTGCCGGCGAAATTGAAAATGACTGCTCCGCGTTACCAGAACATTCATGCGAACGAGATCGCCGAGGTTAATCGAGACGGCGGCGCGACGATTCGCGTGATTGCGGGTAGCGTCGACGGTGTCGCCGGACCGATCAGCGGCATCGCCGCCGAGCCGACATACTTGGATGTTTCGCTCTCAAGCGGCGGATCGTTTGTCCAGCCAATTGCGCGGGGACACTCGGCATTTGCGTACGTCTTCGAAGGCGAAGCGCGCTTCGGCGAAAATCTCGTTGCGTCACCGAAGCTCGTGGTGTGGGGTGACGGCGATAGCGTCGAAGTTAGCGCCGAAAAAAATCCGGGGCGGTTTCTTCTGGTGTCCGGCAAGCCGTTGAACGAGCCGATCGCGCGCCACGGTCCGTTTGTCATGAACACAAGAGGGGAAATCGAGCAGACGCTGCGTGAGCTGCGCGACGGAACTTTCATTAGATAGCATTCGGTTACAGTTCGACCGAGCGGCGCGTAGGGGCGGGTTTGAAACCCGCCCCTACTGGTTTTTGACCCCGCCAGCGTTTAGCATGAACTGGAACATAACGATGCGGTATAAACTTGCCGGATTATCCAATGGGAAAAAAAGAATTGCGCCAATCGACTCCGGAACAGGAAGCTATCCGGCAACGGTTGCAAGAGCTACATAGCGCGTTGCTGAACTTGCACAAAGCGCTAGTCGACTCCGAAAAAGTAGTCTACGAGAAGAACGTGGGCCCGATCCAATCGCCGGATCATTTTTTCCAACTTCTTGCCAATGATTCTTACTTCGCATGGCTCCGCCCGATTTCACAACTGATCGTGGCGATCGATGAAACTCTAGACGCGAAAGAGCAGTTAACAAACGCCAGCGTCGACTCTTTGATGAGGCAATCTGTCTTCCTTCTAGCTAGTGCCCGCAGAGAGCACCGGCCACTTCGCCGAGCGTTACGTCGCTGCGTTGCAGCGAGACCCCCGTGTGATTCTCGCGCACGCGCAAGTGGCGAAGCGAATCGGTTCAGGGAAACCGCTAACTTAATACATTGACGGCGATTATATTCGTAGCCGGATGAAGCGGAACGCAATCCGGGATCGGTCATTCGTGTGTCGACCAAACCAGACTACAAACGCTAGAACACCCAAGCATCCGAGCAACCCTTTGGCAGCGTGCTTTGTTTAACGAAAGTTCCTGCTGTCTCGCAAAAATTCTACATGAGCTGGAGAACGATTTTAGACGGGCAGGCAAATTAGCCGAGCCATGACTGTACCGTTAGACACCAGTTCGTGTGCCACGTTCACAATATTTCGGTCGACACGGCATTTACGAAAAAGAAATCGTCAGATATTGGCAAGTCGCTCAACCGTGTCAGGATACCGCTTTACGAGATTTTTTTTAGCTCGTATTGACAAGTCTCTAAAATGGGCGAAACATGAATGTGTACTTGAGCTTTCCACCCCTTTGTACGGCCTGATCAAGTTATCTAGGTGGTCAGGGCAAAATGACTTATGCTAAATCGTTACGCGTGATCGGGCAGCCGCTAGAGGTCGCCAGGGTTACAACGTTCGAGCTGGAGAAAGATGGCCAAGACTATCTCGTTCGAAGCGATTCCCTGACTCAAACGGGTGATTGGATTTTGCGAAACGCTATTAGCGAAAGCGATTTCACCCAGCAAAGCGGTCGTCGATCGTCAGTTCATAGTCCCTTACGTTTCACGCCGCTTGATATTTCACGGCTTGATTCCTACCGACAAAAACAGAGGCGAACCCATTCTTCGTCACAAACGCAAGGTTCAAGTAAGCTGTCTCAACTTTTGCGTAGCTTGGGCGATCACCTTGATAGAACCGAGGTCAGCTCTTTTCACATTTTATGGACGCCTGATTCTGTTTCTGTCGATTATCAGATTTCGACGGTCCAACAGAAGTGCGTGGACGACGTCTGTTATTGGAGCGGGTCGATTGATTCGTTGACTAGCTTTGTTATAACCGCTAAACGCAGTTTTTAACCAAACTGGAATTACGGTTTTCTCGCGCAGAGTTGGTGCGTTTTCCGTGGACCTCTCCTGATGACAATCTAACCTGATGATTAGCCGCGATGACCATTGTGGCGAAAAATCAAAGGTGCTGATATGTCCGCGATGCAACAGCGCTGATCTGAGGCGATCTCATCGGTTTCCGAGGATACAGGCAGCATTTATGAGAAAATGGGGTCAGAGAACTTTTTCGGATGCCATTGCAGTTGCCTTCTTGGGTCGGCCTCGCGCTTCGCCTACCAAACGCCGCCCGGTCATCGCTTCTACCTGTTTATGAAATATTTCTCGTCCGATCGACCGACCCCGTTGAGTTGCTTGTCGGATTTCCTTCCATTCTCCTTCATCAATTTGTGAGTCTATCCATTGTCGATACTTTTCTTGTCTCTCCTTTTCAGTTGTTCCGAACCCTGCGTACCAAGGATTCATCCAGCCAACGATCCGACAGGCCCAACGCCCGGCGCTGATAACTACTCCAATAATAATCCTTTGGATGCGCCACTAGGCCAGCTCTCACCGGATTTGACTCGATATAGCGGCTGCACGCTATCAAGTCTTCATCTCGACTCACCGCTGCACTCTTAAATCGCCCTTCCCACAACGTGCCCGATCGGCCATAGGTCTCGTTGACATATCGAACATACCTGCGCCCCCCGCTCTGCATGAGTCGACCAAGGTCCCCTATTTCAGCCGGTTCAACCAAAAGATGAAAATGATTCGTCATCAATACATATGCGTAGATCTTGCACTGACATTTGATCTTGGCCTGTCGAAGACACGCCAAAAAGAAATTGTAATCATTGTCGGCGAAAAACGCTGCTTGGCGATTGTTGCCACGCTGAATAATGTGATGAGGATAAGCGGGAATCGTGATTCGCGGCTAGCGTGCCATGCGATATCTCGGTCTGGAGCAAGGGGTGCGTATCTCCGGACCACAATACCGTCAAGAAAAAAGTTCTCTGACCCATTTTTGTGCATTTTTGCAATTTTTGCACCGCTGTTCCATCAAGAATCATCCTGCGGAAAATTGCCGCCGTTTTTCGGATCGGAACTAGAACCGCTTGACGCGAAGGGTTAGGCAGCAACCTCGACGGTCGCGTAAAAATCTACCAGTCGCGGTGTGCGCTTCGGAGCAACTGTGCGATGTCGAGGCAGTGGTGCTTTGATGCCATCCTCGCGTAAGCCACGGAGATGAAGTGCGATAGCGCTTTGAATGCGTCGAAGAGCCGAATCGATAGTCTTTCCGGTTGCAACACACCCAGGCAGGTCGGGCACCGAAGCTCCCCAATCACTGTCTGGATCTTTGTTAATACGAACCAAATACCGTAACTTTTTCATCTTCTCATTCCTTTGAGTCCGGCTTGTCGCATCACTGACGCCAGTGTTCCCTTCGGCATGTCATCTCCCGGATGCCACTGACGGTTACGCGACCCGGCTTTGTGCTGTGCTTGAACTGCCGGTGACTTCCCTCTGTTACTACCAGTCGCCACCCGTTTGTTTGGAGCATACGAATCACGTCACGTACCTTCACCCCGGTACTATACCAGATGAAAATATTCGGTGGCCAGTCACTGCTCCGCCCCTCACCAATAAATGGCGCGGCGCAATACCGTCGCTAATCCAGTTTCACATCCACGACGACGAATTCATCCGTGGCTAGCGCTTGTTGGAAAACCGGTCTCAATTCTTCCTTGCGCGTCACGGCGAAGCCTTTGGCGCCGTAGAGCTCGGCGAGGCGCGGGAGGTCGGGGATGAAGAGCTCGGTACCGATCACACGGCCGCCGTAGGTTTTTATCTGGTCGCGCTTCATGCCGCCATAGGCTTTGTTACGAAGGATCAGGACAAACACCGGGATCTTGTGATAGGTCGCGGTGGCCAGCTCCTGCTGCTCCATCATGAACGAGCCGTCGCCGGTGACGCAGATGACGCGCGCGTCCGGGCGGCCGAGCTTGACGCCCATGGCGGTCGCGAGCGCCGTGCCGATGGCGCGGAACTCGCCGGCGTGGATAATTGGGGTTACGGCGTCGATGCCGCGGAGCGTGTCGCCGGTCATTCCCGAAGTCGTCAGGATCTCGTTTCCCGTGAGCAGCTCATTGAGAACTTTCATCACGGACTCGTAGGTCAAACCTGACTTGGAAGTTTTCTCATCGAGATCGTTCTTCCAGGCTTGTTTGGCTTGCTGGATCGCTTGCGCTCTTGCGCCGTTCGCCTTCGGTTGCCGGCTTTTTGCGCCATCGATGATCGCGCGCAGGGCGATCTTGGCGTCCGCTTGGATCGACAACGCCGTCGGATAATTGCTGCCGAGTTCCTCGGGATCGGTGTCGATCTGAATAATCTTGGCTTTCTCGGGAATGATCTCGTGTCCGAAGCGCATCGTCGTGCCTTCGCTAAAGGTCGCGCCCAGGGCGAGAATCAAATCGGACTCTTGAAAAAACTTGCGCGAGTAGGGCCGGCTGCCGAAACCGAGGCAGCCGAGCGCGAGGGGATGATTCTCAGGAAACACGCCTTTGGCCGTATAGCTGACAGCGACTGGGAGAGACAACAATTCGGCAAGCTCGCGCACTTCTTCGCGGGCGCCGGCCCAGTCGACGCCGGTGCCGGCGAGCACCACCGGAGTGTTGGCTTGGAGCAGGAGGTCTACGGCTGCTTGTGCGCCGCCGGCATTCATCGCCGGGGCGACGGGCTCGGCTGTCGGCGTGAAGCTCAACGGCTCGGGAAGATTTTCATGCTGCAGATCTTCGGGGACGATGAGAAAAACCGGACCTTGGCGTCCGCGCGTAGTCTGGCGGAAGAGCGTGTCCAGCAGCGATCCTAGTTCTTCGACGCGTTCAAGCTTAGCGCTCTGCTTGGTGATCGGCTGAAAAAGTCGGACATGCTCCATGCCGTGGAACGACGAATAAGCTCCTTTCGCCGAGGCGGCGGTGTCGATGTCCGATGAAATAACGAACAAAGGCACGGATTCTTTGTGAGCTTGCGCGACGGCGGTGACAATATTGGTCGCGCCGCCGCCCGCGGAAACCAGACAAACAGCCGGCTTCTTCGTGGCGCGCGCGTAACCGAGCGCCATGTTTCCCGCGCCGCCTTCGTGCTGCGCGTTGATAAAGCTCATATGAGGACGTTTGGCTATGGCATCGCCGATGGCAAACGAGGTATGCGCGAGCACTCCGAAAATATGACGCACATTTTTACAACTCAGATACTCAACTAAAGTATCGGCAACATTGGTTTCAGCCATCGCGAGACCCTCCTATTCAAATCATAGGCCTGCTTAGTTCAGACAGGGGGAAAAAGCAACATGATGAAAATCCCCGTTCGTCCCCCTTTGGCAAAGAGACAATTTGCCCCAACAAGAACACCTTCCGCTCTTTGAAAAAAAACTGAGAAGGGCAGACACGGTGTCTGCCCCTACAACTTCAGGATGTGATGCGGCTTACATCTTGAATCGCGACGCTGGATCGGGGCAAATTTCCAAGCCCGGAAGCGGCCTCGTGCATGTCATGGCGGACGCCGAAGCGAAGGCCGAAGTATCGGATGAGCAAAGCGCCGGTCATGGTGAAAGCGATGATGAAGATGCTGATGATGCTGGCCGCTTCGCGATTGCTCACGGCGGTCGATGATAACTCGAGAGCCATCAGTGACAGCGTCATGGTATCGCGGGACGCGAGCAAAATGATGCTGCTGGTGGCGCCCGCCGCGCTGACGAAATTCATCACCGCTAGCAGTATCAAAGTCGGCATCAACAGCGGCAGCCAGATGCGGAAATAGGTCCTGATCCAGCCGGCACCGGAGACGCGCGCGGCTTCCTCCATGTCCGCGCCGACCTGGACGAACACGCCTTTCATGATGTTGACACCGGTGGTCTTGCCTTGAAGCAGGACGACGAGGATTAGCGCCCAGATGGTGCCGAACATAAAATTCAGCAGTGGCGTACCTATGAATACCCATAAAAGACCAAGCCCCGCGAGGATGCCGGGAATGGCGCCGGCGCACCAGATCATCGCGTCCAGCGCGCCCCGGCCCGGCAAGCGCGTGCGTACCAAAATGTAAGCGAGAATCGAAAACAAAAGCGGGCTTAGAATCGCCGCGGTGGCGGCAAGAATCAGCGTGGTGCGAAGCGCTTTGACAAACACCGGATCAGTCAACACGAAGCGCCAATGGTCGAGGGTAAATCCCAACACGAAGTAACCGATTCGCTGCATGAAACTTCCCAACACTAAAATGGCTAGGGGCCCGACAGTCAGGAAGGTGAGCAGCAAGGCGATCACCGTGAAGGCCACATAGTTCCACCGGCGGAGATCGATGAGGCCAGGTCGAAAACTGCCGGTGATGGTGGTGTAGCGGCGCCGTTCAAGAATCCAGCGCTGCAGTGGAATGATCAACGCGATCATTATCAATGTGATGCTGGCGAGGACCGTGGCTTCTCCATAATTGGGAACCTGGTTTCTGATCAACGCAAAAATCTTCGTTGAGTAGACAAAGAAGCCGAAGGGCAAGCCTAATAGATACTCCGTTTCAAAAGACTGAAAGACCCGCAGGAGTTGCAAAGCAAAAACCATCATCATCGGCGCAATCATCAGGGGCAGCGTGACTTTGAAAAGAGTTCTTAAATTGCCGGCGCCGCCGACTCGGGCGGCTTCTTCCAGCGTCGCATCCATGTTGCGAAAGGCCGGAGTCAAAAGCATCACCTTGATCGAGATGCCGTGGCCCATCAAGTTCGCCCACACGATGCCGGGAATGCTGAAAATGTTGAACGGTCCCTGGTCAAGTTGGAACAATTTCTTCAGAGCGACGTTGATCATGCCGATGTCCGGGTCCAACAGAGTGATCCAAGCGATCGTAGTGGGAAGAGCGGGAACCATATAGGAGACCCAAAACAAAAATTCCAAAGTATGGCTGAATGGAATTTTCGTGCGCGCCAAAACCCAGGCGATCGCTACGCCGATGGGAAAACTGCAAGCCACGGTCATCGACCATATAAGCAGAGAATTACCTAAAGAACGAAGTAAACCGGGGCGCTGAAATGCATTCACCCAATGCTTAACTCCCCAGGTGCGCGGCTCGACGAACCAATCGGATGCGGCGTTGAAGCTATTGATCAACAGCAACAGCACGGGCCAGATGAGAAAGTAGCCGAGCATGAGCAGGACCGCCGCCATGACGAAGTGGCCTTTCGTCAGGCCGGGCGTGCGCGCCTGACTTAGCGCAGGGAATTCCGCGACGGTCGGTGAGTGGTCCACTGGTTTTCACAGTCGAGGATGGAGAATGGAGGATAGACGATCGCGAACCTCTATTCTCTATCTTCGATCCTCGGCGGGTCGACTACTTCTGCCTGGATTCCCAGATCTTGTAAACCCATTTCTGCGCTTCTTCCTGGCGCGCGCCGAACTTCGGGTCTGCGTCCGGAAAGGCGTACTCTACGCCGGCGGCGCGCCGTTGCTCCGGCACCACCTCGCCGACCGGTATGTCGTTGCGCAGAGACGAGCGATCGAGGTTGGGAATCATCGTGTGCGTCAGGGTCTGGCCTTCCCTGGAGAGAAACCAATTGATGAACAGTTTGGCCGCGTTGGGATGAGGCGCGTTGGCAAACGCCGAGATACAGCAGCCGGAGCCGCCGGCGCGGATCACGCCGAGTTGTTTCGGAAAAAATACCTGCTTGATGGGCAGTCCTTTTTTCGCCAACGCAATCAGCTCTTCGCTTCCCGTGGCGACGGCATAGAAGGGAAATCTCCCCCCTACCAACCAGGTCTCCAAAATCCGGCGGTCGTCCGAGAACGTCACTCCGGCATTGAGTAAATAGGTCCGAATCCATTCCTGCCCGCGATCGGGTTCAAAATAACTATCGATCATCTGCCGGATGCCGGACGGATCGCCCATGCCTTGGCCGGCGATTTTTCCTTTCCAGCGCGGGTCGAAGTAGTCGGTTTGTTTTTTTATGGTTGCAATGTCGGCATCCTTGACTTTCTCGGTATTGTACCAACTCTCGTACTGATCCTCTTTGGAGCCGTGATAAATTAACACGTAGCTCGATGCTTTGTCGGCGTACCAATGCCGCCCGCGGTACCAAGCGGACATGTCGACCACTTCGGGATGAATAAGTAGAGGTGTGAGGGGAACCAAAGATCCCGACGGAAGCAGCCTCTGGTTACTTTCGCGGGAGCTGATCAACGCAACATCCACGGTGTACTTGCCGCCCTTGCGCTCGGCCAACAGGCGGTTGACCGTGTCCGTCGCGTTGCCGGTGGATACTTCGATGTTGACGCCGAATTTCTTCGTGAACGCGTCCATCACCGGGCGATACTGGCGGGACGGCGCGCCGCCGGAGGCGATCGCAGCCGTGCCTTCTTGCTTGGCCGCGGCGATGAGCTTGGACCATTCCTGGTCGAAATTCGCCGGCGTGGCAGCGCCGAATACCGAGCGCGCCAATATGACGGCTAGAACGACCGATAAAATTGTCGCAACGATTTCAGATTTTCCGACGACTTGCATGATTACTTCTCCTACAGTCGATCTGTTCAACCTAGACGATGGCAATTGCCTCGTTGGCTATTCTTCCTTGTGCGACCAGTTCGACATCCACGCGGTGTGGCCATCCGGCCTGAGCTTGAGCCATACTTTACTGCCTTCTTCGATCGGCGTGTGTCGCTCGCCATAGATCATGATGACGCCTTGCCCGTCAACTTCCACCTGGTACTCGATGCGCTCGCCG
>WNFZ01002611.1_pt1 | contig 18868 bp, 17 predicted proteins | sample 5400081 | NCBI WGS metagenome assembly WNFZ01 (sample SAMN13153365, study PRJNA577476) | soil metagenome | isolation source: 80 cm soil or saprolite under grassland replicate 1 | place: USA:California | collected 2016-06-15
TAGTCGCCTGCCTGAAATTGCGTGACGCTTAGATTGATCTCGCCTTCGGGAAGATCAGTGGTCACGCGAAATTCGCGCACGAACCTCTTCGGCTCGACCCCAGCTTTTTTGAATTCGCCTAACAGCGGCCTAGCCACGCGCGATTCCTTTTGCGCACCAAACCCAAGTTGCACCGCTGAATAGCCCTCGTCTTCCGCCGTCAAGCGACGCAGCAAAACGTTATCCCCCGCTGCAATCACGGTCACAGGACACAACCGACCCCTGGCGTCGTAAACGCTGGTCATGCCGATTTTCTGTCCAAGAAGTCCGATGCTCATGATCGTGGGTTTGCAAATCTTTCAGAAGCCCCTCCGCTTAAATCTTAATCGTAATATCGACGCCCGCGGGCAAATTTAATTTCTTCAGTTCATCCACCGTTTTCGCGGTCGGTTCAATGATGTCGAGCAACCGTTTGTGGGTGCGAATTTCAAATTGCTCCATCGACTTTTTATCGACGTGCGGCGAGCGATTCACCGTAAATTTCTCGATCAACGTCGGCAGCGGAATGGGTCCGGCTACTCGTGCACCTGTGCGCTTGGCGGTTTCAACAATGTCGACCGCCGACTGATCAAGCATGCGATGATCGAATGCCTTCAGGCGAATCCGGATGCGCTGCCCATTGCTCATTTGGTCTCCTTCTGGTCGAGAATCGCGGGGACCAGATTCGCGGGCACTGGTTCAAAATGCGACGGCTCCATCGAATAACTGGAACGGCCTTTCGAGAGTGAACGAATTGCGGTTGCGTAACCAAACAGTTCGGCGAGCGGAACCTCCGCGTGGATGATAGTCAGATTACCGCGTGTCTCGATGCTGCTAATGCTGCCGCGCCGCCGGCTCAAATCTCCACAAATGTCGCCCTGAAATTCCTCTGGGGTGATGTTTTCAACCTTCATGATCGGCTCAAGCAGAATCGGCTTGCCTTGCTTGAAGCCGTCTTTCATTGCGAAGATCGCTGCCAGCTTAAACGCGAGCTCGTTCGAATCGACTTCGTGAAAGCTTCCGTAAACAATGTCCACCTCAACATCGACAACAGGGTAACCGCCCAGCACGCCGTTAAGCACCGCTTCGTCGATGCCTTTCTTGACTGCGGGAATGTATTCGCGAGGAATAATGCCGCCGACGATTTTGTTTTCGACGACCAAGCCGCTGCTTCGCGAGCCGGGACGCACATCTACTTCGACGTGGCCGTACTGACCGCGACCACCGGATTGTTTGATCAGCTTGCCGACGCCGTGCGCACTCGTGGTAATAGTCTCGCGATACGCGATCTGCGGTTTGCCCGCGTTTGCGTCGACCTTGAACTCGCGGAACATCCGGTCGCGAATGATTTCCAGATGTAATTCGCCCATCCCGGCAATGATCGTCTGGCCAGTGTCTTCGTGCGTGTAAACACGGAACGTCGGATCTTCTTCGGCAAGACGTTGCAGCGCGATGCCCATCTTTTCCTGATCCAATTTCGTCTTTGGCTCGATGGCCATTGAAATGACAGGATCAGGAAACGTCGGCGGCTCGAGCAGGATCGGATGATCCTCGTCGCACAGAGTGTCCCCCGTGGTGATATTCTTAATGCCGACGATTGCGGCAATATCGCCCGAGTAACATGTCTCAATGTCCTCGCGTTTATCCGCCTGGATTTGGATCAGGCGCGAAATGCGCTCGCGCTTGTTCGTGCGCGGATTGTAAACCGTGTCGCCTTTCGAAAGTGTTCCGGAATAAACACGGAAGAAGACAAGTTTGCCGACAAACGGATCGCTCCAAAGCTTGAAGGCGAGCGAACAAAAATTGCCGTTGTCATCTGTCGGCGCTTCCATCGGTTCGTGCGTGTCAGGCTCCATGCCTTTCGCTGGCGGAATATCGAGCGGACTCGGCAGGTAATCGACCACTGCATCGACTAGATACTGCACGCCTTTGTTCTTGAGTGCCGAACCGGCAACGACCGGCACAAACTTATTCGCGATCGTCTGGCGCCGGATGCCGGCTTTCAGCAACACGGGGGTGACCGGCTTTTCCTCTAGAACAGCCTCCGCGACTTCGTCGTCGAGATTTGAAATTTGTTCGACGAGGTCGGCGTACGTCTTCTCGACAAGATCGACATACTCCTTTGGAACATCGGCAAGTTCATATGTGGACCCGAGCTGATCGCTGTCCGAATAAATGACCGCTTTCTTATTAATGACGTCGATCTGGCCTTTGAACTGATCTTCTTTACCAAGCGGAAGCAAAACTGGCCAGGCGTTCGCGCCGAGTTTCTGGCGCATGCTGTCGATCGACATCTTAAAGTCAGCGCCGACGCGATCCATTTTGTTGATAAACGCGATGCACGGGACATTGTATTTCGTCGCCTGCCGCCAAACCGTTTCTGATTGCGGCTGCACGCCGGCGACGGCGTCGAAAACGGCGATAGCGCCATCGAGGACGCGGAGCGAACGCTCTACCTCCGCCGTAAAATCAACGTGGCCGGGTGTATCGATGATGTTGATGCGCTGCTTGATCCCCTCGAAAATTTTGTAAACACCGGGCTCCTGACGCTGCGTCCACGCGCAGGTCGTCGCCGCCGAAGTGATCGTAATCCCGCGCTCGCGCTCCTGTTCCATCCAATCGGTCACGGTCGTGCCTTCGTGCACTTCTCCGATCTTGTGGATCATGCCGGTGTAAAACAGAACGCGCTCGGTGAGCGTCGTTTTGCCGGCATCGATGTGCGCAGCGATGCCGATGTTCCGCGTCCGTTCGAGCGGAAACTTGCGATTCGGCGAGTTCGGATTCGCGGGCGCTTTTTTCTGTTCCATCGTCGCCGTCGCCATAATCTTTACCAGCGGAAATGCGCAAACGCGCGATTCGCTTGCGCCATTTTATGTGTGTCTTCGCGTTTCTTGATTGCGTTGCCCTGACCGCTGGCGGCGTCTTTGATTTCCTGCGCCAGCGCGTCCGCCATTCGCATTCCCTTACGATTGTCCGCGTATTGGACGATCCAGCGGGTCGCCAGTGAAATTTGGCGCGCGGCCGTCACTTCCATGGGCACTTGATAAGTCGCGCCACCGACGCGACGCGATTTTACTTCCAGCCGCGGGCGAACGTTTTCGATCGCCTTGTTTACAACTTCCAGTGGATCGACAGAATCAGAACCTTCGCGCGATTTGTCGATCGCCATGTACACGATCCGTTCCGCGAGCGATTTCTTGCCCCGCTTCATGACCGTCGTAATGAGACGCTCTACAGCCGGACTCCCGTAGCGGGAATCGACGCGCTCCTCCTTTTTGTAAACTTTCCTCCGTCGCGACATTGTCGATCTTTCTATCCAAAATTATTTCTTTTCGGCCGCGCCTTCCTTCGCTGCCGCTTTCGGTGCAGCCTCCTTCGCTGCGCCTCCTCCACCGCCGCCGCCTTTCGGTCGTTTCGCTCCATATTTGGAGCGGCTGCGGCGCCGTCCATCCACGCCAAGGCTGTCGAGCGTCCCACGCACAATGTGGTAGCGCACGCCGGGCAAATCCTTCACCCGCCCCCCGCGCACGAGCACGATGGAGTGCTCCTGCAAATTGTGTCCCTCGCCCGGAATATAGGCAATCACTTCCTGGCCATTCGTCAAGCGCACCTTGGCCACTTTGCGTAGAGCGGAATTAGGCTTCTTCGGCGTGCGCGTCATTACCTGCACGCATACCCCGCGGCGCTGCGGACAATCGGCCAGCGCCGGTGACTTCGACTTCACCGACACCTTCCGGCGTCCTTTCCGAATAAGCTGATTAATCGTGGGCATCTTTTCTCTAACAATGCGCCACCCGACATTGTGATCCGGGCGACAAAAAACCCGCTCAGGTCGCGTAACAAAACTCTCACGCGCCTGTGCGGTGAACGCGGAATATAGAGGGAAAATTCACCGCTGCAAAGAATTTTTTGCTGCGGGTTTGCGCGAATCCGTTCTGGGGTAGCGCATGCATCTCGCGTGTCTGGCGATGGCAGTTCGCGATCGCGAATTTTTCTTTTAAAATTCGTCGCCTGTGCTGCGAGTTCACAAACAAAGTTCTTTTCGGCGGGACGCCGAAACCAGACACTCGGGACGTGTGCGCTACCCAGACAATGTGCGAACGTGACCCGCAATGTTTCAACTTTTCGCGCAGGATCGACAATCGAAAGCACGGCGTGGACGGCTGACGACGGCGCATGGCGTGATCGAGACGCCGGCGTTTATGCCGGTAGGGACACAAGGCAGCGTCAAAGCCGTGACGCCGCGCGAATTACGCGAACTCAGTGCGCAGATCGTTCTCGGAAATACCTATCATTTGTTCGTCAGACCCGGACTCGATGTGATCAAACATTTTGGCGGCCTTCACAGGTTCATGAGCTGGAATGGCCCGATCCTGACCGATAGCGGCGGATACCAGATTTTTTCGCTCGCGAAGCTCCGGAAGATCACGGACGAAGGTGTGCATTTTCAAAATCACATCGACGGCACGCCGACATTCATTTCGCCGGAAATCGCGATGGAAATTCAGGCGACGCTCGGCAGCGACATCGCAATGGTGCTGGATGAATGCGCGCCGTATCCCTGTGATTACGAGTACGCTGCGCAGAGCATGGAAATGACGACCCGATGGGCAAGGCGATGTACAGACTGGAAACGGAGAAACGGAGTATCGGAGACTGGGAGATTCGCCGACTCGCCGATTCGCCGATTCGCCCATTCGTTGCTTTTCGGCATCGTCCAAGGCGCAACGTTTGATCATCTACGCCAGCAAAGCGCGCAGGCGATTGTCGACCTTGATTTCGACGGCTACGCCATTGGCGGGGTGAGCGTGGGCGAGCCGGAAGAGGAAATGATGCGGGCCGTGGAAGCAAGCGAACCGTTTTTGCCTGCGGGCAAACCACGTTATGCGATGGGACTCGGTACCCCGCCGCAAATGCTGGAAATGATTGCGCGCGGGATGGATATGTTCGATTGCGTTTTGCCGACCCGGCTGGCACGCAACGGAACGGCATTCACCCCGGCCGGTACACTGAATCTAAAGAACGCCGAATTCGCGCTGGACAAGACTCCGATCGAGGAAAATTGCACGTGCCCCGCATGCCTGGAATTCACCCGTGGTTACATCCGTCATCTGATCAAGGCTGAAGAGATTCTCGGTCTGCGCCTGATCACACTGCATAATTTGCATTTCTATCTTGATTTGCTGCGAAAAGCGCGGGAGCACATCGAGAACGCGCGCTTCGAGGAGTTTCGCGAGCGCTTTGTGTCAAACTACAAAACGCGCGATACCGATCTTGCCAAGCTGTAGCGGACTTTGTGCCAAACGCCAAATTGTTGAAAGTCGCTCGCCGCGGCGAGCGCCTCTACAACGCGAATGACAAAGAGCGATTGCAGCCAGCGGTTTCGCGTTTAAGGTGCGCTCTCCAATTCCTAACATGCTTCACACGTTTCTGGCTCAGGCACAAAGTCCGGCGCCGTCCGGTCCGGGCGGCGGCATCGGCTTTTTTGTGCCGTTCATTTTCCTTTTCATCATCATGTATTTTGTGATGATCCGGCCGCAGAAAAAACGGCAGGCACAGCAAAAGACATTGATCGCAAGTTTAAAGACCGGCGACCGCGTCGTGACCAATGCCGGCATTCATGGCCTTATCTCCAACGTGAAGGACGCGACCGTGATCGTAAAAGTAGCCGATAACGTGAAGATCGAAATGGAAAAATCGGCGATTGCAACCGTGATTCAGTGAAAGATTCCTCGATCCATTTCTTTAACCCTCACGACAAGCCCCCGCTCGGAATGACAAAAGTATGACTCCTGCACTTACATTTTTTATCGGGCTCGTCATGCTCATCCTCTTTGGGTGGTATTTCGCGACCGATCAAGGTCCGCGCAAACGCCTGCTCGCAGCCACACTGGTGCTGGTTCTTGTCGCATTCAGCATTTTCACAATCTGGCCACCGCAGAAGAAAATCGCGCTCGGCCTCGATATTCAAGGCGGTACTTCCTTTCTCATTCGACTCAAGCCCGGTGACAAACCGATCACCAAGGCAATGCTCGACCAGGCAGTCGAAGTTATTCGCAAACGGGTCGACTACTTTGGTGCGAGCGAACCGATTATCAGTCCGGTTGGGAACGATCGCATTCTTGTGCAAATTCCCGGGCTCGACGTTGCAAAGATTCAAGAGGCGCGCGACCAGCTCTCGCGCGTGGCCAAACTCGAATTTCGTCTGGTTTATCGTGACAATGGCGAACGGTTAAAAGCGATCGACGAAGGAAAGGAAGTGATTCCACCGGAGTATCGCATCGAGGTTTACAAACTCAGTGGGGAGGGCGCACCGATGAGCAATGAATTCGGCGAGACGGTCGCGGGCTCCAAGGAAAAACCCAGGGAAGAACGATTGCTCGTGAAAAAGAAAGCCGACCTGGGCGGCGACCGAGTTACCGCATCGAACGCTTACTACGGCAACGAGGGATGGACGGTGCAGTTGAAGTTCGACAGCGAAGGCGCCAAGAAATTCGGCCAGATCACCGAGCAATATAAAGGCTATCGCTTCGCAATTGTCCTCGATGGCGCTATTCAATCCGCACCGGTGATTCGCGATGCCATCTATGGGGGCGACGCCGTCATCACCGGAAGATTTAGTGAAGAGGAAGCGCGCGGGCTTGCCAGCGTGCTTGAGAACCCGTTGCAGACGCCGGTGAGCATCGAGGAAGAACGCAGTGTTTCGCCTACTCTCGGGCTGGACTCCATTCGCGCGAGCATTCTCGCCGGCTTGGTCGGACTCGCCATCACGCTCGTCTGCGTAGCCGTTTACTACAAAATTCCCGGCCTCGTCGCAAATCTCGCGCTGATCATCAATCTCATCCTACTCATCGGCGCGCTCACGATGTTCCGATTCGTCCTCACATTGCCCGGCATTGCAGGTATCATCTTGACGATTGGCCTTTCGGTGGACGCGAACGTACTTATTTACGAACGATTGCGCGAAGAAATGGCTCTCGGAAAGTCGCTCAAGGTCGCTATCAAAACAGCCTATGAAAAAGCCTTTAGCTCCATCTTCGACGCCAACGTGACGACGTTGATCACGGCGGCGATTCTGTTTTGGAAGGCGAGCGGCCCCGTGAAAGGCTTCGCCATCGCGCTTACGCTCGGCATTTTAGCCTCATTATTCACAGCCCTGATCGTCGGCCGGAATTTTCTCGGTTGGTTTGTCGATACGGGGTGCTTAAAGCGTATCTCGATGCTGCATTTGATTTCGGCGCAACACATTAATTTCCTCGGGAAAGGTTTTCTTGCCTGCATGTGCTCGCTTGCGCTCCTCCTGGCCGGCGCGACCGCCTTTTACATTCGGGGTGAGAGAAATTTCGGCGTCGATTTCCGCGGCGGTGATTTGGTGACGATGAGTGCGCCGAACAAGATTGATATCGGACAAGTTCGTGCCGCACTGAAGACGATTGGCTTTAGTGACGCATCAATTCAGGAGTCGTCGCAGGTCGGCAAAAGTTACATCACCGTGCGCACACCGCTGAACACGAGTGATAAGGTAGAAAAACAGATCGTGCAGTCGATGCCGAATGCTGGCTTTAAAGTGGAAGGGTCGGAGAGAGTCGGTGCACTCGTAGGTGGTGAACTGGCGAAAAACTCGCTGATAGCGCTCGGCCTCGGCATTCTGGGCATTTTAATTTTCGTAACCTTTCGCTTTGAGCTTTCCTTTGCGGTCGGGGCGATTGTCGCACTCTTGCACGACGTGCTCATGACGGTCGGCATGTTCGCGCTGCTCGGCCGGGAATTGACCCTCACGATGGTCGGCGCCGTACTGACGATTGCGGGTTACTCGATTAACGACACCATTGTCGTTTACGACCGGATTCGGGAGGGCCTAGCCAGCGGCCGTCGCGGCACGATCGAAGAAATCATGAATGAAAGCATCAATCAGACATTGAGCCGCACAATTCTGACGAGCACGGTGACTCTCATCCCCATTCTGTGCCTGTTTTTCTTCGGCGGCCCGGTGCTGCGTGACTTTTCTCTTGCCATTATCATCGGCGTGGTAGTCGGAACCTATTCCTCGATCTTTATTGCTTCGCCCATCGTTCTCTGGTGGACGCGCGCCCGCGGTGGCGCGAGCGTTCTCCGACGCGAAATCACTCAGCAAGCGAGCACAGCAAGTCCTCTTGCCCGAAGGTAGGAACGGACCGCTGGGGTTGTCCTTCCGTTTTTCCTATGGCCACGCCTCTGTAGCTGGTTAAAAGCGCACAGCCCTGGCTTCCAATCACGACAGCCGCCGAGGACCATTTTCGGGAGATTTGACGCGGTCGCCGAGCCCGAGTAGGCTCCGCTTCGCCGGTTAAGCAACCCATCTTTTAAACCCAGGAGTGATTATCGATGCCAGAAGTGATCGTTCGCAAAGGTGAACCCGTCGATCGCGCGTTAAAGCGGCTGAAAAACAAGCTGGATGCCGAGGGCATTCTCGAGGAGGTACGCCGTTTGCGCGCCTTCGAGACGCCTTCACAAAAGCATCGCCGCAAAGCAAAAGCCAACGCCAAGCGCGGTCGGACCAAGTTCCGATTCAACCCCTACTGATAATTTCAGATTGGCCAACACCGAAATTCTTCGCGTGCTCTCGCGAACCGATATTGGAGTTGCGGATTGAGAAATTGGCCACAGTCCTAACTCCGTTTGCTCGCATTTCTGGGAGCAAAAAAGTCGCAAATTGCCTGAACTAATCCATCGATGTCGTGCCGGCGCGCTTCGACATCGACCGTTAAACTGTGATCGCGCGCAGTCTTTGATGTGATGGGACCTATGCTGGCGACTCGCATTCCTTTCGGCCACGGCAGCCCAAGCGCGAGGAAATTTTCGACCGTCGAGGAACTCGTAAACGTGATCAGATCAGCCGCCTCCTTGGCCAGCTGCCGGCGCGCGCCTGTAGTATCGCGGGTTTCCGGCACCGTTCGATAAGCGAACGCTTCGTCCACAATCGCTCCCAAAGCCGAGAGCCCTCTGGGAAGCACATCCCGAGTCTTTTCTGCGCGCACCAGGAGGAATCGCAAATTTTCGATGCTGCCTTCTTTTTGAAACTGCTTTAGTAGCGCTTCCGCGACGAATTCTTCGGGCTGAAGATCGACATGAAGATGAAATTCCTTCACCCGCTGCGCTGTAGCCGGGCCGATGGCTGCGATCCGCGCGCCGCCAATCTCACGAGCGTCGTCGTAGAGTTTAAAAAAGATTTCGAAAAACGCGTCCACCCCATTCGCGCTGGTGAAAATGATCCAGTCGCAGACATGCGCATCTTGCACAAGTTCCGCGAACGCGCGCAAATCGCTGGGTGGTTCGATCCGAATCGTGGGAAGTTCGACCACCTGAGCGCCGAGTGCGCGCAGTTTGTTACTTAACGCGCTCGCCTGCTTTCGTGTTCGCGTAACCACGATCCTTTTCCCCGAGAGCGGCCGGTTCTCGTACCAATTGAGGCTTTCACGCAGGGCGACAACTTCGCCAAATACGGCGACCGCGGGTGCTGCAAAACCATTGGCAATAGCTCGTTGGGCAATGTCCTGGAGTGTTCCGGTGAGCGTTTCCTGGCGCCCGGTTGTCGCCCAGCGCACAAGCGCCACTGGCAAATCCTCGCGCGCACCTTGCTTAAGCATTTCGCGCGTAATCGCACCGAGACGTTCCACGCCCATCAACATCACTTGTGTGCCACCAAGTCTTGCCAGCGCCGCGTAGTCGATCGCGCTTTCGGTCTTCGCCGGGTCTTCGTGCCCGGTAAAAAACGTGACGTGTGAATTTTCCGCGCGATGCGTCACGGGAATTCCCGCATAGGCTGGCCCGGCGATAGCCGAAGTGATCCCTGGCACAATTTCAAATTGGATTCCCGCATCCGCGATCGCCTTTGCTTCCTCTGCGCCTCGACCAAAGACAAAGGGATCACCGCCCTTCAGGCGGACCACCTCTTTTCCAGCGCGCGCTTTTTCAACCAGCAGCGCGTTGATTTCCGGCTGACTTGGAGAGGGTTCGCCTGGCTCCTTGCCGGCATAAGTAATCTCCGCATCATCACGCGCCCAACTGAGCATTTCCGGGTTTGCCAGGTGATCGTACACGATTACATCGGCGCTCTCGATGCATTCCTTTGCTCGCAATGTAGCCAGGCCGGGGTCGCCCGGCCCCGCGCCAACCAGATAAACCTTCCCACTCTTGCCCTTGTTTTTATTCGCCATTGATTTGCCTCAGTAACTGCGCAGCGAGGCGCTCGCCATTTTCGAGCTCGCCTTCAACCTCGCTCGCACGCGGCGCGCCCGAGCCCTGCTCAAAGAGTTGCCCGCGCAATTTCATCATTCCGTCTTTCAACGTCGCCTGCACTCCCACCGGCGAATTGCAGTCTCCGTGCAACAAACGCAGAAATTCCCGCTCCGCACGCAAGCAAAGTAACGTCTCGCGATCATTCACAAGACCGACAATCGCCCGTACCCTTTCGTCGTCTGCCCGAATTTGCATCGCAATGATCCCCTGGCCGCCCGCGGACAGAAAAATTTCGCGCGGAAGCGCCTCGAGAAAAAATTTCCGGTCTTCAAAATTGATTTCGCCTTGCGCTAGCGATAGCCCAAGGCGCTCGAGCCCGGCGCGGGCCAGCACGATTGCATCCCAATCGTTCTCCGCGAGCTTGCGCAGCCGTGTCGGCACGTTGCCGCGAAGATCGACAATCTTCAGATCTGGCCATTTCCATAGCAGCTGGTGTCTTCGACGCACACTTCCGGTGGCGATCGTCGCGTCTTCCTGAAGCGCAGCTAAACCGCCCCGACCTCTGGAAACCAGCACGTCATCTGTCGGTGCGCGCGGAAGGACCGCTGCGATCTCCGCGCCCGGGCTTATCTCACTTGGCAGGTCTTTTGCGCTATGCACTGCCACATCAACCTCTCCAGCAAGAAGCGATCGCTCGATTTCTGCCGTGAATATTCCTTTTCTCCCGCGGCGCAGGTCGCTGGCCGGTGGGCGCGCCGCCTTGTCCCCTTTGGTTGCGATGATTTGCGTCTCAATGTTCAAGTGAGGCCGCGCCACTCGAATAGCTTTTTCAACCAAATGAGCTTGCGCGCGCGCCAGTTGGCTGCCGCGCGTGCCAAGGACGATTTTCTCAGCCATGGCGCAAAATATAGCTCCTGCAGGGGAGCTGGCAGCTTCCCTTACAGCTCCGTAGCGCGCAACGAACCATCCGCGACGGAAGGATGTTCGCCAGCTCGCGCAACGCGATTCAATCCACGCCCAATCGAAGCAACAAAGTCCCCGACATGTTCGGCGATGATTTCCTCCGCCGCGGCGATCTGCTGGCGTCTGAGCGCAAGCGATTGATCTGCCACCGATTGCAAAGAATCGATGTCGTAAAGATAAACGCCTTCCATTTCATTTACGCTGGGATCGACGTCGCGCGGGACAGCGATGTCGATGATGAAAAGCGGCCGGTCCAGACGGTCGCGCAACATCAGGCCGAGATTTTCCGGTCGAAGCAAGGTCGCCTCCGAGGATGTCGATGTGATCAGAATGTCGATCTCGCGACATTGCGTCGGCCACTCATCGAATGGAATGGCGCGGCCGCCAACGAGCCGCGCGAGTTCATGCGCACGATCGCTCGAACGATTGCTCACACGAAGATCATTCACGCCGCGTGAAGCGAGCGCCCGCGCAGTGCGCTCGCTCGTCTCGCCAGCTCCGAGGACAAGGACCTTGCAATTACTGAGTTGCCCAAAAATTCGTTGCGCAAGATCGACAGCGACCGAGCCAACCGAGACCAAGCCGCGCGTGATGTCGGTATGAGTGCGCACGTGCTTGGCCACACGAAAGGCGCGTTGAAACAGACGATGTAAATATGGGCCAGCCGTGCAGGATGAGCGTGCTGCTTCGTAGGCCTTTTTCGCCTGACCAAGGATCTCACTCTCGCCCACTACCATCGAATCAAGACCCGAGGCGACGCGAAAGAGATGCTGCACGCACTTTTCCCCTTCGTAGCGGTAGAATGCAGGTGCATACTCGTGTGCGTCCTTCTCGATCTCCCGCGCGAGGCAACGCGCGATTTCATCGGTCGACACCCGCTTTTCCGAAGCGGCATAAACTTCCACTCGGTTGCAGGTCGTGAGCAACAAAGCTTCCGCGCACCCGGCATTGCGCAAAATGCATTCAGTCTCAGCGTGACCGGCGAAGAGTTCGCGCGTTTCCACGTTCGCGGTGTGATGGCTCAAGCCGACGCAGAAAAGAGTCATGGCAACGAGTGAGCTTGGGCTGAGAAACCGATTCCCCAGAGAAGCGTCAGGGCGACGGTAAAGCCGAGAATGCAAAGGGTGGCCACGCGTTTGGGCGCCAGGCGGCGAAGATGCCGGCCTTGCAAGATGGCGGCATAGAGCAGCCAGACCCCGATAGCGGCCACCAGTTGCACTCGCGGCAACGGTCCTCCCGTAAAAAACCCGCTCACCAGCCCAAGAGTATAAAGCACAAAACCCCACCAGAGGAGTCGTGTGATCGCCGCGAAGAGATCGGTCAGCGGCGGCAAATGATAAAAAATGGAATGCAATTGATGGGTCTTGAGCTGGCGCTCCTGCACGAGATACATCACGCCTGCGATGCAAGCGAGCCCGAACGCGCCATAGGCGACGATCGAAATCGACGCGTGAAATTCGAGCCACGAATTCGCCGGCGCCTTGACGGCATGCCGCACATCAATCGGTGCGATCAAGGCAAACGCTTGCAGCAGGAACACAAGCGGCGCGGTAAACGCGCCCATGAGCGAGAGCCGATACGCCGGCCCGACCAGCATGTAGATGAGCGCAATTGACCAGGCGAGGAAAATGAACACCTCAAACAAATTGGTCAGCGGGCAGCGGCCCAGGGCATGGCCGCGAATCGACAAAAATGCTGTTTGAAAAATGAACCCAAGTCCGATTGCAAGAAAACTAAACTGGCTTGGCTGAAAAGTTCTCGCGCGCAAAGAAAGCACCGTCCGCACGATTGCGGCGAGAAAACAAAGCGTCGAGACGATGAGCAGATATCGATCCACCGGAGGCCTAACTCTAAAATCGTGGCCTCTGCTTGGCAATAAGGGGTTTCCTTGCAAGGTCGCCAGGAAATCTCTAGAACTGTCCACCAAGATGAATATCAAACGTCTTATCCTCGCAATCGTCGTCGCCTTTGTCGTTCTTTGGGGGACTGACTTTCTCATCCACGGCATCTGGATGATGCCCGATTATCGCGCCACCCAATCCCTCTGGCGACCAGAAGCCGAAATGGGATCGTACATGGGCTGGATGCTTTGCGCTCAACTCTTATTTGTCATCACCTTCGTCCTCGTTTGGGCAAAAGGTTTCGCCAGCTCCACAACCAGAATCAGTTGCGCCATCGGTTACGGCCTGTTGATGGGGCTGTTCTCAGGAGTCTGGGCGATCATCATGTACGTTGTCGTGCCGATGCCGTGCTCAATCGCGGCGAAATGGTTCTTCGCCGGTATCGGGCAAACCATTCTCCTCGCCCTTGTCACATTCTGGATTTACAAGCCGTCGGTACACGCGACCGCCACGTAATTTGGGCGGTAAATCCACCAAAATTCTTAACCGTGAATTCAGCAATAATGGACAGATTGCGCGCAGGCGTACGTGACGTTCCCGATTTTCCGAAAAAGGGAATCGTTTTCAAAGACATCACACCGCTCTTGAGCGATCACGCGCTGTTTCGCGCGTCGATCGATCTGTTTCTGGAGCGTTGCCGCGGGAAAAAGATCGACAAAATCGTCGGGATCGACGCGCGTGGATTCTTATTCGGATCAGCAGTCGCCTACGAACTTGACGTCGGCTTTGTTCCGATCCGCAAGCGCGGAAAATTGCCTTACAAGACGGAGATCGCGAAATACTCACTCGAGTATGGAGAAGCCGAAATGGAGATGCATATCGACGCCGTGTTAGCACGTGAGCGAGTAATCCTGGTGGACGATTTGCTCGCCACTGGTGGAACTTCCGCTGCGGCAGCCGCGCTCATCCGTAAAGCCGGTGGAAATCTTCTCGAGGCACAGTTCTTAATTGAGCTGGAATTTCTTAATGGCCGCAAACAACTCGATCCGACGCCGGTAATATCCTTTCTGAAATATTAACCTATAACAACGCTCTGCCTGTCGCGTTGTAGCTTTGCGAAGACGGAGTTAGCGCGCGTCGCCTCGGCGAAGGCTGGCCCCGCATTATCTCGGCTTTTTGCCTTCCCCCAAAGCCTACGCAGAAGCAGGAGCGCAAAAGGTTTTGCTTCGCTAGGGCCAGCCTATATGCTTTCGCGAAGGTGCCGATTCGTTTTTCAAAAAAAAGCCGACGAAATATCATTCGTCAGGTGTCCGATGACGGTGCCACCGCGAAACGCTCCACGCGTGTCCGGTTGCGTCCCCGGGCTGACTGGCACAAACGCAATTTTCTCACCAGCGTTCTTATTCCTTCCCTTTTCGTCAAACGCTCCGGCGGTTACGCACCGCCGCAATTCCCGAAAATCCGCGAAGGCGAAATTTGCATCACCTGGATCGGACATGCCTCGTTTCTCGTTCAGACCCACGACGTTAATATATTGATCGATCCGATCTGGTCGAAGTGGCTCAAAGTGATCAAAAGACTGAAGCGACCAGGCTTCGAAATTCATCATTTGCCGTCCATTGATTTGGTCCTCGTCACCCACGCTCACTTCGATCATCTCGACCGGCGTACCTTGCGCCGCGTTGCTGCGGATCAACCCATCGTCGTGCCCATGGGCGTAGGGAATTTGGTGCACAAGCTCGGTTTCCACATTGTGCACGAACTCGATTACTGGCAGACAGTGGAATTGGGCCCACTGAAAATTTCACTCACCCCTTGCCACCACTGGGGTGCCCGGTTCCTTGCGGATCTGCATCGTGATTTTGGCGGATTTGTCATCGCCGCAAACGGACGCACCATTTTTCATTGTGGCGACAGCGCTTATTTTCCCGGGTTCAAGGAAATCGGCGAGCGTTACAACATCGAGGTGGCGCTGCTTCCAATTGGTGCTTATGAGGCGCCGACCGGCCGCGAAGTCCACATGAATCCGGAAGAGGCGGTGAAGGCTTTTCTGGAGCTTCGCGCGCAAACATTGATCCCGATGCATTACGGAACGTTTCGCCTCGGGTTTGAACCGCTTCACGAGCCCCCGCAACGATTGCTCGCATCCGCCCGCGCTCACGGCATCGACGAAAAGGTCCTCGTCATGACCGAGGGCAAACCGGTGGTTCTCTAGTGAGAGGTGATCAGTGAGAAGTGAATCGTGATCGGAACCAGTAGCCAATCCACCAGTCACTTCTCACGAATCACTTCTCACCGCTGGCGCGATCATCTCCTCGGCGCCTTCGCGGCCGGCCTGCTCATCGTCTTCTTCTGCCTGATTCTTCTCTGGCACGATCCGCTCGTTTTTTGGAACGACGATTATGAATTGTCGGTCCTGCCGGTGTTCGCCGATATAGCGCGCTCCTGGTCCGAAGGCCACTGGCCCCTCCTCAGTCCGTATTCCTGGGTCTGCGGCAATCTCGCTGGCGAATTTCAATACGGCACGTTTTCCGTTTTTGTGAATGCGGCCGTCATTCTCATCTGGAAATTTCCGCTGACCTTTCCCCAACAAGCAGCGGCCCTTTCTATCACGCATCTTTTTGTCTTGGGGTGCGGCGCATTTCTGCTCACGCGTGACCGCCGGTTTTCAATTCCATTGTCGATCTTTGTTGCGCTTGTTGCTTCGTTGAACGGCTGGATTATCTGCTGGGGCGCCACCGACTGGTTCGGCGCGCTTGGCGCCTTCACCTGGTTGCCGTGGGCATGGTGGGGAGCGGAACGCGCGCAGGATCGACAAAGAACGAAATGGCGATTTCTCTGGCCGACGCCATTCGTGTACCTGCTCGTCACAGGCGGATTTCCGTACACGGTTTTGATGTTGCTCCTCTTGATCGCATGGCTGTCGATCAAATCCTTAGTCCAAACGCGAAGCGTTATGTCGACCTTGCCGATGCTCCTCGGCGTCGCGCTCGGCTTTGGGCTTTCCGCTCCAGCGTGGCTCGCCATTCTCGATTTGGTTCACGGTTCCGCGCGTGAATTACAGCCGGCGTCCGCACATTGGGAATGGATCGTTCCGCCTGCAGCGCTTCCCGGATTAATCCTTCCGTCGTGGACGGTGAATTGGACCGATTTCTCCTCGCATCTGGTGTCGCATACGGCAACAGAATTGGCATGCGGTCTAGTAGCCCCCGTAGCGCTCATCGCGGGATTCATCTGGCGCGGGCGCACCGTAGCGCGGCAAATCAAGTGGGAGCTGCTCCTACTTGTTCTCGTGCTCTTGCTCTCAATGCTTCCAACCGCCGGACTTTTCAGGTGGAGTTTTCGGTGGCTGCCGTTTTTCCATCTGATTCTCGCACTTTGCGCCGCGGAAACGCTGCAAATGTTGCCGGCGACGAGATTAAGTCTGCGATGGCCGGGGTCAGCAACCCGGGCTACAACAGCCCTTGCCCTCATCGTTTTAACGGCCATTACGATGTCGATTTTGCGCACCGATGGGCTTTACGCGTTTCCGTTGACTTGGATTTTTTTTGCTCTGGCTACGCTTTGGTATTTTTTGGAATTCATTTTGCGCAATTCCGCATTTCGTGGATGGACGCCGACGGCGATCACATTTCTCGCATTCCTCGCTACCTATCTCTGCATTCCGCCAAACGGCGAGGTTCCGAAATTTAATCTGTCGCAAGAATTGCTTAAACCTTGGCCGCTCGATCCGGCGCGGCTTTATCTCAGCATCTATCCGTGGGCGGAGCAGATCTATCGGATCCAAGCAAAACCTCAGCCAGTCGGACAAATTCTGCGACTGGGAAGCACGTCGATGTGGGCTGGGCTGCGGTTCATCAACGGCTACAGCCCGATCCGCCCCGCCGGTGTGGCACGCGAATTTCACACCGCCATTCACGGTGAGATCGACCCAGCGGTGGGAGATTACCTGCTCAATTATCAGGCCGGCCCCGACGGTGAACTGGCCGTCTCCGCGACGATTTCACGGGTCGATGATTCGCGAAATCGCGTGCAAGCCGATATTGATGTGCCGACAGGCGATCGGCCTGCCCTCCTAAGTTTTTCGCGACCCTATTTTCGCGGATATCAAGCGCGACTGGGAAACCAGAAGCTCACAGTCAGTTCTTATCGTGGAGTATTTCCGCTCGTCGAAGTCCCAGCCAACACGCACGGACAGCTCATTCTTGTTTACCGACCCAGCTGGTTAATTTGGGGAGGCAGCGCAGCCGTCGCTTGCGCTCTGGCAATTATGGTTGGCTTTTGCGCTGCGATTTACCAGCGCAGATATAACATCGCTACAGAAGAACCTAACTTTCCTGTTTAGAGGCTTTTGAGGTTCTGCTGTCCGCCACAGTCGCCTGATCGCTACTGGCAGCGATCGACTCCAGGATGATTCCGAGACAGCGGTAGATTAAATCGAGGTCGGTCATGCTTGAATATCTGGCATCACCTTCCCGTGGCGTGAAATAGGTCTGGTAGATACGGTCCACATCGATGTCACGGCAATAGGTGTTCAACAGCCAAAGATTCTCGTCGCGAAAAGATTCCTCGATCCGAGCTTCGTCTGCGAGTGAAAGCATCTGAATGTTTGTCGCCTGGAACTTCATTGGCAGGGCGCGCATCAACCCCTTCATCAACTTGTTGTCATGAACGCCAGAAAAAAGATGTGGATTTTTCGAGAGCACGTGGAGAATGGAAAAATCCTGGCTGGGATTTCGCGGCTCTTTCGCGATGTCGTAATTATTCGGGGGCAGGCCAGCGAGGTGGAAAAAGTCCCGAGCTGGATTCCCATCGGTCAGCAACTCCGGAATAAGAAATCGAACATGGACCTTGGCAGCCGGTAGCAAACTTCTCCAGGTCTCGATGCTCAGTTTGAAAGGCGGTCTGCGTATGCGGATGCAATGCGAGACAAAGTCGCTCAGCGACATGCCTCTTTTCAGGCCCCACTGCTTCCATGCCGATGGAATCCATTCAAGCTGCGGCCGCAGGTAGAAGGCCAGCGAGACGTCCAAACGTTGGTCCAGGCCCGCGAGCAACGGAGCCATTTCCGGTCTCGCCAGGTTCTCGGCGCTCAAAATCCCGACCCGATCTCCATTGGTCTCTCCGACAGATGCAATCTCGTCACTAAGCCTTTGCGCCAAAGGCTCACCTTTCTCCCTGGCCGCTTCAAGGAACCAGAGCGGCACACCGAGATCCGCAGACGCGTGGGCAATCTTTAGTTCTTTGCCGAAAAGGGAAACACCATCTTTCTGCAACCTGGCAAAATTGTGAAAAAGCGCCGCTTGAATGCTGCTGCTTCCGCACTTTGCGAATCCTGCGTGGATTATGATCCGTCCAGTCACGCTAAATATTTAACCACGATTCACAGGGATAGCACGTCAGCCTGCCACGGTGTCGTTGGCTCCGCGCACTGCACCGGGCGCTTGGCACAAGCGCCTTTACAGTTTTTTCGGATCTTCAAGCAACTCGATCACGCGTTTGAGCAAGCGGCCCGCGCCGCCGCCATCGATGCTGCGATGATCAAAACTAAGGGTGATCTGTGCCTCGGTCTTGGGAACAAATTCTTTCTTTGCTTCATCCCACGAGGGAACTTTCTTCCCCACGCCGAGACCGAGCAGCAATGTCTGATCTGGCAATGGAATCGGCGTTCCCCACTCCATTCCGAAGGTTCCGAAATTCGAAACGGTCGCTATGCCGCCGGCTTGCATGTCGGGCGAAATCCGCCGCTTTCGCGCAAGATCGACAAGCTCCTTGTATTTCGTCGTGAGATCGACAAGCGATGTTTTGTCGGCCGTACGAATCACCGG
>WNFZ01002143.1_pt1 | contig 18856 bp, 15 predicted proteins | sample 5400081 | NCBI WGS metagenome assembly WNFZ01 (sample SAMN13153365, study PRJNA577476) | soil metagenome | isolation source: 80 cm soil or saprolite under grassland replicate 1 | place: USA:California | collected 2016-06-15
CGCTTTGTGGTGGTTGGTCCTCATCAGGGAAAACCGGTCATCTTCGATGATACTTGTTACTACCTGGCGTTCGCTGGCCAGGAAGAGGCGGAAGTTGTGGCTGACATTTTGAACTCGCCAGCGTGCCGTCAGTTTCTCACCGCCCTTATTTTTCCCGGCACAAAAAGGCCTCTCACAGTGGAGTTGCTCCAGCGACTGAACATCAAAGCGATTGCCCAGGAAGCGGGATTGGGAACCCGTTGGAATGGCGCGCGAAAGAAGAACTATGCCGCCCCGTTGGAGGCGCCTCAGCTACAGTTCATCATGGAACAGCCCTCGCCTTGAATCTTGTCAGGGATTCGCGGGTTTCGGTTGCGCCTTTTCCAACTCGGCCTTGCCGACCTTTTCGACGTCGTGACGGATGTAGAAGGTCCCCTTCTTGTTGCCCACGACGACGTCCGGATATTTCTTGTTGCTGCAAAAGCCGGCCACGACTTGCGTGCCCACGCCGGAGTCATCGTCGATCCGGTGAGGCACAATGTCCGCCGTCTTGTCTTTGTTGCGGACGATCTGGAACCAGTAAATCACCGCCGGATCGGTGGGGTCAACATCGCCATGCGCGCCGTGTGCCCAGAACCGTTTGCCGGTCACGATGTCCTTCACGCCGTCGCCGTCCATGTCAATGAGGTCCACCGCGTGAAGCTGCGAAAAGGTCGCGCCGTAGGGGTTCGGTTTTTTTTCCTTTTCCAGGATGACGTGTTCCTGGAACGTGGTTTCGCCGTTCTGCTTCACCTGTTCGTACCAGGAAAGTCCGTAGCCGTGCGCGGCGATGCTGGTGATGACGTCGTTCAAACCGTCGCCGTTCACGTCGTAGGCGTACATCTGCGCGCCGCCGGTGCCGAATTTGAACGGATGAAACGTCCAGACCGGATCGCCCGCGAGCGACTTCGGCTGTTCCCACCAGCCGTCCTTTTCCAGCAGGTCCGTGCGACCGTCGCCATTCACGTCGCCCACGCCCATGCCGTGGGTGAATCTGCCATACTTGTTGTTCGGTGAAATGGGATGGAACTTCCAGGGGCGGGCGGGGTCGCTCCAATCCGGTTCGGCGTAGCCGTAAGCGCCCTTGGAGCTGCAGACAATCTCCGGTTTACCGTCGCCGGTGAGGTCGGTGAACGTCGGCGATTCGTTGTCGGTCACATCGAGAACGATGTGCTTCTGCCAATGTCCTTCGCGGCCCTTCGGGTTCTCATACCAGGCGGAGATATCACCGGGGAAACCGAGAATCAGAATGTCGTCCCAGCCGTCCTTGTTGAAATCGCAGGCGAAGGCAAAAAAGTTGTCCGAATAAGCGTTGTTGCTGCCGAGCGCCCCTTCAAAGCCGTCGATGGTCTCCTCTCCGCCCTCGGCGTTCTTTTTCTTGAAGGTCTGCGTCGCCGGATAATATTCGTGGCGTTTCTGGAAGTCCGGCCCTTCATACCAGTAAGGGCCCGAAACGATGTCCCCTTTGCCGTCGTGGTTGAAGTCGCCGAAGTTCGCGCCCTCGCACCAGAACTTGTCGCTGAGCCGGGTCTTCTTAAAGGTGTGCAAAAGGTAATCTTTGCCGGAGACCATGAGCGTGCCCGACAAAGCAACGAGGAGGGCCAGAGGAAACTTGTTCATGGCTTATCTCTGTCAGCAACCGTCCCCACGGTCAAGCTGGCAAATCCGCGTTGTCGCGCCGTCGGCTACCGGACCGCCAGCCGGCAGCGATAGACGAACGCCGGCGGAACATTGCGCCAGACGACGCGGCTGGTTTTTACCTCCGCAAAATATCTCTCCAATCGTTCGCGGAACTGCCGGGCGCGCGGCAGCAAGCGGGCGTGAACGTACGCGAACGTGGTGAACATGCCGTGCGGCGCGAGCGAAGGCAGAACCCCTTCGAGGATGCTCTCCTGCGCTTTCACCGGCATGTTTGCCCAGGGCAAACCGCTGATGATGTAATCCGCTTTTTTCCGCCGATGATCGGCCAGGTATTTTTGGACCTTTTCCGCCGAGTCGTGGTAAATGTTCACGCCCGGAAAACGCTGCCGGAGCCCGCGCACGTGTTTGTCATCGAGTTCCAGAGCGAGAAATGTCGTGTGCCGGCCGATGCGTTCGAGAATCAGCCGCGTGAACGCGCCCGTGCCGGGGCCGAACTCGACAACCGTCCTGGCATTTCTTAAATCGCAGCCGCGGAGCATCGCCTGCGCCAGCGCCGGTGAACTGGGTACGAACGATCCGACGCGGGCCGGTTCCCGCAGGAATGCGCCGAGGAACTGCAGCCGTTCGGCCAGGACCGGGTCCAGCCTCGCAAGAAACCGGGCCAAGCCGGCGCTGTGGCTCCGCGCCCGTGCCGGTGCTGCGTAGTAATCGTTCATGCCTTGCGCCGCGCAAAACCACGGCAGGACATCTTCCGTCGCGTTTCTCTGCGTTGTTCGCTCGGATTCCGGATCAAGTGCATGGAAAAGCATGATGAAGTTGAACGGCTTGCGCAAGTCAATCCTTCAGGTAATTCCGGGGAGCGATTTTCGGGTCGCTGCCCGGTTGCGCATCGCGGCGAACTGCGCTATGTCTCTGAAGTCTCTGAAGTCAATGGCGAACCCGGAAACTCCGCCGCCGCGTCCGAACCACGTGCTCGCGACCTATCGCTGGCCACTGGTCTTCGTCGTGCTCGGCCTCCTGGCGCTGTTCGCGTTTCTTGCTTCCTTGTGGGTCATGAAGCGGACCTACGACCAGACGCTCGCGCAGGGCGGCAAAGCGGGGGAATACGCCGCGCAAAAGGCGGAGGCAATCGCCGAAAAATTCCTCAGCGGCAACATCACCAGGACCTTCGTCGCGGCCATCCCGGAAATCTCCGCCGCCGGCGCCGGAAACCTCGAACTCGCCACCTCGGGCCAGACGGAAGTTTTCCGGGCCGAAGACGAGAAAAGCGTTTTCTGGGACAAGGTTTATCTGGGCAAAACGGTTTCCGAAATCCGCGTGCCGGTGACCTATCGTTACCACCTCCGATTGTCCGATCCGTGGCGGTTGGACGTTTCCGGCCAAACCTGCATCGTTGTTGCCCCCGTGATCCGGCCCAGCCTGCCGCCGGCGATTCACACGGACAAAATGGAGAAGAAATCGGATGCGGGCTGGGGCCGCTTCAATGCGCGCGAACAGATGACGGACCTGGAGAAAAGCATCACGCCGACGCTGACCGGCTACGCGGCCGACGAGAAGCATCTGGCCTTCGTCCGCGAACAATGCCGCAAGACCGTGGCCGAGTTCGTGAAAACCTGGCTGCTCAAAGAAGACCACTGGCGCAGCGACCGTTTCCACGCCATCAAGGTCATTTTCGCCGACGAAACCAACGCGGTGCCGGAGCAGGTCGTGCCGGCGATACAGTTAAAATAGTTCGCGACGGCGACCGGCCGCGCGGTTATGCTCGACCCAACAACCGACAATCCGAACAAGCCATGAAATGCCCCGCCTGCTTCAATCAACTCACTTCCCTGACTCTCGGCCAACTTTCCGTGGACGTCTGCCGCGGCGGCTGCGGCGGCATCTGGTTCGACGCCTTTGAACTGCGGCAGGTGGACGAACCGTCGGAGCCGGCCGGCGAATCGCTGGTCAACATCGAACGCGATCCGCATCTCCGGGTGGACTTCCACCGCAAACGCGCTTGTCCGAAATGCGACGACGTGAAATTGATGCGCCGCCATTTCAGCGCCAGACGGCGCGTCGAAGTGGACGAATGTCCCGGTTGCGGCGGCTACTGGCTCGACGCCGGCGAACTCGAGAAAATCCGCGAGGAAACGGGCGAAACCGCGCGCCAGAACGAAGCCCGAGCGGCCAGCCGGCTTCAGGTCTCCGGCCCCGTGCTGCGTTACCTCTATGAGATGCGGCGGGGACAGGCCCCTTAGCCGCCCTTAGCCGATATTTTTGCCTCGACCCCTCCACGATTTGGCGTTTGAGTGATGCCGGCATGAATAGCCAGAGGATACTCCTGCTCGAGGATGCCTTTGTAACGTCGGTGGCGATGGGCCGCGCGCTTGAAGTTCAGCTTCCGGATTGTGTCGTCATGCGCGCCCAGTCGCTCTATGAGGCGCGCGTGCTGTTGAAGACGTACGATTTTCATTTTTTCGTCGTGGACATCCAACTGCCCGACGGATGCGGGATCGATTTCCTGCCGGAAATTGCCGCGCGAAATCCCGGGGCAGGCGTTGCCATCGTCACGGCCATGCCCTTGCCCAAGTATCGTCAGCAGGCGTCCGATTTCGGAGTCCTGCATTTCATGGAAAAGCCTGTGGACGTGCGTCTGCTCGCCCGCCGGATTGCCAGCCATCTGCAGGGGGCGGAACCCCCCTCCTCAGAACCTTCCTCCGCCTCCTCCTTCGATACCTCCTTCGCCGCTTCCCTGCAACATCTGAGCGCCCTGGACGTGATCCAGCTCAAGTGCCTTGCGCGCGCTTCCGTTCGTCTCGATTTCACCGCGCCCGAGGGCACCCTGGGCCGGATTCACCTGACCGATGGAGAGATCGTGCACGCCGAAGTCATACCGCCTTCCGGGGCGGGCTGCAAAGAAGGATTCGCGGCGTTCAACGAAATCCTCAGTTGGCGCGGCGGCAGGGTGGACGAAACGCAACGCGCCCGCCCTTCACGCATCACGATCCAGGGAGACTGGCAGAGTCTGGTCCTGAACGCCTTCCAATCGATAGAAGAACGACGCAACCGGAACGGCCTCCCGCCGGACAATGGTGTGCCGGTCTGACGGCTCGACCGCTTTCAATTTGCCAAATCCGCAGGCTTCAAATTAACTTCATCGTCGTCCATGGTCGTCCATCTGTGGTTAAACATTTCTTATGAATGATCGGAGAACTTTAGATGACCGCCAGAAGATGACAGTGAACAACCGCAGGCAGGCGACGATGGACGACAATAGAAGACAAGAGCTACTGTCACTCATGGTCGTCCATGGTCGTCCATCTGCGGTTAAACCCCTTTTATGGAAGCCGACAACAGCCAGCAACCCGAACGCAAATCGCTCGACGACCGCGCCAGGATGACCGAACTGGAGCGCATCCGGCACTCCTGCGCCCACGTCATGGCCACCGCCATCCTGCGCCTCTGGCCCGATGCCCAGTTCGCCGCCGGACCGCCGGTCGAGAACGGCTTCTACTACGATGTCGAGCTGGGCCACCGCATCTCGCCCGAAGATTTCCCGAAAATCGAGGCCGAGATGAAAAAGGAGATCAAGGCCAACCACGTCTTCGAGAAGATCGTCGTCACCCGCGAGCAGGCGTGGGAAGACGCAACGAAAGGGCGCCTCGCCGCTTTGGGCGAACGCTCCATCCCGAGCAAATTCAAATTGGACATCGTGCAGAACATTCCCAGGGACGAGCCGATCTCCTACTATCAGAACGGCGATTTCATCGATCTGTGCGCCGGGCCGCACGTGATGCGCACCGGCAACGTCGGCGCGTTCAAGCTCACTCACGTGGCCAGCGCCTATTACAAGGGCGACGAACGCAACCCGCAGCTCCAGCGCATCTATGGCACCGCGTTCAAGAACAAGACCGAGATGGAGGCTTACTTCAACATGCTGGAGGAGGCCAAACGCCGCGACCATCGCAAGATCGGGCAGGAAATGGGATTGTTCGTGCTCGACACGGAATACGTTGGACCGGGCCTGCCGTTGTGGCTGCCCAAAGGCGCGGCCATCGCCGAGGAACTCGAAAAACTCGCGAAGGAATTTGAATTTGCCGCCGGCTATGTGCGCGTTAAAACGCCGCACATCGCGAAGGAAAAACTGTATCTCACCAGCGGCCATCTGCCGGTGCTTTACAAAGAAAGCATGTTCCCGCCGATGGAACTTCGGGAGGATGCTGTACAAGACCAGTTCTGGGCCGCGATGGATGCAGCCCGCGAAGCCGACATGCGGCTGCACCGAGAATCGTGGAAAAATATTGTTCGTGAGATTGAAAAGACGACTTCACGAGAAGAGGGAATCCCAACATTTACGGCGCGTTTTTTGGAACGGCTTTCTCCGGAACAAAGGGAAGCTTTTGAGCTAGGGGCATATAATTTCATGTTTCTTGACGTGCTTCGAAGTTCCAAAGGAGACGTCGAGCGCTACTACCTCAAAGCGATGAACTGCCCGCATCACCACCGCATTTTTGCGGCGGAACCGCGCAGTTATCGCGATCTTCCATTGCGGCTCGCGGAATACGGCACCTGTTATCGCTACGAGCAGAGCGGCGAGTTGCTCGGCCTCTTGCGCGTCCGTTCGCTCAGCATGAACGATGCGCACATTTATTGCACGCGCGAGCAGTTCGCCGCCGAGTTCAACGCCGTGAACGAGATGTACCTGAAATATTTCAGGATCTTCGGCATCGAGAAATACGTGATGCGCTTCAGCACCCACGATCCGTCGCGCCTGACCGGTGACAACGCGAAGTTCGTGAACGAACCGGAGCTTTGGAAGCAGACCGAAGACATGGTGCGCGACACGCTGAAGAATTCGGGCATCCCTTACGTGGAAGTGGCGAACGAAGCCGCGTTTTACGGCCCGAAGATTGACGTGCAGGTCTGGAGCGTCATCGGCCGCGAATTCACCCTGGCGACCAACCAAGTGGACTTCGCCGTGCCCAAGCGTTTCGGCCTGGTTTACAAGGACCGCGACAACACCGAGAAGACGCCGCTGTGCATCCATCGCGCGCCGCTGGGCACGCACGAACGCTTCATCGGCTTCCTCATCGAGCATTACGCCGGCAACTTCCCGCTCTGGCTCGCGCCCGAGCAGGTCCGCGTCCTCACCATCGGCGACGATGAAGCGTTGGTGAACTATGCGAAGAGCATTGTAACCGAGCTCCGCGCCAACATGGTTCGCGCCGAAGGCGACTTCGGCACCGACAAGATCAATGGCAAGATTCAGAGGGCCGAGCAGTCGAAAGTGCACACCATGCTCGTCATCGGCCCGCGCGACATGGAAGCTGGCAACGTTTCCGTTCGCCTCCACGGCAAAGGCAACCTCGGCGCAAAGCCGAAGGGAGAGGTCATTGCGGATGTTTTGCAAGCGATTAAGGAGCGGAGGGCGTAACCTTTCAGGATTTCTGCGCTTTTTAATCTGCATTTCTCACCAAATCTGCCGAGACAACCTTTTGTTGCATATGCAACAAAAGGTTGTACATCGGTTCGGGAACTGCATGCCGTAGCGGTGTAAAGTTGCCGGTGAGAAATGCGGATCAAGCACACGTTTTGAGACCGTTACAACCCTCACTGTAAGTGCAGATAAACGCGGCTGCCTTTGATGGTCTGTATTGCAGATTGCGTTAAGAAAATGCGCTCGGACTCGACGTTGCCAGACTTGAGGATGTAATCTCTGACACGTTGAGCGCGTTGCGTGGCCAACGCCTCGAAATCGCTCGTCGTCACTTCGATGCTCTCCAACAGTTGCGCTTCCAAATCCTGTGACGGCAATTGGGCGCCGATGGGTGTCGCCTGCTTCATCAGTGCGGTCGCGCCCTTTTCGAGAGGATTCAATCGGCTTCGGACGGGCGCCGTGGTTTTGGCGGTGCGATTGGTTGAACTGCCGGCCGGCGAGTCGGTCGTTCCGCTTTTGCTCACGCGCGCGGCGATGGCTTCAGGGGAAAACGCCGCCGCGTAAGCGGCTTTCAGATAATCCACACGCTCTTCGGGCGCCAATTGAACTTCGTCCGGTGTCAAGCGGGCTTGCTCGGATTTGCGCAGCGACTTCCATTTCTTTGCGCGAAATTGTTTCTCCAACTTTTGATAACGAATCGCATTGAGATCGGTGTTGGGATCGATGCTGCCTTCAATCTCCAACTGCAAGCCCGGCCGCTCGTAGAGTCCCTTCACGAGCGCGTCGAGTTTCTCGATGCTCGCGGGCAAAAGTTCGCTTCCGCCCGCGGCGAAGTCCTGAAAACTGATTTCCTCGCCTTTGCCGCCAAAGAGGGCGCCGAGCGCGGCGAAAGGCGAAGTCACGATCTTCGTGATGACATTGACGATGGCGCGGTTGATGACTTTGCCGAGGTGAAACTGCGGGTCATCGAGCGAGCCATCGATGGGCACATTCAACTCGATTTTGCCATTGCGATCCTTCAACACGGCGATGGCGAGGCGCACCGGCAGCTTCGTGGCGTCCGGGCTTTCCACCTTTTCGCCGAGCATGAGCTGATCGAGCACAATGAGGTTCTGGGATTTGAGTGTGCGTTCGGAGATGTGGTAAGTCAGATCCAGACTCAGCTTGCCTTTGTTGAGACGGTAGCCAAGAAACTTGCCGGAGTAGGGTCCGGCGGGATGCAAATCCATGTTTTTGAAAACGATTTTCAAATCGGTCGGCTGCTTTTGGTTCAGGGGATTAAGTTTCCCGGTGATTTCAACGGGCCCCGTTTTGTCCACTTTGCCGACGAGATTTACATCGGCGCGCTGGAGTTCGTCGGAGGAAAGACCGGAAATGGTGCCGCTGACTTCTTCGATGGAAGCGTTGACGTTCGGCTGGAGCGAACGATCGCTGAACTCCAGGTGCGCGTTCGAAAGCACGATCGAGCCGATGGAGATCTTCGCGGGGAACGACGCCGCCAAAGTATTTGTGGAAGGCAAGGGCGCCTCCGTCGCGACGACCGGCTCTTTCCTGCCGCGCTTGATTTTGACCGGCTTGGCGGGACTCGGAGTCTCCGAAGCTGCGTTCGTTCCGTCCAGGTGCAGGGCGGTGAGCAGATTGATAGTGCCGTTGGTTTCGATGGCGAGCCGTGCGTAGGCGTCGTCCACTGTCATTTCTTTTATTGAAACGACCGGCGGATTTAAATTCGCGTCAATACCGGAAATCCGCACTGAATTCCACTTCGCGAAGTCCTCCGCCATCACGCCATCCACGGAGGAAAAGTCGTCGAGTCGCACGTCCCCTTGAAAAGTCACTTCGGGCAACGCGCCGTTTGTCCGGCGAAGATGAATCGTGCCGTCCAAACCGAGCTTGCTGCGCAGGATCAGGATGTTCACCTGCGGTTCGAGATAAGGATCGAGCGCGCGCAGGTTCAAGTTGTCCAGTGCCAGCTTCACGTCGGCGCGTGGCGGTGACAACGCGGCTTCCACGTCAGCGCGGATGGCGCCGTTCGTTTCCCAGCGCAATGAGAGCGACGCCGTCATGTTCGCGCCCGGAACGTTCGAAAGTTCCTTTGCGTTGAACGCGATTTGATCCAGGTCCAGCCGGGCGGGGCGCGCGTTGGCGAGGTCTTCGAGGCGCAGGGCGCAGTTGGACACGCTGATGTCGTGAATCGCGCCGGTCCAGAGATTCGTGCTCTGAAGCAACATTGCAAACGCATTCGTGACCGATTGCAACAGCAACAGAATTCCGCCGGGCGCATTGGTCGCGGTGTCGGCAGGCTTGGCCAATTCCAGCACGTTCACCGATTCGTCTTTGTTCCGGCGCAGCACGAAACGTCCGTCGCCCACCCGGATGGAGCCAACTTCGGCAGTCCGCGCATTCGCGTCCGCGCTGGCCCGCGCCACCGCGAAGTCCGCCAGATCAACCAGACTCTGTTCGTCGCCTTTCTCCGCTATCTTGAGCGACTTAAGACCAAACGTCGTATTGGTCACCGCGAAGACGTTGGTCACCGCGCTCTTCTCGAAGCGGTACGTCGAACGGAGGTTGATGACGCCGTCCTTGATGTCGAACCGCGCGAAGTCCTGGTAAAGCGGCGCATACTTGTTCAACGAAATGTCATCCAGCGCGAATTCGCCTTGCGACCGGATCGGGTTCAAATAAAAATAGCCGCTCCACGAAAAATGCTCGCCGCTGTCCGTCAGCCCCGAAAAGGAGTACGGGTTCTTGTTTTCGGGGTCCGTGCGAAAGCTCGTGAGTGTTACTTCGACCGGGCCGATCCTGCGCCGGAAAGGTTCGCGCGGCGTGAGATCGGCAAACGACGCCTTCGCGCCGGCGATGCGGAGCAGGTCCACACGCAACGCGAGCGGCCTGGTATCTTTAGCTGGAGGAGTGGCGGTCCGGGAAAACTTGTCCACCAGGTCCGAGAAATTGAGCGTGTAATCTTTGTTGATCTGCACGCGCAGGTACGGCTGGGAGGTGCTGATCTCTTTGAACACCCACGGCTTGGAAAGGAAGGAGACAAGCTGGAAATTCACGTGCACTTCGTCCCACGAGATGAACGGTTCGCCGTCTTTGTCCTTGATGAGCAGTCCGCGAATGGTGGCTGAAAGCGTGAACGGGTTGAGTCTGAGCTTTTGAATCGTGACCGACCGGTCCAACGCCTTCGAGATGCGCTTCACCGCAATGGCGCGGACGATGGGTGGCAGAATCAGAAAGCCGGCGAGCGTGTAAAACAACAGTAACCCGGCGAGCCAGGCCAGAAGCTTCTTTCGTCGTGGCGGCAACGCGGTGAGAAACGGCGCTCTCATATTGCGGGAAGCGGTCCAAGACCAAGACTAAACTTTCACTCGTCCCAGGCAATGAGAATCACCGACGGGCCGCAGGGGTACCGCCTGAGGAAAGCACCCGGAATTGGACCGACAGGCCGTGGTCTGGCTTGTCACCTCGGGCAGGATGGGTTGACTGCGCAGACCGTGAATGCTCTATTTTCCGGTAACTCCCAAATGAACCAACCAAACTCCGACTTCGTCGCGAGCAGGCGCCAAAATCCAGCGCGCTGAAGCAGCGAAAGTGGACACGATGCTCGTCGTTGACGGCCGCAATTCTGAAGCCGACGACGTATCGCCTGGTTTGCGCGGGAAGGGCAACATCGGGGACGAAGCCGAAGGCCGAAGTCGTGACGGATATTTTGCTGGCAATCAAAGAGAGAAAGAAGAATGTAAGCCCCAGTCAGATTGTTGCGCCTTATGGCTCAATCCAACACCACACGAATCAATCCACCGCCTCTGGGTCAGTTCCATCGCTACTCACACTGGATCGTCCTGGGCTTTTGGGCACTGCTCGCGTTCTTTCTGGCATGGACAAGTTTTTACACCGTACCGGCGGATTCCGTCGGCATCGTCCAGCGCTTCGGCAAGTACCTGAGCACGGATGAGCCGGGACTGCGGTTCAAGATTCCGTTCGGGATAGACACGGTGACGAAAGTAACGACGCGCCGGCAACTCAAGCTGGAGTTCGGGTTCTCCACGCCCGGCGCGAGCAATCCCTTCCAGGGCAGCCACGAGCCAGAGATGGAGAAGGCAATGGTGACCGGCGATCTGAACGAGGCGTTGGTCGAATGGATCGTCCAGTATCGCATCAATGATCCGAAGCGGTTCCTGTTTGACGTGCGCGATCCCGAAGAGACGCTGCGGGCCGCGTCCGAGGCGGTGATGCGTGAAATCGTGGGCGACCGGACGGTGGACGAGGTCATCACCGTCGGCCGGCAGGACATCGAGGTCGAATCCCGCGCGGCGCTCCAGAAAGTCGCCGAGCAATACCAACTCGGCATGAGCATCGATCTCGTGCAGCTCAAGAACGTGAATCCGCCCAAGCAGGTGCAAGCTTCCTTCGATGAGGTCAATCAGGCCCAGCAGGAGAAACAGCGCTCCATCAATCTCGCCAACGGGGAATACAACAAGGTGGTTCCCCGCGCCAGCGGCGACGCGGCCCGACTGATCGCGGAAGCTCAGGGTTACGCGCAGAAGCGCGTCAACGAAGCCGAGGGCGATGCGGCGCTTTTCACTGCCGTCTTTGCGCAATACCAAAGAGCGCCGGAGGTCACCCGCCAACGCATCTACCTGGAAACTCTCGGCGAAGTGCTGCCGAAGATGGGCCGCAAGGTCATCGTAGATGAAAAGGGCCAGCAAGTGCTCCCGCTCCTGCAACTTCAACCCGAGAAATAACGCGTCATGAAACTCAGCTCACTCCTCCGCTCCATCACCGCCGTCGTGGTGCTGGTGGTGCTGATCTTCCTCGCGAACATTTGTTGCTACATCGTGAGCGAACAGGAGCAGATCATCCTCACTCAATTCGGCAAGCCCATCGGCGGGCCGACACGCGACGCCGGAATGCATTCCAAGCTGCCCTTCATTCAGACGGTCAACCGCATCGACAAACGCATTCTCGAATGGGACGGCCGCGCCAGTGAGATGCCCACGCGCGACAAGCTCTACGTCGTCGTGGACACGTTCGGCCGCTGGCGCATCAGCGACCCGCTGCAATTCTTCACCCGACTGCGTGATGAGCGAAGCGCGCTCTCTCGCCTCGACGACATCATCGGCAGCGAGGTCCGCAACGCTGTGGCCAAGCACGACTTGATCGAGATTGTCCGCACCACCAAGGACCGGAAACCCGTCGCCGACGCGCAACTCAATCCGGACGCCGGCCAGAGCAACGTGCTGCTCCCGATTGCGCTGGGCCGCACCGCCATTGAGAGTGAAATAGTGAAACTGGCCGCGCCGAAGCTCAGGGATTTCGGGATCGAACTGATCGCCGTGCGGTTTGTGCGCATCAACTACAACACGCAGGTCAGCTCGAAGATTCACGAACGGATGGTCAGCGAGCGCCAACAAATCGCGTCGCGCTTCCGCTCCGAGGGCGAGGGCGAGGCGGCAAAAATAATCGGCACCAAGGAACGCGACTTGCGCCGGATCGAATCCGAGTCCTATCGCGAAGTCCAAAAAATCCGCGGCGAGGCGGACGCGAGGGCCTCGGAGATTTTTGCCCGCGCCTATGGCGGCAGCCCGGCGGCGGCGGAGTTCCACGGATTCCTCCGCACGATGGACACCTACCGTAAAGCCCTCAGCAATGACACAACACTGATTCTCTCCACAGACAGCGACCTGTTCCGTTACTTGAAACACGCGACGCCGACCAACTCGTCCGCCACTCCTCTCAGGCCCTAGCGAGCAGGACCTCGGTTTGTGTCGAGTATCGAAGTGCGAAGGCGGCGGGCACGACAACACCGAGAAGACGCCGCTGTGCATTCACCACGCGCCGCTCGGCACGCACGAACAGTTCATCGGCTTCCTCATCGCCGCCCGCGACATGGATGCCGGGAACGTCTCCGTTCGCTTGCACGGCAAAGGCAACGTCAGTGCGAAGCCCAAAGCGGAAGTGATTGCACAGATTCTGACTGCGATTCGGGAACGCAAGCATAACTTTCAACTGTTGGCGGAATGAAACACACCAAAGCAGGAGGCCACACAATTCCTCCATGATTGAAAGCCATGAACTGCGCGCAACCTCACCGCATTTTTGCGGCTCAACCGCGCGCTTGAATATCCTGACTTGCCATGTTGTAGCTCAAAAGCTACAGTGTTCCGGTGCTGGTCACGCCCAAAGAAATCGTCGCGTTCCGCGCCAAAGATGGCCAGGTGCCGTTCGAAGACTGGTTGGACGAATTGAATGACAAGCGGGCGGTGGCACGGGTGCTGGCGCGATTGGCGCGAGTGCGGCAGGGTGGTTTGGGCGATTGTAAATCGGTGGGCGAGGGGGTGTCCGAGTTGCGGGTGGATTATGGGCCGGGCTACCGGGTTTATTTTGGGCAGAGAGGCCAGACGCTGATCGTGTTGCTCTGCGGTGGCGACAAGCGCACGCAAGCCCGCGACCTCCGGCTGGCAAAACAGTATTGGCAGGAATTCAAAGCGAGTGAGTCATGAAAACTGTAAGTTACAAAAAAATTCTGCGTGAGAAACTGGACGACCGCGAACAGGCGGCGGAATACCTGACCGCTTGCTACGAGGAAGGCCCGGAAGTTTTTCTGGTCGGCCTGCGCGATGTTGTCGAAGCACAGGGCGGAGTTGCCCGCGCGGCGGAATTGAGCAAGTTGAACCGCGAGAGTTTATATCGGCTGTTCTCCCGTGACGGCAACCCGCGTTTGTCGAGTTTGAATTCAGTTCTCTCCGCGCTCGGCTTGAAGGTTACGTTTGAAGCCGCAGCTTGATTGATGCGCCGTTGGCGCGTGTTGCAGGCCAGCGGCAGCAGCTACGTGGAAGTGCCGAACGAAGGGGCGTTCTACGGCCCGAAGATTGACGTGCAGGTCTGGAGCGTCATTGGCCGCGAATTCACACGGGCGACCAAGTCCGAGCCGGACGGGCGCGGACTTCGCCGTGCCCGCCAGGTTCGGCCTCACCTTACCGCGACCGCGACAACACGGAAAAGACCCCGCTCTGCATCCATCGCGCCCCGCTCGGCACGCATGAATGCTTCATCGGCTTCCTCATCGAGCATTACGCCGGCAACTTCCCGCTCTGGCTCGCGCCGGACCAGGTGCGCGTGATCACGCTCAACGACGATCAGGCGTTGATCAACTACGCCAAGCCTATCGTGGCCGAACTCCGCGCGAACATGGTCCGCGTGGACACGAATTTCAGCGCGACGCCGTTCAAGGCGAAGATTGCCGACGCCGAGCAGCAACGCGTCCACACGATGCTCGTCATCGGCGGTCGCGACATGGAAGCCGGCGCGGTTTCCGTCCGCCTGCACGGCAAAGGGAATGTCGGCGCGAAGCCGAAAGCCGAAGCGATCGCGGATATTCTGGCGGCGATCAAAGAGCGGCGGGCGTAAAAAAGCTGCTTGCAAATCCGGCCGTTTTTTTGGTGAAAATGCCGGGCATTAAAGAATGCTGCGCCCGAGAGGTTTTCTTTCAATCGTTGCCGCTGCGTTCCTGGCTGCGCCGCCGGTTTGCGCCGGGCAATACTCCCAAGACTTCAACAGCTTCACGGTCGGCGGGGTGCCGTTCGGCGATGGCTCAAGCCTGTATAGCTCCGCGCTCGGCATTGCCGCCCGGATCGAGGATCCTTCGCTCAAAGAACTCCAGCTCATCCAGTGGGATGTTGCTAACACCCGCTCGGCGTTTCTCCTGCCGGATCTCGACCCGAGCAATCGCGTTTACTCATTCTCCGCAACGTGGGTTTCGCCCGTCTATGGCGACTTTCCGAATGCCGCAGAGGGCTTTTCCTTTTCCTTTGGGGCAGTGCGCTCGCTCGACCTGACCAATACGGGGTTCAACCAGGAGTCAGGCTACGGCGCCCCGGTATTTATGAGATGGCTTCTACGCCTGTTCACGAAAATGTAACTGGCCAAATGAGGAGCGTTAGCCCCAAATTAGGTTATTGTTCTTCCTGATGACCAATTTCAAATGCCTGGATTCGTTTCGTCGCCTGACCATCGCTGCCGGCATCGGACTCATCACGGCCTCAGCTTACGCTCAACCCTATGGCCTGACTTCGCGTCCCGCGATCGGGCCCTTTTTGGATAACCAGATGCCCGAAGCAGCGCCGGTCATTTCTGGTAACTGGTCTGCCGTCGTCGCGTTCACCAATCTCATGTTCACCAACGCGCTGGGTATCGCGGCTGTGCCGGGAACCACAAAACTCGTCGTTTGGGAGCGCGAAGGGCGCGTTTATTCGCTTGATAATACTCCCGGCGCGAGTTCCAAAACGCTCGTGTTGGACATCAGCAATCAGTGCCAGGGCTGGGACGACTCCGGTCTGCTCAATCTGGTTTTTCATCCCGGCTTCGCGACCAACCGCTACCTGTTTGTTTATTACACCTGGGTGACGCCTGGCACGGTGGTCGGCAGTCCGACGCAGCGGCCCACCGAGTACTTGCCCGGCAAGTACCACGACCGGCTGTCCCGCTTCACGCTCGATGCCAGCGGTGTCGCGATACCGAATTCCGAACTCGTGTTGGTGGATCAAACAGGCGACAGCGTATGGCACAACGGCGGCGGGATGTTCTTCCATCCCGTCAACGGGTTTCTCTACTGGACGGACGGTGACGACGAGCGGGCGCCGACGCAGATCATCAACCAAAATCTTTTCTCCGGCGTCTTTCGCATCGACGTGGACATGCGCGGCGGAAACATCAGCCATCCGATTCCTCGCCAACCGGCGAAGGGCGCGACCGCGAATTATTACATTCCCAACGACAATCCGTTCGTCGGACAGTCCGGCGTGCTCGAGGAGTTTTACGCGCTGGGTCTGCGCAGCCCGCACCGGATGACGTGCGATCCCCCGAGCGGACGGATTTTCATCGGCGACGTGGGCGCGGGTTCGCGCGAAGAAATCGACCTGATCGAACCGACCGATCCGCCGGGGCTGAATTTTCAATGGAGCCGCATCGAAGGCTTGGGCGGTGATCTGACGCCGCCATACATCGGCGTCAACAAGCGGCCGATCATCGATTACACCCACAGCGAAGGCCAGGCAGTCATCGGCGGTTATGTGTATCGGGGCAGCCAGTTCGCCGCCGACCTGGGCGGCAAATACATCTTCGGCGACAACGTGCAGAAAAAAATCTGGGTTTTGAACGAATCCACCAGCCCGCCGGGCAAAATTCTGCTTTGCATCATGCCCACCGGTGCCGGCCCCAACTCCGGCAGCGATTACACGGGCCTGTCCTCCTTCGGCCTCGATCAAGACAACGAGCTGTACCTCTGCCAGATGAGCAGCGTCGGCGGCCGCATTTACAAACTGGCGCGCGCCGGCCCGCCGCCCGCGAGCCGGCCGTTCCCACCGCTGCTCTCGCAAACCGGCGCGTTCCAGGACTCCTCCACGCTAACGCCGGGTGGCAGCTTGATTCCCTACACCGTCAATTCCCCGTTGTGGTCGGACGGCGCGGTGAAGCAGCGCTGGCTGGCGCTGCCGACGAACACGTTCGTTCACTTTGGCGCGACCGGCGAATGGACCTTCCCCGGGGGCACGGTGTTCGTCAAAAATTTCGAACTGCCCGTGGACGACACGAATCCTGGCGTGCTGCGGCGCCTCGAAACCCGGCTGCTCGTCCGCGACACCAACGGCGCCGCTTATGGGATCACTTACAAATGGCGGCCCGATAACAGCGACGCCGATCTGCTGACCAATTCGCTCACCGAGGACATCGTCATTCAGACCGCGACCGGCACGCGCACGCAGCAGTGGTTTTATCCGAGCCGCGAGGACTGTCTGCGCTGCCACACACCCGCTGCCGGCTACGTGCTCGGCCTCAAGACGCGCCAACTCAATGGCAACTTTGCCTATCCCGGCTCCGGGGTGACGGACAACCAACTGCGAACGTGGAACCACATCGGCCTCTTCGACACCACGCTCAACGAGGGCGCCCTTTCCACTTACGACCATCTCGTCGCCGTGACGGACAGCGCCGCGCCGCTCGAACACCGCGTCCGTTCCTATCTCGATGCGAATTGCGCGCAGTGTCACCGCCCCGGCGGCGCGCCCGCGTTGTGGGACGCGCGTTTCGATACGCCGCTGGCCAGCCAGGGTATCGTCAGCGGGCCCGTGGCGGACCCGCTCGGCATTTCGGGCGCGAAGGTCGTCGCGCCGCAAGACCTCTCGCGCTCCATCATGTATCAACGCGTGAACAGCCTTGATGCGCACAAGATGCCGCCGTTGGCGCGAAACACGATCGACGCGAACGCCGTGGCTGCGCTGGCCGAATGGATTAACAGCCTGCCGCCGCCGACCAACGGCTTGCCGAATCCGTGGTTGAGCGACGACATCGGGAGTGTGGGTTTCGCCGGAGACGCGGCCTACAGCAGCGGCAGCTTCACGGTTTCCGGCGGCGGCGATGACATTTGGAACAACGCCGACGCCTTTCACTATGTCCACCGGACGTTGAACGGCGACGGCGAAATCATCGCCCGCGTGGTCAGTTTGCAGAACACGGATCCGTGGGCCAAAGCCGGTGTGATGATTCGCGAGACTCTGACGGCCGGTTCGCGTCATGCCTTCGCGTTGATATCGTCCGGCAACGGCGCGGCATTTCAGCGGCGCGTGACCACTGGCGGCGCGAGCGCTCACACGGGTGGCCCTTCCGTCACGGCGCCATACTGGGTGCGACTGACGCGAACCGGCAACGTGTTTCGAGGTTATGCCTCCGCCAACGGCGCCTCATGGACGCTCATCGACACCATCACCAATTCTATGGGCGGCGACGTGTTCGCCGGACTGGCTGTGACCGCGCATAACAACGGCGCGCTGAACACCTCGGTCTTCGCCGACGTCAGCGGCACGTTCGCGCCAAACCAGCCGCCGATTGTGAACCTGGATTTTCCCACCAACAACACGACGTTCATTCAGCCCAACGCCATCACGCTGGTGGCCGCAGCCAGCGATCCGGACGGCACGGTGTCAAAGGTGGAGTTCCTGAGCGGCACAAACCTGCTCGGAACCGTGACCAACGCACCGTATAATTTGACCTGGCTCGGCGTTGCGCTGACGAACTACACGCTGACGGCGCGGGCAACGGACAACCTCGGCGCTATTGCGACCTCATCGGCAGTCAATGTTCTGGTGCTGCCGTTGAATCTGACCGTGGTTTCCGGAGAACAAACCAATGGCCAGTTCCGCTTATGGTTCCAGGCGCAGGACAATCAGAGCTATCTCGTCGAGACTTCGACTGACCTCACGAATTGGGTTCCCGCGCTGACCAACACAGCGGTCAACGGGCGCTTCGATTTCCTCGACGTCAACGCCACCGATTCGCAACGGTTCTATCGCGTCCGGCAGTAATCCTGGTGGTCATCTGACCTGGCATCCTGGTCGCCCAACCTCACCGAAAAGAAACAACGCGACGCCGATCCCCGGATCTGGACGGTACAAACGGACATTGATCGCGACAAAAAATTCCTCCGTGTTACCGGCAAGGCCCCGGAGCAATGAGTGGGGGTAATTTCGGAATGGCGACCCCGGGTAATCGCAGATCCGGCCACGCGAAGAGCAGTTCCTCAGCCGGTTGAAGGCCGGCGCAGCCTCACGGCCTGCTTGCACGTGCGACGGTGCCGCACAAAGCGGCGTTCCACGGTCCGAACATTGACGCGCAGGTTCCGTACTCCGGCGCTGCCGAGCTTTACAACTCGCCTGTCTTGTTTTCGAGAAATGGGATCACGGCGGTCCAGTCGTGCGCATGGCACGAGCGGTCGTAATCGCGGTT